>Ga0315286_10003429_pt1 | contig 14998 bp, 10 predicted proteins | sample YL17G10_0_MG_FD_205038 | JGI IMG/M metagenome (GOLD analysis project Ga0315286, IMG submission 205038) | Sediment microbial communities from Yellowstone Lake, YNP, Wyoming, USA - YL17G10_0 | ecosystem: Environmental > Aquatic > Freshwater > Lake > Sediment | place: USA: Wyoming | collected...
CTGCCCCCCTGAGAGCGGGGCAGGACGTGGTCGTAGGTGAGCTTCGAGAGTGGGAGCTTCAGCCCGCAGTACTGACAGGTGAACTTGTCCCTGGTGGCGACGTTGATCCGGGAGAACTTGACCGCCTGCTTCTTCCCCCGCACTCGCTGGAGAAGCCGGACTACGGCGGGCATCTTGATCGTGATCGACACGCTCCGGATGTCCTCGTCGTACTCCTCTACGACCTCGCACTTCCCTTCCCACCACATGCACACCGCTCGCTGCCAACTCACGATGCGGTGAGGCTGGTAGCCCTGGTCCAGAACGAGTGTTTGCAACACGGTCTACCTGCCTTTCTTTGGGTGATGACGTTTGAGGTTGTGGAAGCTGACAGCGAAAGATTGGTGCGGGCGGGGGGAGTCGAACCCCCATGGGTGTTACCCCGCCAGGGTTTGAGCCTGATGCGTCTACCATTCCGCCACGCCCGCATATCACGAAACTGAGTGCCGGGAGAGGGAATCGAACCCTCATGACCACGAAGGGCCGCTGGCTTCTGAGACCAGTGTGTCTGCCTAGTTCCACCACCCCGGCAGGGGTGCAAGAAGTTGTGGGGATGGGGGGAGTCGAACCCCCACGATATTTCTACCACCAGATTCTTAGTCTGGCGCGGCTGCCATTACGCCACATCCCCGAGAACGAACCTGAGTCCAAGATCGAGACACGCTCCTGAGTGACCCCAGGAGCGGTCCCGTCCGGTAGTACCCGGTGAGGATTCCGAGACCTCGACCATCGGCTTGTAGGGCCGCCGCTCTGCCGCTGAGCTAACCGGGCAAGTTGCAATCTAGTAGGACGGGAGGGATTTGAACCCACACCAGCCCTCTTATGAGGAGGGAGTTCTGACCGATTGAACTACCGTCCCATGTCGTAGTCGGGGTGGCGGGGATCGAACCCACGATCTCGTGTTCCCGAAACACGCGCGATACCACTTCGCTACACCCCGAGAAACAGTCCCACCGGGCAGACTCGAACTGCACGCGAGCACGCTTATGAAGCGCGTCTCCAGACCCGCTGGACGGTGGGAAGATAGCGTCTTCGGCAGGACTCGAACCTGCAAACCAACCTTCGGAGGGTTGTGTGATGTCCATTTCACTACGAAGACAGGAACCAATCAGCGTCCTCGGCAGGACTCGAACCTGCATTACGACGTTCGTAGCGTCGCGTGATGATCCATTTCACTACGAGGACAAAACTCAGAGCGCGACCGGCGGGACTCGAACCCACATCATCCAATTACGGTGAACCTGATTAGAAGTCAGGGCCGATACGGTCGCAGAGACGTACATGGGATCAACCCGTACCCCCGAGCCCAACCCCTCACGGCCACGTCACTGACTCCGTATCGTTGACCGATCGCTCTCCATGAGAGAGCCTGGATAAGGCTTATTAGCTCGGCTCGGCTCGGTCTGTCTGCCTTCCGGCTACATTTCCTTGAGCAGAAGGTCTTATTACGAGTAGCCGTCCCGCATTTTGGACATAGTTGGGTAGGTGGTGGCCTCCTCTCTCGGCGTAGAATCGCATGTTCTTTAGCGTGCTCCGAGTTCGTCTCTACCTCCAAGTTGGAAAGCGCATTGTCGCTTCTGTTCTCATTCTTGTGATGGACGTGTTCCCCGACTCCGATCCACCTACCCAACTTGACCGAAGCAAAATGACGGTGGGCGTAAACCTTCCCCTGCCCGTTCGCTAGAGGATGACCCCGATCGAGGAAGTAGGCGTACCCCAGAGTCTTGTCGATCTTGACCGGGACCAGAATCTCATACTCGCTTGGACCCACCCCTTATCTTAGAAGGGAAGGTTCAGGAAGTCTAGCGAAACATTCGAGAGACGCGGGTGAGAGTTGAACTCACCTCAAACAGGGTTGCAATCTGTTGCCTCCAGCCGGGAGGACCGCGTCAAGGGGCCGACAAGGATTGATCGAGAGGGGTATCACCAAAAGATGTACTCCCGACCGAGTATTCGGCACCACGAACCAGAGCGGGTGGCGGGGATCGAACCCGCGACGTTCAGCTTGGGAAGCTGATGCTCTACCACTGAGCCACACCCGCAAGACCAATCTGAGAGCGGGCAGCGAGAATCGAACTCGCGTCTCCAGGTTGGAAGCCTGGGGCCAAGCCACTTGACCATGCCCGCATAGAGCCTTCGGTCGGGGTCGAACCGACGACCTCTCCCGTACCGGGGGAGTGCTCTTCCAACTGAGCTACGAAGGCAAGTAGTGGACGCAACCGGGGTCGAACCGGTGACCTACGGCTTGCAAAGCCGCCGCTCTCCCAACTGAGCTATGCGCCCAAGAAACAGTGGACCGGAGCGGGATCGAACCGCTGACCTCCTGGATGCCATCCAGGCGCTCTCCCAACTGAGCTACCAGCCCGAATCTTCACCATCACCTGCGCGCCGGACTCGAACCGGAGACCAGACTCGTCTACCTTACCGCCCGCTGTGGAGGCGTCTCGGACAGGTGACGGTGAAGTGGAGCCGGACCCCCAGGGTGTGCTCCCATCCCTGGGCACCCTGGAGGTGGGATTCCGGCGTAGGAGCGGGAACTGGATTTGAACCAGTGTCTCCGGGTTATGAGCCCGACGGGGTAGACCAGACTCCCCCATCCCGCATCAGGAACGAATCAGTAACGGGAGGTGGATTTGAACCACCGACCTCCGGGTTATGAGCCCGACGAGCTACCAGACTGCTCTATCCCGCAGTCGTCCAGGTGGGGATCGAACCCACGACCTTCCGCGTGTCGAGCGGATGCTCTTCCCCTGAGCCACTGGACGAGAGAAACGTAGTCGGCGTGGGAGGAATCGAACCTACCAGTCTTTCGGTTATCAGCCGAATGCTTAGACCATTAAGCTACACGCCGGGAAAAGATTGGGGTGATCGAGGAGGATTGAACTCCCACTTCCTGGGCCACAGCCAGGCGTGCAGACCACTACACTACGACCACCATGAGAAGTCGGGCGACAAGAGTTGTGAAGACCGTTTGGTTGCCGGTTGCTCTACCAACTGAGCTACTGCCCATCTAGGATGGACAGGGTGGACTCGAACCACCGACCCACTGGTTGATGTAGTCCTCACGAGTATTCGCCCTAGCGTCTTCGGCAGGACTCGAACCTGCGATCTTGCGTTTAGGAAACGCCTGCTCTATCCACTGAGCTACGAAGACATGAACTGAGCGTCCCCGACGGGGCTCGAACCCGCAACCTCCGGCGTAGGTCTGAGACTCTCAGGCGGTCTCTTGGAGCCGAAGAGAACCCGGTGCTCTATCCATTTGAGCTACGGGGGCATTGAACGGACGACGAGGGATTGCAAAGACAACGTCCTCCGCTCTACCAACTGAGCTACTCCCCCGTAGAAGTGGGGCAGGCTGGACTCGAACCAGCGACGCGAGGTTTTAGGTGTTGTAGTCCTTACGGTATTCGTCCGAGCGTCCCTGCGGGGATTTGAACCCCGGTTTCCGCCTTGAGAGGGCAGCGGCCTAGCCAGCTAGCCGACAGGGACATAGAGGTGAGACAAGAGTGACAGAGATCGGGGCTTGCGCCCCAGTCTGTTCAAGAGATGTAATCCCCGTCGAGTATTCTCACCAGTGGAGCAAAGAGGGGTTGAACCTCCGACCTTCCGCGTGCGAAGCGGACGCTCTCCCAACTGAGCTACTGCCCCGAAATTGAACGTGTGACGAAAGTGACCGAGACGTTTTCAGGCTTCCTTGCACGCCCCGTAGTAGTGGAGCGTCTGGGAGTCGAACCCAGCATGATCATGTATTAGTTGATGTAGTCCCAATCGAGCATTCACACGAGTCTAGGTGGAGGGATTTGAACCCACGGTCTCCGCGACCCAAACGCGGCGCTCTACCAGCCTGAGCCACACCTAGATAATGGCAAGAGTGCCATAGTGCCCACTGTTGGAATCGAACCAACGCCTTCGGCTTTTCAGACCGACGCTTCCACCAGGTTAGCTTAGCGAGCAGGATCAGCGCCCCGTGTCGGAATCGAACCGGCTTCACCTCTTAGACAGAGAGGCTGCGCTCCAAGCGCATCACGAGGCAGAGTCAGGCGACGAGAGATGTGAAGACGTTTAGGCCGCCTTTCAGCAAGCCCATCTGAGTTGGTTAGATGTAGTCCTCACGAGCATTCGCCCTAGCAGGCCACCGAGGAATCGAACCCCGCAGACGGCAAGATTTGGAGTCTCGCCCGGTTACCCAGACCGTGACCTATGAACGTAGTCGGATGACAAGGTGTTTGCTGAGAGAGTTTCTTGAAAGTAGATGTACTCCCAACTTGCATTCATCCTAGCTCCTGAGGGAGGGATCGAACCTCCGGTAGGTCGGTTAACAGCCGACTGCCTTACCACTTGGCTACCCAGGAATGTGAGTGAGGCCCTCTCGTACCCGCGCCCTTGGGAGGCTGTCCGAGTACGAGAGTCCTCGCTCTGCGCCCTTGGGGAGAGCGCCTCGAAGAAATCCTATTCAGTTGTCAGAGAACACGGATCCAGTTCCGGGTCAGGGACTCGAACCCCGATATGCCGCTCCAGAGGCGACAGTCCTGCCATTAGACGAACCCGGATCACGAACACGAACCTGAAAAAGGCGCAGGAGTACCGCCGGAGGGGGTTGAACCCTCGACCTACCGGGTAAGAACCGGCTGCTCTTCCACTGAGCTACGACGGTATGACGAACAGAATCAGTGAGGCCGGTGGGGATTGAACCCACGCGCGTCGGGTTAAAAGCCCGCTGCTCTACCGCTGAGCTACGACCCCAAGCATGTGCTGGGCGTCGGCGGGTTTGAGTTGTGTTCTGAGCATTCGCACCTCACTCGTTTCAGGTATCGGGTAGTGGAGTAGCCAGGAATCGAACCTGATTTCCCCGTGAGAGGAGCGGGGTTACAGTCCGCTTGCGAGGCCACTCGCATCTACTCCGAAATCGATCAGTCGCAGAATCTCCGAAAGTTGAAGCCCCAGAAACGAGAAGAGCCACCCGGTTTCCCTGGGTGGCCCTAGTCGAGTCCTCGGTGAGAGGATGTAGATCTAGGTCACCCGGTGGTACCCGCCTGACGGAGGCTCTCGAACAGATCCGAGCTTCCGACGGACAAGGCGCACCACACCGTATTCGGCTTGGTAGCCGGATACATGTGCGAGAGCGTTGTGGTTTGAATGGGTGAGGGCATGGCCGTTTGGCTGTAGGTGGAGCTAGAGTGTGGAGAGTAAATGAAGCCCTGGAACCTGTCCAGGGGAAATCGACATGAGGTCGATCTTTTTCTGCGGGCCGGTTTCAGGCCGAAATTCTCAGGGGAAGGACCGTGGGCTGACGAGGGATAGTCAAGACAACGAAGTTGGTATGTAGTCCTGACAGCATTCAATCCAAGGGCCGAAGTACCTTACGCCAGGTCAAACTGGTGTGGACCCCCTCAGGATGAAAAATCGACCCTGGTCGCCCAATCTGAGGCGTTCACAGCCGCAAGGAGAGCAGCCTCCACGGTCGTCCTGGTGCTCAGGTTGTTCCAACCCCCCAAGCAGGTCGGAGGCTGCAAGCTCAGGGCAAGTAGGGTCGGAGCAACCACCTCGTCCCAGAACTCCCAGTAGTACCCCACGTCGAACTTCGGGAACACGAAGACGGTGTTGGAGGGTGCTGCTCTACTGCCTAGGGGGAACGAGACGCTCCGCTTCCCCTGGAGGACTTCCCAGCAGTCGTCCACCAACCTGATGAACGAGATGTTCGACCGATAGGGACTCGTCATGAGGTCTCTCGTGAAGAGTCCCTGCCAAACAGGACTCTTCTACCTGGGAGAACCCTATAGGCTCCAATCCCAAGCAGGTACCAATGAGGTGCCATGGCAGACCTCAATCTAGGTCTACCTCACCCGATCCTACTGACCAGCGAGTGTTCTTCCTACACAGACAGGAACTACTACCAGTACGACTACGGGAACAGTGACCAGAGCAGGAACCAGAAGTACGAGAACCAGAAGCAGCAGAACGAGAACAGGAAGCAGGAGAACCAGAAGCAGCAGGGGAGCAGGTACTTGGATGGTTCAGGGGGTGGTTGGTTCCACGATCAGTCAGCTACCTGGGTTCCCTTCTACTTGAACTTGATCCTCCTGGTTGGGAGGGAGTCAGGTAGTTGGATCTCCCTTACGGTGAGATCCTTTTCCTTCTGGTCTGAACCCTGTCAGGGATTGAGACCGCCATCAGGATTGGGAGGTAGTTGTCTGAGGAGGTATGTCCACTGGGGAACTACCTCTGAGAGCCTCATTGCGTAGGCTGACTCGTGCAGTGGTCCTTGTTGGTTCCTTCTGGAGGATGATTCCTCTGAGCAGGAGTTCTTTCGGCAGCGCCTGGTCAGGGTTGGTACTGACCTCTGCAACCCTCTCGGGTCCGAACCCCATGGAGCCCCTTGTTGGTGGGGAGCCCCTCTGACCCCAGGCTATTCGTTTCCTCGGCCTCCTTGCGGGGGACGAGGGGAAGGTGCCAGACCGGGAGGGAATTTCGCGTCCTGGTCCCCTTGTGGGAGGGCCAGGTGAAAGAACCGTCCGAGCTATACGGGAACGCCAGGCGGCTGTCCAGACGGAAAGTGGCCGTCGCGACCACTGGCCGCCCGCAGGAGCCTCCCGGCGTCTCTGGGGACGAAAGGGACAGCCCCAGGGCCGCGAGGGCTCCTGGGGCTGTCTGGTGGGTGCCTAGCGGGAGATCAGTCCGATTATATTACCCCAGCAACCAAGAGCCATGAGGGACTTCCGTCATCACCGTAACCGTCAGGCTCGGTGCGCTTCCCTGTCGGGGTGGTCGCGATCCCGTCGCTGGACATCTTCTCCAGGCGCGAGAGGCTCGGCATCTTCGGGTACCCGTCCAGCAGTCGGGTCAGGGCTTCGACCGAGATCTTCACGGGCTTCTCGACCCCCTCGACCGTCACGTCCGCGATGACCGACTCGTTGTACTTGACCTGGGCCACAGCGTCCTTCGCGATGACGGTGCCGCTCTTGAGCTTCACGTCCTTCTTGAACTTGAAGACCTTGGCGGCCTTCTCCAGGCGGGCCAGGTGGCGGGCCGCAATCTTCTTGGCCAGGGCTCCAACCTTGTCGCCGCGTACCTTCCCATGGAGCAGATTGTGGAGGAACTTGGCGTCTGAGAACATGTTCTCCATCTCTTCCTGGGCGTTCGGGTTGTGCTTGAGGTAGCCAGCCATCGACTCGGTGAACACCTTCTTGGTGTTCGACAGGGCTGACGATGACGACCCCAGCGCCTCTGCGGCCTCGGTGTCGGTTCGGACGATGCCCGCCTTCAGGAGTTCCAGGTAGTTGGTGATGAGCCTGGCTCCCTCGCCACGGCGCATGAAGTTGGGGATCTGACTGGTGAGCCAGCCGAAGAACTTCTTGGAAACCGGATTCCCTGGGTTCGCGAACAGGGCGTCGATGACCTGGCCCCAATCTTCGTCCTCAGGCTCCTGATCTCCCATGGACTCGTCCACGATGAGTTCCTGGTTCTCGTGGCGCTTCTTCGCGCGATCGGCTTCCTGGCGGATCACGTCCATCGCCCGGTGGTACGCGAACCTGACCGAGAGCCCAGAAACATCAGACGGAGCCAGCGTTCCGGCAGTAAACTTCTCCGCCTGCTTCGCCCCAACGTCCTTCCCGGCCCGCCAGAAGGGTGACTTGCCACCGAGTTCGATGGTCTCACCCTCTTCGTCCTCCCAGCCAGTCAGGCCCATCATCGACTGGAGGATGTCCGCAGCCTCGACCGCCCGCTCGCCCTTCTGGGCGTGGACAGCCCGATTGACGACGGCATACGCGGTTCGGTACAGCCCTGTGTCGCCCTTGGACAGCCACTCGGGATTGGGTGAGCCCCCAATCTCTGCAAAAGCCCGCTCGATCATCTTCAGGAGTTGGGACTTCCCGGTGGCCCCACGGATCATCCCGAACGGGCGGACGTTCAGGTAGCCCTCGAAGAACTGAGCCCGAGCCAAGACATCCATCTCGTCCCAGCGGCCAGCGAACTTGAAGTTGGGGATCATGTGCGGCGAGGCTCCGAGGAAATGGTGGGTCGCACCCTCTGCAACCCCATCGTTTCATTACCGAGAACGGGCCGGTGAGAAAAGCTCCGAGGGCTGACGAATTCCACTTTACAGCGGGGTCCAGGGTCAGGTAGGCTCCCAGCACCTCACACGACTCAACGTCTCGTGAGGTACCCAAATCGCCCGAAAGTCTTTGACTTCAGGGCCGCACCCGGAGACTCCAAAATGTCACAGCAGCGCGGGGATTCCTCGTTTTTGCACGAGCTACGCAGCACCATCGAGACACTCGGTGGGCAACACACGACCAGCACCTACGGTCAGGCTCTTCAGTCCATCGCAGATGAGATCGAGGCTGATGCGGCACCCGTGAGCATCGGAGACGCTCTCACGGCTCTCGGGGGACGCCACACGACCAGCGTTCTCGGTCAGGCTCTCCTGGCCCTCGCTGACGAGGGGAAGCCCAGGAAGGGCAACCTCACCTCTCAGTGGCTCGCCGCCAACGGTCGCAAGACCCACCAGATGCTCATCGAGCACCTGTCGAACCGGCTCCAGACCTCTCGCCAGATCTCGGTGATTGAGGATCACGTTCAGACGTTCCTGTGCCGCCTCGTGGAGCGCGACCAGCTTGCGTCCTTCCTGGAAGCCGGGAAGCCGATCCAGCCGAGCGTCCTGCGGGTCTGGGCATACCAGTCTGCCTGCACGGAGATGCGTGGTTGGGGCGTGGACGCCAGCCTCCGGCAGAGCCGTGGAGCCAAGACCCACCGTGACCGTCAGGCGGACGCTGGGAAGCTCCCGATGGTCGCCATCCACTCGACCGAGTGTGCTGTCGAGCACCGCTACGAAGTCGAGAACGGGGAAGTCACCAGCGAGATCTACAGCCCCAACACCATGAGCGCCGAGGAGGCTCTCATCTCGGCAGAGACGATGGCGCGTGCTCGTGCTCTCGTCCTTCGCAAGATTGCGGGGGCCGGTCCTCGCTACGCGGCGCTGTTCGATGCCTTGGTCGATGGGGACAAGCGGACTCCGCTGGCCTCGGAGGCAGGAGTGTCTCGCAATCGGATGGCGTCGATGCTGTCCAGGATCAGGGAAGTCCTGAGGAACGACGACACGCTCGCTTCGTGACTTAGAAATCCGGATGCTCGATGTTGATGATCCAGTAGGGGTACTCTTCATAGGATGCAACCTCGAAGCGACCACGAGCTTCTGGGAACGCCTTATCGAGCTGATCCACGATCATCTTGTTGAAGGGTTTCAGGAATTCACTCTCCCATTCCTCTTCCCAGCGGTAATCGAAGGTCTCATCCTCGGGGCCGGGGCGGCTGGGGCGGACGTAATGCCCTGGTTCGAGTGATGGGACCTTCAAGTCCAAATATCTTAGGTAAACGTCGATATAGTTCCCTTTATGGAAGGGTCTAACGTCAACCTTCTCGATGAGAAGCGGACTCCCCCCGAACCCATGATTTCTGGAGAATGGTTGTACCTTGATGTCCCGGTCCAGGAAGACCCCTACCCTCTCCACGAGAGGGAGTGGTTCTTGTGCTGCACGCTTCCACGACTCGGGAAGATCATCGTCGTCTTGAGGTGCCTGGGGGCGTGCTCCGCTCGATAGAGAGCGCCCCTGGACCTCGACGTGACCCTTCTCGCCCACATCCACGATGAAGTCGTTGCCGGGGAACTCGCGGTCAAGAAGCATCTTGACCTCCTTGCGAAGAGGACTCGCGTAGGCGTCCTCCCAGCCCTCTTCGTCCCAGCCGTCGCCGTCGTTCCCGTAGTGATCGAGCCTCTGACGATTCTGCGGCTCTGCACCCACAGATCCGTGATCAAGCTCCACGGAGCGGAAGCGACCACCAGCCTTCGTGCTCTTGGACTTCAGGAAGGCAGCCACAGCCACGGCCAAAGCGTTCGGGGTTGCCCTCAGGAACCTGTGGGCGACATTCTTGATGGAGGCTAGACGACGGCCCTCATACGGCTTGAGGTCGTCGTACATGCGGGTCTGCTCTCTGGGGGTCATTGCACGCCACCGGCTCCTGTACATCTTGTACGCCTGTGGGCGAGTTGCCCGAAGCTCACCGTCCATCCAGAAGTTCTCAGGGCCGAGTCCCTCCCAGATGCCGATCCACTTGTTGAGTTCCTTGTCGGACATCCCAGTGAAGGGAGATCCCGCATCGGGCTTCTTCGAGGTGGTGAAGCCGACATCCACGACCCACGGCACATGGATAGATGAGTGGCTCACCCTGGGCTTGTAGAAGTGAGCCTGACCCACCGAGATGTTCGTGGGCGTCTCCCAATCTGAGTCCCGCTGCCACCCGAAGACGGCTCCAGTCAGGTGTTCCCCGAAGTCAGGGTCAGTGAAGTGCTTGACGATGTCCGCCTTGAGCCGTGGGGTCTCAAGCTTGAAGAACTTGGCAAACGCCTTGAGCAGCGCACTCTCCCCGGTCGGGTACGCCTTCAAGAACCTCCAGAAGAGGTGTGAGTCCGCGAAGACACCGTCGCTGCCGGACTCGATGACCGCCGAGATTTCCCCCTGCGGAGAAATGCTGTGTCTGGCGGCCTTGATGCCTGAGAAGGAGACTTGAAATCTCGGGGCACCGCCGCTCCAAGGATCTCCATCGGGTGCGTATCCCTGGAAGATCCCCTCAGCCAGTTGGTCGAGGTCTGGGCCTCCGGCAGTCTTGCTGACAACATCCGGCAAGAACATGAAAGCCTCCACCGGGGACTTCTTGAGCACCCGGATCAGGACCGGATCCCCGTCCATGAACTTGATGGCCCGCTTCAAGACCTCAGCCATGATCTTCTTACGATCGATGGTCTGCTCGTCGCGCCATTGGTCTGCCCATTCGATGAATGGCTGACCGCCCCGACCTTCTGAGGTCACGTTAGCGACCCAAACTCCGTCTGCCATGAGACCGGCGGAGAACTCGGGGGTCTCTTGGCCTGGCCCCTGCCTCAGACGTTGGAGCGTGAGCTTCATGGTTGCTCAGGCGCAGTGCGAAAGCTGCTTGCGGATGTAGTTGCGGATCGCAACGAGTTCCCGGCGGAGCTTCTCACGGTCGAGGTCTGGGAGCCGACCCGGCCCACTTCGGGCCATGCCCTGAAGGGCACGGATCCGATTGAGGGGCGTCTTCAGGGCTGCATCGAGCACGTCACCCATCGACATGTTCGTCTCGGTGTCGATGGCCACCGGGTTCCGCATCAGTTGGTTGATGATGCGCTGTGCGCCTTCCATGTCGGCAAGGAGCATCGCCAGGTCGTTGTCCTCTTCCATCTCGTTGATGGCGGCATCGACCTTCTCCGAGAGATCTCGGAGAGACGGGATGCAAGCCGTCGCAGACTGCGTGCCCCAGCCGAAGCCAGGTACGCGGGTCAGGCCGACCGGGTACTGGCCGAGGGGCAGACGCTCACCCGTCGCCGGGGAGACGTGCATCTTCCCGTTGAAGGTGTCCTTGTAGCCCTTGCCGACCTTCTCTCGGTAGATCTTGGCGAGTTCCGCCTGAGCCGACCGGAGGGACAGCCCTTCCATGTCCTTGACATCGACGCGACCTGTGTCGCCCGTGTCCGTGAGAGCACCCCAGCGACGCATGAGCGTGTAGGAGCCTCCGTCGCCCGGCACGATCAGCATCTCGTAGAACTTCGAGTGGTTCTTCGAGCCGTCGATGTAGTAGAGCATCGACGCCATCCCCGACTTCACAGCCTGAGTGTCGAGCCCCTGACGCTGGAGGATCGGCCTGTTGGCCATCTTCACCGTGAGCGACGCGAGGCGCATCTCCGGCGTCGGACTCGCGGACTTCTCTGTGAGAAGCGGAAGAATCTGCGAGCGCAGTTCCGGGTTGGCGTGAGCGAGACGGATCAGCGAGGAGCGAAGGTTGGACATGGTTGCTTTCCTGAAGGACTTGGGTTTGGCTTTGGCTTCGTCGTTGAGGACACGAAATGCCCTCCAGGTGTTCTGGGCCTTGGCGTAGGCCAGCTTTGCCTCCGCGTACTCAGGGGTGTCCCAGCCACCGAACTTGTGTGATTCAGAGAGAACATCGATCGCGTCGTTGTAGGGCGTTCTCGGACTTCTCCAGAAGGGCGTCGGTCTCGTCCGCCTTCACCTTCTGCCTCAAGGATTTCACAGCGTCCTTGATTGGCTTGGTCGTGTAGCCCTTGTTCTTGTCGAAGAACTTCTCCGGCATTGAGTCGAACACCTCTGCGAGGTGTGGGTTCGACTTGTAGAGATTGGTGATCTTCTTCCGGAACTGCTCCGGGTCAGACTCTGCTCGCTTGGTCATGTCAGTGACCCCAGCCGGAAGAGGTTTGACGGTCCGGTTGCCCATCCCACTTGTGGGCAGAGGCGAACGAGTTGATCTTGACGCTGGCTCCGCCGTACCCGCCTCGCGGGATCTTCTTCATCTCGGGGCCGACAAATGCCCCCTGGTCTGGGGCGACCTTGTCCGACCCTGACCCGTCGGAACTGAGGTACTTCTTCCCAATCTCTCGAATCCCAATCGCCTTGCCGTAGAGGCGAGTGACTTGGTAGTAGTCAACATTCGTCTGGTCGTAGCCCCACGACGAAACGAGGATGTCTCCAATCTGGAGGCCATGTGCGAAGTTCTTCTGGTCCTCCAGGCGCTTGCGCTTGGCGTCCACCAGATCCTGGTAGAGCTTGACCGTGTCCTGGATCTGACGCTCCTGACCGTTGATGTCGCGGAACGTGTGATACCACATCGGCTTGTCGGCCTTGCCAGCCCATGCTCCAGCAAGATAGACGGGACTGCCGTTGCGGCCAATGTCTTCCCAGGTCCAGATCTGAAGACCCTCTGGAGTGCCCTTCCGCTCCATGAGCGTGGCGTTGTTCTTCGGGAGGTACGAACCACGGGGCAGGGTGAACCGCCCCCGCATCGCTTCCTTGTCGGAGGCGAGCTTCGCCAGGAAGACCTTGCCCTCGCCTACCCCGAGTTCTGAGCCTGACTCGTAGAACGAGATTGGGAGCCGGATCTGGGAGCCGGTTCCACCGCGAACGACGTAGACGTACCCAGCGGTGAGCTTCACCACCGAGACAGTCTCATTCGCCATGAGAGGGACGCCCCGTGAGAGGGCGATGTCCTTCACGACAACCAGGGTGTCCCCGATTGAGAGCTTCGGGAGGAGGGTGACGCCCTCCTCCTTCATCTTGAAGTACCGGGGGTAGTTCAGACGAACTGAACGCTCGTTCTGAGCAAGCTCGGCGTCTGTGAAGGGCTTCCCAAAGAGAAGCTGGTGCCACTCAGGGTGCTCGAAGAGGGGGATCCTGATCGCAGAGTCCTCCTCGTACCAGACGTACCCGTTGGACTTGTCCCCGAGCTTGTAGGCAGCGGGCGTGAGCACCTTCCGGGCGATCCCGTCTGCGACGCCCAGTCCCCCGTGTCCCGCCGTCATGACCACGCGAACGCCCCGGAGGGTGGGGTGGTCGTACATGGCCTGGACCGGACCCCACGGAGAACCTGGGGCCTTCGGGTCGTAGTCGGGCCAGCTTCGTCGCCTGGGAGATGCAATCTTGTCAGTCATGCTGGTCATCCGAGGTAGGCGATGATCTCGACGCCTGATTCGAGGGTATCCCAGTGGAAAGAGAGCGCCGTGTTCTCAATCTGGACTGGGGAGAACGGGTCAGAGGTCTGGCTCGCCAGGTCTACGCTCAGCTTCCCCTTGGGCTGATTGAGAGCCCACGAGTTGATCGTCTCGCCCCACTCGACCCCGAAGACCTGGAGGACTTCGTTGATCTTGGCGAGGCCCATTCCGGGAGATTGGAACCGGGTGTTCCCGTCCATCCCAGCCCGGATGAGGGCCGCGTTGATCTTCTGGCGGTCCCTGGTGGGAAGCTTGGAGCCGACAGCCGTGGCTGCCATGTGGCGGATTGCAACCCTCGCCGCAGTGCTCTCCAGAGAGTCAAACGCCTTCCGGCCAGGAAAGTACTGGCTAGGGGACTTCTGACAATGGGGGCTGCCGGGGTTCTTGTACTTGCAGTACCGACTCCACGCGACGGCCCACGCCTGATTCTCAGGTAGACCCTGAGCCTTCCCTTCCTCAACGTAGCGTTCCACGTCTTTCGGGAGATTTTCGGCTTTGCGAGATTGCATCTTGGGTCCACGTCAGGGTTGTCCCGACGTAGACCCGAAGATATAGACGATCTCGTGACGGTGGCTCAGTACAGGTCTTCGTACTTCGCGTCGGCGTACTCCAGGATGTCGTAGCCGAACTCGGCCTTCCGCTCCGGAAGAGTCATGCCCCGTGCCTGCTCCACCCGCTGACCGTGGATGGTCATGCGGATGGCCTTGTAGGTGCCGAGGTCAGCCTCCTCGTCGGCCTTCTGGAAGGTGTACCCACGCTTGCGACCATCGCGCTCTGCGACGAGCGTCTCCAGCGTGCCGGGCGCGTGCTCCTTCCGGGGGTCGAGGAGGTCGTGAGCCCCGTCATCGAAAAACCACCCCTGATCGTCCGCATTCGTGCTTGGGCTGGAGTAGGCAGGCTTCCCCGCCACTTCCCAGCAGGCACGGTGGTACAGGCAGGGCTCTCCGCCGCCGCAGTCATCACCGTCATCACCGTTGTAGTCCCAGTGGCCCGCACGACCGTAGCCGTCGTACTGGCCGAAGTTGCGGCTCCCGTCCTTGGAGAGGACGACCACGTCCGTCATCCAGTCGTTGAGTCCCTTGTCGGTGGCGTTGCTGACGAGCGCCGGGTGCGAGCACGACTTGCAGTTCCACGAGAAAAAGCCCATGACGCGAACTCCTGTTTGGGGAGGCTCTCTACCACCCTCACCCTGGAAACGAGTGAGCCGGTGGCTTTTACACGTTAGGACCGACGAATCTCTTTCGCCGTGACGGTCGTGGTGATCGAGAAGATCCTGGGCGGATCATCGGTCCCGCGCTCTCGAACGCTCACCACGACGACCCCAGGCTTGAAGTGGAGCGCCTCGCAGTAGTCGGAGATGATGAACGTCTCAGCCGCCGACTTCGG
>Ga0315286_10003431_pt1 | contig 14991 bp, 11 predicted proteins | sample YL17G10_0_MG_FD_205038 | JGI IMG/M metagenome (GOLD analysis project Ga0315286, IMG submission 205038) | Sediment microbial communities from Yellowstone Lake, YNP, Wyoming, USA - YL17G10_0 | ecosystem: Environmental > Aquatic > Freshwater > Lake > Sediment | place: USA: Wyoming | collected...
CCCGACGAAAACGACGCGGTTGCCGAACTTCGAGAGCGCAAAAAGGTTCGACCGCGCGACGCGGCTGTGCCGCACGTCGCCCACGAGGGCCAGCGTCAGGCCATCGACGCGCCCCAGTCGCCGCCGGATCGCCAGCATGTCCAGGAGGCCTTGAGTCGGATGCTCGTGGGCGTTGTCGCCGGCGTTGAGGACCGAGCAGCCGACCGACTCGGCCACGCGCTCCGGCGCGCCGCGTTCTTGATGGCGGATGACGATGGCGTCGAGGCCCATGGCGTCGATGTTGCGGACCGTGTCGGCCAGCGACTCGCGCTTGTTCAGGCTGCTGGTGGCGGCGTGGAACTGAACGACCCGGGCGCCCAGCCGCTCGGCCGCCAAGGTGAACGACGTGCGCGTGCGCGTCGAGTCTTCGCAGAAGAGGTTCAGGACGGAGCGGCCCTCGAGGACCCTCGGGGCGGCCTTGCGGCCGGTGCAGTATGGGAAGAACTCGTCGCCCGTGTCGAGGACCGTCTTGATCTCCTCGGCCGAGAGTCCCTGGAGTCCGAGGAGGTGCTTGTGCGTCCACTTGGCGGTTGCGATCTTCGGCATGGCGTGCCCTCGCGCCTGAAGTGCTGTGACTCAAGCGAAACTATAGGCGCAGGCCGCCGCGGCGGCAACCGAAAACAGTGACGAAGTGACGTAGTGAAAAAGTGACGGAGTGACGAACCGAAGAAGAAAGGCCAAGGCGCGTGAGGCCTGGTTAGCCGCTTGCCTTGGCGGGTGCGGGTCGAAGGGCAGATTGTTCCGCTGGTGGCGCCGGATGGATATAATCATGCGAACCCCGGCCTGGAATGTGCCGGGGTGCCGAACACAGGAGTCCGCCATGACCGAGATGCCCGGCGCATCGCCTGTGCCCGGTGTTCCCGAAGGCTCTCTGCCCAAGCGGCTTATCTGGCCTGTGGTCATCGGCATCACCTCGATAGTCTTGGGCGGCCTTCGCCTGATCTGCACCCCCATCCCTCTGTTCTGCGTGCTTGGCTTCAATCAGGTATTAGGCTGCCCTCCGCACTGGTGGGCAGTGTACGTCATGTTGATGGCTTGGGTGGAAGCCTTGCTGGCCTTGTTGCTCGTGGCGGCGGGCATCGCCCTCTTGGTCAGGCGCCGCGAAGGCAGGCCGTTTCACCTGGGCTATGGTTTATGCGAGATCTTCCTTTGCATCGTGGACGGCGCTTTTGCAGCGCTCTTCCAGTACACACAGGATGGGCATATGCCCTCGCGCACCGGGTTGTTCATCTGCGCCGCGGTAGCGATACCTTTCGCTACCGGGTATCCGTTGTTCCTGGTCATCTGGTTCCTGCGGCCGAAGATACGGGAGCAAGTGGCGGCATGGGGCCGTTAAGGTCGCTGTTTCGGGCGTGCCGCGGTCGTATAATGATGTGGCCTCGCGGCCGGTCGCGTAGAGGAAGGCGCATGGCCATCAGCAACCGCGAACTGTGGGACATGTACACGAAGTCGGGGAAGGCCTTCTTCCGACTCCGCAACTACGCCGAGGCCACGCGGATGTTCGCGGCGGCCCTGCAGGTGGCGGAGGAGTTCGGCCCGAAGGACCCGCGACTCGGCGTGACCCTGAACAACCTGGCCCACGCGCACCAGGTGGCCCGCCGCTACGACGAGGCCGAGGTGCTCTACCGGCGGGCCATCGAGATTGCCGCCGAAGAGCACGGCCACGAGCATCCCGACGCGGCCGTGTGCCTCGCGAACCTCGCGGGCTGCTACCAGGCCCAGCGGCGTTACGTCGAGGCGGAACCGCTTTTCCGCAAGGCCATCGGCATCCTCGGCAAGACCCTCGGCGAGGAGCATCAGAGCATGGCGACGTTGCTTGAGAACTACGCTTCGCTCCTTCGCAAGTTGGCCCACGAGACCGAGGCGGCCAAGGCGGCCGAGTGGGCCGGCTCTATCCGTGCGCGAGGGGCCCCCGCCGGCTCGATGCTGGACCAACTTGCCAGAGACATCCGGGCGGCCATGGACGAGCCGCGGCCGAAGTAGCGCCGCCGAGCCTCGATTGGCGGGTGGCATGACCGCGGCATCCGCTCCGCGGGCATGTCGAGGACTCGATGCGGCGAGCATGCCCACGCAAAGGCGGCGCGGGAATGCCGCCCGGCCGGCGGCGGCGCATCATGTGGCAGGTTTCCGTTTCGGTGGGCCGGCAAGGCGAAAACGCCGATAATCTCCCCGGTGTGGGAGTCACGTGACCACGGATTCCCGGCGATGAAGAAAGGACGTTTCATGGCATTCATGCGATGGGCGGTGACAGTGGCGATGGCGGCGGGCCTGCTCGTGGCGCTCGTGCCGGCGGCGGCTCAAGCCCAGGCGAGCCTTTGGGCGGCCCAGATGGTCGGCGCCAGGGCCGCAATACAGAAAGGCGACTATGCCAAGGCCGAGGAACTGCTGGCCACCGCGCTCAAGACGGCCGAGGACCTCAAGCAGGACGATCGCATCGCCACCACGCTCCAGGATCAGGCGATGCTCTTCGTGGGCGAGAAGAAGTTCGCGCAGGCCGAAGCTCCCATGAAACGCCTCCTGGAGATGACCGAGAAGAAACGCGGGGCCGACAGCCTGCCCGTGGCAGACCTCCTCAACAACCTGGCGGGCGTCTACAAGGACGGCGGCAAGTTCGCGGAGTCCGAACCGCTCTTCAAGCGCGCCCTGGCCATCATCGAGACGAAGAAAAGCAAGGACGATCGCGACGCGGCCAGGATCTGGAGCAACCTGTGCGAACTGTACCGCGACTGGAAAAAGTTCCCCGAGTCCGAGGAGGCCGGGAAGCGCGCCCTGGCGATCCACCAGAACATTCTTGGCCCGGAGCATTTCCTGGCCACCGGCGCGATGATCAACCTCGCCCTGACCTACCAGGCCGAGGGCAAATACGCCGAGGCCGAGGTCCTTCTGAATCGCGTGGTCGACATCCGCAAGAAGTCGGAAAGAGAGCAGCCGCCCAGGGTCGGCCAGAGCCTCATAGCCCTGGCGGACCTCTACAAGGCCCAGGAGAAATACGACAAGGCCGAGCCCCTCTACAAGGAAGTCATGGCGATGCTCGAGAAGTACAAACTCGCCGCCGACCCGATCAGCCTGGAGGTCCTTGAGAAGTACGCCGACCTCCTGAAGAAGATGAAGCGAGACGATGAGGCCGCCAAGATCGAGGAGCGGATAGGCGCCATCAAGGCCGCCCAGGCGGCCCCGCCCGCCAAGGCCGAGCCGGCGAAGCCGGGGCCCGGTCCCGTCAAGAAGGAAGAGCCCCCGGCTAAGAAAGAGCCCGCGCCGGCCAAGACCGACGCGCCGCCCGCGAAGACCGACGCGCCGCCGGCGAAGTGACACGGCCAACCGGCTAGAGGCACTTTAGACTGTGGTATGGGCGCGGCGGGTCAGGAGACCCGCCGCGCACACACGCCACCTTGAATTGCTCTAGCCGCCCGCCTGCCCCGGCGGGTCTTCGACCCGCGGGGCGCGTTTCCGGGCCTGTCTTGCCCGCGAATCCGCCAGGAGCATCGGCAGGGCCGACGCCAGGCCCCGCGGTGTGTAGAGCGCCTCGACCTCTCCCCGGCAATTGTACCAGCACGCGCGGCACGTATTGGTGCGCCACCGCGCGCGCAGGCGCTCCAGGAGCACGTTCATCGGCGTCTCGACGATGGAGCCGACCGGGCGGGCCCGGTCCTCGACGCACTTCGCCACGAGTCCCCGCTGGTCGATGTTGAAGGTTGCCATTCCCGCGCGGCAGCCTGTTACGCCGCCGTCGAGCGCCGCATCGAACCGCGACAGGAAGTACGGGTTCGACAGGAACCCGCCGTAGCGGCGGCGAAGGTCCAGCAGCCGCTCCGAGACCGGCGGGCGAGGCCGGTGCGACGCGTCGCCGGTTTTGAGGACCCCGTAGGGCTGGACCATGAAATTGACGCCCAGGCGGTGGGCGAGGGCCACGACGCCCTCAAGGTCGTCCTGGTTGCCGGCGGTCAGAACCGCCATGATGTTCACGCGCTGGTGCGGCGCGGTGCGCGCGTCGCGGAAGGTCTCGACGGCCCGGAGGGCCTCGGCGAAGGCGCCCTCGCGGCCGCGCTGATCGTCGTGCCGGCGGGCGTCGGCATAGTCGATGGAGACGCTCGCGCCCCAGAGTCCGGCGTCCCAGAGTTCGCGGGCGCGGCCGCGATCGACGCGCCAGCCGTTGGTCGTCATGAGCGGGAAATGCCACCGGGCCAGGGCCGCCACGATTCCCGCGAGGTCCCGGCGCAGGAGCGGTTCGCCACCCGCCAGGTTGACGATCACCGAGCCGTGGCGCGCCAGGTTCACGGCGCCGCGCTCGAACTGGCCGACCGAGAGTTCCTCGGCGGGCGAGTGCGGCTCTCTCCAGTAGCCGCAGATGCGGCAGCGGAAGTTGCAGCGGTACGTCACCTGCCAGGCGCACCAGACGGGGTGCCGGCCGACGTAAGCGCGGACCAGCCGCGCCTTCTTCTCGCGCGTCGTCAGGGGCCTGGTGCTTGGGGTCGCGCTCATGGCTGGTTGGCTCTTGCGGACCGGGTAAGTCGCCCGCCGCTCCCGCGGCGGGCTCGGGAAAAGTCTCGTGCGCGGCATCACTTCTTACGGCGCCGGCGCGGGGGCGCCAGGAGCGGCTTGACCACGAGGTCGTAGGCCGTCCCGCGTCTGCCCATTTTCACGCGCCGGGCGAAGCGAAGCAAGGGGACGACCCGCGGGCGGTGGACCATGTACGGAAGGAGTTCGCAGGCCGTCGCGATCTCCTCGGCCGACAGGGCCGGAATGTGGATGGCGGGAACCCCCGCCAGGTGCGCCGCCGCAGGGTCGGGCACAAGCCACCCATTCTCCTTGGCCACCTTGCAGGATCGCGATCCGGGGGCGGGGAAGTGAAGGACCGCCTCGACCCGTTCGGGGTCGAGCCGCTTCAGGAGCGTCACGGTTTCTTCCAGCGTGACGGCAGTCTCGTAGGGCGCGCCGATCTCGACCCGCGCGACGGTCGCGACTCGGGCTCGCCTGAGGGCGTCGAACGCCCCCACGATCGCCTCGGTCGAGACGCCCAGGCCCAGCACTTCGTTGCGGATCAGTGTCGAGGCGCTGCCGACGTTGATGACGACCTCCTCGCAGCCGGCCCGGGCCACGAGGGCCGCGCCCTGGTCCTTGACGTCCGGGGCGTAGAGGGTGGTGCGCCAGGGCAAGGCGATCTCTCTGCGGTACCGCTCGGTGAATTGCGCGACCCACTTGGGCGACGAGGCCCACCGCTCGTTGCCGATGCGCCAGCCGCCGATGTCGATCTGTTCGTCGGCCACGGCGAGCATCTCGGTCACGCAGGCGTCGACGGGGCGGTGGCGCGTGGGCCATGAGGCGGTCGACCAGGCGGCCGACGCCTCGGTCTGCACGGGTACTTCCAGGCCGGCGTCCTCGCCGCCGCTGGCCACGCCGCAGTAGGCCAACCCCGCGGAGTCGAGCATCTGCTCGGGCGGATACAGGTCGCGGGCGGGGGGCGGCTGGTCGGCCAGGGTCGCGGGGGGGCGCGGCGGCGGGTTCCGCATGACGCCCGTCCCGCACTTCACCCACAGGCCGGGCGCGCGGGGCGAGTCGAGGCTGCGGCCGCGCTCTTCGAGGTACGGCGGGACGGTAAAATCGGCGTGCCCGACGGCCACCGCATCGGCCCCGGCCATGCTCAGGCACTCGTCGGGGCAGAGCCTCGCGTGAGGACCGAACGGTATGAGAGGTGCCCCGCGGCTCTCGGCCACCGCCCCGGCCGCGCGGAACGCCAGGTCGGCCGCCAGACCCTCGACGTACATCAGGATGAGTTCCGGCTGGGCCTCGTGGATGGCCGAGGCCACGGCCCCCTCGTCGAACCGGTCGAACAGAAGGAGCGTGACGGCGTGGCCGCGGCGGCGAAGCGCCGCGCCTAGCACGGCGACCTCGTCGCGATAGGCCCGACGCATCGCCCGGGCGCCCGGCACGGGCTGGACGATGACGAGTCTCATGGGTCGCCGCCCGGCGACTGGTCGGCCAGGCGCATGTACAGCGGTTCGGTCTCGACGAGGCCGCAGACCTCGCGCAGGACGCCCGGCAGGCCGGCGGTGCGGAGCATGTCTTGAAGCGTCACGGCGGTGGGGTCCGCCGGGTTGTCGTAGGCCAGCGCCGCCCGAATGGCGCGGATGACGTTGGTCGGCTCGACGCCTTCCTGGAGACAGAGCCGGGCGGACCCGATGAGGCGATCCTCCGGGCCGAGTTTGCGCAAGGGGTCGGCGGCGACGCGGCGGACCTGGTCGCTCAGGGCGCGGTTGCGGTAGCGCTGGCGCAGGTCGTGCTCGTAGGCTGCCTCCTCGGCGGCGTCGAAGCCGAACCGCAGCGAAAGCGCCCGGCCGGTTTCGTCCATGGCCCCGCGCACGACGCCTTCCACCTGGGGGTCCTCCATCGCCTGCCAGATGAACTCGTGGCCCGCCTTGTACCCGAGGTAGGCGCAGACGGCGTGGCTCATGTTGTGCGAGGCGAGTTTGCGACGCTGGTACGCCACGATGTCCTCGACCGGCTCCAGGCCGTGCAGGCGCAGCGCGGGTCCGCGGATGGCCTTGCCGTCGACCGGCAGGCGCGCGTAGGGCTCGCAGGCGATCCAGAGGGGGTCGCGGCGGCGGATCTCGTCGGGCACGATGGGGACCATGCGGCTGACGACGGCCTCGACGAAGCCGAACCGCGCGTCGAACTCGCGCTGGCTCAGGCTGCGCCGGTGCCCGACCGTGACGCGATTCTCGAGTTCCGCCCGCACCAGTTCGCGAATGAAGGCCCCCGCGCCGACGAGATTCTCGCACGTGATAACGTTAAGCGGCACGGTGCCGGGATACAGGAGCCGGCGGGCCATGCCTTCGGCCAGCGCGGGCGTGACCGCCTTGAGCGCGCGGACGCCCACGGCGGTGCACACGAGGCTGGCCCCGGCGACCGCCTCGGCGACCGCGGCGGCGTCGCGGGCGTCGATGCCAGAGACGTCGGCGATGGCGATGACCTGGTCGCCCTCGTTGGTGATGTGATGGATCTCGTAGCAGCCGCGCGAGCGCAGGGCTTCCACCAGGGGCCGGTCCACGTCGACGAAGACGGTCCGGTAGCCGCTGGCCCAGAACAGTTCGCCCATAAACCCGCGGCCGATGTTGCCCGCCCCGAATTGGACGGCCACCGGCTTGGCGTTAGGTGAACTCATGGGTTTCCTGACGGTTCCTGTCTGACGAGAGACTCGCGCTTCGCGCGGCAGGCCGGTGCGTCCTTCCTTGCAGGGGCACGGCATGCCGTGCCTCTACGGCCGCCGGCCGGCGCCGATGGTCGCGTGGCTACGAACTCACCTCCAGACTCATGCCGCCGAGCCGCGCCGCCTCCGGGTTGGCGAGCCGGTGAATCAGCGTTTCCATGGCGAACCGGTCGTTGGGCGTGGTCTTGGCCTCGAGGTCGGCCTCGACCAGTGCCTGGTACGCGTCGGCCAGGTTCGCCTCGGAGAGTCCGCGGACGGCCCGACGGACGCGGTCAAGGGCCGGGTACGGGACCCCGGCCCGCCTCATGGCTTCGTCGATGCTCATACGCCGCAGGAATCCGCGGACCCGCAGCAGTTGGCGGAACGTCGACCGCAGGAGGCCGGTGAACTGCGGGGCGACCATACCTTCGGTCCAGAAGGCGTCGAGGAGTTCGAGGGCCCGGCTGAGATTCCGCTCGGCCACGGCGTCGCACAGGTCCCAGACGCGCTCGTGGTGGCCCCGCGCGATGAGCGCATCGACGTCGGGCGCATCGATCGTGGCCGCCGGCCCGGCGTAGAGCGCCAGCATGTCGACGGCGTGCACCAGCGAGGCGAAGTCGGTGCCGACGTGCTCCACGAGCATCTGGGCGGCGCCGAACGTGAGGGTCTTGCCCGCCCGCTCCCTGGCCTGGCCCTGGAGCCAGCCGGGGATCCTGCCGGGTTCGTGCGCCTCGCACGCCACGACCAGCCCGATCTCGGCCACGCGCTTCGAGAGAAGATAGGTCCGGTTCCACGAGGCCACCTCGAGGCAAAGCGACCCGGCCTTAGAGGGCTCCTTGAGGTACCTGAGCAGGAGGTCGCGCGTGTGTTCGTCGAGGAACTCCTCGGCGTCGCGCACGATGACCAGGCGGCGGGGCGACACCAGCGTCGGCGTCCGCAGGGCGTCGAGGATGTCGGCGATGCGGGCCTCGCTGCCCAGGACCTCCATCATGGCCATGCCGGGGTCCGCATCGCCGATGACGTGGCGTCGGACGGTCTGGCGGCCGAGGTCCAGCAGGTAGGGGTCGGTGCCCCGGAGGACGTAGACCGGCAGTGGCTCGCCGGCCGGTTTCTCGTTGCGGAATTCGCTGACTCGCTTGGCGTCGCTCTCGTCTTTCGCGGCTCTGCGTGCCATACCGTCGGGGCCTTTCGCATGCGGCAACTAAACACGGCCTCCTACCCGTCTTTGTACGCGAAGCGGGGGCAGGTGTCCAGAGGAGTTTTCCGGGCATCGCGGCAGGTCCAGGTTCCTGTGCCGCGCGGCGGGGTGGCACCCGGCGCCACGGCTCAGTGGCTGACGGCAGGCAGGATGATGCGGAACGACGTGCCCTGGCCCGCCTGGCTCTTGAAGGTGATCTGGCCGCCGTGGCGCATGACGATGGCGTAGACGGTCGAGAGGCCGAGGCCGGTTCCTCCCGCCCTGGCCTTGGTTGTGAAGAACGGCTCGAAGATTCGCGGCTGGACTTCCGGCGGGATGCCGGTGCCGGTGTCGCTGACGGTCAGGACGACGCAGGGGCCCGGCCGGACCCCGGGCGCCTCGGCGCTGCCCGGCTCAAGAGTGAGGTTCTCGGTGGCAAAGGTCATAGTGCCGCCCTCGGGCATGGCGTCGCGGGCGTTGACCGCCAGGTTCATGATGACCTGGTGTATCTGGTTGGGATCGGCCTCGACGGTCGCCAGATCGCTCGCGAGGCGGGTCTGGAGCGCGAGGGTCTTCGGGAAGGTGCGCTCCAGCAGGCGCGCGGTTTCCTGGATGATATGATTGAGGTCGACGGGCTGGGGCGAGACCGGCTGCTTTTGGCTGAAGGCCGTCAGTTGGTGCACGAGTTGCGAGCCGCGCTGGGCGGCCGTTTCGATGCTCACGGCCGATTCGTGTTCCTCGGTGCCCGGCGGCAGCGCGGACCGCAACATTCCCGAGAACCCCAGGATTGCCGTCAGCAGGTTGTTGAAATCGTGGGCGATGCCGGCGGCCAGCGTCCCCACCGTCTGCATCTTCTGGGCCTGGTACAGTTGCTCGCGCACCCTGACGCTCTCGGTCACGTCGCTGATGATGCCGAGCGTGCAGATGACGCGGTTCTGGGCGTCGAAGACGCGCGACAGGCTGAAGAAGGCGGTGAACCGTGAGCCGTCCTTGCGCTGCGAGGGGACCTCGCCCGACCAGAGGCCCTCGCGCTGGAGGGCCGGCAGGATGTCGCGTTCGGGCATCAGGCGGCCCTCTTCGGCATAGATGCGCGAGATGTGCTTGCCGAAGGACTCGTCGGCGGTCCATCCGAAAAGGCGTTCCGCGCCGCGATTCCAGGCGAGAATGCGGCGGTCGGCATCGACGACCACGATGGCCACCTGGGAGTTCTCGACGAGGGCCCGGTACCGGGCTTCGCTCGCGACGACGCGCCGGTACAGTTCGGCGTTCTCGATGGCGACGGCCGCATCGGCGCAGAAAACCTCCATCAGGCGGATGTCGTTTTCGGTGAAGGGCTCGCCCCGCCGCCGGCCCAGCGCCATGACGCCGACCGAGTTGCCCTTGAACAGGAGCGGCACGCCGACGGCGTGGACGATGCCGTAGCGCTCGGCGATCGGCGCGGTCCCGGCGGACAGGTCCTCGCCGATGCGGCTCGTGACGTGCGGTCGCCGGTCGCAGAAGGCTTTTCCGGCGATGCCCTCGGCGACGCCGATCCGCATGGCCGCGCCTTCTTCCGCCGAGATGCCGCGCCAGGCCCGGGCCACCAGTTGCTGCGACTCGGGGTCCGGCGTGAAGGCGATGACGTGCGGGGCATCGAGAAGGCGGGCGGCGGCGTCGACGATCTCGTCCATGACGGCCTTGGGCTCCATCGTCACGGTTAGTTTCAGCGCCAGGGCGTGGACCGCCTTGAGGCGGTCGTAACTGCGGGCCAGCCGCGACTGGTCGGCCCGGCCGAGTTCCACCGCAAACAGGAACAGCCAGAGCGTCGGCAGCAGCGGGGAGATTGCCCCCTCGAACAGGTCGGCCTGGGCCAGGTAACCCCACGACTCCATGAAGTTGGCCGCCTCCTCCGCCAGCCCCAGAATGAGGATGGCCGGCAGGAGGAATCGGCCCATGCCGCCGAGCGGACGCCACGCCTTCGCCACGAAAACGGCCACGGCCGCCAGCAGGGCGGCCGCGCCCACGGTGTCGAGGCCGATGATGAGCGGTGCAGGGATCACGCTCGCGACTCCGGTTCCGTCTTCGAGAGGCGCCACACGGCCCAGGCCAGCCACACGTATGCTATCATGCCGAAGAGGTGTTCGAACAGGCAGCAGATGGGCGGCCACGAGCCCTCGGTATACGGCGGCACAGAGCCTGGCTCGAGGCCAGGGAGGCCCGGGAAGACGCCGCTCTCGATCCTCGTGGCCACGAGTTCCAGGACGGTCACGAGCCAGACGGCGGCCATCATCACCAGGGGGCCGATGAATGGTTGCAGGGCGGGCAGCGCCTGGATATGCCGCCGGCGGCCCACGATGTACATGAGCGCGACGGCGCCGATGAAGAGCGTCAGGAATCTGCCGAACTGGAACATAATCCCCCCGGCCGCGCCGGACCGGTCGCCGGCTGACGGCGGCTAGCGCACTTTAGTGTCGGATTGCTGCGCGGTGGGTCTCCTGACCCACCGCGCTACACGCGTTGCCAAGCACGCGCGCGGCGGGTCAGGAGGCCCGCCGCGCACAGCCTTAAGTGGCGTCGTAGTACTAGGGCGCCCCGCTGGGGCCCGGCGCCGGCACGCGGCTCAGGCGACCCGAGCGCCTGATGATGAGTATACGCTCGCGGCCGCTTCGGCACAATGCCGAGACCGCCTGCCGCTCCTGACACTACAGCGCCACATAGCGCGGCGGGTCAGGGGGCCCGCGGCGAAGAACCGTGCATGTGGCGATGTCGCATCAGGGCCGCGGGCCGATGCGGTCGAAGCCCGCCAGCGGACGCAGGGCCTCAGGGATGAGCACGGAGCCGTCGGCCTGCTGGTAGTTCTCCAGGATGGCGATCAGCGTCCGGCTGACGGCGATGGCCGTGCCGTTGAGGGTGTGGACGAGTTCCGTCTTCTGCCCCTTGCCGCGGCGGAAGCGGATGCCGAGGCGCCGGGCCTGGTAGTCGGTGCAGTTTGAGGTGGAGGTTATCTCGCCGTACTCGCCGCCGTCGCCCCGGCCGGGCATCCAGGCCTCGAGGTCGAACTTGCGGTAGGCCGGGCCGCCCAGGTCGCCCGTGCAGATGTCGACCACGCGATACGGGATGCCCAGGCGCCGGTAAATGTTCTCCTCTATCCGGAGGAACTCCAGGTGCATGCCATCGGAGTCCTCGGGCCGGGTGAACGCGAACATCTCGATCTTGGTGAACTGGTGGACGCGGTAGAGTCCGCGGCTGGCGCGGCCGTAGGCGCCCGCCTCGACGCGGAAGCAGTGGCTGACGCCGCCGACCTTCAGCGGCAACCGCGCGGCCTCCAGAATCTGGTCCATCAGGAGGCCACCCAGGGTGATCTCGGCCGTGGCGATCAGGCCCAGGTCATGCCCTTCGAGGCGGTAAATCTGCGTCTCGGCGCCGCGCGGGTTGAACCCCGTGCCTTCGAGCACCTTCATGCGGGCCATGTCGGGCGTCGTGTAAAGCGCGAAGCCTTCCTCGCGCATCACGTCCAGGGCAAAACGCACAAGGGCCAGTTCCAGCAGCACCGCTTCGTTCTTGAGAAAGTAGAAGTTGGCGCCCGTCACCTTGGTTGCGCTGTCGAAATCCACCAGGTCGAGGGCCTCGCCGAGGGCCACGTGGTCTCGCGGCTTGAAGGTGAACCGCGGCGGCTCGCCCCACCGGCGCAGTTCCTTGTTGTGGCTCTCGTCGGGACCGATGGGCGAGTCGGGGTGCGTAAGGTTCGGGATCTTCGCCTGCTCCTCGCGCAGTTCCGCCTCGACATTCTCGAGCATCGCCTCGCGCTCGGCGATCGAGCCCTTGAGGGCCGAGGCCTCGTCGACCAGGGCAGGGCGTTCGGCCGGGCCGGCCTTCGGGATGCGCTGGGCGAGGTCCCTGCGGCGGGTGCGAAGGCCATCTGTCTCGACGATCAGGGATGACCGCTGGTCGGCCAGGCGGAGCACCTTGTCGACGTCGGCGGTCATTCGCCGGTTGGCGGTGTTAGCGCGGACTTCTTCGGTGCGCGTGCGGATGGTTTCGAGGTCGAGCATGGAGGCCTTTCGTGCAGTGGCGCGTTGCGTTGGACCGGCTCTTCCGCCGCTTCCGCGGCGGGCTCGAGAGTCGGGCCCGAACGGCGGGCTCGAGCACCGGGCGCGAACGCCCGGCCTGAAAGCCTATTCTCACAGCATGAAGGGACCCATGCAAGGATTTAGCGCTCGCCGCCGGAGAGTCTATGCGCGAAGAGGGCGGCAGCCTTTCACACTACAGCGCCACATTGCGCGGTGGGTCTCCTGACCCGTACGTGTTTAGCGTGTTCCCTTCATGCTGTCACCCCGAGCGAGCGCAGCGAGTCGAGGGGTCTCGCCGTGCGAATGCGCCAACGGCAACGACCACAGCGAGATTCCTCGACTCGCTGCGCTCGCTCGGAATGACAACGCTAAACACATACCCTGACCCACCGCGCACGGCGTCAAGTGGCGCTGTGGTGCTACCTGACAGGGATGAATGTGATGGGCTGCGAGGACAGTGCCGAAAAAACCGCAAGGAATTCGGCGATTGCCTGCAAGGCGACCGGCACAGGGCTTAAAGCCGCCGGGCCATGGCCCGGTTCGTAACTCCCTGTCAGTCAATCGGTTAGGAACTGACAGTTGAGCACGGCACGCGTGCTTTGCGGCGGCGGTTTGCCCCGGACGAATCTGGCAGCATACTATCTGTACGGAATGACGGCGATGGCACGAGCATCCAGGAAACCCCTGTGCCATCGCTTCTTCTGGTGCGTAGAAGGCAGGATAGAGAAAATGCGGCATATGCAGAAAGGCGTTAAGTTGGGCTACTCCTTGGTCGGTGGGAATATGCGTCGCGGTGATGCAGACGATGCACAGACGTGCTCCGGCACGTTTTACGATGCAGGCGTGAGACGCACTTGGCTCTCCATACCGCTGTCCGGTCGGGCCTTACGCGAAAAGAGGTGAAACGGCTTGGCGTAAGGGCGACACAGTTCGGCTCTCTTGGGAGGGGGGTGACGGGCTTCGGGATAGCGCGATGAGGGACCGGAGGCGCTGACCGGTGTTATGACGAAGCACAATACCCCCTCGCGGGGTGGCAAAGTCTTAAGGAGACTGTCGATGAAACGCACGCTGAAAAAGGGCTTTACGTTGGTGGAAATTCTGATCGTCGTGATCATCCTGGGCATCTTGGCGGCGATCGTGATCCCGCAGTTCACGTCGGCGTCCGCTGAGGCCCGCATCAGCAACCTCGCCACGAACCTCCAGTCGGTTCGCAGCCAGTTGCTCCTGTACAAGACGCAGCACAATGAGGCGTTCCCGGGTTCAAGCAGCGATGCGACGCTGTTCGGCAAGCAACTGACGCAGTACACAGACGTCAGCGGCGCCGTGTCCGCGACGCCCGACACGTCTCACCCGTTCGGCCCGTATCTACAGGCTGTGCCCATGAACCCCATCAGCAACTTGATTGACGTCACGGTGGTCAATAGCGGCAGCACGGCCTTCACGGTGCCGACCACGGATGGCGGATGGTGGTTTAACATGGTGACGGGCGAGTTCCGCGCGGACCTGAAGGACTCGTGGGCCAAGGCGGATGGCACGAAACTGAACACGCTGTAAGACGGTGGGGCCGCGCTGCGGCAACCGTCGGTGGTTTTCGGGCAGTAGGCGGGCGGGTGCCTGGCACCCGCCCGCGTTCGTTCTGCCCACATGAGCATTTGCGCCAGGGCGTCTCGCCCGTGACCGCAGCGGGGCGGTACGGCCACGCGATGTCGCGCGACCGTGCCTGTCCGCAATCCAACGACGCATCCCGATCCCGCCGGACCTGCGGCGGCTTGGCAAGGCCGCCGCGCCGCCGTCCGCACTCCTCGTTCGCCTGGGTCCGATAATCGCCGGCGCGGCTGCACTTTTGCCTTAAGCGCCCAACAGATTGGGGCCGATGTTATTCAGTAAGCACAGAGAAGGTGCGTGCGCGCCGGCGCGGGACGGGGCAAGTCTCGACGGCTCGCATCGGCACCGGGAGGTCGCGCTGTGGGTTGCCCTGTAGCCCTCTTGCTTGCGGCAGGCCTTGCCGCGCTGGCGGGATGCACCGCGGGCAAAGGGACGATCCGCGAAGACAGGGAGTCGTTCGACGCCGGCTACGCGGCGTTCGAGGCCGGCCAGTGGCAGCGGGCCATCGATGCGTTCAGCCAGTTCCTGCGATCCGACCCGACGATGCGGGCCCGTGGCGAGGTTTACTACTACCGCGGCGAATGTTACGCCCGCCTGCGAAACCGCCGGGAGGCCATGGCCGACTTCGAGCGGGCCCTTGGGGCCGATGCCCGGCCGCCCCTCGACTCCTTCGCAAGGGTGGCCATCGGCAACCTGTATTACGAACAGGGTGGCGACGCGCAGGCCGTGCAGGTCTACGCCGAGGCGCTCCGCAATCCGCCCAAGGAACTGCCCATCGACACGGTCACGCTGAGAATGGCGGTCAGCCTTCAGCGCCTCGGCAAGTGGGAACTGGCCGGCAAGTACCTGGCGTATCTCCTGGACCGCTATCCCGACTCGCCTGCGGCAGCGGAGGCCGGACGCAGGCTTCACGCCGATTCGTTCACCGTCCAGGTCGG
>Ga0315286_10003432_pt1 | contig 14989 bp, 13 predicted proteins | sample YL17G10_0_MG_FD_205038 | JGI IMG/M metagenome (GOLD analysis project Ga0315286, IMG submission 205038) | Sediment microbial communities from Yellowstone Lake, YNP, Wyoming, USA - YL17G10_0 | ecosystem: Environmental > Aquatic > Freshwater > Lake > Sediment | place: USA: Wyoming | collected...
AAAGGATAAAGAGCAGAATGACCCCCAGAGTCCCGACCAAGCCCAACTCCTCGCCAACGATGGCGAAGATGAAATCGGTGGTGTCCTCAGGCAGATGGCCATACTTCGTGATGCCCTCGCCAAGCCCTTTGCCCCACACACCGCCCGAGCCGATGGCGATCAATGACTGGTTCGCCTGATAGGCCACCGACTGCCCAAACCAGTCGGGATGCAGAAAGGCGGCCAGCCGCTGCAACCTGTGTTGCGCCTGGAACAATGCCGCTACAAACCCAACGGCACCAGCGGGCACCAGCGTCAGGACATGCCACCACCTGACCCCGGTGATCACCAGCATAGTGAAGCTGATCAGAGCAATGAAGGCGGCGGTACCGAAATCCTCAATGACAATCAGCCCGCAGACGAGCGAAATCAAGATGCACAACGGCAGAAACCGCTTCCAGTATAACTTGATGTCCGGCCCGGCTTTAGCACAGACACCCGCCAGGAAGAACACCATCGCCCACTTGGCGAACTCCGACGGCTGAAAGCTGATGCTGGCCGGCCCCAAAGGAATCCGCAGCCACCGCCGAGCCCGGTTGACCTCCGTGCCCAGAGATGGAACCAGGACAGCGATCACTAATGCACCGGCAACGATTAACAGCCACACCGTCGGACACGCGTACCAACGTGAGCGGATGCGCCAGAACCGGTAATCCGGCACCGACGCGATGAACACCACCACCACCGCAATCGGGAAGAACATGATTTGGCGCAGGCCGGGGTAGTCATAGAAGTGCCGCAGGTCAAATTCGTGACCGACGTTTGCACCCGCGGAGAAAACCATCACCGCGCCGGTGGCCATAAGGAATAGAACGACCATGGCGATCGTATCGGCGAGCCGGCTCCGCGTTTCACTCATAAGATCATTGGCAGCAAGCATTTATCACAAAGCCACCCTCCGCAGGGTCCGGAAACATCCTATCGCATAATCTTGTCGGCATACTGTTGCGTGCGGCTGCACAAAATCCGTAGCGCGTCGGCGGTCGAGTCGGCCGATCGGATCGCGTGCTGCCGTGGTATCCGCAAAATGGGCCATTGACAACGAGGACAAGGGCGGGGATAATCAGAGTCCTCTGTCATTGGCACGCTGGAGTTACCGATCCCGAAGGTGAAGTTGACCGTTCGGCAGGTGTATCTATGCCGGAGCGGGCGGTTTCGGTCCGATGCGGCCGGATTTGCGCTTGACAGACCGCTTCCAACGCGGTATGAAAAGAGGATTTACGTTGGTGGCGAGAGGCGCGCGGTGTGGGTTGTTGCAGAAAGATTGGAGTAGTAGACGATGTTACCAGCAAGAAGGACCAGTAGAAGCCGATCACGAACCCGGCGGTCGCATGAGGCAATCAAGCCGGTGCATTACACGCTGTGTCCGAAGTGCAGCCAGGCAAAATTGCCACATGCGGCGTGCAGCAACTGCGGATATGTAAATTCGAGCTTGACCCTGAAGCTCGGCAAGGAGGAAACGGCTTAGACATGCGTATCGCAGTGGATGCCATGGGAGGCGATCACGCTCCGGATGAAATTGTCGCCGGCGTGCTGGAGGTGTTGCCCCAGCTTGAGAAGGACGACGTGGTCCTGCTCGTGGGGCCGCAGGAGATGCTGGAGGCCAAACTGGCGGTCGCCAGCTATGACAAGGAGCGGCTCAGTATCGTCGATGCGCCCGACGTGATCGGGATGGACGAAAAGCCGATTGACAGTCTGCGTAAGAAGCCGCGAAGCTCGATCGGCATTTTGGCGAAACTGGCCAAGTTGGATCGGGCAGATGCGGTGATCTCGGCTGGCAACACGGGGGCGTGTGTGGCGGCGTTCCAGATGCGAATGCGCACCCTGCCCGGCGTGAACCGGCCGGGTATCGCCGTGGTCTTTCCGAGCCTCACGGGGCCCGTAACGATCTGCGACGTGGGCGCCAACATCGCCTGCAAGCCGATCAACCTGTACCAGTACGGCCTGATGTCGAGCATCTACTCGCGGCATTTCCTGGGGGTCCAGAACCCGCGGATTGGGCTGATGAGTATTGGGGAGGAGGAGGCGAAAGGCAATGAGATCGTCAAGAAGACGCGGGATCTGATGCGTAGCGATCCGCGGTTGAATTTTATCGGGAATATCGAGGGACGGGACATCTTCCGGGGGGTCTGCGACGTCGTGGTGTGCGAGGGCTTCGTGGGCAACGTGATCCTGAAGCTAACCGAGGGGGCGGTCGACGGACTGTTTCGGGCGATCAAGCAGGAGTTGATGCAGGAGAAGCCGGAGCTGGCGCTGCTGTTCAAGCCGATCATCATGCGCGTCTACCGCAAGCATGACTACAATGAGTACGGTGGGGCTCCCCTGCTGGGCATCGACGGTACGGCCTTGATCTGCCACGGGGCCAGCAAGGCCCGGACGATCCGAAACGCCGTGCTTGCCGCCAAAAACTGCTACACGCACAGGATCAACGACAAGATCACGGAGTGTCTTTCGGAGGCTCGCGTAAGGACTACGGATGGAGAAAAGGACTGAGGATCGCTCCCCCACGAACCGGGCCGTCATCACCGGGTGTGGCTCTTTTGTTCCCTCGAAGACACTGAGCAACGAAGAACTCGCTCGAATGGTGGACACATCGGACGAGTGGATCTCCTCGCGGACGGGAATCAAGGTCCGCCATATCACCAGCGACGAGGAGTCGACAGCCTACCTGGCGACGGAGGCGGCCAAACGGGCACTCCAATACGCGGGGCTCACCGGTGAGGATCTCGACTTGATCACGGTAGCCACGATTACGCCGGAAATGGTCTTTCCGTCCACCGCCTGTTTTGTGCAGCAGGCCCTGGGGGCGAAAAATGCGTGGGCCTTCGATTTGGGGGCCGCCTGCAGCGGCTTTGTCTACTCGCTGCACTTGGTGCATCAACTCATCGAAGGCGGGCGAGTCAATAACGCCTTGGTCATCGGGGCCGAGACCCTCACGAAAATCACCAACTGGAAGGACCGCGCCAGTTGCATTCTGTTCGGCGATGGGGCCGGCGCGGTCGTGCTCCAGCGGAAACAGGACGCCGGACGGGGCATCCTGTACAGCACGCTCGGTACAGACGGCACCTTCTGGCAGTCGCTGAACTGCCAAGCCTATGGCTCGCGGCACCCGTCAAGCAAACCGCTGGACGACCCGGACCTGATCTACATGCAGATCAGGGGCCGGGAAGTCTATCAGCAGGCGGTCCGGCGGATCGTCGAGGCCGTCACGGAATGCCTGGAGCACTGCGGCCTGACTCTCGACGATGTTGCCATGGTGATTTCACATCAGATGAACGCCAGGATCATCGAATCGGCGGCCAAGCGGCTGAATCTGCCCGATGAGAAGGTCTTTATCAACATTCAAAACTACGGGAACACCTCGGCGGCCTCGCTCCCGATTGCGTTCGATGAATGCGTGCGTCAAGGCCGAGTGAAGAAAGGGGATATCATCGTCTTTGTAGCCTTCGGTGCCGGCGTCACCTGGGGCGCCAACGTCATCGAGTTTTGAGATGCCACCGCAAGAGGATGGAGCATCTTCCGCGTCTCGCGGGTGTGGATTGAAACAAACAGGGATCCGAACGATGAGAACCGCCTTCTTATTTCCCGGACAAGGCGCCCAGACGGTGGGCATGGGTGCGGACATTGTGCAGGCGTTCCCCGTTGCGGCCGAGCTGTTTGAAAGAGCCGGCGAAATCATCGGATTCGACCTGCGAAAGGTCTGTTTCGAGGGCCCTGCCGACCAGTTGAACAGCACGACAATGTCTCAGCCGGCGATCTTCGTCACCTCCGCCGCCCTGCTGGAAGTGCTGCGAACGAGCCCAGCGACCGCGAACCTCCGACCGGACGTCACGGCGGGACTGAGCATGGGTGAGTATACCGCCCTCTATGCGGCGGGCCTTATCAGCTTCGAAGATGGCTTGAGGCTGGTCCGAAAGCGCGGGGAGGCCATGCAAGCCGCCGCTGATGCGACTCAAGGGTCGATGGTCAGCGTTATCGGCCTGGACGAAGACAAGGTGCGGCAGCTTTGCACTGAGGCATCCGAGGGGGAACTGCTCGAACCGGTTAACTTCAATTGTCCCGGTCAAATCGTGGTCAGCGGCACCCAGGGCGCCTGCGAACGAGCCGAGCGCCTGGCGGAGAAGTATGGGGCGATGAAGGCCGTTCGGCTGGAGGTGGCCGGGGCGTTTCACACCCGATTCATGTCCAGTGCGGCCGAGGCCCTGAGAGCGGCCCTGCGGCAGTCCAGGATCTCGCAGCCCGGCTCGATCAGGGTGATTGCCAATATCACCGCCGACTACTACACGAGTGCCGATGGCATCATCGACGGCCTGACCCGCCAGCTTACCAGCCCGATCTTGTGGCACAAGTGCATGGAAAGGCTCCTGGCGGCCGGCGTCGAGGAGTTCTACGAGATTGGGCCGGGGAGGGTCCTTACCGGTCTTATGAAACGCATCAACCGGAAAACGAAGGTGGCCAACATCAGTGATGCAGCCTCCGCGCAGGCCATAATGAAATAGTCATAGAAATCATCACGGCGTCATTTGATTTGTAAGTTGCGACGCTGTATAGACTTGGAGATACAGAGGATGGCAGAGAAACGACTGGCGATAGTCACCGGGGCGGCCCGAGGGATCGGGCGGGCGATAGTATTTGAATTGCTCAAGCAAGGCCGGATCGTCGCGGGGCTGGATATCATTGAGGACCAGCTCAAGGACTTGGAGCAGGCCGTCAAAGAGGCGGGCTTTGAAGTCATGACGCGATGCCTGGATATCACGCAGACCGCCAAGCTCACGGAGGTCCTGGATTCCTTGGCCTCGGACTATGGCGGTATCGGCATTCTCGTCAACAATGCAGGTATCACGCGCGACAAGCTGATGATCCAGATGGATGACGAGGACTTCGACAAAGTCATCAACGTAAACTTGCGGGCCGCGTTTGTGGCCACGCGGGTGGCTGCCCGGTCGATGATCCGCAACAAATTCGGCCGAATCATCAACATCAGCTCCGTAGCGGGGGTCATAGGACAGGCCGGCTCCGCCAACTACGCTGCGAGCAAGGCCGGGCTGATCGGCATGACCAAGTCGATCGCCCGCGAAATCGGCAAAAAGGGTGTCACGGCCAACTGCATCGCCCCAGGGTTCATCCAGACCGGAATGACCGCTGTACTATCGGACCTTGTCAAGAACGCCGCAATGGAAATCATCCCGGTCAGGCGGTTCGGGACCGTCGAGGACGTCGCCAAGGCGGTGGCGTTCTTGGCCAGTGACGATTCAGGCTACATCACCGGCCAGGTCCTTTGTGTGGACGGCGGAATGGCCATGTGAAAAAACTTAAAAAAGGGTTGTACAAGCACCGCCCAGCCGGTAAGATACCGGCCAAACGTGAGGAAGGTGGTACTGGCACGTAGATCCTGGGAATGACAGTTGAAGCCCGACAAGAGAATTCCGAGTCTGTTAAGGAGGATACCAAGTGAGTATCGACGAGATAGATGTCCAGGCAATTGAGAACAAGGTGATTGAGATCATCAGCGAGCAGATGGGCGTTGATAAGTCCGAGATCACCCGTGACACATCCTTCATTAACGACCTGAACGCCGACTCTCTGGATACCGTTGAGCTCGTCATGGAGTTCGAGGACGAATTCGACATGAGCATCCCCGATGAGGAGGCCGAGAAGATTCAGACGGTTGGCGCCGCCGTCGAGTACATCATCAATATCGCACAAACGAAGAAGAAGGAAAGCGCGTAGGCCCAATGGATAGACGCCGAGTGGTCATAACCGGCTTGGGGTGTATTACCGCGCTGTCCGAGTCCGTGGAGGAGCTATTTGCTGCGTTGTGCCAGGGCAGGAGTGGGGTTTCCACGATTGAATCGTTCGACGCCAGCCAGTTTCCGGTCCATTTTGGGGGGGAGATCAAGAACTTCGATGTAACCAAGTACATCGACAAGCGCGAAGCCAAGCGAATGGACCGGTTCAGTGAGTTCGCCGTCGCGGGGGCCATCCAGGCGATGAAGGACAGCGGGCTCGATCTCTCCCGGGAAGACCCCTATCGGATAGGCGCCATCGTCGGCACGGGGATTGGCGGGATCAAGGAGATCGAGGATCAGCACATCCGGCTTCTGGAGAAAGGACCGAGCAAGGTGTCGCCGTTCTGCGTGCCTCGCCTGATGTCCAATGCCGGCAGCGGTAACATCGCGATTCAGTTTGGCTTGCGAGGTCCAAGCTTCTCGGTATCGAGCGCGTGTGCGTCGAGCAACCATACCATCGGTGAGGCCTTCTGGAACATCGCCAGCGGACGAAGCGACGCGGTGATCACCGGAGGGTCCGAGGCGGCCCTGACGCCCATCGGTCTTGGCTCGTTCTGTGCCGCACGGTCGCTGAGCACCCGCAATGACAATCCCACGGTGGCTTCGAGGCCGTTCGATCGGGACCGGGACGGCTTCGTCCTGACGGAAGGCGCCGGCATTCTGATCCTGGAAGACTACGAGCACGCCCGCAAGCGCGGTGCCAAGATCTACGCCGAGCTGCTCGGCTACGCGGCTACCGATGACGGCTATCACATCACCGCCCCCCTGCCCAATGGAGAAGGCGCGGCGATGGCGATGAAACTGGCCGTGGCTGATGCGAAGATCAACCCGGAAGACGTGGATTACATCAACGCGCATGGGACCAGCACCGAGCTGAACGACATCGCTGAGAGCATCGCGATCAAGAGCGTGTTCGGAGAATATGCCTACAAGGTCCCCATCAGCTCGACGAAGAGCTGCCTGGGGCACATGCTTGGCGCCACGGCGGCGGTGGAGTTGATTGCCGCCATAAAGGCCATCAACCACTCGCTCATTCCGCCGACGATCAACCTGGACAACCCGGACGAGCGGTGCGATCTCAAGATGGATTACGTCCCGTGGAAGGCCCGGGAAACCAAGGTCGATGTCGCCTTGAGCAACTCCTTCGGTTTCGGCGGCCACAATGCCTGTCTCGTCGTGGGACGGGTCTGAGCGTCACGGGCTCAGAAACATCGCATCCGCGAAAATGTCGGCGAAATTCGCCTCGTGCGCGATCTCGACGTACTGAATCCTTCGTGCAAGCTTGGCGGCTCTCTCCCTGCCTTCATCGCTGATCAGGAGGATCTCGGCCCCTGTGGCAGCAGCATTGCCGACAGACTGAATGCGGTCGAGAGGCACGTTGGGCAGCAGGCCGATGCGAACGGCGCTGCTCGGCCGGATATAGTTGCCGAACGCTCCGGCCAGCAGGACTCTGTCAATATCCGAGTCGGTCATGCCCAGCCTATTCATCAGAATACGAATACCCGCTCGGATGGCGGCCTTGGCGAGCTGGACCTCCCGTATATCCTTTTGCGTTAGAATGATGCCGGGTTGAGAGGTCCGCTCATTCCAGGCAAGGCAGAACGCGGGCTGTCCGTCATGTTCCAGAACCCGGGAGGCGATGGGCTTCGGCAGACTTGCCCCGCTGCCCCGCTGATCCACGAAACGGCCCGTCGCATCGACAATGCCGAGGTCCGCGAGTACGGCCACCGCATCGATGAGGCCGCTGCCGCAAATCGAGCGAGGAGGGCTTTGGCCGATGATGTCCAGCGTGATATCCTCGTTGACGACAACGCCTTCAATGGCGCCATCAGCCGCCCGGCTGCCATACTTGATGCGCGCCCCTTCGAGGGCGGGTCCGGCGGCACAACTCGCTGCGTAGAGCCTATCGCGAGTCCCCAGGACAATCTCACCGTTGGTCCCGATGTCCACAACAAGGACCCTGTCTTCGATACAGTCCATGTCCACGGCCAAGGCAACAGCCGTGGTGTCCGCGCCCACGAACCCGGCGATGTTCTCGGCGCAGTGGACGTTGCCTGCGGGGTTCATTGTCAGCCCCAACCGTGCGGGCAGCACGTCCTGGGCATCGACTGACCAGGCCCGGTACGGAGCCCGCCCGAGCTGCTCGACCGGAAACCGCAGGAAGATATGATTCATCGTCGTGTTGCCGACGATGGATGCCTCATAGATGCTTGAAACATCAATGCCGGCCTGCCGGCAAAGCCCCCCTGTCAGTTCATTGATGCAGTCGATAATGACGCTGTGCAGCTCAGCGAGGTGCTCTTCGGATTGGCCGTAGCTGATGCGGCTGACCACGTCATCGCCGAAGCGGGTCTGCGGATTCAGCATGGCCTGTGTGGCCAGACATTGCCCGGTGACCATATCGACCAGCTTGGCAACGACCGTGGTGGTCCCGATATCGACCGCAACGCCGAGAATCGCACCCGTTCCGGCGACTTGGCGGTACTTCCGATAGATGGTTGGACGGATCTGCTCGCCGGCCGCTATTCCGTGGTCGAGGATCCTGTGCTCGTAGAAGCGTGACTGTGGTGGTACCACCACAGCCAGGTCGCTTTCGACTCGGCATTGACAGGCGAGAATCGGTTGCCCGGAGGGATGGAGCAGCAAGGCACACTTTCCACACGTGCCCTTGCCGCCACAGGGTGTGGTCAGGATGATGCCGGCTCGTCTTGCGGCCTCAAGGAGGGTAGCGCCCTGGTGGATCGAGACCTCCCGGTCATCCGGCTTGAAGACTACACGCAAATGCTTCATCGACATCGTTGCGCATCCGGCGCTGCGGGCCTCGGGTCGGCATCGGGTCTCTTCACAAGACCACAAATCCTGCAAGAAATTCGCGATTAGCTGATCTTATGCCTGATTTTCCAGCGCGTACGTCGCTTTTTGCTGCCAATCTTCCTTCTACGTCTCGGTTTGGCCATGTACTGCTCCAACAAAAGGTTAAAATCTTTGTTACGGAAACGCCCGACCCGTATAATGGAGTTTAGCACAGGCGGAATGATTCTGTAAAGGACAAAATATGATCCAGTGCGAACAGTGCGAGCTTTGTGAGAAAGGGCCGGACGGACGCAAGCTGTTCAAGTGCGACCCCTTCTCCAGCGTCAAGGAGGCCGAGTGCATCGCCAAGTGGCAGCTCATCCGGCTGGACATGCTCCTCGGCAGCTACCAGAACATGCTCAAATGGTACAGCAAGCTCGGCCCGCTACAGGACAAGATCTTCAAATACGTCCAGCGCGAGATCAACGAGATGGAGGAGACCGAGGGCTGGAAGCTCGACGAGGAGGCCGAGGAGGAGGAGGGCCGGGATGAGTCCTGGCCTGTCTGAGACTTGTGGTCCGTGGTGACGCCCTGGACCATCTGGGTTGGGGGGCCGTGCCGCAAGGGAGAAGGTCCGATATGCGGCCGCTCGCTTTATGATTTCCTGCAATAAGCCCTTGCGGGCAAACGTCTTTGGTTATGAACGCTGCAAATGGGTAGAAGCGTCGAGTTAGCCCGAATCATTGACGGCTGTAAATCCGGGGACGCTGACAGCTTTGCGCAGGTGGTGGACATGTACGCCGGTCGCTGTTACGGTTATTTCTATCGGCTGACGGGTGACCGGGACCTCAGCGACGAACTCCTCAGCGAGCTGTTCATCAGGCTCGTCGAGAAGATTGGGTCGTACAAGGGCGGCGCCTTTGAGAGCTGGCTCTTCAAAATCGCCTCGAATATTTTCCACGACCATCTGCGGGGTAAGCAACGGCGCAAAAAGTTGCTGGACGCCCACCGGACTCAACTGGAGCTGGAGCCGGACTTGAACGAGCCCCGGTTCTCGGACGACGGCGAAATGAGGCTCGACAAGCTTCAGGTCCAGTTGAATCGTCTCGATGCTGATACCCGTGACTTGATCCTATTGCGTTTTCATTCGGAACTGAGTTTCAAAGAGATTGCCGAGCTGCGTTCTGAACCCATCGGTACGGCGTTGTCCAAGCTGCACCGGGGACTCAAGAAACTGAGAGAGCTCATGGAGGGGTAAGGGGTCGACGTGATGACTGAACACGCACGTGAAAATCTGACCGAGTTGCTCAAACGGTTTATGGATGCACCAGCGGTCGAGGCGGCACACAAGGACATCCAGGCGGGCGAACGGCTTCTGGACGCATATGCGGCGCCGGCGCCGGATGCCGCCGTCTTGGCCATCATCAAGACGCGTATGGCCGCGTCGGCTCTGCGAAGACATCGAATCATTCGACTGGTCCACGGCTCGGTGGCAGCCGCCGCGGCTGTGGTCGTGCTGGCCCTGATCGGCCTGCTCGGACCGGGCTCCGCGAACCGCTCCACGCTGTCCTACGTCGCCATCATGCCTGCCGTCTTGTGGGACAGCGATGACATTGTGGCCGACGATCTCGACCTGGCGTACTTCTCCTCGGAAATCGGGCTGATCGAGGCCCAGATGCAGGCACTCGACGCGGATGAAAGCGGAGTCGGCGGCAGTGATGCCTCGGATGAACTTGAGATGGAGCTGATGGCAATTCAGACCGAGTTTTGGAAAGGATAGCGACGATGCAATTGTTTCGAGCGGCCGCGCTCTTCGCAGGATTCATGCTGGTCGGCCCAGTCGCAGCAGCGCAGCCGACGCCTGCCGCACCCAAGCAACCCAAAAACGATATCTGGCAGGACGAGCCTAAGGAAACACAGCCGCCCTGGTGGCAGCGGGACCTCACGAACGACGTCGTCGAGAGGATCATGAAGGGGATTCAGCAGCGAGACCCCGCCAAGGCCAAGCAACTGAACGAGCTGCGCAAAAAGGACCCGGAGAGGTTCAAGGCAGAACTGCGAGCGCAAGGCCAACCGGAACTGGACCTGATCGTTCGCGAGCGGCTGGACGCCCGCCGGCTGGAGCGGAATACCAAGTTCCTCGAATGGCTCAAGGCCAATTACCCCAACGAGGAGCAATCGCTCGCCAAGCTCAAAGAGAAGGATCCCCAGCTCTACATCAGCGGTTTCGACCGTGTGATGAAACAATACGGGTACATTTTCGAGGCCGACAGCTCCAACCCGGAGATGGGAGCGGTCCTCAAAGAGGATTTTGAGCTCAAGAAGAAGGCCGACCAGTTGTGCAAGCAGATCCGCAATGAAAAATCGGAGGCGAAGAAGCAGGCGCTCGGGACCGAGTTCCAGGACATCGTCGCCAAGCGGTACGACCTGGTCGTCCGGCGCAAGGAGATCGCGTACGAGCAACTTCTCAAGAAGCTCGACGAGCTTCAAAAGCAGGTCCGGGAGAGCAAAGACGAGATCTCCAAGTGGCGGGACCCGAAGGTCAAGCAGGAAAACGTCAAACATCGGATCCAGGACCTGACCGACAACAAAGTCCGGTTCAAATGGGACTGAGCCCGGCATCAAATGGTGGCTGCCATTCCTCCGCGACACCTGCGAACCTCACCAGCCTTTGCCGATAGAACCTGGGCGAAGGTCCTGAGCAAGTCGGGGAAACCATGAGTCGCATAGGTCCTACAGGCCCTGTGAGTCTTATAGTTGTTGGCGTCGGATTTCTTCCTGCGTTGCCCGCTTGAGGGTGTTCTTCTCGGTGCGGGTCAGGCTGTGCAGGCCGGAGCGATGCACTTTCGCGAGAATGCGGTCCACCTCGATCTGCAGCCGGCGGCCTTCCTCGATCTTCTTCTCCCAGGAGCCGGTCCGCATCTTCAGAACGAGCCTATCGCACCTCGGCTGGAGCAGCACATAAGCCGCTCCGGTCGCCATCCCTGCCAGGTGAACCACGTTGGCGCCGGCCTGCGCACCCTGCATGACCACCCACAGGAAGTACCCAACAGCGAGCACAATTGCCCCGATGCGGATCGGCACAGGGACAACGAACAGGACGATGACCGTTTGGGGAAACAGGATCGCACAGGCGGCCAACAGTCCCAGGATGGAGCCCGAGGCCCCGATGAGCAGGCCCGGTCCCAGGAACTTGACTGCCGTCAGCACGAGGTAGAAAATACCGCCGACAGCCCCGCAAACCAGGTAGAACGGCACGAACCGGCGGCTGCCCATGTACCCCTCCAACGCCGGGCCGAAGAAGCATAGGCCGACCATGTTGAAAAGAATGTGCCAGGGTGACCCCATGTTGTGGAGGAATTGATACGTGAGAATCCGCCACGGCTCCAGCATCGTCCGCAACGACCCGGGCTCCGCGGCAAACCATGTCACCATGAACTCGGCCATGCGCGAGCTGAAAACACCGAGCAAGAAGATCGAGATGTTGACGATCAGGAGCCACTTGACGACCGGCGTCGGTCGGGGCAAGTTGAGTCGCATCGGCGACAGGTTGTAGTTCTGTCGCCGAGACTCCGGCTGCGAGTAATCTCTATCGTATAGCCCCATAGACCCTTATTTTAACAAAACCCAGGTTCGCAAGCAAGACGTATGCGTCATATTCCCGGCAACTCGCAGAAATGTCCGGCTGGAGCTCTGGAGCAGATGGAAACAGATCCATTTGGGGACCGCCGACGGTCTATCGATTCGCCGCCTGGTCCAGTTGCCGGCAGTACTCCACGGCCTTCTTGAGAGTGGCCGCCAGCTCGGCGTCACCCTGGGCCTGCGCCAGAGCCAAGGCACGCTCCTCGTGGCGGAGCGCCTCGCGCAATTGGCGTTTCTGCAGGTAACCGTTGGCCAGAAGGTGGTGCAGCCCCGGCGAGATATCCACTCTCGGATCAAGCTTCATGGCCTTGGCGTAGCACAGCAGGGCCGGCTCCATCTCGCCCAGGCCGGCCAACGCCTGGGCCAGCCAGTAGTGCCCTTGCGCGTTCGCCGGGTCAAGTTCCACGACCCTGGCCAGATGCACCTTCGCCTCCGGCAACTTGTAGGCCAACAGCAATGCTTCCCCGAAGTTCTGATGGACCCGGACGGGCGTGTATTGATCGTCCAGCCCCCCGGCCGGCATCTGGGCAAGGGCCGCCGCAAAGTGTCCGCCGGCCTCGTCGATCTTACGCTGATGGAGCAGGGCCATCCCAAGATCGTAGTGCGCGCGCGGGTTGTGAGGGTCCAGGGCGATCGTCTTGAGCAGGTGGGTCATGCCTTCCTCGGGCTTGTCCCTGACGTGATAGAGCAGGAAACCGAGCTTCTGGTGCGCCTCGACGTTGTCGGGATTGAGCTTGAGCGCCTTATTGTACTCCGCAATGGCCTTGTCCGCGTCACCGTGGCGGTAGAACTCGTTGCCGGCACGGACAAAAGAATAGTCGTTGAGGAACTGCTCGCCGATTTTCGCAATGGCATCGGGCCGGGCATTGACGAACTCCGGGATGTTGGCCGCCCGGTCGGCGCCGGTCAGGTGGGCCAGCAGCACGGGCGGGCTGCTGTCGCCGTTCTCGTCGATGTGCGTCAGGCAAAGCTGCGTGTAGTCGGACCAGGCCTTGGACGAAAAAACGAGCCATTTGCCGTTCGGCGACCAGCTATGCCAGGAGTTCATCCGGCCGGCATTGCCGCCCAGTCTGCGGGCCTCCCCACCCTCCGCCGGGATGATGTGCAGCTCGCTATCGCGCTGGAGCAGCATGTAGCTCTTGGCCTTGCAGAAAACGATCCAGCGGCCGTCCGGCGAGTACCGGCCGAAGTAGTTGCTCATGCCGTCGTTCGACGCCCCTGGGACGGGCTGGGCCACGCCCCCCCTGCCGTCGTTGAACGGGAGGCGGTACAAGTCAAACAGGAAGGGCTTGCCGTCCTCGACGAACTCCTTGCACTCTTCCCGCGTCAAAAGGACCTTGCCTTGGCCCTTGGTGTTCTTGAGATCGTATGCCTTGGCGCGGGCGAAGACGATGTACTTGCCGTCGGGACTCCAGCTTGGATTGCTCTGGACGTAGGTGGGATCGTCCGCACCGGGCAAGGCGCTGAAGACCTTCGTCTGCCGGTCGTAGACGCACAGAATCCCCTTGATCGGGAAGAACAACTGCGAGAACGCCAAGTCCGGCATCGGCACGAAGACGGACTTATCCTTGACCGTGCTGACCACGTACCGGCCGTCCGGCGACATCTGAGAAAGCAGGCCGAACGTCTGCTCCCCATCTTCCTTCTTGTAGTCGTCCCAGGTGATGATGTCGCTCGTGGCCAACACCATCTGCGGCTTGATGGGCGCAATGACGTACGATCCTTTGCTATTGGCGTAATCGACGTCCATCGCCAGCGTCCGGCCGTCTCGCGTGAATGAGTGGCAGTTCCCGCAGACGGGCAGACCGGTCAGGATGACCGGCGGCGGCTCCGGCGACGAAATCGATCCGAAACGCCAACGGATCTTCGATGGGTCCGTCACGGCGTCGATGAAGGGCAGATTCACCTCCCGATAGAACAGCGGCGCCCCGACCTCATCTTTGGACGTCCGCACGCTCAGGGCAGCGGCCGAGACGATTTTGACCGACCGGCCGGACTTCACGCCGATCACGAGAACCCGGGCCTCTTTCTCCGTCGAGCACTTCTTGATCCGCTCCCAGTCTGGGCCCATCGGCACCCACTGACGCTGGCGAACGAGGCTATGCACCGGTGACTGACCGTCGCCGAATTCCACTCGGACGAGCCATGCGGACGCCTGCGGATTCGCATCCTCCCAACGGACCGTCGGCGGGACGATTTCCGGCGGAAACACGGTCCCGTCCTGGGGATACACGATCTTGACGGCGCTGCACTCCGGCTGCTTCGTGTAGGCGGCCCAGATGTCATCCACGTTCAGCGGCCTGCGGTACATCCAGATCAAGGCACCGACGGCAATCATGGCAACCCCTGCCGCCAGCGTGTATGCCACTGTCCTGCGCATCCGTCATCCTCAAAATGAAGCCCATGAGACGCTGTGCCTACACCACGCGTTTGGCCTTGCGGCCCGGCGTCCTTGCGGACATGCGTTATTATATCACCTGTGTCGGGCTCTATCCACCCTATGGGCAAAGGGTGCACGATAGAACGAATGGCGATTGAGAAGGATGACGACCGCGATTCTGCGCGTTTATTTCTTCTTGCCGGTTGCCGTGACAACCACCTGCTTGGAAGTGGAAGACTCGGACCAACCTTGGTCTGCGACTGTCAGTGTCGCGGTGTAGGTGCCCGCGGCGCTGTACGTGTGGGTGACGACGGAGCCTTCGCCCGGCGCTGAGCCATCACCAAAG
>Ga0315286_10003434_pt1 | contig 14984 bp, 11 predicted proteins | sample YL17G10_0_MG_FD_205038 | JGI IMG/M metagenome (GOLD analysis project Ga0315286, IMG submission 205038) | Sediment microbial communities from Yellowstone Lake, YNP, Wyoming, USA - YL17G10_0 | ecosystem: Environmental > Aquatic > Freshwater > Lake > Sediment | place: USA: Wyoming | collected...
AGCCGGGATGCGGGCTGCGGCCCACACGGCACCCTTGTCGACCGCGCCCGCGCCAAAGATTTCGAAGTGCCACACTTCGGTGCCGTCGCCCACGGTCAGGCACTCGCCCGAATCGCCGTAGCCGTACTTGGTTGCGAACTCGCCCATGATCTTGATCGCTTCGCGTGCGGTCGACGCGCGTTCGAGCGCCAGGCGCTGGAGCTCCATGATGTCGAAGAGCCCCTCGTCGTTGTACAGCTCGCGCCGCCCGCCGATCGTGGTCTCGCCCATGATCACCTGCTTCTCGTTCATGAACGGGTACGACGCGTCGTAGCGGGTGAGGGTCTGCTCGATCTCGGGAATCTCGCCGACCTGCTTGGCCGGGGGCCGGTCGGCGCCGAGACCGCCGCCCTTCATGATCGGGCGCATGGTGCCGGCCGCGCTCTTCTTGCCGGGCACGATGTGAATCCGGACCTCGTAATGCCCGTCGCACGAATGCGAGGTCATCACCGAGCCGTCGGCCGACGCTTCCCTGGTGGTCGGCATCGACGTGCAGGAATCGCAGTTGAGCGCCCACTCCTCGGCCGATACGCCTGGTGGGGGCGGCTCGCTGCACATCTTCCGGATGTTGATCTCGGGATCCGATGCCGAGGCGAAGATCTTCTGCTGGGGCGGCGCCTGGCTGGCCACCCCGGCCAGGCCGCAGAACGCCACGGCCACCACGATCAGGATCAGGATTCTGGACTTCATCGTCGTCACTCCTCCAGGTTCATCGCGCCCGGCGGTCGCGCCAGCGGCCGGCCGGGTCTTGTGGGCTACTCGTAGTACAAACGTCCGGGTTGCGCCTTGACAGGATCGCGCAGGTAGCGCCCGACCCCGTCTCTGACCAGGTCCTTGTAGCGGGGCACCCCTCGCCCCACCATCGGTCGATCGGGATGATCCTCGGTCCATGTCTCCATCGCCTGCATGATAGACGAGGTGTGTCGGCCGACGCGAACGGCGATCGGCCACCCCTTCTCGTCGATTGCCGCGAACAACAGTCCGTGCTGGCCTGCCCGGACGACGAACTCGTCGCGGCCGGTCAGGAGTTGTTCGCGGGACGTGATGCCGCGGGTCGCGTCCAGGAACGGCTCGGCCGCCTCGAACAGCAGCGACACCGCCTCGGAGTGATCGCCGATCTCGCGGTGCGACAGGCCATGGAGACTGCGCGGGGAGAACTCGACGCCGATCTTGAACCCCTCGTTGTCGGTCAGCATCATCGAGACCATCGTCGCGAACTCCTGGCCTTTCTGATGCGTGACGATGGTGTTGATCACCGGGTACTGCAGTTCGGCCTCGTGCAGGTCGACGACGACATCCACCTTCTCGCGGCGGATGAGCTCCATGAAGGCATACGCCGTCTGTTCGGTGAGCGTGCCGTTCGGGCGGCCCGGCCACGCGCGGTTGATGTTGCGCACGTCCACGTAGGCGAGGTATTGCCCGCTCGGATAGTGGATGTAGACCTCGGGGTCGGGCCACTGGTCGAGCGGGTCGGACCAGCGGTCGCCGTGCCGGAAGGTGCGGCCGCCAAACGGCGTGTCGATGGTGTAGTCGGGCGGGTAGGCGCCGCCGAGCCGCGTCACCCTCGTCGCGCTCCGGTTGGTGCTGAGCGCCACGATCAGGCGCCCCTTCTCCATGAAGCCGTTCTCGGCGAAGAGCCACGCCGCCAGCCGGCCAGCGGGTTCCTCCGGGTGTGATCCGCCCAGCACCAGCAGCGTCGCCCCAGGCTCCTTGCCCTCGAGGACGTACAGATTGATGTCGTTGACGGTGCCTCTGATCCCGTCAAAATAATCGCCGAGTGTCTTGACGGCAGTGACGCCGTCGCTCACGACCACCGGCTCACGCAGGGTGCGGCTCCGGTGGAAGCTCAGGCCCGACGCGGTGAGCAGGGCGATGCCGAGCGCAACCACGACCAGCTTGCGGAGGACGAACAGACGGTCGCTCATCATCAGCTCACTTCAGACGCAGCAGGCGCAGCAGGAACGGGACGAGCACCAGGACGTAGAGCACGTCCTGTTCCCACTTGCGAGAGCGGACCAGGTTGGCGACGAGCAGCGCTGCCACGTAGGCGACCAGCAGGTAGTAGAGTGACGTGACTATCATCATTGACCTACACACACTCCAGCCGGGCTGGAGCCCGGCGATCCCAGGCCCCAGCGAGCTCGCGCGGCGGATCGCAGCGGTGGTTCATGACAGCCCCGTGAGCCACCCCAGGCGGTTGCTGAAGACCACCATCAGAGTGCCGACGACCGCGATGATCACCGCCGGCACCGCGCACGCTCGCAGGAACCGGCCGTAGGGCCCCTTGTAACCGACCACATCGATCGTGAGACGCCCGATGATGGCCGTCGGCGGCAGCGCGTCGCCGAGCGGCCAGATCATGCTCATGCCGGCCAGCGCCACGATCGGGTTGAGACCCATGGTACTGAAGAGCAGCACCAGTGGCACGCCGATGACCGGCGCGGCGCCCCACATCAGCACCGCCTCGGAGACCGGCAGCACGACGAACAGCGTGGCGAACACGACGGCGACCGGCAGCGTGGCCACCGTCACCGCCAGCAGGCCGCGCACCCCGGTGAGCGTCATGATTTGCACGAGTACGCCGACGCAGGTGAGCGTCGCCAGCAACGGCAGCAGTTGCGCCACCGTGTCGCGCGAGATCCTGAGGACGTCGAGCCGCACGGGCGAGACGGCAACCGTCACGGCCGCCGCCGCCGCGAACATCAGCGGCAGCCCGACAATCGGCGTCGAGTACGGCCACTGCCGGCCGGCGAAGACGAGGAACAGGAAGACGGCGAAGGGGAGGAGCAACTTCCACCAGCACATCCGCGCTGGCGCTTCGGGGAGTTCGGCCAGTGCGCGATCGATGTCCACCCGCTCGCCCTTCCACCCGAGCCAGAAGGCGGAAAAGAGCGCGAGCACGACGCAGGGGATCATCAGCGGCCAGAAGAAGCCGACGTACGGCATGTTCACGCCGGCCGCCGTCATCATCGCCCAGAGGCTCACCGGCGGTGCAGCCGCGCTGAGGCCGGCGATGAGGAAGATGATGGCCGCCGTCCGGACCGCCGAGATGCCCATGTAGGTGAGCACGACGCCGACCATCCCGCCGGTGATGAGGACCGTCACGCTGCCGGCGCCGGTAAGGGCTCCCGGGATCAGCAGGAGCAGCGACATCAGCACGAGCAGCAGCGCGCGCTGGCGGTGGAATCGCCGGAGAATGGCGCGCACCACGAAAGCCACTCCGCCCGACTCCTTGAGCAGGTTCATGAACAGCGTCGCGGTGATGAAGATCAGATTGATGTCGAGGTAAGTTGCGGCCCCCTCAGCCACGTGCCGGGCCGGGATGCCCTGGCCGGCGACCAGCGCACCCGCGAGCGCGGCCGCGAGCATCGACAGTTCGGTCGAGAGCTTCGCTGCCCGCACGATCACGTAGGCGGCGACCATCACACCGAGCACCAGCCCGGCCTGGGCGGTCATGCTCACGGCTTGGTGTTCCTATTTCCCGAACAGGCTCTTGAGGACATCGCTGAGATCGGTGTTCTTCTCGAACGTGATGAGTGGGATCTTCTTCGCCTTCGAGATGGCGGTAAAGCGGCCGTCTTCGTCGCCATCCTTGCGTACGATCATCAACCGCGACACCGGGCAGACGGCGTCGATCGACTGCTCGTCGGAGTTGTCCCCGGGCGCCGCGTTTTTCGCGCGCCGCTCCATCCCTTCGACGTGCGCGCCGATCAGCACGATCCCCTGCTTCCTGGCCTCCGCGATCAGCGCTTCGGTCCTCTTCAGCTCGTCGGTCATCGAGACGCCAGCCGCGCCCATGCCCTTCAGGCTCGTCCCGGTCACGATGATGAGCGACTTGAACTTTTTCGCCGCGAGGTCCTTCACCGTCGCGTCGGTCTTGTATTCGTGGTCGATGCCGAGGCGCTTCAGGAAGACCTGCAACTTCACCGGGCCCGGGCTCTGGCCGCACGAGGTGAGCAGGACGGGCGCCGGGGCGGTCAGAGGAGCGGCAGGCGGGGCCTGCGCCTCGATCACAGCGGCGCTGGCCAGCAGCGCGAGTCCAGAGACGATGACGCGGAGGAGAAGGCGACTCATGGTGATTCCCTCGAACGGATATCTGCTGGCGGGAAGGCCGCCAGTCTCGGCCAGAGGCAGGGGGGCGAGAAACGCGGGCAGGATATCACACTGACGCGGGGCGCGAGCCTGCGCGTCAAACATTTGCCCGTCAAGCACTCCCGGAGTGGTTGCGCCGGAACGTGTGCCACGGCCCAGCCCGATGCCTGGAACGCACGCACCCGTGACTGGGCCGGCCTTCTTAATCAAAGGCCATGTCTACCCGCGGACGGATGGGGACACGCCTGACGGGCAAGCGCCTGACTGACTGGTCCATCGAAATCGAGGCGCACGACAGTATCGAACGGCTGGCGGGCCGCCGGGGCGACGCGGATCTCGATGCCCGCCGCGGTTGCGCGCACGTCGGCAGGCTTGCCGCCCAGCACGCGCGCAGACACCACGCGCGGCCCGATCTGCGGGACGATCAGTGCGCCTTCACCGGGCCAGCGCAGCACGTGCAGATAGGCGACCCGGCCCTTTCGGGTTGACACGCCCCACGGCTGCGGACGCCACGGACCGCCCCGAGTGCCGTAGACGCTCTCTCCGTGCACCGCCAGCCAGCGGCCGATCTCCCTGAGCCGGTCCTGCTGGCGCGGTTCGATCTGTCCGCTCGGCATCGGACCGACATTCAGCAGCAGATTGCCGTCGCCTCCGGCACACGTGACAAGCGTCTCGAGGCACTCTGCCAGCGGCTTCAGTGCATCGTCGGGTTTCCAGGCCCACTGCTTGCAGATGGTGATGCACGACTCCCACGGACGGTCGTCGCGATACCGGCCAACCTGTTGCTCGGGCGTGTCGTAGTCTGCGGCGAACGCGCCGCGCGCGCTCGTGCCGGCCATCCCCTCGAGCGCTTTGCCCACACGGTTGTTGACGACGATCGACGGCTGCAGGGTGCGGACATGGCGGTACAGATCCCGGCCCAGCCTCTCGTCCCACGCGTCTTCCCAGCCGCCATCGAACCAGAGCAGGCCCAGCGGTCCGTAGCCGGAGATCAGTTCCGTGAGCTGGCCCTTCAAGTACTGCGTATAGCGCGCCATGTCGGCGGAGGGCTTCTTCGTCTTGCCGCCGGGTGACCCGAGCGGGTAGTCCGGGTGCCGCCAGTCCAGAATCGAGTAGTACGCGCAGAAGGCCACGCCTTCGCGGCGGCACGCGACCGCGAGTTCGCGTACCACGTCGCGGCGGAAGGGCGTGCTCATGATGGTGTAGTCCGTCAGCCGGCTGTCCCAGAGGCAGAAGCCATCGTGGTGCTTCGTCGTGAGCACGAGGTACTTCATGCCCGCCGCTTTTGCGAGCCGCGCCCAGGCGGTCGCGTCAAACGAGGTCGGATTGAACCGCCGGTAGAGCGCGTCGTACTCCTTTTCCGGCACCTCCTTTCCGCGAGACCACCCAATCTCAGTTCCGCGCAGGCTCACCGGCCCCCAATGGACGAACATCCCAAACCGGGCCTCGCGCCACCACGACAGATCGGCGGGTGGCGGCATATCGGGGGCCACGCTCACCTGCCCTCCGACTGACGCCCGTAACGGGCCGGCGATCGCGAGCGCCGGAAGCAGCTTCAGGAGCTCCCGCCTGTTCATCATTTTCGTGTCGCCGCCTCCGTCACGGTCTTGAGCTGCGCGAGGCCGCGCTCGAAGTCGGGGCCGATCATCTTGTCCATCCCGCCCATGAAGAGGCAGACACCCTTATCCACGAAGCTGTTCTCGCCCTTCATGGCCCAGGTCACGCTCGTGGTGTTGGCGGTATCCGAAAACGCAAATTCGGTGATGCTGGTCTGTGCAAACGGCTTGATGAACTCGAGCTTGATCCGAATCTGTTGCCCCGTGCTCTCGAGGATGGTCATGCGCCCTTCGCCCACCTTGTCGTTGCCGGTCCAGTAGTAGCCAGCGCCGGATCCGGAGGATCGGCCTTCGTACGTCACCTTCATGCCCGGGTCGAGTGTCGCCCACGGCGACCAGCTGTCCCACTTGTGAAAGTCGTTGACCAGGCCGTACGCGTCGGGCAGCTGCGCGGCAATCGAGATGGTCCGGCTGACCACGTACGTTGGAGGCTGCATGGCCACGACAGAGACGAGGACGACGACAATCACGGCGATGGCGATCAAGAGCTTCTTGAGCATGGTGTTCTCCCTGTGTACCTAAGATATCCGAAAGTCCGGGCCGCGGTCCCCGGCGGCACGGCGGTAAACAGTTTGTAAACGGGCCCGACCCCGAGTACAGTCAGAGCGCCCCTGTCGGTTCCATTCCGAGCGATTGCCGTGATGATGTTCCTGTTTCGGCACCTTCATTTCAGAGGAAACGCATGAAAACTCGACGATTCCTTGTACCGCTGCTGGCGATCCTGCTCGCGGCTGTCGTCTTCGGCGGCGCTCCACGCGCCGAAGAAGGCTTCTGGCCGTACAACTCCATTCCAACGGCCGCCATCAAGGCGAAGTACGGATTTACGGTCACTGACGCGTGGCTCAAGCATCTGCAGCTGGCCTCTGTGAAATTCAGCGGCGGCACCGGCTCGATCGTGTCGGCCAACGGCCTCGTGCTGACCAATCACCACATCGCGCTCGGTTCACTTCAGCGCCTGAGCACGCCGGAGAAGGACCTGGTCAAGAACGGCTTCTACGCGCCGACCAACGCCGACGAGTTGAAGGTGCCGGGGATGACGCTGAGCGTCCTCCAGAGCATCGAGGACGTCACCGCCAAGGTCGCGGCCGCCGTCACGCCGGGGATGACGCCGCAGGAAACGGCCTCCGCCCGGCAGAAGGCCATCCAGGCTATCCAGGGCGAGCAGCAGGCCGGCGCGACCAAGCGGGTCGTCTCCCTCTACGCGGGCGCGGTCTACAACCTCTACACGTACAAGGTCTACAGCGACGTCCGGCTGGTGTTCGGCGTCGAATACCAGACGGGCTTCTACGGCGGCGACCCGGACAACTTCACGTATCCGCGCTACAACCTCGATGTCGGCATGTTCCGGCTGTACGAGAACGACAAGCCGGCCCAGACGCCGAACTATCTGAAGTGGTCGGCCAATGGCACAGTCGAGAACGAGCTGGTGTTCACGACGGGTGAACCGGGGTCGACGCAGCGGCTGAACACCGTGTCGCATCTCAAGTACCGTCGCGACATGGCCATTCCATACGCCATTGCGAACAACGAAATGCGCGAGGCGGCGGTCAAGAAGTGGGCGGCGCTCTCGGCCGAGAACGCGCGCGCCACGACGAGCGAGTTGTTCGGCATCCAGAACAGCCTCAAGTCGCAGCGCGGACAGTTGAAGGGGCTCCAGGATCCGGCGGTGATGGCGTCGAAGGAAGCCGCCGAGAAGCGGCTGCGCGCGGAGTTGGCGAAAAACGCCGCGAAGCAGACGGAACTGGGCGACGCCTGGGGCACCATCGAGAAGTCCATCGATGTCGCGCGGCAGATCGACGCCGAGCGCAACTTCATCGCCGGGGCAGCGGGCCTGAACTCGACGCTGTTCAGCCAGGCGCGGCAGCTCGTCCGCAACGCCTACACGCCTCCGTCAGCCGAAGGCCGCGGCGGGCGCGGTGGACGGGGCGGTGGGGCACCGGCGGCGCAGGGCGCTCCGGGTGCTGGCGGCGGCCGGGGTGCAGCGCCGGCGCTGAACGTCGTTCGCGAGAAGATCAACCTCACCGAATCGCTCACGTTCATGCAGAAGTACCTGGGACCGACGCACGCGATCGTGAAGCGGATTCTCGGGGACAAGACGCCTGAGGCGCGCGCGAACGAACTGATCGACGGCACGCGCATCACCGATTCGGAAATTCGACTTCTGCTTCAGGCTGGCGGAAAGGCGACCATCGACGCGTCGACCGATCCGATGATCGTACTGGCGCGCTCACTCGAGGCCGACGCCCAGGCGGTGACCAGGAAGGTCGACGAGGACGTCGTGGCCATCCAGGCGGCCGCGTACCCGAAGATCGGCCAGGCGGTGTTCGTCGTCGACGGGCCGAAGGCGTATCCGGATGCGACCAGCTCGCTTCGCCTGTCGTACGGCGCCGTCAAGAGCTACATGGAGGACGGCAAGAAGATTCCGCCGTACACCTACTTCGCCGGCATCCACGAGCGCTCCGCCCAGCACAACGGGCAGTCGCCATACGATCTCGCGCCGCGGTGGACCGAAACCAGGGCCACGCAGGATCTGAAGACGCCCTTCAACTTCGTCAGCACCAACGACATCGTCGGCGGCAACAGCGGCTCGGCGGTCGTCAACAAGAAGGGCGAACTGGTGGGCCTGATCTTCGACGGCAATATCCAGTCGCTGCCTGGCTACTTCATCTACCAGGAGCCGATCAATCGCGCGGTGTCGGTCGACTCGCGCGCCATCATCGAGGCGTTCAAGAAGGTCTACAAGGCCGACGCCCTCGTGACGGAGATCACCGGCAAGGCGCCGGTGGCCGCGAAGAAGTAGGTTATGTCTACTTCGCCGGTGGAATAATCTCGAATGGAATGGCCGGCAGCGTGCCAATCGTGACACGCTGCCGGACGGCTGTTGCCGGCCGCTGGGCATTGGCTGGCGGCACGCGCTCCCCGGACACGTTGACGATCAGGTTGCCGCGAAGCCCTGCCTTGACCTTCGACGAATCTGTCTGAATCACGAAGTCGGCGCCGTCAAAGCTGAGCGAGAAGTCCTTGACGGAGATGCCGTCCGGCGGCTCGCTCAACTCCACTTCGACTTTCTCGAATGTCCGGTAGCCGGGAGGTGTGGTCACGCGGATGCGGGCGCTTCCGCCCGCTTCGATCTTCACCGGCTGGGCGGTGAGCAGTGCTGCCTGAACCCGGCTCCCACCGCGCTGGGTGACGGAGACTCGCAGGTCGTCTGCCGCGATCAGATGGCGGTAGGCGAACGCCTGCATCATCTCCTCGGCGGGTACGGCCCGGTGCGCGACGGTCTTCCCGTCCACGACGGCGCGGCCCTCGATCTCAACGCTGATCGGGGCCTTCAGCGGCGCCGGCGGAGCCGTCAGCGTCAAGCGCACCTTATCGGCCCCGGCGGGTACCACGCCGCCACCGAGCGCAAAGCCGCCCGGCGCATCCTTCAACGACAAGACGATATCGCCGGCAAACCCGTCCTTGCGGACCGCAAACGCCGTGATCGCGACGCTGCCCCCGGCAGGCGCCACGATGGCGGACGGTGCGATCCAGAGATCGAAATCCGGCCGCGCGGGGCTGATGCGAAGGCGATACGCGTGGTCGGGACTGCCCTGGCGCTGGGTGTCGCTGATGCGAATCAGATATTGTCCACTGGCCGGGAGCGTCGCGGTGAGCAGCGAGTCGGCCTGATGCGTCGTGAGCCCGGCCGACTTGTCCTCGTGGTCGTCGTTGAAGGCGATCCGCTTGCCTGCCGCGTCGGTCAGCTCGATCGCGGAATCAAGCGGCGAGCCGAGGCGGCGGGCGACCGCTTCGGCCACGATCTGTGCGCCTGCACGGCCCTCGAAGCTGAACACATCGCTATCGCCGGGCTGCTGGATACGCCCGTTGGCAATGACGGGGAGCGTCACGCGCTGGGCGTTGGCCGGCGTGTCGTTCGGTTCCCGCTCGAGCGTCTCCGGCAGTGTATCGAGCGCGAACGGCACACGGTTCGAGTTGATGACACCAGCGCGCAATGAGACCGGGTAGTAGCCGGCCTTCGCGCCCCTGGCATCGACTGTCAGCTTGGTGGTCGGCAGATTCCATCCTGTCAATTCGGTCGAGGTCTTCCCGCCGACTGGTCCCCCGAGCGGAAAGACGCCCGTGACGAACGGCACGGCGCCGATGGTGAGGCGGTAGACGAAATCCTCGCGCCCGCGATAGAGCGCGTCCTTGATCTCGACGACGAATTCGCCGTCGTCGGGGATCTTGTAGCGAAGCACGGGATCGGGCTGGAATCGGTAGTCGTCGTCGTAGGCGACTTCCTTCCCGCTGGCGTCGTAAAGCGCCAGCGTCGCCTGGAACCAGCCGGGCACGGCATCCGCCAGATACGGCATCAGTTCGCGTGCGCTGGCCGCCACGATCAGGTCCTGCCCCTTGCGGGCCTGGAAGCGATACCGATCGACGTCGCCTGGCATGTACTGCTGGCCCTGGCGCACCGGCTGCTGCAGCCGATTGCCGTCACCCGGAATGACGCGTCCGTTGATCACCGCCGGCACCGTGATCGCCAGCTCGGCGTCGGCCTTTCCGTTCTTGAGTTCCTTCTCCAGCACCTCAGGCAACTGGCCTACGCAAAAGACGAGCGGATTCGACAGACCGACGGGCGTGTCCAGCCGCAGCTGCCGCAACCCGGGCTCGGCGTCCGACTCGATCGTCACTTCGAGGGTCACGAACTCCGAGAGCGTCGGATTCTGATTGCGTCTGACGGAGTCGGCGATCTGCATGCGGATGTCGAGCAGTTGCTTGCGGACCGCCGGGTCGTTCGCCTGTTTCTGGAGCTCCTGCGCTTTGTCACGCAGTTCGGTCAACTTCTGCCCGGCCAGGGGCCTGTCGTATTCCGCCACCTGGGCGCGCACGCCGCGACCGGAGACCATCACGCTATTGGCCGTGGCGAGAAACCTGCCGCCAATGCGCACGCGGAACGATGTGCCTTGCTGGCCGCCTGCGGGATACACGTACCCGAGACGCGGAGTGTTCTGCTGCTGGGCGCGTGCCGCAGGCACCATCAGGGCGAGGGCCACAACAGCGACTAACCCGGCGCGAACTGGATTCATCGTTCCCGCTCCAGTGGCTACATGATGTCGGTGAGTCGGGTGACCGGTCGCGCGCCTTCAGCGGCCGTCGGCGCAAGGCGGATATCGAGCCCATCCGGGTTCGGCAGCTTCGCGTTCAGGTCGAGGCCGAGTTGCTCGTAGATGCTCGCAATCACGTCTTCCGGATACACGGGCCGATCCTTGACCTCCTCGCCCCGCGCATCGGTCGATCCGATCACGTGTCCGCCCTTGAATCCGCCGCCTGCAAGCACGGCCGAGAACGCTTGTCCCCAGTGGCCGCGCCCGCCATTCCACGGCGCTTCCCACTGCACTCTGGGAGTTCTGCCGAATTCGCCGCCCCACCAGATGATGGTGCTGTCGAGCAGGCCGCGCTCCGACAGATCCTGCAGCAGCGTCGACATCCCCTTGTCGAGCCACGGCAGCCGCTGTCTCATCGTCTGGAAATGCTGCTTGTGCGTGTCCCAGCCCATGAAGTTGATCGTGACGTACGGGACACCGCGTTCGACCAGACGCCGCGCGGCCAGGCACGATTGCCCGAACGTGTTGCGGCCGTAGCGCTCGCGCATCTCGGCGTTTTCCTGCGACAGGTCGAACACCTTGCCCGCGTCACCCAGAATCAGCTCATAGGCCTGATCCTCCGACTGGGTGAACGCATCGAGCGACGAGTTGCCCTTGAGCGCGTTGCCGAACGTATTCAACGTGTGAAGCAGTTCGCGACGATCGCGCTGGCGCTGCTCGGTGACGCCGGGCGTGATGACGCCCTGCACGGCAAACGGGGTCTGCTGCGGATCGCCACCGGTGGCGAACGGCGCGAATCGCGGCCCGAGGAAGCCGGATTCCGAAAACCGCCCCTGCAGTCCGGTCAAGACGACGTACGGCGGAATCAATCCCTTGTAGCCGGCGTTGTAGCCCCTGAACAGCGAGACGATGGAGCCCACGCCAGGGTAGACGAGGCGGTCGCCGGGCTTGCGGCCCGTCTGCACCCAGTAGGAGGCCGACTCGTGCGCGTTGCTGCCGTGCGTCATGCTCCGGATGACGGAGTACTTGTCGGCCTGTGTGGCCAGCAGCGGCAGCAGCTCGCCAACCTGCAGGCCGTCGACGTTGGTGGGGATGGGCTTGTCGAGCGGCCCGGTGTAGTCCGATCCGGCCGCCGGCTTCGGATCGAACGTATCGATATGGCACGGCCCGCCCCACATCCAGATCTGGATGACGGCCTTGGCCTTCGCGGCGGGCGCGGCGGCCCAGCCGCGCGGTCCCAGCCGGCCGGCGAGCAGCAACCCGGCGCCGCCGGCGATGCCGGTGCGAATCAGATCACGCCTTGTGAGGGCCATCTCCCGCCTGCCTTTCACGTGCTGCGGAACATGGGGTCAGACCCCGTCTTCTCTGACCCCATGTTCCGCCCTAGTGCCGGTACCGGAATTCCGCGCTGTTGATGAGTGCCCACGCCACGTCGATCACGGCCTGCCGCCTGTTGCCTCCCGCCGACTGCACGTAGGTGCCGGTCGCCTTCATCTCACCGTCGGTGGGCATCCGCGACAGGATCGTCAGGTAGAGGTTGACGATGACCTGCTGACCGCCGCCCGCCTGGAGCAGGGCCTGCATCTTCGGGCCCTGCTGGATCTTGCGTTGAACGTCGCCGCCGTTGAGCAGTTGCAGCCGCTGCGAGGCCGTCGGGCGGCTGTTGCGTTCCGAGGCGAGCCCGCTGTCGCGCGGCGGACGCCCGAACGTCTCGAGAAACGCGCTCGTGATGCTCCCGTCGCCCAGCGCGATCGAACGCAGGTCGGGCGGGACGAAGGTGTACGGCTCCGGAATCGCGCTCTGGTATTCCTCTCCGGCGCCGGTGATCTGATTGAGCGCATCGACGAGCACTTCGGCATCGAGCGGGCGGATGATCGCATGCGCGAATTGTGCCTCGGCCTCCGGCGTGGCCGTCTGCGGCATCGACGACAACTGATACGTCGTCGAGTTCAGAATCAGCCGGTACAGCGCCTTGAGGTCGTAGCGCGAGGCCACGAACTCCTTTTCGAGATAGCCGAGCAGTTCCGGATTGCCGGGCGGATTGTCGGGCCTGAGATCATCGGGTTCCTGGATGATGCCCCGCCCCATCAGCCAGTACCACACGCGGTTGGCGGCCGTGCGCGCGAACCACGGGTTGGTCGGCGAAATCAGCCATGCCGCAAACACTTCGCGGGGATCCTGTCCGGCGGCGATCAGGGCCGTCGCGCCGTCAGGAAACACCGGCAGCCGCGGCGCACCAGCAGTCGAGGAAGTCGACGCCTTGCCCGGATCGAAGTAGACGATTTCCTCTTTCCACTCGCCAGTCGGCTTGTAGCCAATCTGCGAGAAGAAGGCCGCCATCCCGGTCAGCCGTTCCTTCGGCCAGCGCTCGGTGCGGGTGCCCATAAAGGTGAGCGCCACCGTCGACGCGAGCGTCTGAGGGTCCTTGCTCTGCACGGCGCGATAGAAGTTGACTGGCGCGACGCGGAAGTTGCTGCCGTTTTGCGTGAGCAGCTCGCGCACGAACCGGTCGTAGGGCATGTTGTCGCGGATCGCTGTCTTGACCCACCGGTGGTACGCCTGCACCGCATTGGGCCAGAGGTTGATGGGAAACTCCGACTTGATCCGCAGCACGTCGCCCCACTTCATGGCCCAGTAGTCGGCATACTCCGGGCGCTCGAGCAGGCGATCGATGAGCGCCGTGCGCTTCGACGGGCTCTGGTCTTCGATAAACGCCCGGGCCTCGTCTCCGGTCGGCAGCGTGCCGATGACGTCGAGGTACGCGCGGCGCACGAACACGGCGTCGGACGACAGGCTGGCCGCCCTGATGTTGAGGCGCTTCAGCTGACCGAAGACGCTGTCGTCGATCTTGTTGCGAGGCGCGACCGCTGCCATGCTCTCGAACGGGTTCTGAGCGGGAGGTGGAACAGGCGTCGCCGCGGTCGTACTCGTGGACGGATTCTGAGCGGCAGGCGGCGCAGCCGCGCCGGCGAGCGTCGCGGACGCCACGAGCACCGCGATCGCAGACGCTCTCATCACGCCACTTCCGCCCCGGAATCGCCGGCGCGCGCCGACGCCACCATCGAGCGGCCGATGGCCCGGCCGACGGCGGCAATCTGGCCGGCCATTGCCGCGAATTCATCCGGCGTCAACGCGTGCTGCCCGTCGCTGAGGGCATTGGCGGGATCGACGTGGACCTCGACCATCACGCCGTCGGCTCCCGCAGCGACAGCCGCGCACGCGAGCCGGGGCACCATCCACGCGTGACCGGTCCCGTGACTCGGATCCACGATGACCGGCAGGTGCGAAAGCCGCTGCAGCATGGGTACCGCGTTCAGGTCGAGCGTATTCTGCATCGACGGCTCAAACGTCCGGATGCCCCGCTCACAGAGGATGACGTTCGGGTTGCCGTTGCTCATCACGTATTCGGCGGCGTTCAGGTACTCTTCGAGCGTGGCGCTCATGCCACGCTTGAGTAGTACCGGAACGCGGCTGCGGCCAACCTCCTGGAGCAGCATGAAGTTCTGCATGTTGCGCGACCCGACCTGCAGGATGTCGGCGTAGGTCGCCACCAACTCGAGGTGTCTGGCGTCGAGCACTTCGGTGACGATCGGAAGCCCGGTTTCCGCGCGAGCCTGCGCGAGCAACCGCAGGCCTTCTTCTTTGAGTCCCTGAAAACTGTAGGGCGATGTTCGCGGCTTGAAAGCGCCGCCGCGCAGGATGTGCGCGCCAGACGCCTTCACGGCCCGTGCGGTGGCCAGCAGCTGGGGCTCGCTCTCGACTGCGCACGGACCGGCCACGATCACGATTCCGGGGCCGCCAATCTCGACGCCCCGCACGGTGACTACCGTGCCCTCCGGCCGGGCGGACCGACGCGTCAGCCGAAGCTCGGGATACTGGCGAACCGCGGATTCAGATGCCACGATCATGGGAGTCCTTCGCCGGGTGCGTCAGGCCGATCGACGGCGATCACGCGGGACGACCGCGATGGCTTCAATTTCCACCAGCAGGTCCTCGCGACAGATTCTCGCCTGGATGGCTGTGCTGGCGGGCAGCGGGTCGAGCCCCAGCCACGTGAAGAACACGGTCCGTACTTCGTTGAAGTCCTTGTAGTCGCGCTCGATGTCCCGCAGATAGCACGTCGTCCGCACGATGTCGTGCCAGGTGG
>Ga0315286_10003436_pt1 | contig 14981 bp, 6 predicted proteins | sample YL17G10_0_MG_FD_205038 | JGI IMG/M metagenome (GOLD analysis project Ga0315286, IMG submission 205038) | Sediment microbial communities from Yellowstone Lake, YNP, Wyoming, USA - YL17G10_0 | ecosystem: Environmental > Aquatic > Freshwater > Lake > Sediment | place: USA: Wyoming | collected...
CCGGCCCGGCGTTGGAGCCCCGTGCCGTGCGCGAAGCCCTCGTCGCGTGCGATTCCATCGGCGAGGTGCCACAGCTCACGGCAGCAGTCTTCGTCTGAAAGACCCTGCGCTGCTGTAACGATTGCCGTCGGAAGACCCAGGTACGCGAGGTCCACGGACGCTACACCCTCGGCCTTCATCCGGCCACTCGTAGCGCACAAGCGCCAAGAGGCCTCTGTCGGAAAACGGATGCCCGACGCCGGCGAAGTGCTTTGCGAGAAGGATGACATCGCCCCGCCGCGTCTCAGCGGGCTACGCGGAACCCGATGTAGTCGCTGTCGCCCTTGCCGGTGCCGGAACTGCTGGGCGGGAGGTACCAGCCGCCACCGCGGTATCCGCAGCGCACGCTGAACGGGCCGTCATCCCAGCATCCGCCCTTCACGAAGTGAAAGCGGCCGGTGTGATCGAACGGCTTTGGACTACTGGGGTAGGACTTGGCCCAGTCGGCAACCCATTCCCAGGCATTGCCCACCATATCCATGCAGCCGTAGGGGCTGGCGCCCTTGGGATAGCTGCCGACCGGAGCACTCTGGTTGGTTCGATAGCCGCCCCCCGCGGGGTTGTGATCATCCGCGTTGTTGCACCTCTCCGGGTCCCAGGTGTCACCCCAGGGGAAGACGTTGGCCTGCTGCTTCTTCTCGTCCCACCGCGCGGCCTTCTCCCATTCCGCCTCGGTGGGCAGTCTCCCGCCCGCCCACTTGCAGTACGCCTCGGCTTCGTAATAGGTCACGCCGACCACGGGATGCTCGTCCGTTTGGGTGAAACGGGGATGCTCGTGCCCGTGGCCGATCCATTCCTGCTCGGCGGCCCAGTGCTCGGGTTCGTTGCGCTCGGGCGCATCGGCGGACCGGGTGACGCGAGTGACGTTGCCGTTCATTCCCGCGTAGTCGATGGTGTTGCCCTGTTTCCATTTCCAGCCTTCAGCCGACCAGTGTCGCGGGTCCTTGTAGCCGCCCGCCTCGATGAACTTGCGGTACTGGCCGCGCGTCACTTCATACTTGCCGATCTGGTACGCTGGAAGGTCAACCCGGTGTTGCGGGAGTTCGTCCGGGTTGTCAAATCCCTCATTGCCTTTGTTTCCCATCAGGAACTTCCCGGCGGGGATGGTGATCATTTCCCCAACGCGATACTGGGGTTGAGTCGTGGGTGCGCCGTTGGAAATGCCGGCGGGCCTGGTGGGAGCGACGGCGGTCTGGGATCGGGCCTCTTCGCTTCGCTTCTGCGAGGGCGTGTCCTTCGCCACCGGCTCAGTGGCGAGGATCATCCCGGAGACGGCCGCGATGAAGAGCAACCCCAGAACAGGGCGGATAGCGAAATGAGTGTTCATGCGAGTGTGCTCCGTGTTGCCAGTGACTTGTGCATCCCGAATACTCCGTGCACCTTATTCTACAAGCACATCCCCGCACAGGCAAGTTGAAGAGCAGGGCGGCCCCTGGTATGCTCTCGCTGGTGGGCCCAGTGGCCCGTCTGGCCGTCGGCCGCGGCGGACGCGTGTTCGGCGGCGAACCCGGAGACCCCACCATGACTTCACGCGAGCGACTCGAAGCGACCCTGAACCACAAGGAGCCCGACCGCGTCTGCGTCGATTTCGGCGCCACCGCCGTCACCGGCATCCATGCCGGCACCCTTTCGCGCCTGCGCGAGGCCGTCCTCGGCGAGAAAGGGCACCGCGTCAAGGTCGCCGAGCCGTACCAGATGCTCGGCGAGGTCGACGCCCGGCTTCGCGATGCCCTCGGCATCGACGTGGTGGGCCTGCCGGGCCGCAAAACCCTCTTCGGCTTCGAGAACGCCGGCTGGAAGCCCTTCGAACTCTTCGACGGCACGCCCGTGCTTGTGCCGGGCCAGTTCAACGTGACCCGCCAGGCCGACGGCGGCCTGCTCATCTACCCCGAGGGCGACACCTCCGCCCCGCCCAGCGGCCACATGCCCAAGGGCGGCTACTACTTCGACGCCATCATCCGCCAGCCCCCCATCGTCGAGGAGAAACTCGACCCCGCCGACAACCTCGAGGAATTCCGCGACCTGACCGACGCCGAGGTGCAGGATTGGGCCGACCGGGCCGCACGCCTTGCCCGCGAGACCTCCTGCGGCGTCATCACCTCGCTGCCCGGAACGGCCATCGGCGACATCGCTCTGGTGCCCGGCACGTTCCTGAAGCACCCCAAGGGCATCCGCGACGTCGAGGAGTGGTACGTCTCGACCGCCATCCGCCGCGATTACCTGCACAAGGTCTTCACGCGGCAGACCGAGATCGCCGTCCGCAACATCGAGCGGCTCTCCGCGGCCGTCGGCGACAGAGTGCAGGCGGCGTTCGTCTGCGGAACCGACTTCGGCACCCAGCGCGGGCCGTTCCTGTCACGGCAGACCTACCGCGAACTCTACAGCCCCTACTACCGCCGCATGAACCATGCCATCCACAAGTTCACGCCGTGGAAAACGTTCAAGCACTCCTGCGGCAGCGTTTACCAACTCATCCCCGACTTCATTGAGGACGGCTTCGACATTTTGAACCCCGTCCAGTGCTCGGCGGCCGAGATGGACCCCAAGCGGCTGAAGAAGGAGTTCGGCAGCCGTCTCGTCTTCTGGGGCGGCGGCGTCGATACGCAAAAGACCCTCCCGTTCGGCAAACCCAAGGAGGTGTACCGCGAGGTTCGCAGCCGCATCGACATCTTCGCCCCCGGCGGCGGATTCGTCTTCAACGCCATCCACAACATCCAGGCCAATACGCCCATCGCGAACATCCTCGCGATGTTCGAGGCGATCCGCGATAGCGCAAAAGCGGACTCTGGTGCTTGAAACGAAGCGTAGTAGTTTGCTCCTGGCCGAAAAAGCGGTATATTTCATTGGGGGAATGGGTGTTGACCGGGGGCAAAGGCGTCCTAGAATACACTGTCTTTCGGCGGGGTATTGCGCCCGGGGTCGGCGTGTTCGGTCTGCGCCGGGCGTGCCAGCAAGCAGGGCGCTGCGGCCTGTGGGAGAAATCTGATGCGACGTGACCCGTCTTGCGCGCGCCTTCCGCTGGCAGAGCACCTGGAACCGCGTCTGTTCCTGGACGCGGCCCTCGATTTCGCCTTCCCCATCGGGTCGTTCGACCTCCGCGCCGCGGTGACCGATGCCGCAGGCAACGTTTACGTGGCGGGGCGAAAGAGCGCGGCCACCGACTTCGATCCAGGCACCGGCACGTCCGATCCCACGGTCATCGCCCTGGGGTCCTGCATCGCCAAGTACACCAGTTCCGGCGCCCTGGCCTGGGTCATTCCGCTGACCGGCGGCACCAGCGCCCGCGCCGATGTCAGCGGCATGGCGGTGGACGGGTCGGGCAACCTGTACGTCACCGGGGCCTTCGACGGAACCATCGATTTCGATCCCGGCACGGGCACGGCGAACCTGACGGGCGCGATCGACGTTTTCACCGCCAAGTTCACCAGCGCGGGCGCGCTGGCCTGGGTCAAGGCATGGGGCAGCACGGGGGCCGACTACGGCAACAGCGTGGCGGTCGATGGCGACGGCAACGTCTACACGGTCGGCACGTTCAGGAGTACGGTGGACTTCGATCCGGGCGCGGGCACGTTCAACCTCACCGCCGCCGGCACGTACGACGCGTTCATCTCGAAACTCGACGCGTCGGGCAACTTCGTCTGGGCCGAGAGCCTGGGGCCGACGGTTTCGCCGCTGCCGGTGGCCGTCGTGCCCGGCGGGGGACTGGCGGTGGGCGGGTACTTCACGGGCGTCGTGGATTTCGACCCCGGGGCGGGCGCCACGTCTCTCACCAGCGCAGGCGCCGAGGACGGGTTCATCGTCAAGTTGGCCGCCGACGGCAGCCTGGTCTGGGCGCGGCAGGTCGGGGGCGCGGGGTCCGACTCGGTGGATCACCTGGCGGTCGACGACGCCGGCACGGTCTACGCGACGGGTTACTTTGCGGGCACGGTCGATTTCGACCCGTCTGCGGCGGCGTACTCCCTGACCAGCGCGGGGCCGTCGAACGTCTTCGTGCTGAAGTTGACCGCCGCCGGCGGCTTCGATTGGGCCGACCGCCTGGGAGGCAGCCAGGGCGATTTCGACAGCGGCCTGGCTGTCGACGCCGCCCACAACATCTACCTGGCTGCCGCCTACGCGTCGGCCGACGCCGACTTCGATCCGGGTCCCGGCAGACTGATCCTGCCCCTGACGGGCCAGTACGCCCTCGCCTTGGTGAAACTCGACGCCTCGGGCGCCCTGGTGTGGGCCCGCAGCGTCTCGGGCGGCAGCCAGGTATCGGCGGACGGCATCGGCATCGATGCCCAGGGCGAGGTCTTCGCGGCCGGGGCGTTTTCGGGCACGCAGGACTTCGACCCGGGGGCCGGGTACTTCCCGATGACGGGGTCGGCGAGCGTGTCGGCGGCCTACGTCATGAAACTGACCCGCCCGGGCGCCGACACGACGGCCCCGCGGGCGGCGATCCTCGGCCCCTCCGACGGCGGCGCCATCGACACGACGGTCCTGAACAACCAGGGATATCTCGACGTGACCTTCTACGACCCGGCGGGCGTCAAGGCCTCGACTATCACCGACGCGGCCGCCGAGTTCACCCTGGGCGGGACCGGGGCCGCAAGCGTGTACCTGGGGCCGCCCACGCTCGTGAAGGGCGCCACCTATCGCTACCCGTTCGCCGGCCGGTTCGTGGCGGGCCCGGTCACGCTGACCTTTGCCGCCGGCGCCTTCGCCGACAGCCTGGGGCACGCGAGCCCCGGCCTCGGCCTCGGCTTCACGGTGGCGGCCGACACGGTGAAGCCGTCGGTCACGCTGGTGGACCCGGCGGCGTCGGGCACCATCGACCGCGACGTCCTGAACGGCCGCGGGTACATCGACGTGGCCTTCGACGACGTCTCGGGCGTGTACCTGCCGTCGGTCACCGACAAGACGGTGGAGTTCGAGTGGTCGGGCGAGGCGGCCGCGGGGGTCCTGACGGGCGCGGCGACGTACCTGGGGTACCTCGCCAACGGGCACACGTATCGGTATTCGTTCACGGGTGCGTTTGCGGCGGGCACGGCCACGGTCACGTTCCTGGCGGGGGGCGTCCTGGACGTGGCGGGCAACATGCTCGCGACGGCCGCCAAGACGTTCACCGTGACGGCCGACTCATCGAAGCCGACGGTGTCGGGCCCCTCCGACGGCGGCACCATCGACGTAGACGTCCTGAACGGCCGCCGGTACCTTGAGATCACGTTCATCGACGCCGCCGGCCTCAATGCCGCGACGATCCTCGACAAGGCGCCCGAGTTCACGCTGAGCGGCGCGGCGGCGGCCGGCGTCGCGGTCGGCGCCCCGAAACTGCTCTCCGGCACGACGTATCGTTATTCATTTACGGGCAACTTCGTGCCGGGCGCCTATGCGATCAACTTTGCGGCCGGCGTGTTTGCCGACAGGGCCGGCAACCTGAACGACCTCATCGCCCAGGGCTGCGCGGTTTCCAGCGCGGCGGGCGGGCGGTTCGGCAATACCGCCGGCGCCAAGGGCGTGAAACTCCAGAAGACCGACGCCGACGGTACGATCGTGGTGTTCGCGATGACCGGCCCCGGCTTCGGCGAGGTCGTGGAGTCGGGCGGCGCGTGGACGCTCGCGCTCCGCGAGACGACCTCGGCCTCGGCGGCGGCCATCACGACCACGAAGTCGGCCACGCCGGGCGACGACGGCCAGGCGGCCCTGGCGGGCATCATTCTGGCGGGACCGCTGGGCAGCCTGACGGCCAAGACGACCCGCCTCGAGGGGCCGATGATCGTGCCCGACGCACTCAAGAGCCTCGCGCTGGGAGACGTGGCCCCCGGCGGCCTCATCAACTTCACCGGCTGGGGCAGCGCCGCGACGGCGCCGACGATTGCCTTCGGCATCGCCCAGGGCCTGGTCATCACCTCGGCGCACATGCCCCTTAAGTCCGTCACGGCCGCGTCGTGGGCCAACGACGGGAAGGTCCTCGATGCGCCGTGGGTCGGCACGCTGGCCGTTACCGGGACGAAGACCACGGCGGGCAACTTCGAGGGCGACGTGGACCTGGTGACGCAGGACGCCAAGGGCCTCTCGCTCGCCCGGCTCTCGGTGGCCGGGGCGATGCAGTCGCACCTCGCGCTGGCGGGTGCGGCCGGAACCCTCTCGGCGATGACGTGGGCGAACGGGTCGCTTGACGCCAGATCGGCCGGCACGATCTCCGTCAGGAGCGACGTGCTCAACGTGACGGTGGCCCTGTCGCAGCCGCCCGACGCGAAGACGAAGGCCCTCGGCACGCTGACGGTCGGCGGGACCATGACCCTGAGCACGGTCGACGCCGCAGGGAACGTCGGCACGGTGAAGGTCGGCGGGGCCATGACCTCCGGCACGATCGACGCGGCGGGGACCCTCGGCTCGGTGACGGTCGGCGGGGCCATGACCTCCGGCACCATCGACGCAGCCGGCAACATCGGCGCCGTCACGGTCGGGGCGCTGGTGACCTCGACGATCACGGCCGGCGAGGTGCCGGGAGAGGCCGCCACGCGGGCCGCACTCGGCTCGCTCATCGTCAAGGGCGTGACGGGCCTGACCGACTGCGTGGTCGGCTCGAGTATCTCGGCCTGGAACCTGGGCACCGTGACGCTCCTGAACGTGAAGGGCGACAACGGCACGGCGTTCGGCGTCACGAGCCACACCCTTGCGTCGTACACGCGCTATGTGGGCAAGACGGTGGCCAAGAGACTGACCAACATCACCGGCCCGCGGGCCCAGCCGGTGGATAGCGACACGGACTTCGCCGTGACGGTGGTGTAGAGCCGCGAGCCAAGGATGCGGCAGATGCAGGCCGCGGCAACGCCGCGCCGCCGTTCATCTGCCCATGATGCCGCGGCAACGCCGCGGCCTGCCGGGGGAAGATTCGCACTTCTTATTTCGCGGCCTGCCGCGTGCGCTGCACCTCGATCTCCCAGATCGTCGGCGTTTCGCTGGACTTCTCGATGACGAGGCGCAGGCGGCGCGCCTCGATCGTCTTGGGGAAGTCGACGGCGTGCTCGCGGCCCATCGGCTGGCCGCGCGCGATCTCCTTGAGGTCGGCGTCGCCCGCCTCAAGGCGCCACGCCTGGATCCGCTCGCCCCAGTCGGTGCACTCATCGATGACGGCGCGGTCGATGGCGATGGGTTTCTCCCACTCCAGTTCGATCCAGGCCCCTTGAGTGTCGCCCTGGCGGCTGTTCCAGCGAGTGGCCCCGTCGCCGTCGATGGCCTTCTCGGGCTCGTACCCGGCGCTCCAGCTCGAGGAGGCCCGGGCCTTGGCGTTTCGGGCGAGGTTCTCGGGCCGCGGCGCGCGGACGCGCACGCCGACCTTGGCCGGCCGGCCCTGGCCGCCCTCGGCCGCCACGATCACCTGGGCGGCGAGCACCTTCCCCAGTTCGAGGCCCGCCACGTCGGCCGAGACGGCGACCCTGGTCTTCGCCGGCCACGGGCCGAGTTCGCCCCGCTCGGGCGCGATGCGCAGCCGCGCGTCGCTCGCGCCGACGGTGAACAAGGCCGGCTTGGGGCCGAGGCTCCGGATTTCGATCTCGCGCGTGCCTCCCACAGGCAGATCGATCGCGGTGGGTTCCACGTCGATCATGGCTCCGGTGATGGGCTCGAGCGTCACTTCCCATTCGGCCGCGCCGCCGGCGGCGGGAACGATCGCCGCCCGCGCCGCCCCCGCGGCGTATCCGAGCGACGTCTCGCCCGCCGCCGACTTCGCCGACGCCGCGACGTACCGGCCTCCCGCGAAGACGAGTTCGTACGGGTCGCCCTTCACGAGGTGCGACGAGCGGCCCGTGGCGATCCACCGCGGACCGTCCTGGCGCCACGCGAGTTGCTCGAGGTCAAGGCCCCCCTGGCTCGCGTGCCGGCTCGTCGACACCAGGACCGGCCGGTCGCCGGCGGCCGGCGTGAGCGAGAAGAGTTTGCCTTCCCACGCGGCCAGCGAGAGCGGGATCTTCGCGTCCTTTCGGAACCGGCCCACGCAGGCCGAAGCCCAGAAGTCGAACACGTGCACCTCGTCGGCCTCCAGCGGCAGCCGCGCGAGGTCCAGCACCTTCTCGGCGGGCCTGCCGTCGTAGTTGAAGACGCCGACCACGTCGTGCGTGCCCCACGGCTTGGCTACGCGCAGGTCGAACACATCGTATTTTCGCCACTCCTTGATGGGATAAAGGTTCACGGGGCGGATGTCGAGCATCGGGAACGACAGTTGCCACACCCGCCGGACGGCCGGCGGCACCTGGGTCCACCGGTCGTCGGTCAGGAACTGCTGGCCCGTCAGGACCCGCGCCTGGGCGTTGAGGCGGGCCCGCTCGACGGTGGCCTTGTACAGGTCGGCCGCGGCGTCGGGGTCGGAGTACCACGCGATGTTATTGAGGAAGTTCCATTCCAGGACCACGCTGACGGCGTGGGGGTCGTAGCCCGTGTCGCCGCCGGTCCGCGATCCGTTCACGCGGCCGACGGCCTCCAGGGGCGTGCCCCAGCAGGCGTTGATGAACTTCTCGGGGCCGACGAGGCGGCGTCCGATCTCGAGGCCCCGGCGGTAGCCGTCGAGGCCGCCGCCGTCGGCCGACTTCGCGTACGCCGCCGCCACCTCGGGCTGGCCGTCGATCTTGAAGAACTCGTAGTTCCAGGTCTCGGAGACCTTGCGCCAGAACATGCCGAACTGCGCCTCGACGGCCTGGGGGTTCGTGACGTTCAGCGTGAAGTCGCCGCCCCAGTTGACGCCGCCGAAGGTCGGAATGAGTTTGCCCGCCTTGTCGTGGAGGAACCACTCCGGGTGCTTCTCGGCCTCGGCCTTCGGGGCGACCGTGAAGGGCGTCAGCCAGAGGCCGGGCACGAGGCCCCTGGCGCGAATGTAATCGGAGATCTCGCGCATCGCGCGGTCGTCGTTCTGCAAATAATTATCGTCAAGTTGGAATATGAGGTTCGTCCCTGCGTAGGGCAGGAGGTGCTCGGCCACCCAGTCGATGTGGGGTTTCAGCCGCTCCATGGTCTGGGCGGGGCGGCCGTTCATGGCCTGAATGCCGTACCACGTCATCGCCACGACGGGGGCGGTCGGCCACCGCCGCACCTTCGCGATGGGGGCGTAGAACTTGATGCCGAGCGTGTCGCGGTAGTAGTGCGGCGACACTTTGAGGATGAGGAGCGGCCGGCCCGCGGGCGCCGTCGAGCGGACCTCCCATCCGTCGCCGCGCGCCCACCGCGCGCGGTCGGCGGGGCCGGCCGTGAGCGCCAGGTCCTTCTCGGGGTCGAAGAGCGACGCCGCGCCGCTGACCTCGGCCGGGCCGAGCGCGGTCACGAGGACGTTTCCATCGGTTTTGGCCGCCTCCTGGAGTCGAGCGACGATCGCGCCGGCGCCGAGGCCGGAGCGTCCGCCGAGCGCGGCAGGGCCTTCGAGGTCGCCTTCAACGCGGATCTCCAGCGCGCCGTCGCGGATGGCGGCCTTGATCGTGAACGCCTTCTCAAGCGCCACCGCCAGTTCGTCCTGGCCGGCGGTTGCGGTACAGCGCAGAGCCTTGTCGTCCGACGCGACCTCGCGCCCGCCGACCCTGGCCTTCACGACAATCCTGTCGACGAGCGTGCCCGCCTCGCGGTCGGCGACCCGGAGGCTGCGCGTCTCGGGGTCGAATCTCACCGTGAGGTCTTTGACGGTGATCGCCGCGTCATCGGCCGCCGCAGCCAGCGCGCCGGGGGCACATGCAAGCAACGTGACGGCCAGAAGTGTTGGACGCATGCGCGTTCTCCGTAAGGGCCTCATGTCATTACCAGCGGTGTTCTCACTCCGCCGCATACTCGACCCACAACGTTTCCGGGGCGGTCCCGGCGTTGACGGTCCACGAATCGTCGGGCCCGGCCGCCGCCTTGTACGTGTGGCTGGCGGTCTTGGTCTCGCCGGCGTCTTTCCATGCGTAAGTGACCTTGACGGGCGACGAGTTCTCGACGTTGTACACGAGGTGGGCCTCGGCCCACATGTACTGGCGTCCGCCGGTGTTCGAGAACCGGACGCGGACCGGCCCGACGGCCTTGTCGAGCGGCGCATCGCCCATGTTGAAGGTCTGGCTCCACCAGTCGTTCGGCTCGGGCGGACGCTGCACGATGGCCCAGTCCTTGAGGACGCTCTTCCAGGTTTTGCCGCCGTCGGTGGAGGAGTCGATGTTGTAGGCGCACTCGCGCGGCGGCGAGCCGGACCCGATGCGTGCGGCGGCGTACACCCGCACCGCCGGGCTCTCGCGCGGCGCGGCCAGTTCGAGCGTGACCTTCGGCGAGTTCATCGCCCCGTCGACCAGGTGGGCGGCGGCCTGGGGCACGTTTGGACCGGCCGACACGACGGCCGTGCCCGCGGCCTCGAAGGTCACCTTGTTCGTGCCGGCCTTGAGGTGCGGGATGACTGTCGGGGCGGACTGGCACACCGTTTTCATCAGCAGGTCCGACCCCGCCAGGGCCTTCGCCCCCGTGCCGAAGCGGATCCAGTACTGGTGCCGGCCCTTGACGAGGTCCGTCAGGTCGAGTCCGTCGCGGCCCTGGCCGCCTTTCTGCCACGTCTTGCCCTGGTCCACCGAGACCTCGACGGGGCAGGCGATTTTGCCCGCCAGGACGAGACCGCCGGTACATCCAGTTTTATAGATGCCCCACTGCTCCTTGGCCGCGGCAGCGGGCGGCGCGGCCGCGACGACGTACGGGCTGTACCACTCCAGCGTCACGTGGTCGTCGGCCTCGTCGATCGCGCCTTCCTTGTACCTGGCCGACGCGAAGTCGGGCTTGTACGTGTAGACGGCGTTGGCGTATCGGCCCTGGCCGAGGTGCGAGCCGCAGTCGCGGCCGGCCTTGTACATCTTCTCGGGCTGGTTGACCCAGGTGCGGTCGCGGTGCGGGCCGGGGATGCCGCCCGCGTTATAGTTGATGCCCCAGTAGGCGAAGGTCTTGCCGTCGTCCAGGCCGGGCGCGAGGTGCCGCCGCAGCGTCTCGCCCGCCCTCAGGTACACGATGGGCGGCGGCCCGGCGTACCCGGTCGTGTAGCCCGCCCACTCGACGTTCTTGTAGGCGTCGGGGTCCGAGGGATGGAGGCCGCCGGGGATGAACCCGCGGCGGCGGTCGCTCTTGCCGACTGACGCCATGTCCTTGCTGACTTCCATCAGGCCCATGAGGCGCCCGCCGTCGGCCGTGAAGACGACCGTCGAGATGTCGTGGTCCAAGAGGGCCCACCGGCCGTCGCCGTACGGCCCGCCCGTCAGCCAGACCTCGAACGACGTGTGGCCGCCGAGCCCCATCGCCCGCGCGCGGCAGGGGCCGAGAAGTTTTTCCATCTCTCCATGCCACTGGTGGTGCGTGGCGTAGCACAGGCCGTAACCGTAGCCGAAGAGGCCGGTCCAGTATTCGCGGACCTCTTCGCCGCCCTCGAGGCCCTTGCCCCAGAGGTCCTCCTTGCCGCCCGTCGAGTGGAAGTAGTTGATGTTCCGCCAGTACCACGACGCCAGGGCCTTGTCTTCGTCGGAGGCCGCCTTCCTGCCGGTGACCCGCTGGTACAGGTCGGCCTGGGTCTTGAAGAGCCGCTCGAACGTCGAGCACGCCAGTTCGCCCGGGTACCACGGGTGATCGGTCCTGGTCTGCGGGTTGCCGACACCCGCGCAGGCAGCCGCGGCAGCCAGACCGAACGCAACCGCCGCCAGTACGATTCGCTTCATGGCTTCCTCCTCCGTAGTCTTGCGCGGTGGGTCTTCTGCCCCACGGGCGCCATGCGGCGATTGGCGTATTGTGCGCGGCGGGTCGGGAGACCTGCCGCGCAGATACCGGCGCCCTCAGACCCCTACTGGCTGCGCATCCGGTAATCCAGATGCCTGGGCGGCGTGAGTGTGCGGCGGACGCGCTCCTTGAGGGCGTCGTCGACCGGCACGCCCTCGGCCGCCGCGATCCGCCTCTCCTGGATCGAGAACCAGAGTTCCGTCAGCCCGATCTCGCCCTCGCGGATGTCCGTCAGGCGGACCCGGTCGAGGGCCGCCTCGGCCGTGTCGAGGTCGCCGCGCTCGAAGGCCGCCCGCGCCGACATGAGTTCGATGCGGCCGATGCGGCGGACCGCCGGCGGGAGGCCCGCGAGCCACCGCTCCAGGTCGGCAAACCGCGCGGCGTCGGTGAGCGCCCGGCCGCACTCGGTCTGCAACTCCGCCAGGTCGGCCTTGAGTCCGGCGGCACGCAGGTACAGGTCGGCCGCCTCGTCTGCCCGGCCCTCGTGCTTGGCCAGGACGGCGAGGTTCCGGTACGCCCACGCCGAAGGTTCCCGCTCGATCGACCGCCTCCACGCCTCCGCGGCCCCGGCGGCGTCGCCGGCCCGGTGTGCCATCACCCCGAGGTGCAGCCACGTGAGCCAGTGATCGCCGCGCTTCCGGCGGGCCGAGTCTTCCAGCCGCCGGCGCCACGGCGGGGCCGTCATGTACGCCCCGGGCGTCTCGGCGGGCGAGCGGGGCGAGAGGGCGCCTTTCTCCAGCAGCGCGAGCCACGGCGCCTGGTCCTCGCCCATCGACGCATCCTCCAGCGGCGTGCTCGGCGGCGCGGCCGCGGGCAGCCCGTCGGCCCGGCGGCGGCGCTCTTCCAGGGCGCCCCAGCCCGACCCTCGCCAGAGGATCTCCTCGGGCCGCCGGTCCGCGAGCGGCGCCGTCCGGGCGAACATCTCCTCGAGGCGGGCCTGCGGCAGCATGGCGTCCAGCCGCGACCCCACGTGCCGGCAGGCCGCCGCATAGTCCGGGCCGTGCACGACGGCTGGGTCCGCATCCATCAACGCATAGGCTTCTAACCATGCCCAGTCGGCGCGGGCGGGCATGGCGACGTACTCGCCCTGCGTCCGCGCCAGGCCTCCCTGGATCTCGACATACCCCGTGCCGCCGCCGCCCAGGTGCTGCTGCCACCGGCGGCCGCCGGGGCCCATGCCCCACACGAAAAGTTTACGCCCTTTGAGGCGGGCCGTCGAGGCGTGGACGAGGCCCGCGCCGCCCGGGTCCAGGCTGGCGATCCACGGGCGGGCGCCCTCGGGGATGTTGTAGAAGCAGTCGCCGGCGCTGGGCAGGCGGGTCGGGTAACTCCGGTCCACACCGTCGCGCAGCGGCAGCGGCACCTCCGACAGGCGGCCGTCGTACCCGTGATGGTACGCGCGGTCGGCGGGGGCGAGGACTCGGTGGCCCTCGGCCTCCGCGACCGCGATGTTCGACCACCAGTAGGCGGGCACGGTCTCGGCGTGCGGGTTGACGATGCGCGGCCGCGCGAGCAGCACGGAAGAGCCGGGGGGCAGCAGGAAATCGATCTGAAACAGGAAACCGCGGAACCGGTCGAACTCGTAGAGCCTGAGGACGGGGCTTGAGTCGTCGGCGACGGCCCTGGCGGCCCACAGGGGCGAGCACGTGAAGGCCGCGTGGCCGCGGACCGAGATGTTCCATTCCACGCCGCCCGCGAACCAGGCGCTCCGCAGGGCGACGTTCGCGAAGTGCAGGACCTTCGGCTGGTACAGCAGTTCCCGCCCGCTGGCCTTGTGCCGCAGCGACCACAGCCGCCCGCCGAGTTCCAGGAGGAACATCGCCCGCAGGCGCTCGTTCTCGAGGACCGCCACGTGCCAGGGGCGCGGCGCCTCCGAGCGGTCGTAACCGTCCTGGAGGCGGTAGGGCAGGCACCCGCGTAGTTCCGACGCCTTCTGGAAGGCCAACTCGGCCTCCGACAGGCCCGGGTCGTAGTGCGGCCCGGCGTCGGGCTCCGGCGGGGCCGGAAAATCGGGCAGCGGGTTCTTGCCGCCGAGGGCGGAAGAGTGCATTGTATATGTTTCTATGCTGAGCGTCGTCATTACGGCGTCGCCTCTCGTGAACGTCCCCAGCCGATTCCGGCCGCAAATCCTAGCGGGTCCGCCCGCACAATTCACGCATCTTCCGGCGTCTTCTCGCCCGTCACCGTTTCCTTGACAATCGGCCGCGGCCGCTCATTATGGGGCGCCGGCGCATTGAATAGCCACGGTTAAAGGGTCGAGCGAAGACAAGCCGGAGGAACCGTAGAATGCCAGGCAAACGACCGACACGCAAGACCACGGCCTCCTCGTGGCGGCTGGAGAATTCCGACGTGTGGATCGACGTTGAGCGGCCGACCGGCTTCATCCGCTCGCTCTACTTCAAGAAGGCCGGCGTCGACCTTTTCGGGCAACTCCGCGGCGGCATCGCCGGCTACACCGGGTGCCTGCGGATCTACGACGAGCACGACGACCGCTGGTACGACGACCTGCGCGGCGGCTTCACGGTGGCGTCGGCCTCGAAGCGCGGCAGCACGGTCCGCGTGGTGCGGCGGTACCGCGGGGCGCCGTTTGTCGTCGAGATGACCCTCGCGATGGACGAGCAGGGGCTTCGCTGGCAGGTGCGGGCGACGAAGGTCCGGCCGGCGGTCGCCGACCGGTCGCTGCGGGTCCACTTCCGCATGCCGCTGATTGCCGGGTGGGACGTCTGGGCGCCGTGCAGGTTCGGCGAGGCCACGTTCGACGGCATGACGCCCTTCGAGTTCATGTACGTCCAGGTTCCGTACGTCAGCGACCAGGAGATCATCCTGCCGATGGTCAGCCAGTATCACCGGCGGCTGGGGGCGGGGTTCTCGATGGTCGAGCCGATCGACGCCAACGTGCCGGCCGCCAAGTTCGTCTTCAATAATGGCGATAAGTGTTATAACTGGGGCACGATGCGCAAGGACCCGCGCGCGGCGCCGATGCTCGAGGCCGTCAACTACTACATCGGCCTCGTGGGCCGCCGGCCCATGAAGACCGAGGTGCTCCTCATCTTTCACGAGGGCGACTGGCGCCCGGGCCTCGGCAAGGTCTACCGCCGGTGGCAGGAGTTCTTCGACCCGTACAACCCGGCGATCTACGAGCGCGAGGGGTGCTTCTTCTGCGGCGGCGTCGAGAACTCCGACGAGGCCGACCGCCTGGCGGCCAT
>Ga0315286_10003438_pt1 | contig 14972 bp, 4 predicted proteins | sample YL17G10_0_MG_FD_205038 | JGI IMG/M metagenome (GOLD analysis project Ga0315286, IMG submission 205038) | Sediment microbial communities from Yellowstone Lake, YNP, Wyoming, USA - YL17G10_0 | ecosystem: Environmental > Aquatic > Freshwater > Lake > Sediment | place: USA: Wyoming | collected...
CGAGCCACTGCAAATTGCCCACGCCATCGAACCCGTAGGCCGTGTTCTTGTTGCCCGTGGTGAGCCGGTTGTCGATGACATTGGTAAGCCGGTTGAGGGCATCGTACTGGTAGGCGATGTCCACGCCGTTGGCCGTGGTGCTGGCCAGGGTGAGCAAGTTACCGTTGCCGTCATAGGTGTATTTCAGAGTGCCGACCGGGGTGCTGTTGGTCTTGAGCCGACCCAGAGTGTCAAACACCCAACTGTGCGTGCCGCTGGCATCGGACCGGTTGGTCAACTGGTCCGTGGCCGAGTAACCGTAGGTTTCCAGGAGGGCCGAGCCCGTCCAACGCTTCCAGAGCCTTCCGAGCGCGTCGTGCTGGTTGGTGATGACCGTCCCGTTGAAGTTCGTGCGGGCGAGCAAGCGCCCGGCGGAGTCGTAGCCGAAGGTCTCGGCTTGGCTCCCGGGCAACGTGCGTTTCGTCCGCCGGCCCAAACCGTCGTACTCGAACTTCGTGCTCCGGCTGAGCGCGTCAATCTGGTTGGCGAGGTTGCCGGCCACATCGTGCTGGAAGCGGGTGGCCTTCCCCAGAGCGTTGGTCACCGCGACGAGGTGGCTCAGGGCGTCGTACTCGTAGAGCGTTCCCAAGCCCGCCTGATTCGTGACGGCCACCCGGCGGTTGAGCGCATCGTAATGGTTGGTGATGCCTGTGCGCGTACCGCCTTGGACCGTGGCCGGGAAGAGGGTTGTCGTCAAGCGGTTCAGGCCGTCGTGGACGTAGTCGGTGGCTCGCCCGAGGGCATCGACGGTGTTGGTCAGGTTCCCTTCGGAGTCGAAGGCGTAGATTGCTACCTGCTGGACGGCCGTGCCCAAAGCGTTGGTGACCGAGGTCCGGCGGCCCAGGGCGTCGTACCCGAAGGCGTTGGTGACACTGCGCGCATCAAAGGTCTGGGAGACGCGCCCGACCGCGTCATAAACGGTCCGGGTGATGGCCTGCTCGGAGGTGCCGAAGGCGTTGGTCACGGCGATGATGCGGCCCAGCGCATCGTGGCCGAGGCGTGTCTCGACGCTGAGAGCGTTGGTCGAGCCGGTCTGGCGGCCGTTGGCGTCGTACGCATACCCGGACGACGTGAGAGTGATGAATACGCCGTTGGAGTAATACCCGGACCGGACATAATCGAGGTTGCCCGACCCATCATAGCGGTTGGTGGTGACCGCGCCGGCGGCATCGGTCGAGGAGACGAGCCGCCCCAAGTCGTCATAAGTGTTGGCAAGGACCAGCCCCAAGAGGTTCGACACGGCCACGAGCAGACCGCGACCGTCGTAGATGTTGGTGGTCACGATGCCCCGTGGATCGGTGCCGGTCAGCGGCAGGCCCGTCGGGTCGTAGGTGTAGGAGTTTGTTGCGAGGCCCGCCTGGACACTCTCCAGCAGGAGCCCGTTCGTGCTCCAGGTGTAGGTGTTGGTGACGAGACCGGACAAGATTTCGAGGCGTTTGTTGTCGAGGTCGTCGTACTCGAAGGTGCTGACCGCTCCGATGGCGTTCGTCATCGCCGTGACGTTCCCCCGAGCATCGTAGACAAACGAGTTCGTCCGCCCGAGGCGATCCACGATCTGCTCGATCCGGTTGGTCAGGTTGTGGCTGTAGGTGATGGTATTGCCGTGGGCGTCGGTGTGCTTGAGGAGCCGCCCGCTCTCGTCATATTCATTTCGGATTGTCGGGTTGCCGATGGCATCGTCGATGGCGGTGATGTAGTGCGGGAACTTGGGATGATCGTAGTGATAGGCGTTGGTGAGGTAGGTTCCGGCCGTGCGGTCCACGAGCCGCAGCACGCGGATGAGGTTCCCCGTGTCCTCATTGTACACATACTTGACTACGGGCAGGCCGTTGGTTCCGGCAATCGGATCGCGCAGGGTGGTGATCCGGTTCTTTGTGTCGCGGTCGAATCGAACGGTGCGCGTGGCGTTCGTGCTGCCTGGCGGGAAGTGGGAGAGGCCGTCGGTGTTGATTTCGATGGTGTCGCCGGTGCGCTGTTCGATGCGGGTCAACCGGGGTTTTCCAGGGTGCGGTTGGAGGTAGTAGGTTCGGCCAGGGTTGCCGAAATCACCAGCCTCGTCTTGGTAAACGTAAGTGGGCGGCGGGGGCTGACCCGGCGGATCGCGGTCGATCCGGAATTTGGTGCCGTCCTGGAGGGTCAAAATCAGCGTGGGGAAATCATACGCCTCCATCGGGATCGAGGCATACCCGGCCCGCCAGACCGGCGGCAGCCCCCACAGACAGATGAGGGTGTTGTCGCCCGGACCGTCAGAGGTGGTCGGATTGGGCGTGGAAAGGGTGGCATGAACTCCCGGCGCTGCCGTCCAGCGGGCATCCAGGCACCCCGGCAAGTCTTCGGAGTCCGCAGCGGTGACCAGATTGAACAGGAACGTGGTGCGCCGCCCGTCGGGCAGGGTCAACGTCACGTTGCGGCCCCCGCCCGAGCGCAGGTTGAAGGAGTCGTCCGAATTGTCGAGCGGATCGTCGTTGCTGCTGTCAATGGCCTCGACGACTTCTCGGTCCTCGTCAATGACCACGTCCATGTCGTTGAGGGCATAGGTCCAGCCAGGGCCAAAATCCGTCGAATGCGGAGTGCGGAACGCGGAGTGCGGAATGGCGTCGAAGGAGTTGTAGGTGCGGACAACGGTGAGCGGGATGCCGTTGACCGGGATGACGAGGTCCTGCTCGCTGAAGCTGAACTTCGCGTCAATTGAGGAGAATGCCGTTGAACGGCCGGAACACTTCTGACATAAACGCGGCCGACATAGCTGGGACGGTCGCAGCCATGACCGAAGACGATCCGGGTGTTGCGAGTGAAAGAGCCTCCTACAGCGCCCCTGGTTGACCGGGACAGCGCCACGAGGCGGGCAAGGCGTTTGGCTGTTCAGTCGGATGTAGGTGAGCTTGGCTTTATTTTCCGAAGCGTTCGTAACCGAGAAGCTGTCCCAGCGCCTAATTCTCATTGGCAACTCGGGTGCTATGGTTGGCGTGTCAGGTTCATTTCTGACCGGCCTACTTCCGATGGGGCCGCGGCGCGAGCTTGACCTGCGGGTACTTCGTCTTGGGTTGGCGGGTGCGTTTCCACATCCGGGTGGCATCGGTCGCCAAGGCGATGAAGTCCTCCTGGCTGTTGCAGGCCACCTTGCCGGGTTTCAACGCCGGGAGGTGGTAGGAGCCGTCGGGCTGAAGAATCCGCGCTTTGGCGTTGTCCGCCAGTTGGCCATCCAGCAACTCCCGCTTGATACGGTCGCGCAGCACGCCGTCCTCGATCGGGAACACCAGCTCGATCCGCCGGAAGAAATTCCGCGGCATCCAGTCCGCGCTGCCCACGTAGATTTGCGGCTGGCAGGCGTTCTCGAAGTAGAAGATCCGGCTGTGCTCGAGGAACCGGCCCACAATGCTCCGCACCGTGATGGTCTCACTGATCCCCGGGACGCCTGGCCGCAGGCAGCAGATCCCGCGCACGATGAGGTCAATCTTCACGCCGGCCTGGGACGCCCGGTAGAGCGCCTCGATCGCCTCACGGTCCACCAGCGAGTTCAGCTTGGCAATGATGCGCGCCGGGACGCCTCTCCGCGCATTCTCCGCCTCCCGTCCGATGAGTTCGAGCATCCGCGCGTGCATCTCGAACGGAGCCACGAGGAACTTGCGCGTTCCCTGGAACTGGCAGATGCCGGTCAGCAGGTTGAACAGGTTGGTAGCGTCCTCGCCCAGGTCGGGCCGGCAGGTGAACAGGCCGAGATCGGTATAGATGCGCGCGGTGGTCGGGTTGTAGTTGCCGGTGCCGAGGTGGAGGTAACGGCGGATGCCGTCCGGGTCACGACGGACCACGAGCGTGGTCTTGCAATGGATCTTGAAGCCGACAAGGCCATAGACGACGTGGACGCCGGCCTCCTCGAGCCGGCGCGACCATTCGATGTTGTTGGCCTCGTCGAACCGCGCGCGCAACTCGACCACAGCCGTGACCTGCTTCCCGTTCTCCACGGCCTTCATCAAAGCGCCGACGATCCGCGTGTCGCCGCCGGTGCGGTAGAGGGTCTGCTTGATCGCGAGCACGTTCGGGTCATTGGCCGCCTGTTCGAGGAAGTCGATGACGCTGCTGAAGTTGTCGTACGGGTGATGCAGGAGGAGGTCGCGCTGGCGGATGGCGGCAAAGAGGTCGGGTTGGTCCCGCAACGCCTCGGCCACGGGCGCGACGAACGGCGGGTCGCGCAGCTCCGGCGAATGGTCGCCCTCACAAAGCTTCATCAGGCGGGCCGGGTGCATCGGGCCATCGATCACGTAAAGGTCCTCGTCGGTGAGCCGGAGGGTGCCGAGCAAGGCGCGGCGGATTTCCTCCGGGCAATCCGTCTCCACCTCGAGCCGGACGGCATCGCCCTTGCGCCGATTGTGCAGCTCCTTCTCGACCGCCTTGAGCAGGTTGGCGATCTCTTCCTCGTCGATGTAGAGCTCGCTGTTGCGCGTGACGCGGAACAGCCAGTGGCCCAGGATGCGCGTGCCGGGAAACAGGTCGGAGAGGTAATGGCCGATGAGCTGGCCGAGGAACAGGTGGTCCAGCCGCTCGTCTTCGCGGGGCAGTGTCGCCAGCCGCGGCAGCACCCGCGGGACCTGGACGACGGCCAGATGGCGGAGCGTTTGCCCGGCCTGCGGCATCTCCAGTTGCACGATCATGTTCAGCGACTTGTTCAGCAACTGGGGGAACGGATGCGCCGGGTCGATGGCCAATGGCGTCAGGACCGGCCGCACCTGGCTGCGATAATACTGCTCGATCCAGGCGCGATCGGTCGCCGACAACTCCTCGAAGTTCAGGAACCGGATGCCATTCTGCGCGAGCGCCGGCACGAGGTCGTTGCGCCAGCAGGCGTATTGCTGGTCCACCAGTCGGCGCACTCGGCGGGTCACCGCGCGGAACGTCTCGCTGGCGGTCAGGCCATCGACGCTGCGCTCGACCACGTCGCTCTCGATCTGTTGCTTGAGGCCGGCGACCCGGACCTCGAAGAACTCGTCGAGGTTCGAGCTGACGATGCAGAAGAACTTGACGCGTTCGAGGAGCGGGGTGCGCGGGTTGAGCGCTTCGTCGAGCACGCGCTGGTTGAACTCCAGCCAGCTCAATTCGCGATTGAGGAAATGTTCGGGCTTAAACCGGGTGACGGCAGCGGCCATACTTCAAAAAGGAGCGGCAGTATAGGAGCGAACCCGTGAAAGGCGAGTGACAAATGCGGCAAAGGGGTCAAACTCCGTACCTCGAACCGGATGACATCCGCGCGGCCCTCGCCTACGCGGCGCGCCAAGCCGACCACGCTGTCCTGCAACCGGCGTGAACTTCCTCATGTCGGCCCATGTGCATACGCGCTGCCAGCCCAAGCCGGGCGGGCCGTGGGATGGCTGGCACCAGGGGTCTGATCCGGACGGCGGCAAGGGGTGGGTGGCGTGTTACGACATCAAGTGGTGAGAAGCGCAGCGGTGCGCTTTCGGCAGTGCTCGGTGCAGCCGTCCAGTTCCGCGCGACGGTGGTGGGTTTGACCCGCCACCGTTCGGGCATGAGCCTGCAAGCGGCGAACCGCGATCTCCATCAGCGGGCCGCCTCCCAGGGCTTAGAGGGCCCAGCCGGCGCGTGCGGGCGGATTCAAGAGGGCGTTGGCCTCCGCGTTGTTCGCGAATCGCAGCTTCTCGGCATCCCACTCCAGTTTCGTGCCGACCAGCTTGATCGCGATCACGCCCAGCATGGCGAGCTCCGTCAGGGGGCCGCCATAGGAGAAGTCCGAGCCCGCTTTCCTGCCGGTGCGAATGGCTTCGATCCAATCCCAGTGATGGTCGCGGACCCGCGGGATGGTTTTGGCCGGGCGCTGGAATTCCTGCATGCGCCGCTCCGGCAGCAACCGCACCCCACCCGCCCCGTGCGAGCCATAGGCGATCTTGCCCTTGTCCCCGATGACGACGGCGCCGGAGCCGATGTCCTTGTCGTCCGCCTCGAACTCTTCCGGTCGCGGGACCCGTTCGGTGCCGCTGTACCAGTGCAGCGTGATGGGCCCGCGATTGCCCTTGGCCGCGAACTCGAACGTGACGATGTCACCCTTCGGGAACGCATCGCCCTGCGTCCTCGGGTTGTAGTCCTTGACCTTCGCCACCACCGTCCTGGGCGCCCCGAGGTCCAGCGCCCAGAAGACCGGGTCCACCACGTGGCACATCCAGTCGCCGATCGTGCCGTTGCCGAAAGGCGTCCAGCCGCGCCATGCGGCTGGCAGATAGGCGGGGTGGTAGGGGCGGAACTGGGCCGGGCCGAGCCAGAGATCCCAATCGAGCGTGGGCGGGACGGCGTGCTGTTCTTTGAGGCGGGGCAACTGGTCCAGGCCGGAGTTCACGGCATCGGAGCCGGCGTGAATCGTGTGCACCTGACCGACGGCGCCGGCTTGAACCCACTCGACGAAATCGCGGATGGACCCGAACGAATGGCCCTGGTTGCCGAGCTGGGTGACGACGTTGGCCTCGCGGGCGGCCTTCATCAAGGCCCGGACTTCGCCCACGGAATGCGCGAGCGGCTTCTCGCAATAGACATGCTTCCCGCGCTTGATGGCAGCTATGCTGGCGGCCGCGTGGCAATGGTCCGGCGTGGCCACCAGGACGGCCTCGAAGCGCTTCTCCATTTCATCGAACATTTTCCGGAAATCCTTGAACCGTTTCGCGGCCGGGAACTTCTCAAACGTGTCGGCGGCCTGGCGGGAATCGACGTCGCACAGCGCGACGATGTTGCAGTGCTGCGCCAGGCCGCCAATATCCGACGCCCCCATGCCGCCCACGCCGATGCAGGCGAGGTTCACCTTGTTGCTGGGGGCCGTCTGGCCGTCCGCGCCCAGGACGCGGGCTGGGACGATCAGGGGAGCCGCGCCCAGCGTGGCCAGGCCGGCAGCGCCCCGGCACAGAAACGCGCGGCGGTTCAGAGAGGTTGTTTTGGTGGGGTAGCTTTTCACGCAGGATGGGCGTTGTTGGTGGTTTTCAGTTGCAGATGATGGTTTACCAGACCCGGAGTGTCAGCGCGCCAGTTCCGGGTTTCTCGAACGGGCCGGGCAGGGGATTCGATTTGCCGCGTCGCTTGCCGAAGTAGTCGGTGTCGATCTTCAGCGGCGAGTCATCCGGGTTCACGTAAGGAAGCGCCGGAATCCTGGCCTTGCCCAACAATCGCGTGGTCACCGAAGTCGTCTCCGCCTTGCGCAGCAACTCCCCCAGCGTGAGATGGAGAACCGTGCGGCCACCTTCCTCGGCGAGGCGGATGCCGGGATTGAGGACCGCCAACGTGAGCGGGTCCGCCTCCTTGGCATAGGGCTCGGCGGCGTTGTAGTAAACATTGCCGCCGGTGTGCAGCGGAAGCTCGCGGCCGTCGTACCCCCACAGCCCAAAGCTGCTGATCCAGCGCAACTCCTTCACGTTGCCCTTGCGGTCGCTGGTCAACGTTTCGCCGTTGCCCACGAAGATGTTGTTGTAGAAGCGATCGTCGCCGCCCGTGGTGCTGACGAGTCCGGCGACCGTCGTGCTGTGCGCCGGGTGGAAGGGTGTGTCGCGGGATGGTTCCGGCCGGTTGGTGATTTTCCCCGTGAACAAGTTGTGCGCATAAGCCCCGCCCTCCGACATGTCCAGCAGGTTGACGGCGGACAGAAACAGGTTGTTGTCCACCACGAACGGCCCGTGGTTCACCTCGACGAACAGATCCTCGGCGGCGTTGTCGTGGAAGAGGTTCCCCGAGACCCGTGTGCCCTGGGCCATCCAATCCAGCCAGAGCCCCCGGCAGGTCCGGTAGATGTGGTTACCGCGAATCGTGGTGTCGATGGCGGCGTGGAACTTGATGCCGGCCATCTCCGCGCCGGAGAACAGCCGCCGGACATGGATGTCATGGATGGTGTTGCCGGTGACGGTGCAGAAGATGGCGCCCAGGCTGCCGACAATGCCCGCCTGCTCGCAGTGGGAGATAGTGTTGTTACGGACGACGTGATGGCCGATGTTGTTCTTGGTCCAGGGGATGGCGTGGGCGTGGGCGCGCTCGATGGTCTTGACGTAGCCCTCGGCAGTGTCGGCCGAGGTGTTGTCAAACTGGTCGCCGTGTTTTCCGAGAGCGATGCCCGAGCAGGTCGAATGGCTGATCGTGTTGTTCTCGATGATCCAGCCTTGGCTCCAATGGGTGCCGATCAAACCGATTTGTTCGGCGGTCGGCGGCGCCCACGGCGTGGCCGCGTGCCGCATCGCGAAGCCGCGCACGGTGAGGTAATTCCGACCGGGCCGGTCCGGATAGAACACGGTCCGGCGGACGTTGACCTCCACGAGTTGCTCGTTGGGGTTCACCCCTTTGAACTGCGCCCAGATCGTGGTGTTCGACGCGTCCACCTGGGCAAACCACAGTTGCGGGTTCAACGACCGGGCCTTCAACGTCTCCGATGCCTGGGTCAGCCACGGCGGAGAGCTGCCGGCGGGCATCAGCACTTCGTCCAGCTTCGCTGCCTCGATCAGCCAGTCGCCGTTGAGATACACCGCGCCGGTGTGATGCTCGCGACCCTTGGGATCAAACCAGTCGCCACGGATGCGGTCGCTGTAAGGATTGAAGCTGCCGAAGAACGAATTGGGGAGCGTCGCTTTCCAGACCTCGTCCTGCACCTTTACCCAGCCCTGGATGGCCTCCGACCCCTTGATCTCCACCTTCTCACCTCGGGCCGCCTGATAGACGATGCGCTGCTTCTCGGACGTGCCGCCGCGCGGCGGGTTGACCCGCTCACGGTAAATGCCTTCATGCACCGTGATCACGTCGCCCGGCTGGGCGAGATCGGCCGCCCGCTGGATCGTGCGGAGCGGGGCCGACTTCGTGCCAGGATTCGAGTCCTTGCCGTTGAGGGCAACGTGGACCTCGGCGGCTTGGGTCGCTATCAGCGGAACCAGCAGCAAGGGGGTGAGGGAGAGGAGGAGGGTTTTCATTCAGGGATTGGAGGTGAGGTGTTCATCGAGTCGAGACACTTTGTTCTTCCCGGTCTTGAGGGCAACGGTGTTCCCGCGATAGCGCACGGTGCACGGGTTGCCCAGTTGGGAGCGCACTGCCGCCCCGGTGAGCCTGCCATCTCGCCAGGCGATGTCCACCTCGAAGCCGCCGCGGGCGCGCAGGCCTTGCACCGAGCCAGTACGCCACTGGGGCGGCAGCGCGGGGAGGAGGTGGAGCTCCGGGATGGCGGATGGCGGATGGTGGATGGCGGATTCGCCGGAGCGTGGATCGGATTGGGCGGAGGTGTGGCTTTGGAGCAGCATCTCGGCAATGCCGGCGGTGGCGGCGAAGTTGCCGTCGATCTGGAACGGCGGATGGGTGTCGAACAGGTTGGGCAAGGTGGAACGGACCAGCAAGAGCTTGAGGTGCTTGTAAGCCTCGGCGCCGTCTTCGAAGCGCGCGAAGAAGTTCACCACCCAGGCCCGGCTCCAGCCGGTGCCGCCGCCGCCGTTGGCGATCCGGTGGTCGAGGCTCTTGCGCGCGGCGGCGGCCAGCTCCGGCGTGGCGCGCATCGTGATTTGCGAGCCCGGATGCAGCCCGAACAGGTGCGACATGTGCCGATGCCCTGGTTCGGGCTCGGCGTAGTCCTCGACCCATTCCTGCAGGCGACCGTCCTTGGAACTGATTTGTAGCGGGGCGAGACGGGCGAGCGCGTTGGTCAACTCGCGACGGAGTCCGGGCTCGAACCTGCCTTTGCCTCCGTCCAACACGTCGATCGCCTGAACGCAATGGGTCAGCAGGTCATGGACGATCATCAGGTCCATGGTGGCGGCGTAGGTGAACTGCGACTGTTTGCCGTCGGGTTTACGGAAGGTGTTCTCCGGCGAGTGCGAGGGACAGGTGACCAGCTTGCCGGCCACAGGTGTGCCCGACGGCGCCTCGACGAGAAAGTCGAGCATGAACCGCGCAGCCCCTTTCATGAGCGGCCAGGCGCGTTCGCGGAGGAATTTCGTGTCGCCGCTGAAGGCGTAGTGCTCCCAAGGATGCTGCGAAAGCCAGGCGGACGCCATGGGCCAGATGCCCCAGACGCCGTCAACGGGTGCCGCACCGCGCCAGAGGTCGGCGTTGTGATGCACCACCCAGCCGCGCGCGCCGTAGTGCTTCTGCGCGACCTCCGCCCCGGTGACGGTCAGGTCGTCCATCAGGTCGAAGAGCGGCCCGTGGCATTCGGCGAGGTTGCAGACCTCGACGGGCCAGTAATTCATTTCGGTGTTGATGTTGACGGTCCACTTGCTGCCCCAGGCCGGGACCACGTCCTCGTTCCAGATGCCCTGGAGATTGGCGGGCTGCGTGCCGGGCCGGCTGCTGGACAGCAGCAGGTAACGCCCGAACTGGAAGTAGAGCGCGCACAGTTGCGGATCGTGTCCGCCTTGCTGCACGGACTTCAGGCGCTCGTCGGTTGGGCGCTGCGCAGCCTCGGGGCCACCGAGGTCCAGCGTGACCCGGTCCATGAAGCGTCGCATGTCCTCCGTATGGGTCTTGCGCAACGCCGTGTAGTGCCTGCCCGAGGCCGCCTTCATTTGCGGGCGCCAGCGCGGACCGGGATCGGCGCTGATGTCCCGGTAGTTCTTAAAACTGGTGGCCGCGGCGAAGATCAGGGTCGCACGCGTTGCGCCCTGGATGCTCATTCGGCCATCTTGGATTTGGAGCCGGCCGCCCTCGAGACGCGCCTGCAAGCCGCCCTCAAAGCGGATCCCGGAGCCCTCGACGCCCGCCATCAGGCTGCGCTCCGTGCCGCTGCCGACCCATTGGCCCTTGAGCAGAATCTGCCGGGGACCGTCCGGGGTCACCGAATGCGGGTGCGGGCTGGTGAGTGCGATCTCGAAGCTGAGTTGGCCGGGTTGGTCAACGGCCAACTGCAGCACCAGCACCTGGTCCGGCGTCGAGACAAAGCATTCGCGAGTCAAGGTGGTGTTTCCGACGCGGTATTGGGTGCGGGCGATGCCGGTTTGAACATCCAGGTCGCGGCGGTAATCAGCCGCCTCCTCCTGTTCCGGCCACGTGAGGGTGAGGTCGGCCAAGGGTTGGTAGCCTTGCTGGAAGATGGGACGTCCCATCATCGTCTCGCCCGCCAACCGCGAGGCCGCGTCCTCTTGACCCGCGAAAAGCAGGCGCCGCGCTTCAGCCAGGTTGGTCGCCGCGCCTTCAACGGCGTAGCTGTGCGGACGGCCCGACCAGAGTGTGTCTTCGTTGAGCTGGAGTCGCTCCTCGGCAATGTCACCGAAAACCATCGCGCCGAGCCGGCCATTGCCAATGGGCAGGGCTTCGTTCCAGTTGCGGGCCGGCTGACGATACCAGAGCGTGGAGAGCAGTTGGGGCGGCGGGCCAGCCCGGCCCGTCAGTTGGGGCGGGTGCTTGAGCCTCAAGTTGCCCGGAGCGGAGCTCACGTAAGCCTGCCGGCCAGGGACGCGAAAATCCCAGTCAGCAACTCGGCCGGGCAGGTTCAGCGAGTGGCGGCTGGGTTCGGCTGCCGAACGTGCGATCTCCTCGTCGGAGAGTGCGCGGTTATAGACGGTCACCCGCGCCATCTCACCCCGATACCGATGCTCGCCGGTGCTGTCCGCGCCGATGCGTAGCGGCAGGGCGTTGGATTGCATGCGTTTCATGCCAGGCCGGCCCTGGTCGGCAACCACCTTGCCGTTCACGTAGAGCCGATAGACTCCCTGGGTGGTGCTGAACACACCCGCCGCGTGTGTCCATTGGTCCGGGGCCAGAACCTCCTTCGCCGTGAGCAACCCCTCCGCGAGCACCAGCCGCAGGGAATTGCCGGGGAAGGTGTCGAGCAGGTAGCCGCTCTGTGCGCCCGCCGGACTCTTGTCGATCAGACGCACGCCGGGTTGGTCGAACTGGGCCGGCTTGATCCAGGCTTCGAGCGTGACGGCGTCGCGCAATTCCAGGGCGGGACAGGACTTGACTTCAGGGATCTGGCCGCCGCGATCAAACGCGAGGCCGGTCAGCGACTCCGCCGCCCGCACCTGTCCAAGGGAGTTCAAAGCCACAACGATGCCGAGCACCTGCCAACTTGCCGGGAATCTAAAGTTCATGTTCTGTGGTTATGTATCGTTCGAATCGGCGCGTGTTCAGCGCGGCTTCCGTGTCGCTCCACCCGCGACGGATTGAATCGTCACCGGCCCCAACAACCCGGACTCGAGCAATGGCGAGTCCGCTTTGAATGGGTTCCACGTGGTTGAAGTCAGGCGCCGTTCCGGCGGGAGTGCCTGGTCGCCGATGAGGCGGTTGGGCCACAGGTTGGCGACGGTGATCTCCAACTGGTTGTCCTTCGCCTTGAGCGCGCCCGTGACATCCACCCGCCAAGGGGCGCACCACACGACGCCCAAGACGCGACCGTTAAGGCGGACCTGGGCGAGGTTCCTCACGACACCGAGGTCGAGGAAGTGCCGCTCGCGGTCCGACCCCTGCGGCGCGTCAAAGGCTTTCCGATACGTGGCGGTGCCGGAGTAAAACTTGATTCCCTCTTCCGGGCGCCGGCTCCAGTCCTCGAGTTTCTGGAACGTGACGCTCTCCGGACCACCCCAGCGGGGATCGAAGGCGACCTCCCACGGGCCCGACAATTCCGCCCGCTGCACGAAGTCCGGGAAATTGCGGACAGTCGCCGGCGTTTGGGTCGTGGGCTTGCGGAAGAGGACAAAGAACGACTGGGCCGGCTGGAACCGCATCGGCACCGTGGTGCGGCCGTCGTTCGTGGTGAACTGCGGCAAGTCGCGTCTTTCGCCGCTCAGCGGATCCCACAGCTCCGGCGCTTTGCCCGTCACGCGGAAGATGCACTTCGCGTCCACTTGACGATCGTCGCGGTTGGCGACGAAGTAGAGGTCGGTGTCGCCGGCCCGGCGGTGGGTGTAGCGCAGCGGACCGTCGGATTCGAAGTCCGGCGACACCCCCAGCTTGCCCAACACGCCCGCGACGAACGCGAACCCGCCATACTGCTCGGGTTCCGAGGCGGACTGGGTGTCCCGCTGCCCGGGTGACAGGCCGCGTTCCCACAGCACCCGGCCCTGGCCGTGTGCGTGTTCCTTGATCGTGGTTCCGTCGCAATCGCCCCACAACTCGTCGGCAAGCCTCTTCACTTCGACGTCGCATTTCGGGTAGCCACTCAGGCTCGGCGACTTCCGCGGGCGCGGGCCGACGACCCAAGCCCCGGCTTCGACGAGTTCCTTCACCCGGCGCAGCAGCGCCGGGGTCATGGTCTCGCGTTCCGGCAGAACGAGCACGCGATAGCTCATGCCGTCGGGCAGCACGAGCCGGCCGTCCTTGACCGACAGGCGCGTCCGCAACGTCTCCGGGGCGAGGCCGTCGAAGTTGTAGCCCAGGCGCTCCGGCGGATGCCCGCGCGTGGCGGAGGTCGGTGGACGGAAGACGTGCGGGGCGCCTTCGGCGGCCAGATAACAGATGTCGGCGACCGGCAGACCTTGCCGGAGCAGGGACTGGCAGCGCGCGAGGTAGGCGTGATACGCCGGGACCAGGTTCCACCAGGTCTGCGTGCGCTCCCAATGAACGCCGATGTCCCCCATCGTCATGCCGGGCCAGCGGTCGAGCTCCGGCTGATGCTGATAGCGATGGAAGACGATGCGGTTCACGCCCGCGCTGAACGCCCAGTCGCCGAGCGCCTTCATGGACGCGGGATGCGCTTGCCATCGTTCGGCGTCGGTCGAAGTGAACGCTTCGGCGGCCACGATGGGCCGGCCGCAGGTGTGCGCGATCGAGGCGGCCTCGAGGACGGTGAAGAACGTGTTGAAGCCGTAGAGCCAGAACTCGCACATCGGCACATCCGCGACCGCGCCGAGGCTCAGATCGGCGCACGGATTCATGTCGTAGGGCTCGATGGAAAGTCCGAAGCCGTGTCGCCGCCCGAGCTCCTTGAGGTGCTGCGCGTGGTTCTCGAGGGTCAACTCCTGCGCCGTTTGCCGCAGGTCCCAGAGAAACCGCTCCGAAACCTCGAGGCTGTCCACCACGCGACCGGTCACCGCCGGCAAGTAGCGGACGGGATTATAGCCGCGGCGGCGGCGGAATTCGTCCCGGAAGGCCGCGGTCCAGTTCTGCGCGCCCATTTCCCAACTGTCGATGTGCAACATGTTCCAGCCCGCGTCGGCCGACTCCTTTCGCGGCCCGATCTCGCGGAGCAGCGCGCCGATGAACGCGTCGAAGTGCGCGTCGAGCGCCGCCGGATCGAGCTTGTCGCACTCCAGGCCGAGGCCGGCCGCGGGCGCGGGCCGGGTGTTCGCGCCGGTGCTGGTCCGGCCGAAACGGAGGATCGTCCATTCGCCCGGCGGCACGTCCCAAGCCAAATGGCCGTCCGCACCCAGGTTTGCCGTCAGGTCCACAATGTGGTCCGCAGCGATCACGGCGTCCGCCGGCAGGGCGGGGTACTCCGCCGACGTCGGGAGGAACGGCCGGGTCCCGGGACGCGAGGAGTACGGATGGCGGAGGTAGAGCGCCTTCTCATCAATGTCGGAAATCCGCCCTGCGTCGCTCGTCTTCGGGACCGCCAACACCGCCACGTCCACGTAGAATCTCTGTTGCGCATCGAGGATTTCCTGGGGCAGACCGGCGTTGCCGAAGTAGGGCGCGCGGGGCGCCGGACGCGGAAGCAGGCTGCGGAAGCGCGTCGGGCCCGTTACCTCGGTCGCGCTGGCGACGATGTGCTGCATGGATTGCTCGGGCTTGACCCACGGCCCGCCGCTGCCGGTCCAGCCGGGCCCGGCATTGAGCGTGATCTGCAGTCCCAGTCGCTCCGCCTCGGCGACGGCGTGCCTGAAGAGCTGGCGCCACGCCGGGCTCATGAACTTCACCGGCCCGCGTGGGATGCCCGCATCCACTTCCATGAAGATCAGCCCCCCCAGGCCGGCGCGCTTCAGCGCTTCGAAATCCGCGGTGAGGCCTTCGCGCGTGAGGTTGCCATCCATGACGAAGTAGTAAACCCA
>Ga0315286_10003440_pt1 | contig 14970 bp, 10 predicted proteins | sample YL17G10_0_MG_FD_205038 | JGI IMG/M metagenome (GOLD analysis project Ga0315286, IMG submission 205038) | Sediment microbial communities from Yellowstone Lake, YNP, Wyoming, USA - YL17G10_0 | ecosystem: Environmental > Aquatic > Freshwater > Lake > Sediment | place: USA: Wyoming | collected...
GGAGACATACAGCGACATGGCAACGGCGCTCCAAATCACCGAGGCCACGGTGCGCCGGCGGGTCAAGGTGCTGGTGGACAAGGGCCTCATCATCGGCTTCACGACCCGCATAGACTTCGGCGCCATCGAGAACACGGTCAAGGCTTTCATCCACCTGCAGGCCGCGCCGGACCGCCTCGGCGAGGTCATATCGAGGCTGCAGGGCCACCAGCGCGTGGTCGCCCTCCACCGCGTCACCGGCCAGAGGAACCTGCTTTTGGTCGCCCTCTTCGTCTCGATAGCGGAGCTGCAGGACTTCGTCGACAACTTCCTGCGCATGGATGGTGTGTCCGATACCGAGGTGCAGATAGTCATGGGGTCCCACAAAGAGGAATCGTGGGGGAACCCGTGAAATGATATCCATCCTCGGCAGGGGCGAGACGGGAAGATCCCTGGCCCGGGCGCTCTCCGCCCGGGGCGAGATGCCCCGGCGGGCGGACAGGGCCTCGGCGGTCCCGCTGGACGCCGGCGCCGCCTTCGTCCTCACCGGCGATGACGCCTCCAATCTGCGGCTGGTCCGCGAGCTTCGAGCCGGCCGCCCGGACCTGCTCGTACTGACGGAAGCATCCACTCCCGCCTGGTCGAAGCGGCTCAGGTCCGCCGGCGCCGATTCCGTGCTTGAACCCGAAAGCTTCATCGCAGGCGCGTTCATCGGCCAGATCACCGAGCTCGAGAACCAGCGCGCGGCGCGCCGGCTGGTGGCCGCCGTGAAGCCCTGCGGCAGGAAGGGCCTGGCCATATTCCTCCACGACAACCCCGACCCGGACAGCATCTCCTCGGCGCTGGCCCTGCAAAGGATCTGCGCCCGCTTCCGCGTCAGGTGCGCGCTGTACTACGGCGGCGAGATCGCCCGGCCGGAGAACCGCCTCCTGGTGTCGGCACTGGACGCGCCGCTGGTCCAGCTGAAAACGTCGAAAGAGGCGCAGGCGGCCGGAGCGCGCCATTCCGGCACCGCGCTGGTCGAATCCTCCATTGCGGGCCAAAACAACATCCTTGCCCCCGGCGCAAACGTCGACATCATCATAGACCACCACCCGCTTCCGAGGGGCTGCACGCCGTCGGCCGGCTTCGTCGACATTCGTCCGGAGATAGGGGCCGCCGCCACGATGCTCACGGGCTACCTGCGCCGGCTCTGGGTGAGGCCGGACCCGGCGCTGGCCTCGGCGCTGCTCTTTGCCATCAAGGTGGACACCGATGACCTCACCAGGCATGTAAGCGCCGACGACCTGGAGGCGACCGTGTACCTGTCGGAGCACGCCGATCTTAGGCTGATGCGGACGTTCGAGTCGCCGCCGATGCCCCATTCCACTGCGGACCTTCTGGCAAGGGCCATCCGCTCCCGGACGATGCACCGGGGGCATCTCCTGGCCTGCGTCGGCGACATCCGGGACCGGGACGCGCTCGCCGTCGCAGCCGAGTTCCTTGTCCGCCTGGAGGGCGTGGACGCCGCGCTCGTGTTCGGGATATTGCGCGGGGACCTGTTCGTCTCGGCCCGGGCCAACGACCCGTCGGTGGACATGGGCCTGCTCCTCCGGCGGGCATTCGGGCGGGCGGGCTCGGCCGGCGGCCACGCCGCCTCGGCCGGCGCGCGTGTTCCGCTCGAGGTGCTCGGGCGCGCCCAGACCGACGAAAGCCGCGCCGAGCTTGCCACCCGGGCCGTTTCCCGGCTCTACCTTCGCGCCGCCGGCATACCATGCGAGGGCTGACATTGCTGGAACAGGTCGGCGAAAACATCCTCATAGTGGGGACGGCCCACGTCTCGCCCGATTCGGTCAAGGAGGTCCGCGACGCCATCGAACTTTTCAAGCCGGACATCGTCGCCGTCGAACTCGACGAGAGGCGGCTGAAAGTGCTTTCGGACCGCAAGGCCTGGGAGAGCACGCCCATGACCCGGCTTTTGCAAGACAGGAACGCCTACGTCTTCATCGCCCAGTCGTTTCTGTCGTCGTACCAGCGGAGGCTGGGCGAAAAGTTCGGCGCCGAGCCCGGCTCCGAGATGCTGGAGGCCATAAAGGCCGCCGAGAGGAACCACATCCAGGTTCTGCTGGCGGACAGGGACATCACCATAACCTTGAAGCGCGCCTGGAAGAAGATGACCGCCCGAGAGAAGCTGCGCATCGCCTGGACCCTGATGCAGCTGCCCTTCGTCGATTACGACGAGGAGGCGGAGGAGATAGACCTCAAGGAACTGATGAAGGAGGACGCGCTCACATCGATGATGAACGAGCTCAAGGAGCTTGCGCCGAACGTCGCCGAGGTGCTGCTCTTCGAGCGCGACACCTACATCGCCCGCCGGATAGCCGACGCCTCCCACGGGAAGAGGGTCCTGGCGGTCGTCGGCGCCGGGCATGTCAAGGGCGTGAAGCAAAAGATAGAGAAGGTCCTGGCCAGGGAGAAGCTCCCATCGTACCAGGAACTCGAGTACCTCGCTCCGCCCGGATTCCCGTGGGGCAAGACCCTCGGCTGGGGCATTGCAATTCTGCTCGTTGCGCTCATCGTGTGGATCGGGATAAGGAACGGGCCGAAGGCGAGCCTCGAGGCGTTCGGCTGGTGGTTCCTCATTCACGCGGTGCTCTCGGCCCTGTTCTGCGCCGCGGCGCGGGGCCACCCGTACTCGATAGGCACCGCATTCATCGCCTCGCCCTTCACGGCAATACACCCCGGAGTGGCCGCCGGCTGGTTCTCGGGGCTGGTGGAGGCGAAGATGCGCACGCCGACGGTCAAGGACTGGCAGGAGCTCGGACACACCAAGACGACCAAAGATTTTTTCAACAACCGGGTCATTAGGGTCCTGATGGTGGCGGCGCTCACGAACGTCGGGAGCATGATAGGGACCTTCCTGGCGTTCCCGTACCTCATAAAGATGGGGCTTGGATGGGGCTGAGATAACAGGGTGCAGGGTGCTGGGTGCAGGGTGCGAGGGTGGAAGGGTGAAAAGGAAGGGTGCAAGGGGGCAGGTCCGTCTGAAAGCTAGAAACCCCGGAATTAATTCCGGGGTCGGTCAACACAGGAAAGCGTAGGAGCCCCGGACTTCAGTCCGGGGGGTTCGTAAGCAGGATGGCGTGGAAAGATGTGGCGCGATGATGAACAGCCGCAAATATTCGCCCAGCCGGCCTACGGCCAGCGGCAGGTCATCTACATCCAGCCCGGGCCCGGGCCGGTCACGAGCAACCAGGAGATACTGGACCTCACGATAGCCGTCCTGGCCCTGGCGCTCATGTTCTCGATGTACCAGGTCCAGACGGCCATACTGGGCGGGGCCGGGGTCGTCATAGCCCTCATCTTCTTCTCGCTGGCGCTCCTGGCCGTCATGCTGGGGGTCTTCACGCACGAACTGGCGCACAAGTTCGTTGCCCGCAGTTATGGCTACTGGGCCGAGTTCCGCCGCTCCGACACCTGGCTGGCAATCGGCCTTTTCATGTCCTTCGTCGGGTTCGGGTTCATCGCGGCGCCCGGCGCGGTCATGATACGGGGCGACGTGACCACGGAAAACAACGGCAAGATATCGGCCGCGGGGCCCGGCACCAACGCCCTGATAGGATTTGCGTTCTTCCCGGTCGCCCTCCTGCTGGGGTCCAATTCCATTCTGGGGTACATCGCCACCACCATCGTTTTCGTCAGCACCTTCCTGGGCACATTCAACATGCTGCCCATCTTCCCTTTCGACGGCAGCAAGGTCTGGAGATGGAGCGCGGCCATATACCTGGGGATGGTGGCCATGTTCGGTACGCTCATCTTTCTGGACGTCAAGTACCTCGGCTTGTTAGGGTGACCATGAGACCGAAATCAGCGCTCTGCCTGATGGCGCTTATTCTGCTCGTCCAGCTTCAGCCCGGCGCCGGGGCCCTGTCCGGCAATGTGGAGCGCCTCGTTAGCACGGTCACGCTGGACCTTCGGTCGGCGGCCTGGCGGCCGGTGCCGGGCGATTCCTACGCGCTCGTCGCCGGCGAATCCGGCACGGTCCTGCAGTACACCGGCAAATTCTTCATCACGCTCCAGCCGAACACGACCTCGGACCTCTCCGGCGTCGCCTGGCACCCGTCCGGCTCGAAAGCCCTCCTCGTCGGAAGGGACGGCGCCTTCCTGGAGTTCGACGGGAACGGCTTCCGCTCGGCGCCGTTCAACACGACCTTCTGGTTCGAGGACGTCAAATGGCGCCCGCAGGGCGATTTCGCCCTCGTGGCCGGCCACAACGGCACGCTCATCCGGACCGAAGGGAGCGTATTCACCCACCTCAACTCGACCGTGAATTTCACGATAACAAGTATATCCTGGCGCCCGGACGGGCGGTTCGCATTCCTTTGCGGCGATTTTCCGTTCGTGCTCCGGTACGACCCCGAAACGGGCCAATCGGCGCGCCTGGAGACGGGCGTTTCGGGCCAGTTCCTCAGGGGCGTTTCCTGGCGCCCCGACGGTGGCGCGGCGCTCGTGTTCGGCACGCTGGGAAACCTCTTCCGCTACGACGGGTCGGGCTTCACACCGCTCAACTCGCCGACCGCGAACCAGTGGCTTGCCGGGGCCTGGTCGCCGGACAACCGCACGGCCCTGCTTGCGGCCCGCGGGGGCCTGCTTTACAGGTTCGAAGAAGGAAAGGCCCTCGCACCGATAACGACCAACACGACCCAATCCATCCACTCCATCGCGTACACGCTCAACGGAAGCTACGCGTTGTGCGCCGGCTCCGGCGGGCTCGTGCTCAGATATCCGCCGACGGAAACGCCGCTGCCCAACCCGCCCGTCGACGGCGATGACGGATCCGACTGGCTCCTGCTTTCGGCGGTCCTGGTGGCAACATTCGCCCTGATGACGGTCGGCGTGGCCGTGTACATGTCGCTGCGGGCGCGCAGGAAGCAACGGGAAGCAGACGAGCTTGCGGACGCGGAATTGCACGCGGTCGAGCTTGCCGCGCAAAAAAAGGGGCCGGAAGGGACGTGAGGGACGGTGTTCGCCCGGCCTGTCCCGTGCGTCCCTTCGCCCCGTGCGTCCCTTTAACCTATATCACAAACACGTCCCTTACGTCCCTTTGACCAATATCCTCAACACGTCCCTTACGTCCCTTTACCCAATATCCCCAACACGCCCCCCTAACCAGCTTTATAAATCCGTCCGTCGTTGCATCTTTCGAGACGCATGACCAAGGTCGTCGAGTGCATCCCCAACTTCAGCGAGGGCCGCCGTCCGGAGGTCCTCGAGGCGATAGCGGGCGCGATACGCTCCGTGCCGGGCGTCGCGCTCCTGGACATGGAATCCGACCGTGACCACAACCGCTCGGTGTACACCTTCATCGGCGAGCCCGAAGCCGTAAAGAAGGCTGCTCTGGCCGCCGCCGAACAGGCGGTGAAGTACATCGACCTGGAGACGCACCGGGGCGAGCACCCGCGCCTGGGCGCGCTGGATGTCCTGCCTTTCGTACCGATACGGGACATGACCATGGCCGAGGCGGTGGAGCTGGCCCGCGCCGCCGGGAAAGAACTCTGGGAAAGGCTCCGCGTCCCGGTCTACTTCTACGAGGAGGCGGCGGCCACCCCGTCGCGCAAGAACCTGCCCGATGTCCGCAGGGGCGAGTACGAGGGCCGGAAGTTAAATATCGCCGAGCCGGCCTGGCGGCCCGACATCGGCGGGCCGATGATGCACCCCACCGCCGGCGCCTCCATCGTCGGGGCGCGCTTCCCGCTCATCGCCTACAATGTCGATTTGGCCACCGACAAACTGGACATCGCCAGGGCGATTGCGCGCAAGATTCGGGAAAAGGACGGCGGCCTCCCGGCGGTGCGGGCGCTCGGGCTGGAGCTTTCGGCCCGCGGCATCGTGCAGGTCTCGATGAACCTGGTCAATTACGAGAAAACGGGCATACACCAGGCGTACGAGGCGGTCCGGGCCGAGGCGGAAGAACACGGTGTCCGGGTCCTGGGCAGCGAGGTGGTGGGGCTGCTGCCGCTGGAGGCGGTGGTGAGAAGCACCGGCCATTTCCTGAAGCTCGAGAACTTCAAGTCCTCCCAGATTCTGGAAACGCACCTTCAAAAATGAGGTTTGGATGGCAAAACCCGACAAGGCAAATGAAGGCAGGGGTGCCGTGGGAGTCACCCGCGCCGAGGCGGCGGCCGTGCTGGCAGCGGTGGAGGACTTCGAACGGAAGATGGAATCCTCCCGCCACGTGCTGGAGCGATTGGCGGCGCAGCTGGGGGCGCTGGCCCGGATGTCGCTGAACACGGGCACCGGAGCCCCGGCGGTGATCCCGCGCCTGGTGGAGATGCACAACTCCCTGAGCAACATCCACTCCTCGATGGAGGATTCCTTCGAAGGCATCCGGACGCGCTACACCGAGTTCAAGGACCGCTGCACGGCCATGACGGGGGACTGCAGCAAGGAGCTCGCGCAGGGGCGGGCGGTCCTGGAGGCGCTGGGCAAAAGGATGGGCGGAGCCGCAAGGAAGCCCTCGGAGCTTCTAAGGCTTGTTCGGCAGGAGAACGCCCTTTTCAGCGGCGCCCTGGAAAAATACAACGCCGTGCTCACCACGGTCTCGACGATGCGCGAAATCGACTCCCGCGTAGGCGAGGTGTTCAACGATTTCTCCGAGACGATCGGTCGAATCGACGGCCTTTCGCGCACGATGGGCGAGTTCATAAGCACCGAGGAGACCCGGGCCTTCGACGAGGAGCTGGAGCTTTTGCGGCGGGAGCGGGAGGAGAAGGTGCGCCGGTACATCCAGTGAGGACCTCACTTCAACTTCACTTCGCACTCGGGGCACACTATCCAGGCCGGGTCGACCGCCGTCCCGCATTTTTTGCAGACGGGACCCGCCTTGCCCGGAAGGGCGATTTTTTCGAGGTCCTCGAGCTTTGATTCGGCCTTGTTAAGGTACTGCTCGGCCTTGCCGACGTTCCCGCCCTTCCAAAACGACTTGGCCAGGCTCACGAAGCGCCGGGGCCCGGCGATGTCGGAGCCCTTTTGCTCAAGCTCGTGGATCCGGTCCTCCAGGTCCTTTATCCGCTTCTTGGGCCGGTGCCCGGGTTCTTCGGACGCCTGGGCTGGTTCTTCAACCGGCCCGGGCGCAGTGTACGCCGCCTCGGCCGTCGGCGGCGGGGGCGGGGTAGGTTCGCTCCCGGCCGGGGCCGGGTGCGCCAGTGGAATATCCACCTCGCTATCGGCCGGAGGAGGAGGCAAGGGGGCGCGCCGGCCCGAGAAAACGGATGCGGTCACCGGGCCGCTTCCCGCCGTCTGGGTCATATGCCCGGATTTCGACGGGCCCGAAAAGCGAGCCAGGTACCGCTTGCGCACGGGCGAAAGCATTTCGCGGATGGAATCCTGGGGCGAAAGCTCATCGGGGATGGTGGTCGAGATCTCCAGCGGCTTTTCCTTGTACGGCGAGAACGCCAGCCGAATATTGAGGAATCCCAATGGCTTTCTCTCCTCCCGCCGGGTCCCTTCCAGGTCCTTCTTTTTTCCCCGCCGTTTGTTCTCGTCCACTATCCCCGCATTCATCATACGGTTCCACTGGACCGAGAAAAAGACCGCCAGCGACGCCACCGTAGCGAACGTGGCCACGAGTGCAAAGACCATCCAGTACACGATTGCCGGCACTCCCGGCGCCACGGACACATACAGGATGGAACTGTAGTTGCCCACCCCCAATGAGAGGTCATGCTTCCCTGATTCGGCATTCCAGAAGAAGAACTCCGAGGCGTTCTCCCCCGGCGCGATGCGTGCGATGGTGCGGTCAGCGACCGGTACGCCGTCGACTTGGAATCCGACGGGAACGTTGCGCATCGCGGTGTCGCCCTCGTTCATTATGTGGACCTTTATCCTTATGCGGTCGCCCTCCCGTGGCGCGGACGTTGAAAGGGAGATGTTGGTGGAAAAGCGGACCGTTCGGACGGTGACGTTAACGAACATCTCCCCCCGCCCGCCCTTGCCGTCCTCCACGACCAGTTTGATCCGGTGGGCGCCCCGCAGCAAGGTGACATTGGGCCCGGCGCCCTCGGCCAGGCCGGCCTCCCCGTCGTACCAGGTATAGGTCAGAGGGTCCCGGTCGGCGTCCGAGGAGTTCCTCCCGGACAGCACTATCTTGTCAGTGTCGAGGAACTCCTCGCCATCGCGCGGCCGGTCGACGATCGCAAGCGGGGCGTGGTTGACGTCGGCGACCGTGATGTTCCAGCTCCGGGCGACCGTGATGGAGCCGTCGGAGACCAGGGCCTGGATCGCCCAGGAGCCGGCCATCGTGAAATCGGGTGTGAAGTTGTAGAACCCGCCGAAACCGGCCGAATATCCGTCGAGCACCCATTCGTATGTGAGCGGGTCCCCGTTGGGGTCCGACGCGGCAATGGTGAAGGCGAGGGTCTGGCCCTCGTTCATGACCGGGTCCGCGGCCGGGGTGCTGGACACGACGACGGGAGGCATGTTGGTCTTTCGGACCAGCACGTTCCAGGACTGGTTCGTGGACCTGCCGCCGGAATCGCTGACCGTCAGCCCGACCTGGTGGTATCCGGCCACCCCGACCTGGGGGCTGTAGATGAACGTGGCGCCCCGTTCGGACTGCTCACGGCCGTCCAGCTTCCAAACGTAGCTCAGGACGCCCCCGTCGGGGTCGTAGGCATCGACGCTGAAAGCGAGCTGTGAACCCTCGCCGACCGAAGCGGCCGAAGGCGAGAATGAGCGTATCACCGGGGGGAGGTTGACATCGCGGACATTTACCCACCAGGTCAACGACGCGTCGGAAAGACCGTTGGTTGCCGTGACCATCACGCTGTGGCGCCCGCTGGAGGAATAGTTCGTCTGGAACAGGAACTCCGTCCCGTTGGCCCCGGGGACCTGCGCAAGGTCGATGAACCACTGCAGAGCGACCGGGTCCCCGTATATGTCCAGTACGCGGATGCTGAACGAGGCGCTCCCGTTCTCGTCCATGACCGGTTCGGGCGCGACGGGAGGCATCGGGTCCAGACTCTCGGGGGCATGGAGCGGCGACCGGGCCCGGATGACCAGGTCCCGCACACGGAGACGGCCGGCGCTCCCGGAGGAAAGTTTCACCTCGATGCTGACGTTTCCCGCGCCGGCCGCGCCGGGCACGAGCGCGTTGAGCTTTGCGGCGATGTTGGGCGTGGTGAGCGCAACATCGTAGCCCGCGCTGAGGTTGGTGACAGTGAGCGTGGCCGCGGAGCCGCACAGCAGGCGCACCGGAACGTCGACGTACTGGACCCCGTAGGCGTCCGTCCCGGCCGGCAATGCGGTGGACAGGTAGGCGCCGATGAGGCTCTCGACCCCGGATATCTTGACCTGGCCATCGAGCGTGGCGTTGTTCCAGTCGATGATGTTGTCGGCGCCGATGTCGACCGACACGTTGACGGAGGCGCCCCCGTAGCCGGTCGGGGCAAGGTCGAACGAGGCATCGCTCAATAGCGCGCCCACGGGCAGACGGACCACCATCGAGTCGTTGGTGCCGGCGGCGGTGAAGACGGCCGAGAACGCCCGGTTCCCGTTGGAGAACAGGGACTGGTGGCCCAGCGCCCCGTAGCCGGTGCCGTTGAACCTCCACTCGACATCGCCGTCGCCCCCCAGGTCCAGCGAAGGCGACTCCGGGCAATCCTTTCCGCCGGCGGTGAATGGCTCGCCGGAGAGGTTGAAGAACACCGAGGAGGCCCGCAGGCCGGTCTGTATGGAGAGGTTCAGGGAGCTGTCGGAGCCGGCGGACGTAAAGACGATGACGGCGTTGGTCTGGCCGGATCCGAACTGCTGGACCTGGACCTCGATGGCCGAGGCAGGCGCCGGGACCGGAAAGGTTGCGGCTGAAAGCATGATGACGAGCAGTATGGCTGCCCCTAGACCACGCCTCGCTCTTTGACCGCCCTTCATAGGTCATTATAATATAAAGCAACTAGGATTTAAATTCCATCTGTCGAGAATTGAGAATCGTTTTCGCGCAAATGATATAAACACCCATCCGTTTTGTCGCCCCGGAGGCGAACTTCCATGGGACTGAAGGACACCATGAAGAAGATGAGCGACAGGATGGATGTGACCTGCGACAAATGCGGCAAGATAATGAAGCCGGGCGGCTCCACCAGGAGGAACGCTGGCGGCCAGGACCACCAGTTCTGCTGCACCGGATGCGCCGACTCGTTTCGGCCCGGCGACAAGGCCAGGTGAGGAGGTGAACAAGTTAATGGGGGAACAAGTCAACAAGTGGGCAGGTTAAAAGGCAAACAAGGCCCAGGACTTGTTTACCTGTTCACTTGTCCCCGTGTTCACTTGTTTACGTCCCCGCCTGCCCGCCCTTCCAGCTTTTGAAGACATCCACAAGCTCGGACGGTATTTCCTCGGAGACCTCGGTCTTGCCCTTGTAGACGTTGCCGGTGTTCCCGTCCAGCGTGACCAGCGCTCCCTCAGCGAGCGCCTGTTCGCCGATGAGGCAGCGGCGGCCCAAAACGTCTATTGTCAGCGCCGCGCAGTTCACGATGCACACCTTCCCCATCTGGCGGGCGACCACCGCCGCGTGGGAGGTCCTGGCCCCTCGGGCTGTAAGAAGCCCCAATGACGCGGCCATCCCGGCTATGTCCTCGGGCGAGGCCGTCTCACGAACGAGGATCACGGGCCGGTCGGCCGCCCATTTCTGGGCCCTCTCGGCAGTGAGGGCCAGGGCGCCCGTTGCTACGCCCGTGGAGGCGGGCTCGCCCCGGGCCAGCGGCGTCCCTTCTGCGATGACCCGGCGGACCACGATGGCCCCGACATCGATGCCATTGAGCAGCAGGAGCCCTTCGGCCGGCTCCAGCACGCCCTCGCGGACCATTTCAACCGCTATGCGAAGGGCCGCAAGCGGCGCCCGCTTTCCGGCCCGGCTCTGAAGGATGTAGAGCCTTCCTTCCTGAATGGTGAACTCGAGGTCCAGCATGTCCTTGAAATGCTGCTCCAGCCGGCGGCCCAGCCGGACCAGCTCGGTGTAAACCTCGGGCAGGGCGTCGCGCAGGGAGGCCGGCGCCGCCGAGGCCGCGCCGGAGACGACGTCCTCGCCCTGGACGCCGAACTTGAAATCTACCATGGTGTCGTTTTCCCCGGTCGACGGGTCCCGCGTGAACATGACCCCGGCCCCGGAGCGCATGCCCATGTTGCCGTACACCATCGCCTGGACCGTTACCGCGGTGCCCCGCACGCCCTTTATCATGTCCAGTTTACGGAACGCCTCCACCTTGGGTCCCTTCCACGAACGAAGCACGGCGGCGATGGCCAGACCGAGCTGCTCGAAGACCTCCTCGGGGAACCTCTTGCCGGCCGAGGCCTGGAAGAGGCGCTCGTACTCCTCCACGAGGCGGCGCAGCGCCAAAGAGTCCAGCTCCACGTCGTCCGGGACGCCCTCCTCCTCAAGCGCCTGCCTGAGCAATGCTGCGTAGGGCCTGGGATTTTGGCCGAAGACCGTGGAGGCGAAGCTCTCGATGAGCCTTCTTTGGGAATCGTAGGCAAAGCGCGGGTTGCCCGACATGAAGATGAGCCCCTCCCTGGTTTCGCGGTTCAACCCGACGTTGAGCAGAGTCTCCATCAGCCCGGGCATCGAGACGGGCGCCCCGGAGCGGACCGAGACCAGAAGCGGCCTGCGGCGGGCCCCGAACCGGAGCCCGGTCGCCTTTTCCAAAAACTGGATGCCCTTGCCCAGAAGCACGGGGACGTCGGTCGGGAGCCGGCCGCGGTTTTTGTGGAAGTCCTCGCAGACCGACACGCCCAGGCAGAAGCCGGGCGGCACAGGTACCCCCATGGCGGCCATCCTGGCGAGGCCTGCGGCCTTGCCGCCGTATTCCTCGCGCGGGACCTCGTCGGCCGCGCCGGCGCCGAACAACACCATCCGGGGGAGCTCCTTTTCCATCGGCAGACCTACCTGTTCACGCTTTCGAGAATGTGGTCGCGCATGGTGTGGACGGCCTTCATGAACGAGTTGGTGGATTCCTCGATGGTCCGGGCAAGCTCCAGGTGGACCGAGAGCTCCTTGAAATCGGAGCTCTCCTTGAGGATGTTCTTCTGGGTCCGGCGCAGGGCCTCGTCCTCCTCCCTTTCAATCGACAGAACGCGGTCCACGGGCTCCAGGAAGTCCTGCATCTCCTCGCGGGTGCAGCCTTTCTGGACATACTGGGCGGCGTGGAGCGCCCGCAGGAACTCCTGGCTCGCCTTGACGGCCAGTTCGGCCATCCCGACCAGCTCCGTGTGGACGCCCTTCGACTTCGCATTCGCCGGCGCAAGCGTTGTGAAGAAGCTTGCCTCCTCCAGGAAGTCGGTGGCGTCGTCCGCCGCGGTTATGAGCGCCACGAAGAACCCGGCCGATTCGGTCCTCTTGGAAAGGCCCCGGACCTTGCTTACCAGTTCGTCGGCCTGGCTTTCCCACCTCTTTGCCCGCTTGGCGGTGCGGTTGACGAACGAGGCGTTGCCTCCCCGCTGGATGCTCGTAAGCGAATCGCGCACCGCGGTGGCCACCTCGATGGTCAGGGAGGCGTGCTCGGTGCATATCTCCATGAGCCCCTGGTGGGCCGAGCGGAAGTAGCGCAGAAGCTCCGCCTTTATCTCGTCTTGGATGAGCAGGTGGGAGCGGTTGGCGAGCATGCCGGCCGTGGCCGTCTTCAGCACCCACTCGAAGTACTCAAGCGTCCTTTCGCGGCCCAGTATCTGGTAGAGCGGCTCGCCGTAGCGGAGCGGGACCCGCGCCGCAAGCTCCAGCGCCTCGTAGATGAGCTTCTCTCCGCCCAGCTTTAGGAATCCCATGTGGCCGACGTCGTTGTCGGCGGCCCATTTGAGCGCGGCGATGCAGTCCTTCTTGCGCAGGAAGTTTCGGAACCGCTTGCGGGCCCGGTTCCAGTCGATGAGAAAGACAAGCCGCGAGCCGAAATAGTCCAAAAACGTTTTCAGTTCGGCCGCATCCTTGGCGATGAACTTGCCCACGGACAGGTGGTACATGCCGGAATCGAACTGGGCGCCGCCGCGCTTGGAGAGCGTGTCCTCCCATTTCATCGGGTGCTTCTCGAAAAGGCTGTGGAAGAACAGAAGGCGCGCCATGTGGACATCCGTGTAAACGATGGACACCGTCAGGTCCTCGACGTTTATCACGAGCACGTGTGCGTCCGTGGTGCCGATGTCGTTTTGCAATACGAGCTTGTGCCCGGCCCTCGTGGCCGTGGTGCCCAGCCCGGGGTGCTCGAACTTCAAAGGCGCGGTCCGGTTGAGCCCGGTCATGAACGCCTTCACGAGCTCCCGGTCCCGGTCCTCCAGAAGATAGGTCCGGGCGCCCTCTATCACTTCCTTTGACAGCTCGCCCTGGAGCGCGTTGAGCTCCTTGTGCAGGTCCATCACAAGTATGTGCAGGCTGTCTCCCGCCGCCCTGTCCCCGGAGGTCATCTTCATCACGAGCTCTTCAGAGACGACCTCCTCGCCCTGGGCCGGAAGGCCTTCGAGGAGCTTCCCTGTCCGGGCCTTCTGCTCCTCGGCACCGGCGCCTCCCTTGGCAAGGATGGGGTTGACCATTTCCTCCAGGCACGACCGGATGGCCGAAAACACCTCGGCGGCAAAGGGCATCTTGTATTTTCCGGGTCCGACCTTCACGGTCCCCGACACGACGTTGTCCAAAAAGGTGTTGTCCACCCCGGCGGTCTCGCGCTCGCCCTTGAGGTCGGGGAACTCGCGCTCGGGGTGCTCCGCCCGGGAGCGGGCCGTCTGCAGCAGGGTGAAGTAGTACTTTACCCGGTCGTTGGCCAGAAGCGCCGCATTTACCATCCCCGGCAGTAAAAGCTGGCTTTCGCCCAGTTCCTTGATTATCTCCTTCTTCTCGGTCATTTCATCACCGTTATCCAAGGCGCATGGCGCATGGCGCAGGGCGCAAGGGGCGAAGGCGCGAGGCTCAAGGCGCAGGGCGCAAGGGGGCGGGCATCGGGGTCCCAGCCTCCGCCCTTGCGCCTCGTGCCGTGTCCCTTGCGCCATCGTCCCCTGCGCCTCGCGCCCTGCGCCTTGCGCCTTCTTCCCTTCACCCCAGCGCCGAGAGCTTCGCCTCGATGTTCTTGTCGATGGAATCGATCTCCGACTGGAGCTTCTGGAGCTGTGCCTTGATCTCGTCGAGGCGCTTTTCCTGCGCCTCGAGCTTGGAGACGTACTTGCCGCGCATGCCCGATTCCTGCTGGCTCTGGCCCAGCGCGCCCAGGTTCTTTCGCAGGCGGTCCTGCTCCTGGACGATCTGGTTGCTCTCAGTCGCCAGTTCGTTCATCTGCTGCTGGAGCGCGTAGATCTTCCGCTGAAGCTCGATTATCTCGGATATCTTCGAGTAGGCGGTCTTGTCGATGTGCTTCGAGTTGAGGTATCCGCGCAAGGTGTCCGTGCCCATCTCCCGGATTCCCTCGGAGTACCAGACGGTCTTCACTTCCTTGACGGGGAATTTTGTCTGGCTCTTGGGTTTTAGTTCGAGGGCCCATCGGAAGAAGCTTTCCGTCTTCTCTGTGGGTTCGGGGGTCTCCGCCAATTCGAAATCCCGCCTGGGATGCTCTATCACCAGGAGCACTTTTTCGTTCTTCTTGTTCTCTATAGTGTATTCGGTCTTGAGGTATTCGAGGTATTCCTTCTGCAGGTAGCGCTCCTTGACATGGATGGCGCGCATGTGGCTTTCGCTGTCCTGTTTCTCGGTCACGACGACGCCCAGGTCGACCGAATAGGCGATGTGGTTCTCCGAGCCGGCCGTGGTGTAGGGCAGTATGGCCTCGCCGACATAGGTCCCCTCGTCCAGAACGACGATGGGTCCGCGTTCGAGAACGAGCCCGGTATTGTTCTTCAGCCGCATGGTCACGACGGGGTTGCGCGGCATCTTCTGGGCGTTGTAGACGTGCTCCTTGCGGCACTCGATGGGCCCCTGCAGTATCGGCACCATGGCAGACTGGCCGCGCTTGACCGTGACCGGGTTCTCGATGTCGTAGCGGAAGAACT
>Ga0315286_10003441_pt1 | contig 14969 bp, 10 predicted proteins | sample YL17G10_0_MG_FD_205038 | JGI IMG/M metagenome (GOLD analysis project Ga0315286, IMG submission 205038) | Sediment microbial communities from Yellowstone Lake, YNP, Wyoming, USA - YL17G10_0 | ecosystem: Environmental > Aquatic > Freshwater > Lake > Sediment | place: USA: Wyoming | collected...
GCTTCGATCGGCTCGCGACGTTACATCGAGTCCGTCTTGCGTGTGGGTCATTTACGACGTAAATGACCCATATGCAGGCCAGGTTGATTGCTGACCGCATCAGCCACCGTCGCAAGAGCATCCTGCTGCTCGGGCCACGCCTTCTCCTTCGTAAGGCGTGAGGGGTGAGGCGTGAGGGGTGCACGCCTTACGCATTGCGCCTGACGCCTGACCCCTCGCGCCTTACGCCTTACGGCCTTTTCGCCTGATGCCTGACGCCTTACGCTTCACGCCCTACGCTTCACGCTAGTTTACCGGAACTCGGTAGCGCACCTGCGCTCCGTACAGGCACACGCCGGGGCCGCTGAGGAGCACCTGCAAGAGATAGGTCGCGTCCTGATTGTCAATGACGGGGGCACTGATCGCCGTCGTACTGAGCGTTTCGACTTCTCCCGTACCCACCGAGACCGGAGTGAGCGCTAGGATGTCGAACCTTTCCAATTGGCGCCGCACGAGTGACATCATCCCTAGAGAGTCGTGGCTGTCGTCTTCCAGAAACACCGTCACCTCTTGGATGACCGCGCCGTCCTCAAGCTGCACAGGGGCGACGAAATAACCCGAGCCTCTCGCCGTGCAAAGGCGGCCTAGCCCACCCTCTTCGATTGTGTGGTGTGTCGCCGCGTTCGCCGGCTGAAAGGCGACGGGGGCAAATTTGACCTCACGCGGAGAATCCGCAGGATGTGCGTCCATCCCGGACGCATGACTCGTCCAAGCCGTCAGACCTACGGCCAGCACAGCTATCAGCCATGTCCTCATTTCAGATACCCAAGCGCACGCAGCTTCTCTTCCTGGCCGGTATCCAGGTGAACCGGGGTCGGCGTCCCACTAGGCTTCCGATACTGGGCCAGTGCCATCGTCATAGCGCTACGCTTGGCAGAACTCTCGTACTCATCCAACTGCCGCCGCAGCGCGGCAATATCCGAGTTCTGCTCGTCGAAAATGTTCCTTTTCTCTCCCGGATCGTGAGCGAGATCGTAAAGTTCGTAGACCATCTTGCCGTCTCGGCGGTAACGGGACAGCTTCCGGGTGCCGACCTGAACCATATACCCTGGCCGCTCAAAGGCCATCGGCGTGTAATCCGGAAGTATGGCCCAGTCACTCCACGCTTCTGAGAACAACGGACGGTTCACCATGCTCTTCGGGACGGCATCACCGCGCAGCAATGGCACAAGGCTTACACCCATCGTCTGTGACGGAATCGGAACACCGGCCAGCTCCAGGATGGTGGGCATCAGGTCTATGTGGCCGACCGGCTGAGACACCCGGCGCCCGGCGGCGATGTGACCGGGCCCCCAGAACAGCAGCGGGACCTGCGTGACCTCCTCGTATAGGTCTGCGCCGTGTTTCAAGAATCCGTGCTCGGCAAACTCCTCACCGTGGTCCGACAGCAGGATGAACACGGTGTTGTCTGCGAGCCCTTGCTCGACCAGTGTTTGAAAGAGCAACCGCAGCTGATCGTCGGTGTAACGGATCTCGCGGTCATAATTGGCACGATCGCGCAGCGGGCCTGGTGAATCATCGGTCACGACCTCGCCGCCGTAATTGGTGAAAAGCTTCTTGTACTGCGGCGGAGGCACGTACGGATCGTGGACCTGAAACGTGTGGAGAAACAGGAAGAAGGGTTTGTCACGGTTCTCGGCCAGCCATTCTCTGGCCCTCGCAAAGGTGACGTCAACGCTCCCTTGGGGTTCCATAATGTCAGGGCTCTTGTTCTCCGCGTACATATTGAAGCCGCGACCGAAGCCGAGCTGCGCGCCCAGCCAACCATCTTCGGTCACCGCGGCGGTCTCGAATCCACTGGCTCGCATCACCTCGGCCAGCGTCACCAGCCACTCTGGAGCAATCTGGTATGTGCCCAGGGTCACGCCGTGCACCATCGGCTGCAAGGAGGTGAACATGGTCATGTGCGATGGCGGCGTGGTGGCGGAGGCCGCCACGCAGTGTTCGAAGACCGTGCCGCCTTTGCCGAACGTTTCGGTGATGAACGGCGCCGTATCCTGATTGTACCCGTAAATCGGCAGGTGCTCCGCCGACAACGTGTCGATCGACAGCAGAATGATGTTGAGGCGCTTTCCGAGCCGGGCGTGCGGCGCGTAGATGGTTGGATTCGACCACAGTGGGAGCGAGAAGGCGTCCTTGTCGTTGTTGTTGGACAGTCGACTCTCAAACAGGAACGAGCGTTTCTGCGTGCCAAGTTTTTGCAGCGATATTTTCCGATCGTTCCAGTGTTGACCGGCGTCGGTTGCCGGATCGAGACTCTCAGAATAGAGCGTCTCACACTGGTCGCTCTCGCAGTCGCTGATGCTGAATGAAACAGGCCCCTGAGACCAGGCAGCCTGTTCTATACCGATGCCAAAGGCGAGGTAGGCCTCGTTCGGAATCTTCACTTCCGGGGTCCGATACCATGTCGTGCGTGCGTGTGAGATCGCGAAGCCATGGACCCGTATGCGGATGCGTTGTCCAACACCTTCCGCAGGCACGCGCACCGGAACATGGACCCATGTCTCGGTCCCGTCGCGCTCGGTTGAGACGACTACATCCGGCAGCCTCGTCCAACTTTGTCCGATTTTGACCCGCGGCACCATAACCAGGCGGTCCGCGTCCTGCAGGATGTCGGACAACTTGGCCGAAAGCGTCATCCCGGCGTCGGCCGGAACCTGAGTTGCGGCCGAGAAGAACACGAGACCATTCGGGGCTGCGCTGAGGACGTAACGGGTCTCGTCTGCAACGCTGGCCACTGGGTATGCCGTGGTCAGCATCGCGCTGCCCCGAGTTCTTGACACCGTGCCGGATTGCGCCTCGGGGCGGAGCGCCGGGTCAACGAACCTGTAGGGTGGCGCGATCCCGCTTCGCGCCAAATGCATCACCAACGCTGCGCCCGCAATCAGGCCGAGCGCGATCACGCCGAGAGCTGCCCACCAGACCATGGGCGCGACCCATCGCCCGGTTCTCCCCTGATTGTTTGCTGGCTCAGCCGTAGGTACTCCCGGACTCGTCGTGATATGATGCCCGCTAGCGGTTAGCGGCTCGAAACAGGCACGGGGGCACAGGAAGAGAATAGCTCACGAGTTGCACCGTGCGCCGCACCGCCGTCGTTACGAACTCCTCAAAGTTTTTCACGGCCGCCCGGTAATTGCAAGTTGAGACACGATGCGCGGCAACGGCTCAGCGACGCCGTGGTGTCGGTTGCACCCGTGCCGGGGTGCGTGCAGTGGCGGCGGCGCTCGCCTCAGGGGTGGCGGGTGGCGTCGCGGTGGCCGGCAGCGGCGTGGACTTGGCGCGCAACGCTAGAACTCGGTGTAGATGAACTTCAGGGGTTCTTCTGGCGCGAAGAGGACGCAGAGCAGGATCAGCACGACGTACAGAACGACCTTCCAGTTGTTGGCGATTACGCGCCGGGCAAACAGCCCGACGCGCGACCCCTTTGCGCTCGGCGGCGCGACTCTCGGAATTGATTCGGCGACCATTGTCGCTCAATCCTGCCAGATTTGGTTTGGGGCGGCCAGCATTTTCGTTCTCCCGATAACCGCTTCCGTGCTCAAGTGAACCAACGCAGGTGGGATCTCCTGCCATCCTCGCCGGCCACCCTCACATGCGCAACCCGAGCAGGCGCAGCATGATACTCCAGGCCTTGTCCAGATCGCAGACGAACAGCACCCAACCCAGGCAGACGAAATGGAAGGTGAACACGACGCTGAGCAGGCGTAGCAGCGGGTGTCCTGGACCTTCCTTCGGTCCCAGCAGGCGGGCGCGCGCCACCTGGTAGCCGCGATATATGTTCAGCCCCACGCCGTGGTAGAATCCCCACACGACAAAGTGAAACGCGGCCCCGTGCCAGAGGCCGCACAGGGTCATGGAGATCAAACGGTTCACGTAAGCGCGGCCTTCACCGTGGCGGCTGCCGCCGAGCGGAATGTACAGGTAGTCCGTGATCCACGACGTCAGTGAGATGTGCCAGTTGCGCCAGAAGCGGGCGATGTTCGGCTGCAGGTAGGGATAATTGAAATTCTCCTGGACGGTGTAGCCGAAGAGCCGCGCACTGCCGATGGCGATGTCGGAGTAAGCCGAGAAGTCGAAGTAGATCTGCATGGCGTACCCGTACACACCAAGCCACAGCTGCGCCCACGTGTACGCCTCCGGGTGCGCGAACACCGGAGCACAGTACGGCGCCACCGTGTCCGCGATCAGGGTCTTCTTCGCGAGGCCGAACAGGATACGCTCCAGCCCGTAGTTCACGTTCTGTGGATCCAGTCCCCGTTGTGAGTACTCCTGCGGGTTGAACTGCTGGAAGCGCTTGATGGGACCGCAGATCAAGGTCGGGAAGAACATGATGAACAGTCCGAAGTCGCGCGCCCCGGCCGGCGGGAAGGTGCCGCGGTACACCTCGATCAGGTAATGCACGTACTCGAAGGTGAAAAACGAGATCGCCAGCGGCGCACGCAACTGCGGCGGGTCGAAGTGCGCGTTCACGCCAACGACTCCCATAACCCAGGCGACCGAATCGAAAAAGAAACCCTGGTACTTGAAGTAGGCCAGCGTGCCGAGACAGAGGGTCGTCGCGAGTACGAACCATAATCGTCGTTGGCGGCCGGCCCCCGGCCGGACCAGCCAACTCAAGCCGAACACCAGCACGGTCATGGCCGCGATGAAGAGCGTGTGGATCGGGTAGTAGTACCAGTAGAAATAGAAACCGAACCCGATCAGGACGAGCGGGCGCCAGCGTGCGGGTGTGAGCCAGTACACACAGAAGGTCAGCAGCAGAAACAGGCCGTAGACCCAGGTATTGAAGATCATGGTGCGCCGGACGCCGGGACTGTGCGGCTGGTAGTGACAATGCCGTGAACGGCAGCTCTGGCGCTGGCGTTCCCATGCCCTAGACTACGGTTGGGTATCATCCCCAAGATTCCGCGCGCGACGTTCTCCGCCAGCAGTCCATTTCCATAGGGCGTCAGATGACCGAAAATGCCACCGAAGAGATCACGATAGATCTCGCCCACGCGGCGTTCCTTGGCCACCTCCAAGAAGGGCTGCTCGTTATCGACAACGGTGACGTGCGGGTCCTGCTCGACGACCTTCCTCAGGATGCCCACTGGCAGTCCCGGATACTGAACCGCCACTAGCGGAATCTGGCGATCGGCCAGGATGCGTCGCAGCTCGCGATAGTTGCCGATCGTCCTCGACTGCGGAAGCTGGCGCTCCAATTCCACGAACCGCCGATGGTAGCCCTCCGCTGCTTCCTGGTCGCCTCGCTGCCAGTTCAAGACGGCCATCATGCCGTTCACCCGCGTTTTCAAAATGGGCCATCTGTCCTGATCGAGCATCGGCTGCAGGAGCGTCTGCGCCTCCGCATAGCGCCCCTGGAAAATCCGTTGCGATGCCGCGTCGCGTGTCAGCATCATGAGCTCGGGAGGCGTCGGGCCGTACTTGTAGACGAAGGCGGTGCGCGGGTCCCACCACTTGTACCTGTAATAGAGCATCCTCGCGAGCTTCCAGACGCGCAGCCGTCCCCAAATCTGGGAGCCGGGGTAGATCCACTCGCCGTCGTTAATTCCCATCATGGTCACGACAATATCGGGGCGTTGCCCCTCGAGGTTCTTCGGAAGGTCCTCAAGAATCCCGTCGGTCGTCGCCGCCGGCGTGCCGCCGTTGATCACCGTGAAGCGGGCACTCTTGGAGCGCTCATTGAGAATGCTCTCCAGCTGGGCGGGGTAGCTTTCCTTGCCGAGGAACGGCATATCGGCCGTCGTCGACTCGCCCAGGCACAAGATGCGATACTGGTTCGGCTCCTGCGCGGGCGGGTGCCCTGCAGCCCGTCGCGCGCGCAGAAACATCCACGCGGTCGCGCGCAGACCAATTTCAGCGGCAACCAAGCCCAGGAGCAAACCAAACACGATGAGGGCTGCACGCTTCAAATGGCATTCCCCACATCGATCGGGCCGGAAACTGGCACCGGACGTCTATAGCCTTTGTGCGGAAGGACGTGCAAACAATCAAGCATCAGCGGAAACAAGCCTTCACTCGGCTGCACCGAGCTGCGCACGATGCGCCAGCCACTCCTCTTCGATGATGTCGGCAACGCGCTCCGAAACCTTGCGCGCGCCGACCAGGTTGAGGTGAACCATGTCGTAAAACCCTTCCGGCTCGACGAGGTCGCGCAAGTCGACGAAGCGCGCGCCATGCAACGCGGCCTCGCGCGCGAACAGGTCGGCGTAAGCCTGCGACAGCGCCGGATCGAAGTAGGCGTTGGCCGCGGGGTCACGGAACACAGGGTTCTCAGGAAAATAAACCAGGACGGTGCGCGTGTGGTTTTGCTCCAGGAACTGCAGGAGCCAGCGCAGCGATTGCACCTGCGGGTTGCCGTCGGGCCCGTAGGTCGCGAGCGTCTGTGTCTTGTACTGACTGAGCGCCATGCTGCCGGCCAGCTGCAGCCACTTCAAGTAGTCGCTGAATTGGCGCGACTGCCGCCATTTGTCCCATGCCACATACGACTGTGGCCTGATACGAAACTGAGGAAAGTACTGTAATGCCTCCCGCGGCAACGGCGGCGGTGGCGCTATCGTGCCGGCGGCGAACGAGGGCCGCCGCAAACGGAGGCCCACCGCAAGATCCCCGAGGAGCGTGTCGACCGCGGTGCGGGCGAAAAAGCGATACCGGTACAGCTTCCAGTACCGTTTGACGTAGGCTTCGAGACGGGCTTCGGTGCCGCTGCGCGGAAGAGCCGAGAGCTCGATTGAGGAATCGTAAAAGGTGCGGGTGACACTCGAATCGGTTGAACCCCGTTTCGGGTAATCACGCACCGCGGCCCCATAGACGACCAGCCACGGGTGGGTCGGCATGCTGTTCCACGCCAGGAGGGCCGAATCCGTCGCAGTTGACCCGTGCGTAACCAAACGCACCAGCGGCGGCACACCGTCGAGCCGCAAACGTGCGTTGACCAGGTGCTCGTTGAGGCCGAAGATCACGATCGAGCTGCCGACCGCCTCGGTCGTACCGCGCGGCGGCTGCTCGCTCTCGAACCCGTGCGCGGCGTCGAACAAGGACCGCCAATTGTCTCCGGCCAATCCCGGACCGAAATTGGGATGAAGATGCCAGAACAGACCGACCCGGAAGAGTAGCAGATCGATGACGACCAAAGACAGTAGAACCTTTATCCATGGCCCCTGCGGGACCGCCCCGCGTTGAAACCGCATCGACTTAGCCACCAACCGGGGTTCCCGGTGCGCCCGCCGTTCTGCGCGTCCGCTCCGCCAACAACCCACCAACCAGGTCGGCGATGGGTTCGACCAACCTGGCTGCGAGCTTGGCGCGGCCGCTGTCGCGCATGTGGATGGCGTCCCGTCCTTGCATGCCGGGTGAAACAAAGTCTGCGGACGTCAGTCCGTCGGTGCAGTCGCTGTAGACGATGCCGTAGCGATCCGACACATCCTGTAAGCGCCCCAGATACTCTTTGTAGAAGCCGGGCTCCGCCAGTTGGTCCCTGCCCTCGGGGTTGATCGGGCCGCTGAAAATCATACAGCGCCTCGGCCCATATCGAGCGCAAAGCCGGCCGAGCAACTCAAGCGCATCCCAGTTACGGTTCGGTGAGCCGTATTCCGCCCGTGTCCAGTCGAACTGTGGCCGCCCGCCAGGGCGGGGGGACACCACAGGCCCCTCCGCAGTCGGCGGCGCCTGCAGCACGGCGGCCATGGCCGGCCAGAACGGCCTCAGACTCCCCAACAGGAAACTCCTCAGGCTCGAACGATAGGCATAGGTCTTCCACTCCGAGTGCACCACGCCGCCGACGATCTGTTCCGCGCCCATAGTCTGCGCCAGCCACGGTCCGGCGCCAACCGCAACGAGGCGTTCCAGATCCCCTAAGCCCAACTCACCGCTCACCCGGCTGGTCCACCGCGCAGCCGGGTGGCGCGGGAACGCGCGCAGGAGCAATCCATATACAATAACGTCCGCATCGACACCCAACAACTTGTCGACGAACAGCAGGCTGTCCGCGGCGTAGAGACCGATGGCGCTGGCGTCGATCACCTCGATCTGCGACGCGCCAAAACGCCTCCGCAGTCCCTGGCCCACCAGGTACGGCACCACCGTGTTGTCAGGCCCTGGCATTGCCACCATGGTCGAGTCGCCCACAAAGGCAACACGGATCCCTTGGTGGGGCGACCGCGCCACTACGTCGAACAGAATCGAACCCGCGCCGCGTTCGCGCAGCAGCGGGCCGACGGCGTACCGCGGCACCATGTAGGTGTCGAAGAACGGGCCGCGCACGTACCAATCCACCGCAGCCAAAAGCACCAGAACCTTGACCAGGTTTGCAAACGGGCTCGCGCGGCCGATCAGGTGGCGCATCTCAGGCCCCTCCCCGACCCTCCCCTCCGTGCCTCTGATCCGCGCCAGTGAGTCCAGACCACGATGAGCGCAAGCAGAGCCGTGGTTGCGACGCTCAGCCGCAAGCCGGTGCGGAAGCTCTGTGGCTGATACTCGAACCGCACCACGGAATGGCCCGGCGCGAGACGCACCGCGCGAAACAGGTAGTTTGCGCGAAAGATCGAGACCTCACGATCTCCGACGAACGCCTTCCAGCCCGGATAGTGCAGATCGCCGAGCACCAGATATCCCGGGCCTGTGGCATCCACCTCGATCTCGACGCGCTCCGGCTCGTAGCGCGTTATGTGCACCGCAGCGCTTGCTTCCGCGGCGGGTGCCGGCAAGGGCTCCGACTCAGGCTCTTCGAGGAGCACCTCCAGCCGCGGGTCGAAGCTCGGGGTGTCCAAGGCCGCCAACACCGCGTCTGGGCTCGACAGCGTGTGCGCGCGCGATACGAAGTAGGCGCGCGGCAGCACGTGCTGCTTCTCGAAGACGCGCACGAAACCCTGGTCGTAGATCGGCCGAAACTCCGGCTGGTTCTGGCTCATGAAGACATCACCCGGCTCACCGCGGAGCATGACGAAGTACTTGGTGTCGGTCAGGTCCATCAGTCGCCAGCGGGAGTCCGGTTTGAGATAATATCTACCGACAAACGGCGCCGGGTCTGCGCTCGGAGTGATGGTCGTGAAGAAACGCGCGTAACGCTCCACAGCCAGCGCCTCGTAGTCGATGGCCACGGCCATCTTGTTCAGCAATCCCTGCTTGGCCGTGAGACCCGTCCAGAACCAGAACTTCGGCGAGAGGTAGACGCGTGCATCGCCGAGGTTCCGCTTGAGCGCGTCGAGGAGCTCCTGATGCGTGTGGAAGATCTCTGGGCGTTTGACCGGCCGCACATGCGTATCACCGGTTGTGAAGAACAGACTGGCCGCCTGCAGGACACAGAGAGCAGTAAGGAGGCCCAAGCGCACGGCCCGCCGCCCGACCAGGCCGAAGAGCAACAGGAGAACCAGTGCGGCGACCCAGTACCAGTTCACCTCACGTAGGGAAGCGAGCCAGACCAGCCCAGCTACCCCCACCGCCAGTGCGGCCAGCCAGCCCGGGTGGAGCCACATTTCACGGCGCCTGATGTCCGACCACGTCTGTAAACGTGTGACCGCCAATCCGACCAGCAGTGATTGCGCGAAGCTGTAGATGTCGAGGAATTTCATCGGACGGCGGAACATGCTGCCGATGACGGGAATCGCAAAGTAGTACCGATAGACCGGCTGACCAAAAACCAGCAGCGCCGCGCCAACGGCAGCCACGGTGCCGGCGATCCAGACGAGCCGGTATCGCCGCCACCCGATCACGAGGCCCAGTCCGAGCAGCGGCAACACGCCGACTGTCACGAACCCGATGCCTCGGACGGCTGCCCGCAAGAACACCAGCGGCGGCTGAGCCCACATGACCGCCTGCGCAAAGGTCAGAGAGCCCGCGGCACGTGGGCTCCGCTGCACCAGCTCAATGGTCGGGAGCAATTGAGGCGCCGCCAGCAGCACCGCAGCCGCAACGCAGGCGACGACTAGTCCAACGCCTCGGAGGGACGCCGACCCCGCACCACGCCAGCTCATCTCCACCACGCGGCACACGGCGAACAAGCCTGCCGCGTACATGACGTGAATGAAGACCTCCATGGCCCCGAGCACGAGTTGGCAGGCCAATGCCAGGATCAGCCACAGCCACGCCAGCCCGGCACCCTCCAGAACCCGGTCGACCAGCAGGATCGTAACCGGCATCCAGGTGATGCTCTCGAACGTTCCCGGCAGGATGTTGTTAAAAATGGTCCACCCGGACCACATGAACGTGACCGCGGCGCAGAGCCTACCCAGACTGGGAATCCCGAAGTGGCGGGCCAGGCACCACATGCTCAAGCCGCCGAAGAACATGTGGAGAACGAAGGAAATCTCGAAGGACGCGAGGACATCAAACCAGAGGTTCATGAGGTGGAACGGATAGAGCAGGCCGACATAGGCCATTGCCAGAAACGGCTCGCCGCAGAACTGGTACGGGTTCCACAGGGGCAGGTGGCCGCGTGTGAGCGCCTCGAAGCCATACGCGTTCATCGGCGTGACCTGGATGTACAGATCAACCGGGCCGACCTCGATGGTGGGGTTCACGCCACTGTCGAAGATACGGAACTTCCAGAAGAGGAAACTGAGCAGAAGGAGCACCGCACCTGGGACGGCAACCTCTCGCAGTTCAGCTGGGAGAATGGTCTTCTTCACGGCTCTACAGCATCCACATGCGCCGGCGCCCACGCCGCCGCGTTGCCGTGTAAATAACCACGGTAGGCAAGGATCTCTCCCACGAGTAACGGTCGAAGAACGGCCCCGCCACCCACGAGTCGATGACCAGCAGGACGAACACGACCTTGACAAGCGCCGCCAGCGGTCGCAGCTCGACGCGTCTGTGACCCATCATGTCGCTGCCTCTTGAGGTGTTTGACCACCCGTCACGGCACGCACCGTTAGCGTAACGGCCGTGAGGGGTCAAACTTTCGTCGCAGAACAGAGCGAAGACAGCAGGCGCCCCGTCCCGATGATTGCTTCTTGCTTTCGCCAGAGCAGGCCCCGGTAATATCCGGTCGCGTTCGAGTTGATGATATCCGAGGTTGATGATGTCCAAAGTTGATGGTATCCGAACAATTTTCGTACCCGAAGTCAAATGCCTCCAGCCCTTCCTGATCGCGGCTCCCGCCCGAAGCCTGCACTGATCTGTTGTTTCCGAGATCTCGGAGTAGGTTGCCCGGCCACTCGGGGCGGTGTTACATACCATCAAAGTGTCATGGCTGGTGGCGCAACGAAGGCATTCCAACCGAGGGCAATAAGCTGATGCGGGCAGTAGCCGCACGCATCTTGCTCGCGGTGGCAGGATTGTTCATGGGGCTTGTCCTCATTGAAGCCGCTCTGCAGCTGATGAGTCTCGCGGTTCACCGCAGAGCAGTGTCGGCTCAGACGCCGACGAGTGATGATGAGTACCGCATCCTTTGCATCGGCGAGTCCATGACGTTTGGAACGTATTGGCACGAGCCGGATCAGAGCTGGCCAAGGCAGTTGGAGACGCGACTCCGCCAAGAGCGCCTCGGTCGTAACATTCGTGTGATCAACGCCGGGGTCGTGGGTATCAATTCCGATGGCATACTGGAGCATCTTGACGAGTGGCTGGAAACCTACAGGCCACACGTCGTGATCTCGATGATCGGCATCAATGACATCGGCAACCCGTTAGTCTACGAATACCCCGGTGCTCCTGAGGTGCCACCCGTCATAGGTCGGCTACGAACGTATAAGTTTGTGCGATTGCTCTGGCGCAGCATGCGCAGCCCTAAAGCGACCACCGTTTTTGATCAGCCGGCAGTCGATGCGGACTCGAAACGCTTGGGTTTGGCTGTGCTCGGGGCTGAGGCGGCGTTCGACTATACGAAGAGCATCGAAGTCCGCCGTGAAATGGCGCGTCTACTGGGGCAGGAGTACCACTATACCGCAGTCAGCCGCGCCATACTTAACTACGCGCGTCCAGATTTTCAAAAGCGTTTTTTCAAGACGATATTCGGAGCAGATATTGCGAGCCTGCCAGATCTGCAACAAGAGCAAATGCTCACATCATTCAGGCAAGCTCACCCTGACAACTTCGCCGCGCCCTTCTATCTGACGACCTTTTACCGTCGCACAAGGCGCTTTGCAGAAGAAGAGGCCACATTAAGGGAGGCACTGAAGCGGCCGCGAATTGCCGGCTACGCTGCGTTGCGTCTCGCCGATTTCTATTTTCAAGCCAAGGACACGGAAGCCGCGAATCACTGGTTCGACCAAGCAACGCGGCTCATTCCACAGGACCGCGTCATGTATGTCGTGCTCGGCAACTATGCCCTTCAGGCGGGGTGGTACCGGAAGGCGGCGGCGATGTACGAGAGGGCGCTCGCCTTGCGCACCGACCGCCCAATCGATCTCCGGGACACTGAGTATCGGCGACTAGGTCTTGTCTATCGGCTCCTGGGCGAAGAAGAGAAGGCACGGCGCTATGCCGAGCGTGACGCCGAGTTGAGTCTGGCTGACTTCAGACCGCAGACGCGTCGCAACTATGAGCGCCTGGTCGACAAGGTACGCGCTCGTGGGAGCCTCATGATCGCCATGCAATATCCAATGTTGAGTGTCGCGCCTTTGCGGAAGATGCTGGAAGATCGCGGCGACCGCATCATCTTCGTCGACAACGAAGCGATCTTCAAGGATGCGCTCAGAGACCACCCCTACGCGGAGCTGTTTGTAGATCAATTCGGCGGTGCGTTCGGGCACCCAACGGCCAAGGGTGATGCACTGATTGCCGAGAACGTTCTGCACGCCATTTTGCGAATCCTCTAAACGGTTTCCTCACTTTACAGCGCGATCCGATTCCCTTGACGGCGGCGCAGGCCGGTCCAATCCCTAGCCCGGATGTCGAAGCCGCCGGCTCTGTGCTCGCCGAGCCTCGATTTCGGTCTGCACCGATGGATCAACCGCTCGCTCCGCTCGCAGCCAGTTCGACACTGGGTCCCGCTGGCGCAAGCTGTCTCGCGTTCGACCGGAAACCGACGTAGAACTCGCGCGTGTACAGGTTTACCACCCCGGCCGTGTGGAGCTCCGGCGGGGGCCGGGAAAGAGGTCCAATGGCTGGCGCAGGGACGCTATATTCGAACTGAGGACAGTACCCGGCGCGCAAACACGTCCTCCGTCGTAGTAGAACCTGTCCCGCGAAGACATGTGTCGTAGAACGTCCCCACGACCCATTTGTCCACCAACCAGAGGAAGGCAAGCACCTTGAAGAGTGTGACAAGTGGAGCAAGACGTGCCGGGTTCGTTAACATCTTAGGAAGCAGAGTAGGCCAACGCGATACGTCATGACGCAACCGCTCGACGCCGCATCCACATCGCCGCCGCAACAACAGCCGATGCGGTGATGGCACTGATGGCCGCGCCGAGTCGAAAGCTTGCGGGCCGGTATTCGAAGCGGACGACCGAGCGGCCTGGCTCGATGCGCACGGCGCGGAAGAGATAGTTGGCACGGAAGATTGGCACTTCTCGGCCATTCACGAACGCTCTCCACCCGGGGTAGAGGAGATCGGTCAGGACGAGAAAGCCCCCAGTCACTCCCTCCACGCTGAGCATCACACGTTCCGGCTCGTACTCGGTGATCTTTACCTCGCTCGGCGGAATTCCAGTCGAAGGTGGCGCCGGCATCTCGCCCGGGTCTTCCTCCAAAATGACCTCCTCTCGGGGGTTGAAGGCAATGTCATCCAGCGCCGGTAGCACCTGCTGCAAGTCGGTAATCACGCGCGCGTGAGGCACCACATACGCATGGGGAACGACACCGTCCTTCTCGTAGATGCGCACGAATCCGTCGCGGATCAGACGGAAACTCAAGGCGCCGTGCGTCAGCGTGCCGCTGCCGCGGAGAAAGGCGTCATCCAAGCCGCCACGATAGGCGAGAAAGTACTTCGTACCCGTCAGGTCTATCAACCTCCACCTAGCGCTCATCCCGAGACTGTAGCCACCCGAGAACGGGCTGGAATGCTCCGGACCGGGTACGGCAAAATCGAAGAACGATGCGTAGCGTGATGCGACGAGCGGATCATAGTCGACTGTCACGAACAACCGATTGCGCATCTGCTTGCCGTTAATTCCGCGCTTCACGCCCAGCGGCCAGGGACCCAAATGCCCGTACACGTAGACGCGCGAGTAGCCGGCACGCTGCCGCAGGGACTGCAGCACGTCGTCGTATTGCGTGAAGTAGTCCGGCCATCGCCACGGCCGGAGATCGTAGGTGCCGGTAACAAAGAACAAGGACGCGGCCTGCAGCACATAGATGCACACCAGGACGACGCGGCGCCAGCGGGCCGATGCGATTAGTCCAAACAGCACCAGCAGCGCCAGCATCGCCGGCAGGTATCGTGAGGGGCCCTTCACAAACAGCGACGCACCAATGTGTGTTTGTGCCCACCACGCGGCGAGGCCGCCCAGTGCCAGCGTTACCAGCCAAGCCGGATGGAGCCACAACCGCCGGCGCGGTAGCGCCGCCCATGACTCCAAGCGGCTAATCGCCACCCCCGCCAGCACCGCGAGGGCAAAGGTGTAGATGTCGAGAAACTTCATCGGCCGCCGGAATAGGTGCCCGATAACGGGCAAAGCGTAGTACAGACGAAACGCCCAACCGCCAAGAGCAAGGAAAGCGCTGCCTGCCACGGCTACGAGCGCAGTCATCCATAGGAGTTTGTGCTTCGGAAAGCCGAGCACCAGCGTCAGCCCGAGCAGCGGCAGGACCCCGACCGTGAGTATTTGTTCTATCTGAAGCGCCCTCGGAATCTCAAGCGCGCCCTCCAGCAACAACTGGGGCGTGATTGACCCAGAACTAACCTGCTCAAAGCTCATCGCGCCGCGGGGAGTGAGCCCTAGCAGCTCGAATGTGGGCAGCAGCTGCACGGCGCCCAGCGGCACAGCGGCAGCCACGCAGACTGCAAGCACGACCGCGCGCCGCACTGCCACTCGCCACTCACCGCGCCA
>Ga0315286_10003442_pt1 | contig 14967 bp, 11 predicted proteins | sample YL17G10_0_MG_FD_205038 | JGI IMG/M metagenome (GOLD analysis project Ga0315286, IMG submission 205038) | Sediment microbial communities from Yellowstone Lake, YNP, Wyoming, USA - YL17G10_0 | ecosystem: Environmental > Aquatic > Freshwater > Lake > Sediment | place: USA: Wyoming | collected...
GGCGGCGAGGTCGAACGCGTCCTCCGGATGGTCGACGGCGTCCTGCTGCTCATCGATGCGGCGGAAGGCCCGCTGCCGCAAACCCGTTTCGTGCTCAAAAAAGCCCTGGAGCTGGGCCTCCGGCCCATCGTCGTCATCAACAAAGTCGACCGCCCGGATGCCCGGATCCACGAGGTCCTCAACGAGACCATCGATCTCTTCATCGAGCTCGACGCCGACGATGAGCAATTGAGTTTCCCGGTTATCTACGCGTCAGGCCGGAACGGCACGACGACGATGGACCTGGCCGACCCGGCTCGGGACCTGACCCCGCTCTTCCGATCCATCCTGGATCATGTGCCGGCCCCGGAATACGATCCTGAGAGCCCGCTCTCCGGACTGATCACCAATATCAGCTATGACGATTATATCGGGCGCATCGGCATCGGCCGCCTTTTGGGAGGCCGGGTCCGGACTGGCGACCCGATCGCGGTCCTGTCCGGGGTTGATAAGCAGGTTTTAGGACAGGTCCAAAAGTTGTTCGTTTTCGAGGGACTGGAACGGACGGCGGTGCCCGTCGTCGAAGCGGGCGAACTTTTCGCCTTCGCCGGCATCCCTTCCGTGACCATCGGCGATTCCATCGCCGACCCCGAGAGGCCCATCCGCCTCAACATATTGACCATCGAGCCGCCGACCGTTTCCATGATGTTCATGGTCAACAACAGCCCGTTCGGAGGCCGGGAAGGCAAGTATGTCACCTCCAGCAAGTTGCGCGAACGTGTTGAAAAGGAGCTGAGGACGAACGTGTCCATCTCCGTCGAATGGGGCAATTCTCCGGACCGGTTCACGGTCGCCGGCCGCGGCGAGCTGCAGCTGGCTATCCTCATCGAACAGATGCGGCGCGAAGGCTACGAGTTCCAGGTTTCGATGCCCCAGGTCATCACCCAGACGGATGGAGACAAGGTGCTTGAACCCTACGAGACCCTGGTTGCGGACATGCCGAAGGAGTGCTCCGGCACGGTCATCCGAATGCTGGGCGGAAAAAAAGGCGTGTTGGAAAGGATCATCGACCTGAAGGGGACCTATACCCGCCTGACCTTTACCGTTCCCATGCGGGCGCTATTCGGCTTCCGTATGGAGTTCCTGAGCCAGACGAGGGGCAACGGCGTCATGGCCCACACGTATCTCGGCTACCGTGAGTGGGCCGGGAAGATCGGCGGCCGCAGGAACGGCGTCCTGGTCTCCGACCACACCGGGACCGTCGCCACCTATGCCGTGGCGAACATCCAGGACCGCGGCCGCCTTTTCGTGTCTGCCGGGGATATGGTCTACACCGGACAGATCGTCGGCGAAACCATGCACGCCCACGACCTGAAGGTCAATCCCACCAAGGAAAAACATCTCACGAACATGCGGTCCTCCACGTCGGATATCGCCGCCAAGATCGATGCGCCCGCCTTCCTGGCGCTGGACCAGATGATGGACTACATCAACGAGGACGAGCTGTTGGAGGTCACGCCCACGTCGCTCCGCATGCGCAAGAAACTCCTGGACTTCAAGGAGAGAAAACGCGCGGGGCTCGGCCATCCATCTCCTGCCCTGCGCGATCGGGCCGGGGAGGTCCATTGAACGTCCGATGAAAAAGAACTTCGCGTTGGTGATTGGCCTCGTTTCCCTGGCCGCTTTCTGGCTGGCACAGCCGTCCTCCGCCCAGGAAAAGGTCCAGGACCAGGCCACCCACGAGTATGTCGTCCGGGCCATCACCCTCGCGGTCACGGTCCAGGACGGCAAGGGGCGCTTCGTCAACAACTTGGCCGAGAAGGACTTCACCGTCTACGAGAACAACAAGAAGAAGCCCCTGACCTACTTCATGCACGATTTCGGGTCGCCCCTCAGTCTGACCGTCCTCCTCGACGTCAGCGGCAGCATGGCCCTCGACAACAAGCTCGCCGACTGCAAGGCCGTCCTCCGCCACCTGGCGACGAAGCTGCTCCGGCCCCGGGACGAGATCGCCCTTCTCATCTTCGCCGACGGACAGGTCGAGGTCGCCGCCAAACACTCGACCGACAAGGCCGAGTTCCTCCGGGTCCTCGACAAGACCGAGGCCTACGGCCAGACGGCCCTCAACGACGCCGTCGGGGTCTCGCCGGAGTTCGCGACTCGGGCCAGGAACGAGAAGCGGGCCCTACTTCTCCTCACCGACGGCATCGACAACGACAGCGCGTCCACCCCGGAACAGGCCCTAGAGGTCGCCAGGCGCGTCGACGTGCCCATCTACACCATCGGCTACAAGATCCCCCTGAACGAACAGATGCTTAAGGCCCACAAACAGTCCTCCACCCTGACGGCCGCCGGGATCGTCGAGACCCTTGACAAGTTCTCCCGGGCCACCGGCGGCAAGGCCTATTTCCTGAACGAACCGGCCGACCTGGCCTCGGTCGTCCAGGAAATCAAGAACGAGCAGAGTCACCAGTACATTATCGGCTACACCTCCTACCAGGACACGGCCGAGCTCTACCGCTGGATCCGGGTGACGACGCCCAATCCCAAGCATAAGATCCGCACCCGCCAGGGGTACTGAAGCCTCCCCCGCCAGCCCGCGATTATTGACCTGAAAAGATCGCCCATATGGGGAGTTCCAGGGGAATAGAGGGATCCCGAAGTCCCCTATTAGGGGTATTTTGAGGCCGCGAACTTTATTTTCCCTGAAAAAAGGATTAACATAGTTGTATACAGGACTAATATGACGGCGGCGGATAGCCGCCCGCTAAGAATCACCAAATGGAGGTTTTCATGAAGAACAGACAACTCGTTTTATTGGCCGGATTCGTCGTCCTCATCGCGCTCGTTGTTGGACCGGCCTGCGCCACCAAGAAGTTCGTCCGGACTGAGTCGTCGACCCTCGACAAGAAGATCGCGGACGTCTCGACCGAGGTCGAGGCCAGCCAGAAGCGGATCAAGGAGCACGACGACCAGCTGGCGACGATCGGCTCGCTCATCACCCAGCACGACGGCCAGTTCAAGGCGGTCGACGGGAAGATCGAGGAGGTCAAGACGCTCATCCGCGGCAACCTCGTCCTCACGGCCACCCTCAAGAACAGCGACGCCAAGTTCAAGTTCGACAGTGCCGAGCTCAGCTCCGAGGCGAAGAGCTTCCTCGACCAGTTCGTCCAGAAGCTCATCACGGAGAACAAGGGCGTCTACATCGAGGTCCAGGGCCACACCGACAACACCGGCACGGACGAGGTCAACATGGCCCTCGGCCAGAAGCGGGCCGAAGCCGTGATGATGTACCTTTACAAGCAGCACCGCATCCCGCTCCACCGCATGTCCATCGTCAGCATGGGTAGTTCCATGCCCTTGGCCGACAACTCCAGCCGTGACGGCCGGAGCCAGAACCGGCGGGTGGAAATCCTCGTCTACGAATAAGGCCGGAGGTCAGCGGACCGCGGCCGTCGCCCTCGCCGCGGCGCCCTCGCGGCCGAGGCTGCCGACGCAGACAACGTCATAGGTGTATGTTTCTGAACTGTTGACGCTCCTGTGGAGGTAACGGTAGGTCGTGTTTGCTGAGGTCCTGGGAACCTCGGCGACGAGGGTTTGGCCCCCCCCGGTGACCCGGTAGATCCGGAACTTTGAAACGCTCAAGTTCCGGGAGTCTTCCCTCCAGCTCAGGATGTTGACGTACTCCCTCAGGAGAAGGCTCCGGTTGACCGCCTTTTCGGCTTTCAGGCTGAGCGGCGGGAAGATGTTGTCCACGTTGACGGAGACGGACGCCGTGCCCGTCTGGAGGATCGTGTCGTAGACGACAGCTCGGAGCGTATGCGCGCCGTTCGTCAGTGGATATGTATCGAGAAGGAAGGAAAAGGGCGGCGCCGTGAGCGTCTGCCACAGCGTCGTGTCGGTGTAGAGTTCCACCTGGGTGATGCCGCTGTCGTCGCTGGCCGTGACTTCGACCGGGATCGTCCCGTAGACCGTCTGGCCGTCGGCGATGTTGCCGAAGCCGGCGAGCGGCGGCGAGTCGCTCGAAAAGACCGTCAGGCTCATGGGTGTCGTCGTCCCGCTGATGTTCGTCAGGCCCATCGCCGTGGGCAGCCCGTCGTAGCGGGCCGAACTCGGGGCCGTGAACTGCCCGAAGGTCATGCCCGCCTTGTAATAGTCGCCGTTGTTGGCCGAGGCGTTCAAAGTCTCGATTTGCTCGAGCCCGTCAGCCTCCATCAGCCGCAGGAGCTTGTGAGCCGTGTAGGAGTTGTCGTAGAGGAAGTCGTAGTTCCAGGAGTCGAGCCGGGAATCCACGTGCCAGAGGATAAGCCCGTCGGACCCGGTGAACAGGTTCGTGTCGTTGCCCGACCGGTAGCGGTTCTGGACCATGAAGAACTCGTTGAAGATGCGGCCGGGGACCGCTCCGGGCATGAAGAGGAGCGCGTCGGGATAAAGGCCGGAGGCCCGCAGCGAGACCGTCTGTGATCCCGTGGAGACGACCGTCGGGGTGATCCAGTCCAGCATGAATTTGGAGAAGCAATTGTGGTCGCCCGTGCTGTCCATGATGTCGAGGTTGCCGACGCCGCCCCGCGGCCCGATCGCGTCGTCGTAATCGTAGTAGTCCGGCACCCCGAGCGCGTGGCCCGTTTCATGGATGATGGTGCTCGGCCCGAAGGTGCCGCTCGGATAGTTGTAAAGCTCCCACTGCCAGGAGTATGTCGTCAACCTCTTGCCGTCGAGGCGATAGGACGAGTCCGAAAACCCCGTATAATAGCCCCACCAGAACGTGGCCCATTCGCCGTGGGGGCCCGTCCAGAAAACACAAAAATAGTCGATGGCCCCGTCGCCGTCGTTGTCGTACTGAGAGAAATCGTGCCCCTGGGCTTCGTAATAATTCAAGGCTTCCTTGATTAGATTCTCCAGGGCCTGGCTGTTGTATCCCGAGTCCAAGGGAGCGACCGTGCTGCGGGCATAGGGCGCCTGGTACCAGCCGAGGACGTTGCCGTCGATCGTCAGTTGGTCGTAAGACGAGCGCCGGTAATAATTCCTCAGGCTATCGAAGGGAGGGTTGCCGACGCCGTCCCCGAAGAGCCGGGAGGCGAAATACTCCGGGGTCGTCACGCCGGGATAGTCGTTGAAGGAAATGAGCAAAGCCAGGACCTTGACGGTACCCCTCGTCGGCATGCCCCTCCAGGCCGGCGGCGGGGCGAGAAAGCGGCTGGTCTTGTCGGCGGCCAGCCCGATGCGCTCGAGCGATAGGCGTCTCAGCTTGTAGTCCAGCCGGTCCAGCATGCGCCGCGGCATCTTGTGGTTGCCGATGGCCTTGGCCTGGGCGATGCGTCCCGCCAGCGTGCCGTCGAGTTTGTAGCGTTCGATCTGCTCTCTGGTCGGCGGCTCGAGGGCAAACACCGGGACGAAGCTGACAAGGAAAAAAACGAAGATGACTCCGACGGCCAAACCGGCGCGGATGATAGGCTTCATGATGCGCTCCCTTCTCACCGCCAAGATAGTCCTTGGTCAGGCCCAAGTCAAATCTGATTTTTCATTCGTTTCTTCAACGCGATGCCGTGTCCGATCGGATAGAGGTCCGGGATCGACACGGGCAACTTGCCCCCGATGTCCATCTCCCCGGTCAAAGCCCGGGCCGCGATGTCCTGCGTTTCCGGGGTGTTCCGGTATAGGCAGATATAGGCGTCCGCTTCCGGAAAATGCCGTAGGAAATAGGGACTGCCGAAGGACACGACGACGACCGGCGGGCCGTTCTCCAGGGCGGCAAACTTCTTGATGAGGTCGACGTGCTTGGGCTCGAGGTCGACGCTCCCCTTTCCGGCGCTGACCTTGGAGAAGAGGGCAAAAACGACGGTCTCCGCCCCGCCGGCTTTGGCGAACGCGTCATCCAGGTCTTCCTTGCCGGTGTCGCCGTCGGCGTAGAAGGCGGCCGCGTCCGGGAACCTCTTTCTCATCGCCGTGACGAACGCCCGTCCGGCGAAGTAGTCGCCGAGGTCGCTGCTCAGCGAGAAGACGGCGACCTTGCCGCCCGCCGCGGCGAGCGGGAGCGCTCCACCCTCGTTCTTGACCAGGGTCGTCGAGCTCTCAAACGTCTTTAAGGCCTGCTCGAGAAAGGGACGGGAGGCGATCTTGCGGTCGAGTTCGTCGATCCGGACAAAACGGTTGCGGTGAAGGCCCAGTGAGGCCTTGGCTTCGAGGATGCGGCGTACCGACTCGTCGATCCGCCGCTCGGGCAGCCTGCCGTCCCGGACCGCCCCGGCGAGATAGGCGATGACCTTGGCCGGGTCGGGCGGGAGGAGGAGTTGGTCGACGCCCGCCAGGACCGCCAGGAGCGAAGCTTCCTCGGTCGAGAAGGAGTTGGTGACCCCGGCCATTTCGAGAGCGTCGGTGACGATGAGGCCACGGAAACCGAGTTTTTGCCGGAGGACGCCCGTCAGGATCGGGGCCGAGAGTGTCGCCGGCAGACCCGGCGTCGGGTCGAGGGCCGGGACGGCGAGGTGGGCCGTCATGACCGCCCGGACGCCGGCGTCAACAGCCGCCTTGAACGGGACGAGCTCGACTTTCTCCAGGCGTTCGAGTCCGGCTTCGATCGTCGGCAGGAGGCTGTGGGAATCCTGGGACGTGTCGCCGTGGCCGGGGAAATGCTTGGCCGTGGCGATCATGCCGTTGTCCTGCGCGCCGCGGATGAAGGCGTTGGCGATGCGGCTGACGAGCCCGGGGTCGGCGCCTGCGGCCCGGGTGTTGATGATGGGATTATCGGGGTTGATGTTGACGTCGACGACCGGGGCGTAGGTCATGTGGATGCCCATAGCCCGGCCTTCGAGGGCCGTGACCCGGCCCATGCCGTAGGCCAGCTCCTCGGAACCAGCCGCGCCCAAGGACATCAGCGGCGGGAAGAGGGTGGCTCCCGTGACCTGGTTGCCCGTCCCCCGCTCGAAGTCCGAGGCCATGAGGAGCGGGACCTTGGCCAACTTCTGGAATGCGTTCGCGAGCTCCGCCGTCTCGTAGACCTCGCCGCCGAAGAGGATCAGCCCGCCGATCCCGGACTTGACGACGAGTTCGTCGAGCTCCCGGAGATAGGCGCTGTCGGAGTTGCGGAAGGAACCCGCGAAGCGGCAGGCAACCATCTGCCCGATCTTCTCCTCGACGGTCATTTTTCCGAGGGTCCTGGCGACCCAACCGCCGTCCGGCGTGGCGAGACGCGGGGCCGCTCCGGGCGCGGGCAACCGGGCGCAGCTCGAGATCAAAAGGACCAGGAAAGCGGCAGCGACCGCCGTTCTTTTTATGATCATGGATTTCTTCCCTTCCTTCTTAGAAATCCTGCCGGCCTCCCGAGCTCAGTACCGGACCAAGGCATGGACCTCGATCCCCGGATGGGCCCGACGGATGTTCTCGACGCCTTCGAGGAACGAAAGCTCAACGACGGCCGCGAAACCCACAACGTCGCCCTGGAGCAGCTTGACCAGGTTGATGGCGCTTATCGAAGAGGAGCCGGTGGCGATGAGGTCATCGACGATGATGACGCGCTGGCCCGGCGCGACGCCGTCCTCGTGCATCTCGAAATACTCGACGGCGTACTCGTTGGGGGCCAGGACGCAAGCCGACTTGCGCGGCAGTTTGCCCTTCTTGCGGATGACGGTCAGTCCGAGACGGAGCTCCCGGGCCAGGGCCGCGGCGAAGAGGAAGCCACGGGATTCGATCCCGGCGATGAGTTCCGGCCTCCGGGGCCGGGCCCAGGCGGCGAGCTCGTCGATGGCGAAGTTGAAGGCCTGGGCGCTCTGGACGACGGGCGTGATGTCCTTGAACACGATCCCCGGCTTGGGAAAATCCGGGACGTCGAGGATGAAGGATTTGAGGTCGATGGCCATCGTCACGTCCTTTCCGGAGAACCGCCCGAATTCGGACGGCCCTCATTTTTAATCAAACGCCGAGGGAAGTCAATTCCATAAAAAGAACGGACCTGGTCTTCGCAACGCAAATTTCTGGCGTCGCGAAGACCAGGTCCGTTCTTTTTGGGGTATACTAAAGCGTGAGGACCGCTTGCCCATCGATTTTTCGCTTTACCTCGTCGCCGACGCCGATTTCCTTAAGAGGATTGCCGTCCCGGGCACCGCAGGCCGGGACCTTCTCGGAATTGTCGATGCCGCCGTCCAAGGTGGGGTGACGGTCGTCCAGCTCCGGACGAAGGCCCTCCCCTTCCGGGAGTTTCTCGACCTCGGCCTCAGGGCAGCGGACCGGCTCGCCGGGACCGGCGTCCCTCTCATCGTCAACGACCGGGTGGACATCGCCCTGGCCTGCGGCGCCGCCGGCGTCCATCTCGGCCAGGAAGACATGCCCCTGGCCACGGCCAGAAAAATCCTGGGCGCGGACAGGATAATCGGCATATCCGTCAATACCGTCGAGGAGGCCCGGGCGGCGGAAGTCGGGGGGGCCGATTACGTCGGCGCCAGCCCGGCCTTCGCCACGGCCACGAAGGAAACCGCTCTCCCCGTTCTCGGCCCGGAGGGTGTCCGCTCGATCAAGCGCGCCGTCCGTATCCCGGTCGTGGCCATCGGGGGAATAAACGCCGGGAACTTGGCGGCCCTCGCCGATTCCGGCGCCGACGGAATCGCCATCATCTCCGCCGTCCTCGGCGCGCCGGACGCGAGACGTGCGGCCGAGGATTTGAGAAAGGCCTTTAAGCGATAGCTCAAATGAAGCCGGGGTGAAACTCAAGAGAGCGCTGGCGGAATTGGTTAGGCGTCGATCGTGATCCGGCGCTCGCCGTCGTCGCCGCCGACGTCGGCGGCGACGACGACCTCGATCCGGACGCGGATGCCGTCCAAGGGCAAGGTCAGTTTCTCCGCCCATTCGACGAGGACGATCCCCTCCCCTAGAAAATCCTCCCAGCCGAGGTCGAGGATCTCGGCCTCGCGTTCGAGGCGGTAGAGGTCGATGTGGAAGACGCGGTGCTTCCCCTCGTAGATATTGACCAGAGTGAACGAAGGGCTCGACACCCGGTTGGTGTCCGTGACTCCCACGCCGGCGGCGATGCCTTTGGCGAAGACGGTTTTCCCCGCGCCGAGCTCGCCCGTCATCAGGACGATCTCCTTTCCCTTGAACCCCGAGGCCAGTTCCCTGGCCAGGCGGAACGTCTCCTCCTCGGAGCGCGTCGTGAAGACCTCGGCGCGTGCCCGGGGTTCGGCCTTCTTGCCGGTCATCCCGCTCACTCCCCCGAAAGCGCTTTCAAGGCCGGCGGCAGGCAGCGGATGATATCGCCGGCGATGAGCGATTTCTCGCCCATCCTTTCGGCGGCGATGTCCCCGGCCAGTCCGTGAACGAAAACAGCCGAGAGGACAGCTCCGAGGAAGTCTTGTGCCTGGATGACCTGGGCGGCGATGATGCCGCCGAGGACGTCCCCCGTCCCCCCCGTGGCCATGCCCGGGTTGCCCGTCGGGTTGACAAAAACGCGGCCGTCGGAGGCCGCGATGAGCGTCCGATATCCCTTGAGGACGACCGTGACGCCGTATTTCGAGGCGAATTCGGGCACGAGCTCCAGGCGGTGTTTGAGGACCTCGGCGGCCGACCGTCCGACGAGCCGGCCGAACTCCCCGGGATGCGGGGTGAGGACGGCGGGCGCCGATAGACGGCGCAAAATATCCGGCTTCGCGGCGATGATGTTTAGCCCATCGGCGTCGATGACGGCCGGAATCTTGACCTTCGGCAGAAACCCGAGGACGAATTCGGCGGTCGAGGGATGCATGGACAATCCGGGCCCCAGGAGCACGGCGCTTTTTCCATTGGCAAGCTCGAGGGCGCGCGGCAAAGCTTCCTTGGCGATCGTCTTATCGGGCGTTTCCGCGAGCGGCTCGGTCATGAGCTCGGCCATGGACCGGGCGACGATCGGAAGGGCGCTTTCGGCCGTGGCCACCGTGACCAAACCCGCGCCCATCCGCAGCGCGGCTTTGCCCGCGAGCGCCGCCGCGCCCGTCTTTCCGACCGACCCGGCGACGACGAGGACGTGACCGTAGGAACCTTTGTGCGTGTCTCTCTGTCTTTTCTTAAAAAACGGCAGAACCGTTATTCCCTCGACGAGCTCGAGCTTTAGCTCCGGCTTGTCGAAAAGAAAGGGCGGAACGCCGATGGGGGCGACGACGAGATCACCGACATGATCGGAGGCAGGGGGGAAAATGTGGGCGATCTTGGGGGCGGCAAGCACGACCGTCAGGTCCGCCTTGACGCAGGGCCCGATCAACTCGAAGGTGTCCGAGGAGAGCCCGGAGGGGATATCGACGGCGACCTTGAATGCCGCGGACTTATTGATGTCCGCGACAGCCTCGGCGAAGAGGCCGTCGAGCGGCTTGAGGAGGCCGGTTCCGAACAGCGCGTCGACGATGACAGTAGCGTGAAAGACCTTGACCCGGGCCTTTTTCCACTCGGCGGAAGTGCGGATCTCGGTGACGGGGATGCCGAGCTTAAGGACGACGGCCAGGTTGACCGCGGCATCGCCCTTGACCTCTTCCTTCGCCGCAAGGAGAAGGACCTCGGATCGGACCCCGGAATTAAAAAGGTGGCGGGCGACGACGAAGCCATCTCCCCCGTTATTGCCCTTCCCGGCCACGATGACGATCGTCTCATCCTCGGGCTTTGAGAACCGGCCCTTCAGGGCCCTGACGACCCGAAGGCCGGCGTTCTCCATGAGCACCGTCCCCGGGATGCCGATCTCCTCGATCGCGGCCCGATCGATCTCTTTCATTTCCCGCGCGGTCAATATCTTCATGGGAGCTCCTCCGGCGGCCCCGTTCAAATTCGGCCGGCCGCTAGATTTCGAGGCAATTTTAGCATATTTCGAAAGATATCCAATGAGGCTTGATAGCCGACCCCAACTAATAGGGCCACCGGGAGGACTCCTCCTCAATATGTTGACATCCGTTCGGGCCTTGTGTTAGGAAATACAGTGAATCAGCTTTTGAGCGCGGCCAAAAATGGAGAACAGAGAGCATCGATTTGATCGACCCCAATAAACCTCGCCTCCTGTCCCAGAAACTCCCCTGGCAGCTCGTCGCCGTCTTGGTCCTGCTGGCGGCCGGCTTTGTGGCGATGTTGATCGCCCGCCCCGGCCTCATTCTTGGCATCGCCGGAGCCCTCATCGTCATCTGCGGCGTCCTCCTCATCATGTTCTGGCTCAAGACAGTGGCCGCCCAAAACGCCGCCGAGCTGGCCAAGTGGGACCAGGCGAACAAGAATATGGACGAATTCATCCAGCTCATGATCGACATCATGCCCAACCCGGCCTTCTTCAAGGACACCCGGGGGCTCTACCAGGGCACCAACCCAGCATTCGAAAAGCTGCTCGGCTTGTCCAAGAAAGACATTATCGGAAAAACCATCGGCGATGTCGCCCCGGCGGACATCGTCCAGAAACACCAGGAACACGACCAGTCTCTCCTCGAAAAACCCGGCCACCAGGTCTACGAGGCCCCGTTGCAGGCCTGGGACGGCGAGCACCACGTCATCTTCATCAAGACGACATATAAACGGCCCGACGGGACGATCGGCGGCATCATCGGCATCCTCAAGGACATCACCCAGAGGATGCGCTCGGAGGAGGAGATCGAGCAGCTTCGCAAGTTCAGCGACAGCACCGTCCAGATCATGACCGAGGGCCTCGTCCTGACCAACTCCGAAGGCAGGTTCACGTTCGTCAACCAGGCCGCGGCGCTCATGCTGGGCATCACGCCATCGGAGATGATGGACAGAGAAGTCCTTTCGTTCGTCCCCAAGGACCAGCACGCCATCGTCCGCCAGGCGGACGAGAAGCGCTCCAAGGGCATTTCCGACCGCTACGAGCTCGTTTTCCTGCACAAGGACGGCACCCGCCGCACGTTCCTCGTCAGCGGCGGGCCGCGTGTCCAGGGCGCCCGGTTCGGCGGGACGATGGCCGTCCTGACGGATATCACAGACCGGAAACACATGGAGGAAGAGATCCTGGCCCTGTCCCTGCGGGACGAGCTGACGACGCTCTACAACCGCCGCGGCTTCATGACCCTAGCCGAGCAGCAGCTCAAGACCGCCAGCCGCATGAAGAAGAAGGTCGCCCTCCTCTACCTCGACGTGGATGACCTCAAGAAGATCAACGACATGAGCGGGCACAAGATGGGCGACCGGGCCCTCGCCGAGATCGCCTTCATCCTGAAGAAAAGCTTCCGCGAGGCCGACATCATCGGTCGGCTGGGCGGGGACGAGTTCGCCGTCCTCGCCATGGAATCAACCAAAATGAACGTCAGTATCCTCACTCAGCGGCTCCAGGAGAAGCTGGCCCTTTTCAATTCGCGGTCTTCGGCCGAGGCCGGCTTCAGCCTGTCCATCAGCGTGGGCGTCTGCATCTGGGAGCCGGAAGACCCGGCGACGGTCAATGAGATGATTAGCCGGGCCGACCACCTCATGTACGAGCAGAAACGAAGCAAGAAGAGCGGCGACCTGGGCAAGCCCCCCGAACCCTCGAAATAAGCCGCGGCACGGCCACCCAGGGCGGCCTTGAATACAAGCGCCGTTTGTGTTATTTTTTAGGTCACTTTCTCCCGAAAACATGAGGAGGTTTTCATGGCCATCAGGATAGGTATAAACGGTTTCGGACGAATAGGCCGGAACATGCTCCGGGCGTCCTGCAACGACCCGGACATCGAATACGTCGCGGTCAACGACATCACCGACGCCAGAACCTTGGCCCATCTGCTCAAGTACGACTCGGTCCTGGGCGCCTTCAAGGCCGACGTCCAAGCGACCGAGGAAGCTGTCTTCGTCAACGGCAAAAAAATCCGTGTCCTGGCCGAAAAAGAGGTCGGGAAGCTCCCTTGGAAGGACCTCGGCATTTCCGTCGTCATCGAGTCGACCGGAAAGTTCACCAAGCGGCAGGACGTCGTCCAGCACATCGAGAAGGGCGGCGCCGCGAAGGTCATCGTCTCCGCGCCGGCCACCGACCCGGACGTCACGCTCGTCCTGGGCGTCAACGAGAAGAGCTACGACCCGGCGAAGCACCACGTCATCTCCAACGCCTCGTGCACGACGAACTGCCTGGCTCCCGTCGTCAAGGTCCTCCACGAGACGTTCGGCGTCGAGAAGGGCTTCATGACGACCATCCATTCCTACACCAATGACCAGAAGATCCTCGACGCGCCCCACAAGGACCTGCGCCGGGCCCGGGCCGCAGCGATTTCCCAGATCCCGACGACGACCGGCGCGGCCAAGGCCGTGGGTCTGGTCATACCCGAGCTCAAGGGCCGGATCGACGGCTTCTCCGTCCGCGTCCCGACTCCCAATGTATCCCTCGTCGACTTCGTCGCCGTCCTCAAGAAGACGGCGGCGGCCGAGGAGATCAACGCCGCGTTCAAGAGCGCCGCCGAAGGTCCGCTCAAGGGCATCCTCGGCGTCACGGACGAGCCCCTTGTCTCCGTGGACTTCATGGGCGACCCCCGCTCGGGCATCGTCGACCTGCTCTCGACCAAGGTCATCGACGGCAACCTGGCCAAGGTCATCGCCTGGTACGACAACGAGTGGGGTTACTCTTGCCGGCTCGTCGACCTGGCCAAGTTCATTTCCAAGTGAGATAAACATGAATTTAATCACCGATCTGGACGTCAAGGGAAAATGCGTTTTCCTGCGCGTCGACTTCAACGTCCCCCTGGACGAAAACGGCGGCATCCGGGACGACACCCGGATCAGGGCCTCCCTGCCCACCATCCGCTATCTGCTGGACCACGGCGCCCGGCTCATCGTCGCGTCCCACATGGGGCGACCGAAGGGCAAGGCCGACCCGAAGATGAGCCTCAAGCCGGCCGCGAAACGGCTGGCCGAGCTCATCCCTAACAAGGTGGTCATGGCCCCCGACGTCGTCGGCAACGAGGTCGCCCGCCTCAAGCGCGGCCTCGGCGAAGGCGAGGCGCTCCTGCTCGAGAACGTCCGCTTCTACAAGGAAGAAGAGAAAAACGACCCCGATTTCGCCAGGAAGCTCGCCGAGGATATCGACATCTTCGTCAACGACGCCTTCGGATCGAGCCACCGAGCCCACGCCTCCATCGTCGGCATCGCCGGATTCGTCCCGGCCAAAGCCGCAGGCTACCTGATGAAGAAAGAGGTCGACTACTTGAAAAAGGCCATCCATGCGCCCGAGAAACCCTACGTCGCTATCCTCGGGGGAGCCAAGGTCTCGGACAAGATCGAGATCATCGAAAGCCTGCTCGGCAAGGCCGACCACATCCTCATCGGCGGGGCCATGGCTTACACCTTCCTGAAGGCTCAGGGCCTGGGCGTTGGAAAGTCCCTGGTTGAGGACGACCAGAGGGAGATCGCCCTGGTCATCCTGGAGAAGTCCAGGACGAAGAGCGGTAGTTTCCATCTTCCGCTTGACCATGTCCTGGCCGAATCCGCCAAAGCCGGGGCCGTGACCCGGACCGTGGAGTCCCTCCCCTTCCCCGAAGACATGATGGGCGTCGACATCGGCCCCAGCACGGTCGCCTCCTATGCTGCCATCATCGCCGGGGCCAAGACGATCTTTTGGAACGGCCCGATGGGCATCTTCGAGATCGAGGAGTTCGCCCAGGGCACGATCGGCATCGCCAAGGCCGTCGCCGAGTCCAGCGCGGTCTCCATCGTCGGGGGCGGCGATTCCGTCGCGGCCGTGAAGAAGGCCGGCGTCACAGACAAGATCAGTCACATCTCGACGGGCGGCGGCGCCTCCCTCGAGTACGTCGCCTACGAAACCCTCCCCGGGATAACCGCCCTGGAAAACTAGATGGCCGGCAGCGGGCAAGGTCCCTTCGTCGCGGGCAACTGGAAGATGCACCTGACGCGTCCGGAGGCCCGGGCGCTCGCTCAAAAGGTGGCCACGGCCATGCCCGGCCTGCGGGAAAGCCGCATCGTCCTCATCCCCCCGTTCACGGTCCTCGCTGAAGTCGGGGCGGTCCTCGCCGGCTCGGACGTCCGGCTCGGCGCCCAAGACCTTTTCTGGGAGGACAAGGGGGC
>Ga0315286_10003443_pt1 | contig 14965 bp, 18 predicted proteins | sample YL17G10_0_MG_FD_205038 | JGI IMG/M metagenome (GOLD analysis project Ga0315286, IMG submission 205038) | Sediment microbial communities from Yellowstone Lake, YNP, Wyoming, USA - YL17G10_0 | ecosystem: Environmental > Aquatic > Freshwater > Lake > Sediment | place: USA: Wyoming | collected...
CCTACGCATATATTACGAGCATCTGCGACTACATACCCTCTCGGACTGAACTGGTCATAGAAATAGTACATATCTCCATTTGACCAATTTACTGGAATAATAGCACCAAAACGAGCCATCATCCATTCTATCCGAACAAGACCAGTAGTAGGTACGCAAATACAAACTTTCTTCATTGCTTCTTGGTCGTTAACTACATCAGTATTAAACGCCTTTGGAACGTAATTGATTAAACTCTTTTCAGCCGTCATTATTTGGTCTCCTTTTTAAAGTAAGCACTAGCATCTTCCATAGGACGTTTCAAATAAGTAATTCTCATATCAGCGGCTGGGTCAAAATCATTCTGAAGTAGTTTCCACGGTTTAGGTTTATACACATTATAAACCATATTGAATTTCATCTCAATTCCATTTACAGATGGGTGTGGGTCGAAATAATAAGCGGTAGATTCACTCCAGGCATGGCAGTGAGAAGGGTCTTGCCAAAAACCAGGTGAACTAGCGAAAGGCATGGAGATGAGCAGTTGTCCCCCAGGTTTCATTATCCTCCAAAGTTCATTCATAATCTTAAAAATATGTTTGGGGCACATGTGTTCAATCACATGACTTAATAAAATCTGAATGCAAGACTCATCGGGAAGTGGGTAGGGTATTACTTCCATATCGTGAACAATATCTACACCTGGTTGTTTTGTAATATCCATTCCTAACATACCCGGTTGCTTATTACTTCCACAACCAACATCTAAACGAATTCCACCTTTTTTCAACAAGTGTTTATACTTACCATACTTTGTCATTCTTATCTCCTTACGTTTGTTGGAACTGAGGGAGTACAATCCCAATGACTATACTCCCTCAGGAAATTACTTATTAACTGAACCTAAGCTGATAGGTAGCATTAACGTTCTGGTTAGATGCCCACTGCGAAGTCGAGTATGTTATACCCGCACACAGAGTGCCACCAGAGGACGTATTAAACAAACCAACGTTCTGAATCGTGCAAGTTCCACCCATATCAGAGCCAGCAAACTGACAAGTCATCTGGAGTGTCTTTGACGTCATGACTGAGTTAGAAGAAGTTACCCTCTTGCCAGTCTCACCAGCGAGTGACGTTGCCGACGCCGCAGGGACTGTCCCAGTACCTATACCCATATTACTTATCTGCTTCGAGCCACCAACAGCACCGATAGCCGCACAGATGTAGTCCTGGAACCCAAGGTCAACGACCTGATTCCTCTGCCATCCGCTATCCCCAACAACCTTACCGTCTTCAACTAACTGAACCCTCGCAAACCCTTTGAGTTTGAGAGAATCTGAACCTTTGCTTTTATTCTTACGCATTTTATTTCCTCCTACTATTTTTATACTATGAAAAACAACCCGCCATTATCTTTTTTAGCAATAGCAATAAGTCTTGATATTTTCTTATCTAATGGTAATTCTGCATAAATTGGTGCCGTAACTGATATATCCGGTAATCGCCAACTCATATTATTAGGTTTAGCAATAGTTGCCGCTATAACGGCAATTAGATTTTCATCTTTGAGTGAGCAATCGGGATAAATCTCATCTTCTTTAATGATAAACTCACCATAATTATGCATAGTTAATTGTGCAACAGCATTATGAATGTAACCATCTAACTCAGTATTAGAGTAATTCGAGTAATAAGAATAGTCTATTTCTACAATGTCTCCTGTAGTTAACGAAAGACCCGAACCTAAAGTAATCTTATTACTGTTTGGATTATAAGTCCATGTAATAGCACTACCGACATCATTCACTAAAACATCAAACACTGCTACTGCATTGCTCTCTGTTAAAGTAAAAATGTCAGAAGAACCGTAAGTAAAGATATCTTTTCCGGTCAGTAAAACATCGCCCAATATATATCTTACTTTAGTTCTTATGTCTGCCCACATATGACTTACTCCTATTTGACTCTATAAAGTCAGCATCGTCTTTTTTGACTATCACTGATTTATCTCTTAATTCTGTTCTAGATAGTAACGCTTCTTTACCACGACCATGAAACCATTTGAATCCCTTATTAGTAAAAACTTTAAAATACTTTGACTCTTTGCTAAGTTTGCCATGCAACGTCTTAACAGGACTGTTCCACAACATGATTGTTAAGATTTGCGTAGCTATTTCTGGCGTGTTAGTCTTTAATTTAACGTAATATCTATTAACTTCTCCACCTCTAGCTTTCCAAATAAAACCAGCGCCAACATAATCACCATTATCTCGAAGATAATAAATAGCGACTGAACTCTTTACTAGTTTTGAGAACATAACTTTATCGAAAGAAAAGACACGTTGATTATTATCGGTTAGATAAAAATCAGTATCTACAGTCTCATTTAGAAAATTTCTTAGATTTTCTTTTTCTCTTGTACAACCCTTAAATTGTTCTATCATATTTATTATCTCTTTTTTTAGGTTAAAAAGAGTGGGGATACTGGGGTTAGCAATACCCCCACTCTGAAGTTACTCAGTTAAACCAATAACAGTTTAAGTTCTCGTGAACTTAGACACAGCATACGGATTCACAACAGCGAGAGCAATCTGCTCATAACCAGTCATACCAACAGCGAGATACCTTGCGGTACCCGTGACGGTAATCGGGTTAGGTGATACGAATACGAGCCTCTGGGGCTTATCGCCGCCTTCAGCAAGTACTCCACCAAGAGCCTTCATGTCATCAATCTGCTTCCTAACGAAGAGCAGGGGTTTCCCAGCTTCCGTAGAAGTCGCAACAAGATATGCGGTATTAGTCGCAAGTATATCAACACTAGTCGGGGTTGACCCGCCAGAAGCCGCTGTCGCCAGGTTGAATGTCCTAGCCGCCGCACCGAGACCTATCCTAATCTTCTTTATGTTCAAATCAGCAAGAGCCTCAGAGAGTGAATGATACTTATTATCATTCCAATCCCAGAGTATAATATCTTTATCAATCTGCGAACCAACTACGAGAACGTAGCTATCGCCATAATCCTGAACCTGCTCTAACATGTTTATCAGATGCGGGAATGAGAATCTGGTAAAACCAGAACCCAGTGTATTGGTGTTGCCAATACCCGTAGCCGCAGTGTTTAACAAATCTATAACTTTATAATTTTCATAGGCATTGAGTGCCCTATTTATCGTTTTGTTCTTACGAGCTATAGCATCTTCCTTGCGGTTTGCAAGGTCGGTAATCTTCAGGTAATACTCAGGGGTAGCTAAATCTGTGAACGAAATCTGCGCCGGCGTGTCCAGCTGAACATTCTCCTGCTGTATATCCCCACCTGCCGAGAGGGCAAATATCTTCTCTGTCTCAACTAGCACATCGAAATAATATATGTAATCCTCCGGTGTAGCAGTATCTGTCTCGCATATCAAATCTATCAAATCAGTGTAAGGCTTACGAGGGTCAACGGGCTGTCCGATGATTCTCGCCAATTCCAATTGGTCGTACTTCATTGTATTATCTCCTTTTAATAGATATCTTTGTATCTATTTATTTCTTAGATGGATAAGCTTTCTCTTGGACCTTCTTCGCAACTGCGAAAGTCTCGCTATCCTTCTCTTTATCTTTACTTCCCTTAGTCATATCTGTGTTTTCGGGTTTATTCTTAGCTTTAAGTTCTGCTACTTCTTTTTCAAGATTAGCTTTTTCCATCTTTACAACCGCAAAATCAAATTTCGTATCATCTAGGATGTCTTCATCCTTCATATCCTTCGCACACTCACCGAGTTTCTCTTTACGTTCAGCCAGCTTTTTAGCTTTGGCCTCTTCGTGAATTTTGCTCAGTTCGGCAGAAGCAACATCAAACTTAACTTTCATTTCTTCGTGAGCTTTAACAAATGTATCGAATTCCGTAACCTTAGCTGTGAGGTCTGTGGTAGCCTTTTCAAGCTGTGCCTTCATATCCTCATTAGCCTTGGCAAGTTCTTCGACCATCTTCTTCTGCTCTTCGACAGAAGCTTTATCATATTTTGCTAGTAAGTCTTTCATATTTAACTCCCTTGCTCTCTTTAGTATTTTACTTTTAACTGTATCTCGCTCTTCACTCGTTAGATTCTTGGCTTGTGGTAAACGAGCCAAGGCATTTCTAACATGATTCTCATCATTAATTGGGAAACGCCTTATCTTTCGCATTTCTCCAGTTCCTTTGTTCTTGACAGATTGTATCAAAGCAAACATGCTATCATCTAAATCTTTTCTCTGTTTATATGATAGTTTTTTGCCCTCTTCATCCTCATCTTCCATCTTCTTCATTGGCTTACCACATTTGGGGCAAGTCGTTTCACCTTCACACTCATAATCGCATTCAGTACATTCCATCATCTGACCAGCATCATAATCACACACCATATTGTCAAACGCATCATTAGTACAATTACACGCCTCAGAAAAAGTAATCAAATCAGTAACTTTACTAGCATTGATTTTTTCTAGAGTCGTATCAATTAGTTTTCTTCCAATTGAAGCTATCACCGGTTTAGGCGATATATTCATTTTCATTTTGGACATACACTCGGCACACTGGGCACCAACACTATCGCCATCAAAGTCTATAGACTGTATATCAAGCATCTTGCCTCCACAAACTGGACAAGCGGCTTCCATGCACATACGCACGATAGACTCAAAATCACCTAAGAAAAATCTAGCTTGTTCTATATCTTTCTCAGTACCAAGATGCATGAATTCTTTTGGTGCGGTCATTACTTTAGCAAACTCAAGTATCTTCTCTTTATTTGCCATTTCAAGTACTCCAGCACCTACAAATGCGGGGTCTTCCTTAATTAATAAGGCTCCACCAGCAAATTCAATATCTTTAAGATTATAGGTATCTGTACCAGTATAATCTCTCTTACCCCAAGCTTCAAATGATATTGAAACTCCACCCTGTTCCATCATTGCTTTAATCATTTCGTAATCTTCCTGGAAATTTCCCTTAAAGAAAATACCATAAGCTACGATTTCATCTCCTACAACTTTAGCATCTACCCAATAACCAACCACTCTTTTACGAATATGGTCAAAGTCTATTGCTTTGCCTACGATAGTCTCAAGAGCAGAAGCAACTTCCGCCTTCGGAAGAGTGCAACCATTCTTATTTTGTCTATCAGTAAAAGCATAGGTAGATTTGAAAATTGATAAATCATTTGCCGGAAGAACTATACCTCTTTTTTTGGCGATTTCTTCCAACTCTGCCTGATGTTCAACTCTACCCAAATCAAGAAACTCATACTTTGTATTGTATGATATGTCTTGTAAGAAAATTTCTATTTGATTGTTCACATTTATTCTCCTAAATATCTAATAGTGCCGCTATAATTTTTCGTATATCTCTGCTACCAGCCACTTTGTATAACTGTTCAACTGTAATCTGTTTCGTACCAATAAGTTCTTTGAGTAGTAATGCGTCTATCTTACTTACTCCACCAATACTTGTCTGCATCTCAATCTGTTTACTAATTATACCATTCAAGTATTTATAATAAGCGAGTGGTATACTCTTTATTGCTAGAACGTCATAAATCAATTCTACTTCACTTGCAATAGTTCCTAAAAGTTCTTCTTCAATAACTAGATTCTGTAAACTAATGCCAGTTGTATCAAAGATTTCACTTATCAGGTGCTCAACTTGACCTTCAATATCAGTAGTTAAGTCTAATGCAAATGCTGTTTGACCTTCAACTTCTTTAGTTGCATCCAAGTCAAAAACTTTAACGCCATCTATATCCCATTCTAATGATAACTTTGCAACTCTCGGATGATAAGTAGTTGTGATACCACCGCCGCCAGGTTCTATTCCTATTGGCATTAACTCCCAAAGTACATAAGTATTATTATCAGATAAAACTAATTTATCTTTACCGTCATCTTTATCAATTACATTAACATATCCAATTTTATAATTCTCTGGGTCTAATGGAAAATTTGGCATATGTCACCTAATCATGCAAATATTTAATCACATAAACACCATCAGCAACAGTAGGGTCGTTATTATTTTTAGTGTTCATTATCTCAAATCTAAATTGGTCATTATCAGCTAATTCCAAATAGATGGGCAATGATATTGTTTGAAGATTTCCAGCTCCAGTAGTTGTACCTGCTAAGAAATATCCCATTTGGGTTGCCGTGGTAATATTCCAAGCTCTTAAATAATAATCATCTCCATTAGCGCCTGAAAAGGTTAAACAAACATATCCTTCATAATCTCCAGCACGATGGCAAATTACAATATCATTAAGAACAGTAAAACCGTCTTCTTCAGAAACATTCCATAAATTATTACCCACATTAGTAAGATGAGACCAAACATTCTGAACACAGGCGATTACTACTGCTTGACTTTGAAATCCACCATAACAATGAGATATACTAGTTATACGACCTTCATCTCTCCAATACCAATCATTTAAAATACCGTCCCATGCTAAAACTTGATTTCCATCTGGAATATTTATTGTATCTAAATGATATTGCTGTACACATCCTAAAGACAAATCTTGAGAAGTAATCGTAAAATTTCTCAACTGATTTCCTCGAAGTGCGGTATGTCTATCGGGAATAGTTGGAACAACAACAAGTTCGACTTCTATTATCGTAATAATATCATAAACATTTATAGAAGCACCGAGATTATATATACTTAAAGTAACATTTTCTTGTATAGTAATACTATCAAAAACATCAAGAGCAACTGTCGGTCTAAGAGTTGGAACTTCAGTTATGTAAATAATATTTTCAAAAGCAGTAACCCATAACGGAAAATCCAACATACTTGCTACTTCAAATATATTAATCGTTAAATCATTAACATTAATATTTAGTACAGTTAATCTAACAGTAGCTTGTTCAGATATTGCTATATTATCACTAGCAATAACTTTTCGTGTCGTAACAGTAAGTCTAGCTTCATCAAGAAGAAATGAACAGGAATTTTGTTTAACTGTAGTATTTAATCTTAACTGAAATCCATTAATTAATGCAACCGTGGTTAAATTTGCAGTAAGATTATAACTATTTGTAGTAATCGTAGTGGGCCAAGGAGTGCCAGGTGCTTTAGTATAAGTGGCAATTGTATTCCACGCTCCACCCCACCAACCCTGAACAGCAAATTCTAATTGACCCTGTGCCGAACCAAGATACATTCGCAATTCAAGAGTAATATCTGTGATAGAAACCATATCTGTTTCAGTTGTATCTTGAAATGCAGTATAATCAAAAGTACCGGGATTACCGTTATCTATAGTGCCAACAACATCATTAAAAGCTAAGTCAGTAGTATTAGCACCATTTGTAATTGGTGCCAAAGTGGCAGAATATGTTGTTGCGTAAAGAATTTCTTGTGCCATACTACCCTCTCGACCAACTCTCTAATTGTCTCATTCGGTGCTATCATCTTTTGGTTTTTCTAGTAATTCTGTCAAAACTATAATTATCCCTTGCAATCTCTGAACTTGCACTTGATTTTCTTGTATATTCTTTATACCTTTTTTCTGTTCCTCAATTGCCCAATCTAATTTTTCTTTTATCGTATAACGAAGTTTTTTAGCATCATCATCTCTAATCTTTTCCATACGTTTCAAAGTCTCTTCCATTTTTTTCTTTTTTTCTGGTTTCAACTTCTTTACTACTTCACCTTTAAGTTCCATACTACTCCTTTTGAAGTGGGAGGAGATTTTAGTCTCCTCCCCGCTCCATATCTTAATTGTTAGTTATTCTGAATATAATGTACCAGTAACAGGTCGCCCGTAAGCGGAGCAACAGCAAAAGAAATCGTCTGCGACGTTAACGTATAGTCAGCGGCAGAACCCTCCTGCTGAAGAAGACCGTTTAAGTATACCTGAACTGAGTTAGAAATCGGAATCTGAGCAAGAACGAAATCAGTCTCGACATCATCACAAGAAGCTGAGAAATCCTCGAATAGGATATCTGCTTCCATAACGGCATCAGTTGCTACTTTGCTCGTCCATTCCATATATCCTAAAGCATTCCAAGTAATGACTTCGCCGGCTGACGGAGAATCATTCATTGCAAGTTTCGGTTCAGTGATTGCACTATCAACTACGGAAAGCTGACCAGAACCATTGTCATCAATAGTCGTTTCATCAACGCCTACAGATACGCCATTACCGTCAAGAGCAATAACATCGGCTACGTTTGCAGTGCCAGAAACAAACCCAGCAAGAATTGCCACGTCATTTGCATTGACTACGATACCGTTTCCTGCTCCAACAGCCAAATTCTCATTTGCATCTTTTATAAGACCAGCGCCAGCAACGGCCTGATTAATCTGCATACCCCTAATTTTTGTGTTTAAAGTTGCCATTTTTAATACCTCTTTTTATTATATTATTTTTTTTATATATCTATGGTTTCTTAACATAAGAAACTGTTATATAATCATCTAGTTCAGTATCTTCGAGAAATGAAAATTGTGTATCAGAATCTTCAGTTATATATCTCTCTTTTATACCATTCAAATAAATCTCTATACTTCCCGCTAAGTATCTACTAGCAGTGGTAAATATTTTTGCACTTACCTTGGTTGGAACTTCATTTTTAATCGAATAAAAGGTTAAAAGGTCCGTAATACTTTTATTCGTCCACATGCCCAATGTATCATCATATTCTAATAATTGCTTTGGAAGTGGACTTGCTACTGTTATATCACTAATATCACCAATAGGATGAGTATGAACACCTGGCGGATGTAGTTCTACGCCACTTAAATCTTTATGAAATTTATACTCAGATGGCATCGTTTACCCTCACTTATAGAGTTCTTTGCCTGTCAATTTGAAAACGGTCTTCAATCCTTTTTTAAGTGTAAGAGAAGGAGACCACTTTAAAATCAACGGCGCTCTTGTATTAGCTTTTAACTCCTTAGGAGAGCTAGTAATAGCAACCTCAGGGTTTGGTATCTCTATTTTAATTTCTATTGCGTCTGCTATGGTATCATTAAATAGAGTATAAGTGTATTCTTTAGTTGTTCCGGCTTCTACTATTCCTAAGTCTATACTCTTAACATCTTGGTTTTGGGTGTTAAGTAGTTTCATCTGCTTTTCCTTCTTCCAATAACTTATCAATTAATTTATTCTGCTTACCAAGAAGTTCAAGCCGTTTTAATTCGATTAATTCAGAGACATCTGAAGATTTAAAAGCTTCTTCAATCTGTCCCTTACTTAATTTAACCCATTTGTCGCCAGTCTTTTTATACATTTTCTTTATAACAGACCACGCAACTCTACGGGCATAATCTTCACCTTTGGGGTAGGCATCGTTAAAGACTCTCATATAAATTCTCTGAGCTTCTTTAGGTAATACATTTGTAACATTAGGAGGAAGGTCGTCTATAGTTTTATAGGGTGCCTCTTCATAAACTCTTTGTTCAATACTTGCCTGATGCTTATCTACCCAAGTTTCGGCTTCTTGCACCGACCACTTACTCTTATCGAATAAGTATGCTTGAATTATAGTCTTGGTTTCGCTTTTTTGCTTTCCTATTACCGCTTTAATACCTCTAGATTCAGAGATAGTAAGAGTACGGAAAGTATCTACGTCAAATTGTTCTGCTGGAACTTGATTTAAACATTCATAGTTTGTTATTGTTTTAGAATCATATGATTCTTCTATAAATGTCTCATCTAGTTGAAATTCATCTGAAGCGGCATTATAGTTCTTTGCTTCTGGACCTTTTTTATCAGGAGAGATATTATCAGCGGGAGGTGTAGAAATAACCGGAACTCCACCAGGGCCAAGATTAGGAGGATACTGAACTGGGTGCGGATAAAGAACATCATCTACTCCGTCTTCAGCTTCTTTCTTTCTCTTTGCAACTTCGATTGAATAATCCATTCCGCAGACTTCTTCAATAAAGGTTTCGTGAGAAAGTTGTCCTCTATCATAAGCACTTCTAAGATGGTCAAGTATATCTTTGGTATGAAACACGGCTACTCTAGAACTACTAATATCAAGAATTTTAACACTATCACTAAAATATTTCTTGTGTGCAGACTTATTTCTATCTACTATGGTATTCAATACATCAGTAAGAAGCGATTTGAAATCACTGATACCAGTATTAACTTCATTAATAAATGGCTTTGGATTTAAAACTGATTCTTTGCGTGTTGAGGTAGTACCTTCAATTACTTCTATCATGCCTAATCCAGCCAAGATTCTCTTCATAATAGGCGTATAAAGTTCGTCTTTAATTGCCTGCTGATAATCGGGAATTAGATGAGCAATGTCAGTATCAAAGTTTGTTGCATATACATTGGTAGCATTAGGATTACTCTTCCTATCCTGCATAAACTTTGAAAAATCTTCTTTAGCTTTTTCTAAGTCCTCTTGACTATATATAAACTCAGCTCTACCTTCTCTAGCAAGTGCTTCAGTACCTTTCTTCATCATCATAAGATACTCAAGTGCCTTAGCTACAACCATCTGCCCTTTTTCGGTTACGAGTTCAAGAAACTTCATATTCTTATATAGACCACGTTGTATAATAAATGGAACAGTATTTTCTGTTCCCCAACTGGAATACGGTTTCTGTACAAAAATTAACTCGTCTTTACGAGCAGGTATAGGTACTTCTTTTACTTTAGAGACTCTTAAATAGTATTTCTCTTCGCCTATTCTAACAGTTTCATCATCAGACTTCTCTACAATATCTTCTCCATCAACAAACCACATTGCAGTTGGGACTTCAATCCCATCTACAACTCCCCACACGGTTCTTAAAATTAGAAAAGACGAACCCTTCCATCTCTCTCTATAGTATTCTTTGGCGAGAGCATTTATCCCAACTGGGATTTTTCCACGTTTAGCATTATTAATAGTATATAACCAATTGTTTAAATATTCTTGTACATTTGGATTCGATGCTTCTATTTTATAATTAACACTAGACCCAGCCTGGACAGCAAAATCAAGCACGGAATTAACTAAACCTGATTCATCATTACCTAATGCACCCTTTACTGCAAGTACTTGTTCTCTATACTCAAGAGGAATCTGTATAGCACTATATGATAGCATATTCATCATGTCGAATAGCCATTTTAGATTAGGTGAAACAGGTTTTATTGTCATATTGTCTCTCTTTATACTCCAGACTTAAAGAATCTTTTGGTCTCAATTGGAACGATATTTTTAAATTCGGTATTCCAATGAGCAATACTGAAAACTTGAAAAGCCTGGAATAAGTGATTTTCCTGAGCTATGCACTCATAAATCGTTCTGGTTCCAGATTGGACTGAGACTACTGAATTAAGCTGTGTATCTAACTTATAGTCAAGAGGTATTACCATTTTGCCGTCATAAAGAAGTTCTTTTAAATGTTTGATTGACCACTCTAATACATATTCTTCTTTATATACTGGCTTACCATCTTTATAAATTACTGAATTTGTTTTCTCATCTTTTTCAAGTGCTACTGGTAATTTCTCGTTGAATGCAACCCAAACCATGTGTTCTCGTCCATATGCTATCTCTAACGACCTAAATATTGCTCTGCCAGTACCATCAGTAGTATCAATACCGATTATATTGGCTTTACATTTCTCAATAATAAACTTAAAAACTTTTTCTTGCTGTTTATCAGTAAGATTGTATAGTGTTATATTATAAACGTAATGATACTTTCCATTTATCTCGAAAAGTACTATAAGTTCGCTTGGTGCTGATTCACCGATATCAGAACAAATAAAGCAGTTTGTTGCGTTGGATGGACGTTCAATTATTAGTAGACTTTCAAAACGGTCAAACTTATCTTTAGTGACTTCAAAAGTTTTAGTGACTTTTTCTTCATTATAAGAATGTCTAACACGTTCCATATCAAAAACAGAAATACCTTCTTCTACTACTTCGCCCTTAACGAAAACTCGATAAGTAATACTACTCTCACCACCATGGTCTTTAATTGCTCGTTCTTTTTCCTTGTCATCCCATTTTGGATTCACATATTGTGGGAGATTGCATACCCAAGGTTTCTTCGCTAAATCATAAAAGACAAGACCACACGGCGAGTACTTCGTGAAATTAGTCATTCCTGCTATGCGAAGTACACATCCGTTTTCTGATACAGCATCAAGTCTCTTCTTATAAACTTCCTCAGTTTCAAATGAAGCTTCTTCAATATATAAACGATTTAAATGTTTTTGGAAAAACTGAGCGCCAGGATTCTTGGACTGTATATTCATATTAACGCTAATCAAATCATAACCATTTTTTAACCAAGCATGATAATTAGGACTCTTATTAGCTTTAGGATGAAATATTAAATCATAAAAGGGGTGATTTTCTAACACGAGGAATACTTCATCAAGTATACCACGAATGTGAATAGCATCATAAGAACAGAAACCTACTTTTTCACCGTCGAGAAGTACCATTGAAACAAGTAAGTCTATCTTCTCAACAATCATCGTTTTGCCAAACTTACGACCCCCAAGTGCCCAACAATTTCCTGCTCCTTCACGGAGTTTGAAATTCTCCTTTTCGGAGAGGTCTGGGTCATTATCTAGCAGATACTCAAATGACATCATTGGTAACTGTCCTACACGGACATAACCAAATTCATCATCAGTATATAACGAAAGATTATCAAAATTTGAAAATAAACTTTCTCCTAACGCTAAAGGATTATACAGAGTTTCCATGAATTCTAACTCGGTCTCCGAGATTTTTTCTATCATGGTTAACTCTTTTCTGCCATCATTGACTTTTTAATTTTTCGATATATACGAATTAACTTCTTCGTATGTTTATCGAAATTTAATTTTTTATAGAACTTTCCTTTACCGTCGTTCACATTTAACTTTCTTTTTGGTGAGCTACCACCAGGATGATTGGATGATGACGCACCGATGGTAGCTCGATAATGGCATTTGCTGTTTTCTTTTTTTATTTATAAAGCGGTTAGAAATGCCTAAGAAACCGCTTTGGAAGGGGTTAACCCCTAATTTACTTTATACACGGAAGAACAGCATGTATTACGTTTCCGACATAAAGACCAACAGGCGATGTTGCTACCGTTGTCCAAACATTTCCTAAAGCTACGACTATTGCACTCATTGATTCTGTATCCTCCTTTTATTGTTTATGATAACAATTATGTTATCTGGTAGCAGGGACTGGAATCGCACCAGTTTAAAACGGGTATGAGCCGCTTCGGGTTACTTAACCTCCCTGCAGGGAATGTAAGCATCATTGCTTTCGCCATGCTTACAAATAGTTATAATTCTTCACATCCGGCACACATATCTTCAGCAAGTTCTAGTATTTCGTCAGGTTCCATAGGAATCCTTCATACTACGCTAAATTTATGCTCAATTACTAATTTAGTAATGGTTAGTAATTGGTTAGTAGTTGAGTAATCGAGAGGAGTATTGCATACCTCTAAAACCATCGCCCTCTGCATTCTTTACTTGTTATAGTAAAGATTACGACAGTTCGCTTTATAACGAGTCTCTAAGGTACTGAATCCTTGTTGGAACCGCACCCGTACACCCCCGCCACAAACGTCTTAACCTGAGAGTAGATTTGTTCGACCACGATTACTCTGGAGTTGTCAGAAAAAGATATACTTATTTCTGACAACTTAATTACTAAAACTGTCACAAAAACTATATACTATTTGTGACAAAAATTACTCCGGACCGGTACATCCCGTAAACTCACCACAAGCACATTTCTTAGGTGCCCAAGTAGGTTCTAAAGCCACGAGCCTATCAATTTCAATCTGACAGTTCGCTTCATAGTTAGGTTTCCCTAAGTCTACTGCTCTATTCTTTTCGTGTGTCCAGCCTATATAATATTCGTATGAATCTTGTGTTGGCATATATTATCCTTTTACTTACAGCCGCCCTTTTTCTTCCCCATTAAATTACCTCCTGTGCCATATAACACAGCACTAGTTCATTTTCGTCAATATCTTCTTCAAAAGCCATATCAGTAAGATAATCCATAACATCTTCACCAATCTCATCTACTATCGTACATGCATCAACGAAAGGGACTTCTACTAACTCACCGACTTCTTTCTGTCTAAATATGTCAAATACGCCCATTTTACGCTCCTGTAGGTAATTCTTTACCCCATTTATCTACCAGCCAATCAACGTAATCTGGTGATACTTCTAACACTTTAGATACATCTTCTTTGGTAATTTTATTATGTTGATATAAAAAAATTAGATGTTCATTAGCAAGTATTCTGTCTCGAAAAAGTGGGTGTTTTTGCGACTCCCAAGCATCAGTTCTTATCTTCAGCATAACCATCTTGCCACAATGTGGGCAAGTCAAAGTTCTAGTTCCTTGATTATGTTCACGCCATATCTTAAACTTCTTCTTTAGCTTGTCCAGTTCATCATAGCCATCTCTCTTATCGTTAGCTTTATGAACTATACCTAAAGTAGACTTGAGCTTGGTAAGAGCTTCAATATTACTATGTATTGTCTCAACCATTGCTGTTGGCACAGCATTATCCTTATCGGACAATTCATTGAGCTTGTTCTGGATACGCAGATTGATAATCTCTAGATAAATGATATCCTTTAGAGTATTCCTATCAGATACCGTTTCTATAGTATAATCCGCTATATATTTTCTAAGTAGCTCTTTAGAGAGCTTCTTCTCTTTTTTATCACTGAATACACCCGTTACATCCGATTCCTGCTCCTCTTTAACCAGCATATCGGAAGCCAGATTACTTAGTTCATCCTTAGTCTTACCACGATACTGTGGTAGGTTCTGTAACTTAGTAATCTTTAAATCTATATCTTCTTGGTTTGGGGGCATTCAGTCTCTTCCTATGTTAGGTATATTGATAATATATAAGTTATTGTACGGTATATATATAGTTCCTCCAACAACCCCTTCTAATATATATTATATGCCAAAAACACGAAAATTCCACCTCCTCTTGTAAAAATAGTTTGCTTTTCGCAAA
>Ga0315286_10003446_pt1 | contig 14963 bp, 7 predicted proteins | sample YL17G10_0_MG_FD_205038 | JGI IMG/M metagenome (GOLD analysis project Ga0315286, IMG submission 205038) | Sediment microbial communities from Yellowstone Lake, YNP, Wyoming, USA - YL17G10_0 | ecosystem: Environmental > Aquatic > Freshwater > Lake > Sediment | place: USA: Wyoming | collected...
GAGTTCTACAAGGAGCTAGAAACGAAGGGCCTGATTTTCGAGAAGGACTGGACCAAGTACGACCAGATGCACCTGGTCTTCAGGCACGAGGCCCTGTCTGGCAGGGAGCTCGAGGAGCTCCTGACGGGCTGTTTGGGCCGCTTCTATGCACTGGACATATTCCTCGACGACATGATAGCTTATCAGTATCGGGAGTGCGACGGCGCCAAGATGACGCTCCTGGATTCCGTCCAGCACTTCATGGAGCGCGTTGACTTCATAATGAACGCAGGCAGCGACTACCAGCCCGAGGAGAGCGCCTTTTTCGCCCGCGTGTTCCTCGAGGCCCAGGTCAACCCGTACACCAAGGTCAGGACCGAAAAGATAGGCCTCCACAACATCGTCGACATGGACCGGATGCTCCACATTCTCGGCGACCAGACATTGCAGATATGCCTGAAGCACAAAGGCAAGCCATTCGCGTACTACATACTCAAGCTGGACAAGGACAAGGTCCATTACCTGGACATCACGGCCCGGCCCTCGAAGGACGCCACCGTCCGGATAGAGCTTTCCATGGAAGAGCTCATAGAGCTCAAGGATGACAAGGGCAAGTTCGCGGCAAGGATAATAGCCCGCATCCTCCGGCAGAGCCGCTTCAGCTCATTGGTCAAGGGGGCCCTGGCCCTGTTCTCGGGCGTCCTCGACGGGAAGAGGGGCTACGCCAAGGGCTCCGATATCAACAGGAAGGCCGACAAGCGCCACCGGCCCAAGATACCCCTGCCCGATAACTTCCTGGATGACTTCGCCCGCGCCGATGGCTGGGACCAAGAGCGGTTCTCGGAGATGAAGCGCAAGAACGGGACCTTATAATTAGAAGACTGAATCATATGTTTTAAATAGGATTGTACATCTTCATTCCATTGTATAATGTACCTAGTTGCTTTCTTGGGAATATCGAGGTCTATACAGGGAGGGCGTTGGCATGGCTGGGCGAATTGGCAATTTCGGGGCATCTGGAAAGACCATTGTGAAGGCCCTTTGCATTCTGGTCGTCCTTTCCATGGCATTGCCCGGATACCTGTCCATCATCCCGGCCCTCCGGGCCTCGGCCCAGACCGACCCTCCGCCCTACGGCCTCGGCGACTGGACCATCACGGACAACACCGTCGTCAAGGACCAGACCCTGGTCATCGAGGGCAACGTCAATATCATGCCCGGGGCCAGCCTCACCCTGGACCACACAATCCTCCAGCTCCACCTCCATTCGGACTATCAATACAACGTGAACGTGTTCCCGACCGGGGCCCTATACGTCACCAATGGTTCATACATAGGGACCACCGACAAATGGTACATACTGGACGTTTATCCCAACTCAAAGCTAAGGATCAGCGACAGCATGGTGAACGGCCTGAGCGCGGTCCCGATAGGGAGCATGGACGCGATCATCGACCGGAGCAACTTCACCTTCACCCAGATATCCGAGGGCATCATCCCTCTGGGCGGTCACGTGATAATCAGGAACACCACCATCGTCTCGTCGGATATAGCGATATGGGATGCGCAGGGGGATGTCGAGGTCTATGACAGCACCATTATAGATAGCCAGACCGTGGGAATCAACGTATATCCTTTGTGCACCCCGGTAATGCATCCAGAGTTCCCGCCCACCTGGTTGCCTCCATGGTTCCTTGCGGCCGGGCCGTGGGCCACCAACCCGTACTGCGCCATGACGAGGCACGCGAAGATAGTGAATAACGAGATATCGTGGTCGAACGAGGTGGCCATCAAGATATCCTACTCGACCGTCACGATCATCGGGAACACCCTTCGGGTGGTCACCGGAGACGGCGTGCATATCGAACATCTGAGCTCGAACGTGGTTATAAAAGACAATGACATCTCGAACGTTTGGTCCGGGATCCATGTCGACATGCAGTCGAGCGACAACGGGGCGCCTTACTTCCCCACCGTGATAACCATCGAGAACAACAACATCCTCCAGTGCAAGGACTTCGCGTACGTGGTCAAGGACAACATCAAGGTCGATGCGAAATGGGTCGTCAACGGTGATTCGCTGGTCGATTCACCGATCCAGATGAAGCTACCTATCACTATCTCCAACGGCGGGCATCTAACCCTCGAGGGGAGCGCATTGACGCTTTTTGGCATCGACGTGGCGCCCAACGGCTTCACAGTCGACCAGGGAGGGGAACTGACCCTCGACGGCGTGACCACCGAGGTCAAGAGTGCGGCATTGGGCACCTACCTCAATGTCCTGGACGGCGGCACGGCGCACATCGTGAACTCGACCCTGCGCGGTCTAGGTTACAATTTCGGCCCGAACGGGCAGAACGCCGGGGTCTACAGCGCCGGGCTCCTCGACATCGAAGGCTCATTCATCGGCAACGGCTACGACGGCATCGTGGTCGGGGGCGGGAACACCACGGTCCAATCGTCGGTCGTGATCAATTGCACCGACGGCCTCCGAGTCGTGGACGGCGGCCTCGATGTGTACAATTCCAGCATCATGGACATGGTTGGACTGGATGTCAAGGTCGACCAGGGCACGGTGAACCTTTACAACACATCCTTCAACGCCAATAGGTACCTCGTCTCCGGTGGACGGCTGAACGTCCTGTGGCAATGCGATGTTAAGACCATGTGGGAGAACGGGGTCACCATAGGCAATGCGTCCATTTCCATCTCCGAGAAGACCGGGGCCAAGGTCCTCGACGGGCAGACTGGGACCGACGGCCTCTCCGGCAAGTTCTATCTCAGGGAGTTCACGGACATTGGTTCCGGTAAGGAGATGACCACGGCGCACAACGTTTCCGGGTCCTTCATCGGGATGACCAACTGGACCGAGGCCAACGTCGTGAGCAACATGAAGATCTCTCTCTATCTGCCCGACCACATCCTTCCGTGGCTCAAGGTGCTGTCGCCAGGGCTCGTGGTCCATCAGACGAACAACACCCTCTTTGTCAACGGGACCGCCGGCGACAACCAATCGGGCCTCGACCGGGTCCAATGGAGCCTCGACCTGGACCTGTGGACCGATGTCAACGGCCTCTCTCCGTGGAACTTCTCGCTCTTTTTGAGGTTCGGCCACTACGACCTTTACATGCGGGCCCTCGACAGGGCCGGCAACGCCTATTATCTCACCATCAGTGTCACCATCGACAACTCGGCCCCCTTCCTGTTCGTGCTTGACCCCGAGGACGGGTTCGTCACGAAGCTTCGGACGGTCCTGGTCGAGGGGGCCACCGAGCGGGGCGCGACCGTGACCATCAAGGACATCTCGGTCCTTGCCGTCGATGGCAGCTTCCGCATATCGGTGCCCATAGACGAGGGTGAGAACGTGCTCGTGGTGACATCCAAGGACGACACCGGGAACTATAATTCGGTCAGCGTCAAGGTCATACGGGACACGACCGCACCGAAGATAGTGATCAACTCACCGCCCGAGAACTACGTGACCAACCGGAAGAATGAGCCGAACCTCCCAGTGACCGGCTACACCGACGTCGGGGCCAAGCTCATGTCCCAGGGCCGGGCAATCACCGTCAACGACGACGGCTCCTTCTCCTTCACCTACGGCCTGAAGGAGGGCATGAACGTCATCGACCTCATGGCCGAGGACTCGCTCGGCAATCAGAACTCGACGGTAAGGCATGTCCTCTACGACATTACGATCCCGCCGCTGAACATCAGCTCCCCCAGGGACGGCCTGTACACGAACCGGACGAGCATCCCCGTCGCCGGCCTGACAGAGGCCGGGGCCAACGTGAGCGCGAGGTCCCTCAACTTCACGGCGTCGACACAATCGGACCAGGGCGGCAGGTTCGAGCTCAGCCTCGGGCTCTCCGAGGGCCAAAACATCATCCAGGTCACCGTAAAGGACAGGGCCGGGAACACCAACCCAGGCAAGGGCACGCTCACGGTCTACAGGGACACCATCGCCCCGATGCTCACGCTCAATGGCGTCACGGACGGCATGGTCAGCGACCAGACCGCCCTCATCATCGAGGGCCAGACCGAGGCCGGCGCTACGTTAAAGCTCAACGGCAACCTTCTGCCGGTCGGTAGGACCGGGCTTTTCGGGACCACCCTGAACCTCTACTCGGCCAACAACACCTTCGTCTTCGATGCCACCGACAAGGCCGGTAACACCAAGGTCGTTACGGTACATATCAAGAGGAAGGCGCCCCCGGAGCCCAAGCCCACCGGGACGCAGGCAGCCTTCGATTACATGCCCCTGTTCGCCGTGATCGCCATCATCGTCCTCGTGGTCCAGTGGGTCCTGCTGTCTAGGTCCCGCATGCTCAAGGCCAGGAAGGACCGAATGGACAAGGCCTCGGCCCAGACCGAGGCGGCACCGCCCGATGAGCCCGAGGAGGGGCGCGAGGCCCCGCCAAAGAGGGTCACGCCAAAGCGGCCCCAGGGGCGCAAGCCCATAGTGGTCGAGAATAATGCACCGGAGTTCGACATCGAGTATGGCGAGGGCTCCGATATGCCCAAGGGGGGTGGCCGCCCATGAACGATCGCACCAAGCTCCTGCTGTTCATCCCGTTCCTGGCCCTATTGGCCCTGCTGGCCCTGCTCCTACTGACCTTCGCCGGCTCCAGCGGCGTATCCGCCGCTTGCTTCAATCTCACTCCGCCCGTCAGCGGGGACTGGGTCATCAATTCGAACGAGGTGTGTCTGACACCGGCCCTGGGCAGCCCCTACACGGTCAACGGAAACCTCGAGGTCAAAGGCACCGGAAACCTAACGCTGAACGGTGTGGAGATACGGATGGCCAGCGCGTTCAATGACCCCAAGACCATCACGGTCAGGAACACCGGGGTCCTTAATGTCATCGGCACGAGCAAGCTCACTGCCACCAACCCGGCCTTCAGGTACAAGTTCCTCATGGAAAAGGGCTCCAATGTCCTGATAACCGACAGCACCGTCGAGTACAGCGGCTACGCTGTGACGCCCGACGACGCGCTGGGCCCGCGCATCGAGTCCAACTCGGTGACCATCACAAGGAGCGTGTTCAGGTTCAACTATGCCGGGATATACATCAAGGACGCATCGCCCAGCATCGACAACTCCACCATCTCGAACAATCAGTTCGGCCTTTTAGTGGCCGGCTCCACGGCGAAGCCGACCATCTACGACACCAAGATCGTGCAAAACGACGATGGCGTCCACATCGTCGATGCCAGCCCGACCATCGGCAATGGCGAGATCGGGAACAACATGGACCGTGGGGTGTTCATCCTCCAGGGTAGCCCGAACATCTTCAACAACAACATACACAATAACGCCTTCGGGGTCTACATCCAGTCGGCCTCGCCCAAGATCACCAACAACCTCATCTGGTACCACCGGGACGGCGTCAGGTCCTACTTCAGCGACCCCGTCATCAAGGGGAATAACTTCCGCCACGACGCCCGCGAGATCATCTACATGTACCGGTCTGGCGGGACCATCGAGGGCAACTCGCTCAACGGCCCGGACATCCTCGAGGTCGGCCTCGGCGTGATGACCCATGGTATGTACCTGATATCCTCGACGACCACCATCAAGGGGAACTTTGTGTACTACATGAACTATTCCGCGGTGTTCGTCACCTCCGGCTGCAACCTCAGCATCCTGAACAACGACATCTCCTACTTCGAGGCCTCGTTCGGGATACGGGTCGCCTCGTCGACGGTCCGCATCGAGGGCAACACCATCAGCCACGGCCTTGAGAAATACTCCCAAGGCATCTCCATCGCGGGCTCCTCGGGGACCATCAAAGGGAACACGGTGAGCTATCTGAACTACGGCATGTACGGTTCCTTCTTGAACGAATCCCTGATCATCGAAGACAACACCTTCCAGGACTGCCCGAAGTTCGCCATCAACCTCTACGAGGCCCACATTATGATCCGGGGCAACCACTTCATCTCCAACAAGATCGGCCTCAACATAACCAGCAGCCGGCCCCAGGTCATCGGCAACACCTTCACGGACAACTCGCACGGCATGGACATCAACTACCACACAAACGCCTACATCGCCGACAACATATTCCTCATGGGCAACTATTCCATCAGCATGTGGTATGGCACGGCCACCCTCGTCAATAACACCATCCGCTTCAGCGGCAACTACAGCCTGTTCTTCTCATCCGAATCCCATGTCCGGATGATCGGCAACCATATCGAAGGCAATTATCAGAAAGGGGTCTACTTCCAGTATTCTGACGGCTGGCTGTCGAACAACAGCTTCTCGAGCTCCGGAACAGGCGTGTACTCCTGGCGGTCCAAGCTCGTCATGGACAATAACAGCATAAGCAAGAACTCGCTGGGCCTCTACATCGACGAGTCGACCCTCTACATGAACGGCGATACCATAGCAAACAACTCGGTCCAGGGACTGATGACATTCGACAGCAACGTAACTCTCTCCGGGCTGAAGGTCTACGACAACAAGGTCGGGATACATTCCTTCGCATCAAGGCTGCTGCTCAAGGACTCGGTCCTCGCCAACGACGAGACCGGCCTCTTCCTGTTCGAGGAGCTCTCGGCTACAATCCATAACGTCACTATCACTGGCAGCATGGAATCCATGGTCGCGATCAACGACAATGTGCCGGCCCTATACTTCGAGGACTGCACCTTCGCCGACAATCCTGGCAAGTTCCAGGTCCAGAGGTCCACGGTTGTCATCAACGGGTCCACCTTCCTCCGCGGCGAGGCGGGCATCGAGCTGACAAATGCCACCTTGCGTGTGAATGGGGGCTCCTTCGAGTCCGTGAACGCCTCCGCCATAACGGCCTTGGGCGGGTCCGTACGGGTCGACAACTCGACCTTCATGGGCAACAGGAAGGCCATCTACTCGATGGGCGCCACCGTGACGGTGCTGACGTCCCGCATCGAAGGCAGCAACGAGACGGGCATAGAGGTGGAAGATACCCACCTGTACATCAGTGACACGCGCGTCGTGAACAACAAGGACGGCATCCTGGAGCTCGGCGGGTCCAGCTTCGAAATCCTCAACTGCAACATCTCCTCCAACGTGGTCTTCGGCCTGTTCACATCGGACACGAGCTACCCCGTGAACATCAACTTCACGAGGAAGATAATCAACGAGGACAACGCCTTCATGATCCATGGCAGGATCAACATCCTCGAGGGCGGCCAGCTCTTCCTCCTTAGGGCCAACCTGGAGTTCTGGTGCGTCAACGCGGGCGAGTCGGGCCTGACGGTCATGGATGGCGGCCAGCTAGTTATGCGCGAGAATGTCCTCTCGGCCTACGACCATAGCAAGGGATACTTCTTCCAGGCCGCGGCCGGCAGCCGCATCGAGGTGAGCAACGCCTCCTTCAGGCACATTGGCTACGGCCTCACATATTCCGCCCAGGGCCTGGAGATAAGGACGGGCGCAGCCCACCTCAGCGACCTGTTCTTCGAGGACAACCAGGTGGGCCTCTACATCGTCGGTGCAACGGTCCAGGCGACCGGCCTCAGGTTCAACAATAACCAGAACGGGATGGTCGTGCAGGACGGCGAGGGATACCTCATCGGGTCCAGCTTCAATGCCAGCGTCAACCGGGATATCATCCTCATCAGGTCGACGGGGAAGCTGCTCGACTCCAAGGTCAACTTCAACAAGGTGGAATTGCAAGACCAGTCCAGCCTGTTCGTTGTGATGTGGTACCTCAGGGTGACGGCCCTGTGGAACGACGGCCAACCCGTGGCCAACGCATCCGTCATGCTGACGGACAAGGCCGCATCGGCCCTCACGAGCACCACTGACGCCCAGGGCAACACGCCAAGGCTAATAGTCCGCGAGTACCAGCAGAAGGGCCCGGACACGGGCGGCTACTTTGCCTTCACCCCGCACCTGGTGAACGTCAAGTTCAACCAGCTGTCCGTTGACAAGTCCCAGTACATCAATGTCTCCATGACGCTCAAGATTTCCCTTATCGACGACAGACCGCCGATCGTGAAGGTGACGAGCCCCGCGCCCGGGGACATACTGTACTCGGGCAAGGTCCTGTTCATAGGCACGGCTGTGGACGAGGGCTCCTCGGTCGCTGTCGTAGAGCTGAGCCTGGACGGCAGGAACTGGTTCCCGGCCAACGGGACGGACTTCTGGAGCGGCTACATGACGGTTGCGGACGGCATCCACACGGTCCAGATAAGGGCCACGGACGCCCGCGGCAACACGATCATAAACCTGGTCACGGTCGAGGTCGACCTGTCGAGCCCGCTCCTCCAGATATACTATCCGCTCGACGGGAGCATCACGAACCAGACCACGATCAAGGTCTACGGCAAGGTCCACCAGGGTGCCCAGCTCCTGCTGAACAAGGTCCAGGTACAGGTCGCGGCCAACGGGACCTTCACCTATGTCTATTCCCTGGTCGAGGGCCCGAACATGCTCAGCTTCAAGGCCTTCTCGAAGGACGGCAACGGAACCATGCAAAAGGACATCACCATCACAAGGGACACGGTGGCACCGGTGATCACATTGGTCCACCCGACGGCCAACGCCTTGGTCAACACATCGATGATAACCGTGACCGTCTCCTCCAATGAGGACGTTTCCTTCTTCATGAACGGAAAGCCCATCGGCACCTTCGGCGCCAAGGCCGACGGGGCCTTCGAGCTCGAGGAAGGCAGGAACACCATAACCATCAAGGCCGTGGACCGGGCCGGGAATTCGCGGACATACCAGCTCAACGTGACCCTTGACATCACAAAGCCAGTGCTCGTCCTCGAGAAGCCCATCACTACGGTCTTCACGACGAAGGATGAGCGGCTCATGATCAAGGGTATAACGGAGCAAGGGGTAAACCTGACATTGAACGGCAAGGTTGTCTCGCTGGGCGTCAATGGGACCTTCCAGCTCAAGAGCAAGATGCGCGTCGGCAAGAATACCTTCGTTCTCACATCCAAAGACAAGGCCGGGAACGAGAACACCCTCGTGCTCGAGGTCACCCGCAAGGAGGTCAAGAACAACACGCCCTACTACATCCTGTTCGTGGTCCTGGCCGTCCTAGGCGTCGTCGGGGACATCGGGGCGGTCATCTACTTCAACAAATACTACAAGCCCAAAGGGCCGGCCAAGAAGGGCGAGGCTCTAAGCGAGGAGGAAGCCGAGGAGAAGGAGCTCGAGGAGGGCCTGGAGGGCGAGGACGGCTGGGATGGCAAGACGGATGGCGATAGGCGCTATCCGAAGAGGCCGCCGCCCAAGGGCGACAATGGGTCAGGCGAGACAGAATTCGAGACCGTGGATGACCTGGGGGAGTTCTAGGCCTTGCGCCGGAACTCCCATTCGCACCATAGGTCCTGGGCGTGCTTGTCCGGCGGGCAGACCTTGCAGGTCATCGTGTAGTTCGGGCTGAACTCTTTGGCGAACCCCTCGAGGTAGCCGGACCGGACTACCTTGCAGCCGAACTCGGCCAGGCCCTTGGACAGCCTCGTGCCCTGGACCCGGCATTTAATGTTCTTGAGGACTAGGGTATCTCCTTTCCTCTCCAGCTCCTTGTCCTCGAGGTCCAGGGCCCACGAGGTCAGCCTCAGGAGGCGCTCGAAGGTCTCTATGTCGTCACCCTTGAGCCCCGTCGTCTCCCGGAGCCTGCGGCACTCGATCTTGCCGAGCACGGCCCAGACCTTGGCGTCTATGTCCGTGGCGGCCTCGGTGCCGAACCTATCCTCTATGCCGAGGTAATAGAGCCCGTCAACGGTCCAAAGCATGCGCATATGCATGAATAGCAGGTCCACGAGCTCGTCCTTTTTCATGGAAAGTAGTAACTTCCGGTCGAGCTTCCTGGCCTTGGTGTCTCCGGTCATAGTGATCGTAGGTGTATGGCCTGGTGATTTTATAAAATGCGCTTATGGACGATTTTTATAACTAGTCCGGCGCTTTTCTCCACGCCGTGAAGGGCATGAATCTATTGTACGGGTCGAAATAGGTTATACCCGGTTTAATGATGATCGGGAACATCCAGTGGCCCGTGGTCCCAAGCATGTTCGCCACGATGACCTCTACTAAGAATTGATAGTCCTTTCGTATCAGGCTCTTCGCAATGGTCGGGCTAACAGAGGCTGGCAACCTTAGGAAGATCTCTTCGGAGAAGGGCTTACCAGGCACTATTTCTAGGCCTTTCCTCTCATAAGCACCGGTCGTGGGATTGAACGCTTCGTATTCTTTTCCGCACTTCAACCAAAGTCTCACGGCCTTCAAGTCGATGCGCTGACCGCTCTTGATGACAAGATCGATGATGTAGTCCCATCCTAACCTGATTGCTTCGACGATTTTGGTCTCACCCGATGCCGTTGGAGCGTTCCGGACGGACAGGGTGATGTGGAGCGGCAGCTTGTCAGCGTTCTTTTCCCTCATGGCCTCCATAAGATCCTCCTTCCAATCGGTCTTGATGGTCGGAAGTCTTGATGCAGGCTCCTCGATCGAATGCGAAGGGCCAACGGCCTCGACCGGTATCGGCGATAGCAGAACGAAAGGAAGGACAGTCAGCCCGTAGGTCCGGGTCACCCGTTTCCCATCGATCTCGATGAATGTAACGAGCTCCCACTCTAACGCGTTCGGTATCGTCCATCCGACATCTACAGGTATCGTAAAGTCGACCACAGTGATCGCTGGGCGTCCTGGGCCGAACCTCCCACCGATTAACGGCTGGACATTGCGGTGCAGGGTTTTGCTCTCCCAATAACTGGTATCCTTGCCTTCAAAATCTGAGTCATTGTGCAATAATAATTCCCTGCACTGAAGGAGGAGGTAACCGTAATTCAGAACGCATTCCTCCTCGGATGCGCAGGTAAACCGGACCTTGAAGCTCTCGCCGAGCCTGAACTGGTTCGTGGGCAGCTCCAGCCCGGCATTTAACTTCGGTGCACTCGTTAGAGACTCGAGGAAATTCAATCTCATATCCCGTCGACCGTTCAGGTGTATGGATTGGAGGAAAATAATGGTGCCGGTCAAAAAGTTAGAAAATAGATTCAATAAATAACGTTACTTATAGAAAAAGAATGAGAATATATATATTTGTGAAAATATTGATGTGCCCCTACAAGGCCAAAGGGCCTAACTGTCAGAATCGAAAAAAAAGATAATAAAGCCCCCTACACGGTGGCCCTTAAATACTGAAAATGGAATCGAACAAAGGACGAAGGGAGCCCATGGCCAAGAAGGTCAAGATGAAGGTCGACGGGCCCAGGCGCGATAAAGCGCGGGGCCCGAGGTCCAAACCCTCGCTTGAAGTTGAGGACGACCCCCGTCAATACGCCCGCGAAATCGTTAATGCGGTCCTATCGGACGGGCTGATGATATTCCTCGCGGCGATGATGCTCCCCATAGTCCTGCTGCCGACCTTCTTCTACCTCGGCCCGGAATCCTGGGGCGTCAGGGATTTCATCAGTGTCGCAAACCTGGTCATCCTGGCGATATTCTATGTTGAGTATTACTCAAAGCTCTACCTTGCCAAGGACCGCTGGGCCCATTTCAAGAACGGATGGCACCTTGTGGACCTGTTCGTCATCACACTCCCGCTGCTAGAGCTCTTCCCAATGCTCGGCATCACCGGCACCCACTCCCTGCTCCTCTTGCGGCTCCTCCGGCTCCTTAGGCTCTTCGCCGTGGGCGGCAGGTCCGTGGAGCGGCGGGGGCACGGCGAGGAGACGGCGGAGTCCGCGGCCCTGGAGCGGTCCACCATGGAGATCAGGACCGTGGACGGGGCCCTCAGCAATGTCAAGGGGGGCCTCGCGCTCGAGCAGGTCCCCAGCTACCTCACGGACCCCAAGCAGACCTGGATCGACATCTCGGGGGTAACGGAGGTAGACATCAAGAACCTCAGCAAGGTCCTCGACATCCAAGAGACCCTGCTAGAGAGCAAGCTCGTCGAGGAGGCCTACCCCAGGATAGACTACCTGGCCAGCCAATCGCTGGTCTTTCTCCAGGCGGGCCATATCGAGGCCCCCTCGGAGGGGAGGAAATACCTTTCCGTCAAGAAGCACGGCCTCCTGGTCATCTGCGCAGGCCAAAACATCCTGACCATCTCGCGGCAGAAGGCCGAGGCCTTCGAGATGATTCTCGAGAGCGCACGGAAGAGGTCAAAAGGCGACAAGGCCCTGGTCGTTACGGTCCTTTACAGCGTCCTCGACTACGTGATACAAAGGTACCATGCCGTGGTCCACGAGGTCGAGCGGGAGCTCATCAAGCTGGAGAACATGCCCTCCGACGAGAAGCCAAAGGACTTCCTGGCAAGGACCTTCGAGCTGAAAAAGGAGGTCACGCGGCTCGGCTCGTCATTGCACCACCTCAAGGAGGTCGTCGGGGTCATAACCTCGAAGCGCGCCCCTCTCGAGGGCTTCGACAGTTCGTGGGAGGACGTCTTCGACATCCTCCTGGACGAGGCCGGCTACCTGTACGAGACCATCGAGAACTCCAAGGAGAACCTCATGTCCATAATCGAGCTGCACATAAACATGACCTCGTACCAGATGAACAAGGTGATGAGGCTCATCGCGGTGATAAGCTCCCTGACCCTCATTCCCAGCATCATCGGCGGGCTGCTGAGCATGAACATTATCGGAATGCCGGCGCCGGTGCACCTGTGGCAGATGGTGGCCATGACCCTCATCCTGATGAGCACGGTGGGCTGGATATTCTACAAGCTCGGCTGGCTGAAGTACTGAGGACAACGACGGCCGTTCTATCTTGGGGTATCCCTCAGGATCGACCTCGTTAGGCAGGTCGCTCCGCCGGTCCTGTTGTTGCAGAGCTCCTGGGCCCTGAAGGTGATGACATCTATTCCGGCCTTGACGAGCCGGCCCCTGGTCTTCGGGTATCCGGCGAGCATTATGACGCGGCCGGGCCGGAGGGCCAGGACATTGGGCGCCAGGCCGTCGAACTCCTCGGGGACGACCTCGATGATGTCCATCCCCAGCTCCTTGAGCTTGTGCAGGAAGATGACCGGCAGCATCTTCTTGTGGGCCAGGGCCATCTTGCGGTCCACCATCGATATCAGGCTCTGGAGATGGATGCAGGTCTCGGGCCCCTCCCAATGGGGCAGGTGGACCGGGTGCACGGTGGCGATGCCCTTCAGCGACGCTTGGAGCTGCCTGGCGCCCTCCATGTTCGTCCTGTAGGCGATGCCGACGGCCAGGTTCTTGCCGTTGAGCCAGAGGCAGTCCCCGCCCTCGACCGTGCCCGGGGCCCTGATGCGCCACTTGACCGGGACGCCTATTTCCTTTAGGTCCCGAACGGCGGCCTCCTCCTCGTTGCGCCGGAGCTTCTTGGCCATCCTGCAGACGAAGGCGCCCTTGTCCAGGACCATGGCCGGGTCCTGGACGAAGATGCTGTCCAGGTCGCCCTGCTGCTTGCCGGACGCCGTGATGATCTCGTCGACCTCGTCTTTGAAGATGTCGACGAACTCCTCCCATTCCTTGAGGGTCCTCCTGGGGTTGGGCTGGCGGAAATACAGATAGGCCCTCCACCGCTTCAGGCTCTTCACGTTCTCGACGGGCGGCTTGACAAGTACCCGCCTTAGCCTCTCGACCATTGTCTGGGCGCCGAAGGTCCTCTCTCTTGACATCGCGAAATCGGATTCAGGTCCAGGTTAAAAAGGGTAACGATTCTGGTCCACTGTTTCATCTACCGGGCGCAATATGTCCCGCTCCGTTGTCCCATCATGTTTTTCCATTTCGCTTCATATCTTCAACGAACGGCCTGGATGGTCATGGAAAGGTTCATATTTCCTCACGGACATCGATAGACCGCATGACCGTCGGGCAACCAGCCCAACAGCCAGGCCTCTTACAGGTGGGCCTCAAGGGCAGCCTTAAGATACTGTTGATCCTTGGCATCGTGACCCTTCTTGTGGGCCTTATCGTCTATCCGGCACTTGGCGCGCTCCACCCTCTGAACAAGTCGTCCAAGGGCCGTGATATAATCATCCAGTTCAAGGTCACCGAATACACAAAGCAGCCTGTGAAGATCGTCGTCGGCCACACCTTCAGGATCCACCCCACTGGTGGGCTCTTTTTCTACGTGGTGGGGACTGACCCCGTGGTTTTCAACCTCACGATCACCGAGCTGGACGGGAAATATACCTTCACTGAATATAAGCAGCTCACCGTGCCCATGACGCTGAGCGCGTCGTCGGGCTCCGGGGAATTCGACCATTACGAGAAAGTCGAGCTCAATGCCGAGCTCTCGCCGGCGATGTATAACATCGAGGTCGAGGCCAATGATGATGTTACTTGTTCGGTTACGCAGGACTTCAAGTACACCGACGCTCAGAACGCCGTGTGCGGCATCGCTGTCGTCGGGGCGGGCCTGATAGTCCTCTGGTTCTATCTGGCCTCCAAGATCATCGAAACGAATAGGGTTGCGGCGATCCGACAGAGGAACCAGGCGGCCATGGCCCAATACCAGAATGCATATCCCCAGAGCGGTCCTCAATATTACCAAGGCTATCCGCAATATTCCCAGAACATCTACGCACGCGATGGCGTCCAGGTGGTGGCCCCCCAGCCAGTGGCACCATCCTACGGCCCGTCGTATCCGGCCTACGGCCAGCCGGTGGTCCAAGGGCAATCCCTCTACGGCACCGGCCAGGCCGATCCATCGCAGTCAAACCTCGCATACCGCGAGGGCGGGATCTACACCGAGCTCGTGTGCAACAACTGCCGGCAGATCGTCCGCAACCAGCCTGTGGCCGGTGTTGTGACCTGCGAGCACTGCGGTGACAAGGCCAGGGCCTTTTGAGACCGGCGGGCCCTCGGTCATCCTCGAGATCTACGTGGCCTCGGACAATCTGGCCTCCATGACGGGGCTTTTGGCGGAACTTGGCTCCGAGTTCAGGAAGAAGCTGGACGAGAAGGGCATCGACCGGGAGTCCTTGCTCCTTTCGACCGACGAGAGGATGCGCCAGGTCCTCAAGGACACGGCCCTCTTGCTTGACAAATACGCGGAGTCCG
>Ga0315286_10003447_pt1 | contig 14962 bp, 7 predicted proteins | sample YL17G10_0_MG_FD_205038 | JGI IMG/M metagenome (GOLD analysis project Ga0315286, IMG submission 205038) | Sediment microbial communities from Yellowstone Lake, YNP, Wyoming, USA - YL17G10_0 | ecosystem: Environmental > Aquatic > Freshwater > Lake > Sediment | place: USA: Wyoming | collected...
CGATCTCGTGGAACGTTCCGGATGGCGCATGGAACATCATGACCTTTGTGTGTGTGCCGGATGGAGATCCGAACGTGGATTACCTCGAACCGGCGAGCGTCGCCAAGTTCATCGGCATGGTCTATCAGCCGTATTACGACAGATTCGCGATGGATTTCGGCAAGACCATTGCCGGCGCGTTTTACGATGAACCCACCATGTACCGGGGGCAAGGCCGCTTATGGACGGACAAGTTCAATGAGAAATTCCAAGCCGCCCACGGCTTCAATCCAGCTCCGTACTACCCGGCGCTGTGGTACGACATCGGGCCGGAGACGCAGGCGGCTCGGAACTATTTGTTTGGCTTCCGGACCGAGCTGTACGCCACCGGTTATATGAAAACCGTTCAGGACTGGTGCACGGCCCACGGCCGCATCCCGTTGCTTGGGCATCAGGACCAGGAAAACGTCAAGAACCCTGTCGGCGTTTCCGGCGATCTCATGAAATGTTACAAGCATCAGGACGTGCCGGGCGTTGACAAGATCGGCTGGGAGAATGATCCCGAAGCCTATTACAAGATCGTCAGTTCCGCGGCCCACAACTGGGACAAAGCCCAGGCTATGACCGAGACGTATGGCGCCATGGGCAATCTGAGCTGGGACCGGCTCTACGCGATCGTGATGGAACAATACGCCAAGGGGATCAACAACATCATTCCCCACGGCGTCTGGTATAACCTCGGCGACGTCACCTATCTGCCCGAGCTGTCCGATCGCAATCCCCTCTATAGGGAGGGGCTGGCCGCCTACAACACCTATGTCGGCCGGCTCAATGTCCTGTTGCAGGATACCGGCCGGCACGTGGCCGATATCGCCGTGCTCTATCCGATCGCCACGCTGCAAGCGGGCTACCATTTCGATGGTCCGCGGAGTCCCTATGTCGGCGGGGTGAACATCCCGGAAGCCGATTACGTTACCCTCGGCGAACTCCTGGCCGCCAAGGTGTGCCGCGATTTCACTTTTCTCCACCCCGAAGTTCTCGATGAACGGTGCTCGCTCAAGGGCGATCGCCTCGCCCTGAACAATAAGATCAACCACGAAGAGTACCGCGTGCTGATCCTGCCCGGGCATCGCACGATCCGCTGGAGCAATTTGAAGAAGATCAAACAATTCTTCGACAACGGCGGCCAGGTGATTGCCACCGGCCAACTGCCGTCCAAGTCAGCCGAGTTCGGCCACGATGCCGATGTGGTGCGAACGATCCAGACGATGTTCCCCAAGGTCCCGCCGCAGGTCCTCGCCACCGCGTCCACCGAATGGCGCGAGACCGGCGCCTACGAAGCCGCCAAAGCCATCGACGGCGCACCCGATACCCGCTGGGCGCCATCGGATGAACAAGCCAAGGACTGGTGGCTCGAAGTGGATTTTGGGACCGATCAAACCTTTGATTCGACCCGGATCACAGAGGCGTTCGATCGGGTGACGGCCTACAGCATCCAGTACTGGAACGGCGCCGCTTGGACGGACTGCGCCACCGGCAGCACGATCGGCGCCAACAAGGTGGACACGTTCGACCCCGTGACCGCCTCGCGGGTCCGGCTCGCCATTGGCCGCGTCTCTTCGGGCAAGCCGTCCATCGCCGAGTTTGAAGTGCACCTGACTGACGGTCCCAATCTGGCTCACGGCGATTCCCTGATCGTCCAATCCGGCAGGAATGGCGCGTCGGCCATCTACCTCAACTCACCCAACGAAACAAATCTGCGCCAGGCGCTCGACCGCGCCCTCAAGGTGTATGACGTGAGCATCGAGAGCCGTGAGAAGCTGCGCTATTTTCACCGCGTGCAGGGCGGTAAGCACGTTTACTTTTTCGTGAACCTCGGCGAAAAGCCCGCCGATGCCGATGTCCGGCTGCGGGGGAAGATGAAACCGGAATCCTGGGATCCCCACACCGGCAAGGTGATCGTGCCGGAATACTCGTACGCGGTTGAGGCAGGCCAGGCCGTGACGAAGGTCAAGTTGAGCGTTGACCGGGTCCGTTCCATCTTTGTCGTCGGGCGGTGACGCGAGTCAAGTGGATGGGCCTTCTCCACGGTTTCCGTTGAAGGATACTAAACGAAAAGAGACGTTACCATCCAGAAGAACTTTAAATGATGGATTTTCAATCCAAAGGAGGCAGATCGATGCCCATACACCGGGCATCGGCCTTCACGACATCCATCAGGGCCGCGAGCTGATCGTCCGCCAGCGGTTCCACAGTGTGGGAGCTCAAGATCCTGGCGACTTCCAGGCGTGCCCGATCCCAAGCGCTCTTTTTCCCGCGATGAACCCAGGTGTCATAGGCATCGCGGTCGACCACGGCACCGGCCGGATAGACCTCTTTACGGAACCACCGCAGCGTCTCCGCCGAAGTCAGGAAATGATCCCCCGCGTAAATGTCCCCGTAGAGATCGCCGGCCAGCCGGTCTTCCCGGGCTTCGATGCCCCTGACCATGCGGAGAGCCATACCGCAGATCTCGTTATCGAACACAAGCTTCTCCAGGCTCTGACAGCTCTCAAAATCCAGCATGCCCGGGCCGGAGATGATGTTCGCCCCCGCGAGAGCCGCGACGAGCGCCCCCATGCCCGTCTCAAAGCCAGCCTGGCCGTCGACGATCTTGGCGTCGGAGAGCCCCATGTAGGAATGGGTGGGAAGACCCAGGTGCTTCCCGACCTGGATATGGGCGGCGTTGATCATCATGGTCTCCACGGCTCCCATGGGCGGCGTTCCCGTCCTCATATCGAACGCCGCCGGTGACCCTCCGAAGATGATGGGCGACCCCGGATGGGCCAACTGGTGAATGACGATGCCGCTCAGGTTTTCGGCCGTCAGCTGCACCAGCGCTCCGGCCAGAGTGACAGGGGAGGTGGCCCCCGTCAAGGGCATCGAGATCAGCGCGGCGGGGATCCCCGCCCGGGACGCGTCAATGAGGTTCTGGCAGGTCAGGTTGCTCCATTTCAAGGGCGGCGAGGGACAGCAATCGAAGATCGCCAGGGGTTTCTCTCTCAGCGCCCGTTCGCTCCTCCGGACGGCCACCAGCATGTCTTTCATGATCTTGAAGCTTTCCACGGCAAAGGTGCCGGTGATGATCGGCTTCGTGCAGAACCGCAGCCCGATGTAGAGCCGATACCTGTCCTGCATGGCTTCGGGCACGTCCATGGAGATCATCTCCGTGCTCTGCGCGGCGATGTTCTTAAGGGCATCCGTCAAGATCGCGAAACGGACGAGGTCCCTGGTCGCCGGCTTCCTTTCTTCCAATGTCGCCGGATCCAGGATCTTCAAGGCCCCGGAGCCCGGGTCGAAGTGGACCGCGTCCCCTTCCAGGGCCATCGTCAGAGCGCCGCCGCGGTCATACACGTGGATCGCATGGGGCGCGGTCTTGAGCGACGCTTCAACGAGGCTCGGCTTGAACGAGACGATCCGATCCCGGCGGGGACATCCCGCGTCCGCCAGGAGGCGCGTCGCTTCGTCGTTCTCGATGAGGACGCCCGTCTTTTCCAGGACATCCAAAGCTTCAGAAACAATCTGGTCGAGGAATGGCCGGGCCAGCAAGTCGAGCTTCGGTCTCTTCGTCTCCAGCATTTTCTCCTCCTTCAATCCTATCGATCACTCATCATCGGGCCTGTCCGCCGGACCGACGCGGAGCATCACTTCGGAGAACATGGGCTTGGGCGTCACGAGCCGGAGGACGGCTTCAGCGCCGTCGGCGCCGTCGCCGGACATCATAATCCGGAAATCGACCGTCTTGCCCTTCCAAGCCCGGTCGATCGGGAGCCGGAAGGTCATCCCGGCGAGCTTGGGCGCGCCCGAATTCCACTCGTAGTTGTGGTAGGGATAGCTCGGGGCGCGGTGGTGCGGTACGACGGGCCGGCCGTCGACCAAGGCGACGACGTAGACGCCGTCGACGGGATCGAACTGGGCCGGTCCGGCCGTGACCGCGACGGCATACTCCCGGCCGGACGCGTCCTCGGCCGGGACGTGGACCGCAGTCAGGACGCGGCGGAGTGCGGACGTCTCGCCGAAGAAATTCGTCGCCCGCCAGCCGCTCCGGTCGACGAGCTTACCCGCGCCGTCGTAGCCGAGGATCTCCGTGACGCCGAAGTTGCGGCCCCGGATCCGCACATAGCGGCACGGCCCCCCGGCGAGCGGGACGGAGATCGCGACGGGCGCCTTGTCGCCCGCGTCGACGTCGAAGACCTTGATCGTCTTTCTCCTCTGCCTTAGCTCGCCCGACGCCGGGATGCCGTCCGCGGCGGCGAACGACAGCCCGCCCGTCCGTGTCCAGGTCGTCAGGTCGGACGACGTCTCGACCGCTTCGAGGAAGGCGGCGTCCGTCCGCCTCGCCACCCGCAGCTCGAGCCGCGCCAGATCGGTCGGACGGCCGAGATCGATACGCCAGAGCGAGGCCTCGCTCCGGTAGGCGGCCGGGCTGCCGGTGAACGGGCTGCGGCGGGGGAAGCCGTCGCTCCAGCGCGTCTCCGGATTCCCGTCGAAGGCGTTGCGATAGGTCCCCTCGGCGGCGACGACCTTGTCCCACATGTAGGCCCGGCAGGCCTCGATCTCGGCCAATTTCGACGGCGCCTGCTTCAGCCGGACCATCTCCCGGATCTCGAGGGCGTCGTCGTCGAGGGTGAATTTCGCCAGCTCCGTCAAGCGCTGAGCGCCGGGCGCGGCCGCCGGATCGTCGCGGAAATCGGCCAAGCGGGCGAAGGACGGGCCGCCGGCGGCCGCGCCCGGGAAAGTGATCGGCCACGGCGTGCCCCCCGTGGGGATGGAGATCCCGGCGGACGTCCGCACCGGCCGGTCCCCGAAACCGCGGAACTCCACCTCGGCCTTTTGACCCGGCCGTCCGAACAGCTTGACCCCGAAGCTCCCGTCGCCGGGCCCGGGGATGATCTCGAAGGGGACGCCGGAGATGGAGGGCTCGGCCGGCGGCTTCGTATCGATCTGGATGAGCTTGAGGCTGAAGGGATCCATCTCGACATCCAGTGTCCCGCCGACAGCCGCCCCCGAGCCCGCCGTTTTCATCATCATCTCGAAGGGATGGCGCTGCCGAACGGTCAACGCCGCGCCGGGCGCGGCCGCGAGTCCGATCGACGTATCGAGCGGGATCGTCTTGACCATCGGCTCCCAGGTCATATTGCGCACGAGGACGAAGGACGACGCGCCGTCGGCGTGGGCGATATCGCCGCCGGGCAGAGGGAACGATGCTTTGAGCAGAGGCTCAAGCTGTTTGTGAAGCTGGATCAGCCTGGCCAGGCGCGGATAGTCCGCGTCGCCCAGGAAGAAGAACGTCCCGTACATCTCGGGCGAGAGAACGGAAGCCCGGCCGAAGGCCTGGGCCACGAGGTCGTCCTCCCATTTCTCGAGGCAGCTGTTGAAGCAGATGCCGTGGTCCTCGAACTGGCGGAAGGGCGTCCCGTAGAAGCTCGAGGTCAGCTCCCGGCCGATGGAGCAGTCGCGGTTGTAGAGGCTCGCCGTCCGATTGCTGATGTGGACGTCGATATAGGTCTCCTGCCCCCGCCAGAGGAGGCAGTCGGTGATCGTCAGCATGTAGGGCGAGTTGTTGATCCGGTGGTTGATCGCCACGAACTTCGGGTCGACGCGGCGGGCCTCGGACAGGGCGTCGGCCAGGCTCTGGTATTTCTTCTCCAGGACGTACTTGTCCTTGTGGTTGAGGGCCGAAACGACGGTGTCCATCTTGAACAGGCCGGCGTTGAAGTCCTTGACCCAGGACAGGAGCTGGCCGCGGCGGGCGGCCATGGACTCCGGCGTTTCGCCGAAGCCGTCCGGCCCGATCCAGAGGCCGAGGCGCATCCCGAGGGCGGACGAAGCGGCGGCGATGGGGCCGAGGCCGGAGGGGAACCGCGACAGGAAGTCGGCCTTGAACTCGGGATAATAGGTCCCCTGCGATTCCACCAGGCCGGCGTCCGAGTTGTAGATGTCGAACTGCAGGCCGTAGAGGTCCTTGAGCCGCCGCAAGGCGGCGAAGTTGGCCAGGACCTCGGATTCGCGCGGGCCGGAATTGTCGTGGCAGAGCCAGTCGAAGTAGAACGTGGCGAAGTCCACCCGGTTGGCCCGGATGGCCTGGATGTACCGGCCGAAGGCCTCCTCGACCCGCCCGGCGGCCGCGACGCCGAAGCCGGCCGTCTTGCTCGTCCACGTCCCGCCCGGCGCGACCGCCGCGCCGGGAAAATGAGCGAAGGCGATCCGCCCCGCGCGCACCGCCGCCTCGGCGATGGGCCACTCCAGGCCCCAGAACAACTGCCCATCGAGAAAGGCGGGATTCTCGACCTTCTCGGGAGTCGGCACGCCGGCGACGGCGAAGGCGTCGACGACGGCGTCCCGGACGGTCACGGGCTCGGGCCGGGCATTGACGACCGTCAGGCTCTTGCGGACATACCAGGCGTCGGGGGGCAGGAGATACTCGACCTCGACGCTCACCCCCGCCCAGGGGCCGCGGCCGGCATGGACGATCCTCAGCCTGTCGGACGCGGGGCGGACGGCGGGCTTCGAGGCGAAGTCCGCGGCGGTGACGGAGGCGGCCCGGCCGCCGGCTTCAAGGACGAGCTCGAACGGGGCGGCCGCGACATCGTAGGCCTTTCCGCTCAGCTTGTTGGTCAGGCGCAGGCGGTCCGGGCCCGCGATCTCCACGGCCAGGCTGCGGTTCTCCAGCCCGGGCCCGGCCGGCGCCGGGGGCGCGGGCCGCGCGGCGAAGGTCCAAACCGCCAGAGCCAGCAGGACAAGGATGGACGGAATTCGGGACGACGTCATGGGCGCCTCCGCGCGCGCGAGCGATCCGTTCGGCCCGGCTCACTCACGGCGGATTTCGAGCTCGACCGGCTTGTAGCCGCCCTTGGCCTTGAAATAGAGGATCAGGATGAGGAAGCAGACGAACATGATGGCCGGGAAGAAGGCCACGGTCATCAGGGCGCCCTTCTTGGCCACGGCCGTCACGTCGGCGACCGCTTGCTTCTCCTCCGGCGCGAGCTCCGCGAGCTTGGCCTGGTCGAGGGTCTTGTAGCCGCCGAAGACGCTCGACTTCTCGGCCGCGGCGATCTTGGCGTGGATCGCCGGCTGGTTGGCCAACAGGTCGCGGTCGATCTGCCGGTCCTGGATGTTGCCCAGGAACACGGCGCCCAGAACGCCCACGCTCAGCATTCCCATGCCCCCGATGGCGTTGATGGTCAGCGCCCCGCCCTTCGGGAACCTCTCAGCGGCCACGCCCAGCATCGTCGGCCAGAAGAAGGATTTGCCGAAGGCGTAGACCGTCGCGGCGATAAAGATCAGGAGGCCGGACGCCTTGGACAGGAAGACCAGCCCGAGGACGGCCACGGCGCTGCCGGCCGCGAGCAGGCCCAGGGGCGAGATCTTGTGGATGATCGACCCGGCCATGAACCGGAGGAGCATCATGATGAAGGCGGTGTAGATCAGGACCCAGCCCGGGGCGAAGCCCATCTTGCCCATGACCGGAGTCACGAGGTCCGTGATCCAGCTATCCGTGCCCAGCTCGGTGGTCGCCAGGGGGAGCATGATCAGGATGAGGAAGAACAGGAGCGGCTGGCCGAGCTTGCGGACATAGAGGCCGTAGCCGACGATCAGGGCCGCGGCGACGCCGATCTTGAGCCCGAGCGACCACTGGAAGATGCGGCCGATCTCGGCGATCATGATGGCCACGACGACGACCGCCCCGAGGATGCCCGTCTCCTGGAGCATGCTCTTATAGGACACGCCCGCCTTGACCCGCTCCTGGACGGGGAATTTGGTCTTGAGCAGGAGGGCGCCGTAGATCGCGGCGGGGATGAGCAGGAGGCCGACCTTCCACCGCCAACCGAGGGAGGGCATCAGGATGAGGATCAGCAATCCGCCCAGGACCATGCCGCCGGGCCAGCCGGCGTGGAGGATGTTCAGCCAGCGCGTCTTGTCCTTCGAGTAGGCGGTCGCCACGACCGGGTTGATGACGGCCTCGACCGTCCCGTTGCCCAGGGCCAGGATGAACGTTCCCCAGTAAAGCATCGAGTAGCCGGTGGCGAATATCGTGACGAACGTGGCCGCCACATGGCAGACGAAGCCGAAAGCCAGCGCCCGCCCGTAGCCGATGCGGTCGATGACCAGGCTGAAGAGGATGATGCTCAAGGCGAAGGGCCAGAGGCCGACGCCCAGGATCTCGCCCTTCTGGGTCTCGCTGAGGTTGAAATGGACGCCCAACTCGCCGATGATGTTCGCCCGGATGATGAACCCGAACGACGTGGCGATCAGGGCCAGGAAGCAGGTGACGAACAGGGTCTTGGACACCTTCTCCGCCGGAGCGGGAACCCCGGCGCTCTGAACCGTCTCAGCCATGACTCTCCTCCTTTGTTCCAGTCGTTGCGCTCTATCTTATCTCAAGACCTCGATCGAAGTCTTGCCCTCCGCTTCGACGGCGAGCCAGAGGACGACGCTCCGGCCTTCGAGCCGGCGCACCTCGCCGACCGCGTATTCGCGGCCCTCGCGCAACGCCCGTCCGCCGAGCGTGACGCCCCGGACGGGCCCGCCCGCGTTCTTCAGGACGACGACGGGCCGGACGAGCGGCGACTCCGCCGACGCCTCCCAGGTCCAGCCCAGCGGCCCGGCGGCCGCGGCGTCGAAGACGAAGGCCTTCTCCGGCGTGTCGAAGCCGGCGAATTTCGCGCCGCCCTTCACGGAAGCGACCGCGGCCGGCCGGATCCAAGCCCGGCCGAGGCGGACGAGGTCGGCGATCGGCTTGTCCGTCATGCCGTAGAGGCCGGCCCACCAGCTGCGGTTAGCCTCGCTGTGGAGGACCGGATCGGAGATCGGGAAGCCCAGGAAATGGGTCACCCGGTCGCCGGCCTGGACGCGGCGGCCGTCGCAGTTGGGCTCGCCGACGGGCCAATGGTTGCACGAGCCCCAGCTCGACAGGCTGGCGATGTCCCGGTCGTTGAGATAGCTCATCCTGTTGCCCGGCTCGAAGACGATGAACGGGTCGTACTTCGAGGTCAGGTTGTGGCGCTGGATGTTGGGCATCTCCGGGAGCGTCTTGGTCGTCTTGGCCGGCGGATTGGGGATGTAGGAGAGCGTTTGGGTCTCGCCCTTGAGGTTGGCGATCGTGACCCAATCCTTCTCGATGACGTCGCCCTGCTTCATCCCCAGCTCGGTCAGGGGCAGCGATTCCTGGAACTGACGGGGCAGGCCGAGGGCGTCGGTGTTCCAGCAGACCTTCCGCACGCCCGTCCCGTCGGGATAGATATAGTAGTACTCGTCGACCCAGACGCCCCAGCCCGTCTTCTCGTTGACCTGCCAGAAGTGGTTGTGAGCGCTGATCGGGGCGTAGCGCCAATGGATGACGACGCGGGCCGGCGTGTTCTCGATGATCCGCACGTGCGAGTAGAGGCACTTGGGATCCTCCATGTGCTCGTAACAACCCTCCTTGTCGTCCCAGGCTTCGACGCTCTGGTCGGCCATCCACAGCCCCGTCTCGCTGATCCAGGCCGGGCTATAACGCGTGCCGCGCCAGAAGACGACTTTGATCGGGGATGCGGCGAACGTCACCACGATGTCCGTGTCCTCGCCCACCGGCCAGAGGGCGTCCCACTCCGGATAATAGGAGAGCTTGGTGTAGAACGCCCCGAACTCCTTGCCGCCGGGTGGGCCCGTCGGCATCTTCCGGACGGGGATGTCGGGCTCGGCCGGCTTGCCCAGGCCGTCGACGTAGGCCCGGAGCCGTTCGCCGGAGAGGGCGCCGTCGAAGACGCGCACCTCGTCCAGGATCCCGTCGACCGTGTACCAGAACGGCAGCGTCCCGTGGTCCCCGATCTGGTTCGAGGGCTTGACTGCGGCGTAGTTCTGCCCGACGCGCAGGCTCATGTCCTTCGCTTGCTTGAACGCCTTCTTCACGGCCAGCGTCCCCGCGGGCTTCCCGTCGAGATAGAGAGTGATGCCTTCGCCCTCCTTGACGACGGCGGCGATATGCGTCCACTTGCGCAGGGGCAGGACGAAGTCGTCCGAGACGCAGCGATACGGCTCGTCGTTGATCGTCAGCTCCATCATGAACTGGCCCCGGGTCCCCACGCCGAAATAGAAGCCATTGACGCCGTCCTTCGTCTGGATGACGACGGGCGCCCAGTTCCAGGGATAGGCGGCCTGGGCGACCCAGGCGTCGACGGTGAAGCTCCCGCCGATCGCCGGGACCTGCTTGGCCGGTCGCTCGAGGCAGAAGGTGTAGCCGTCGAGCCGGATCGCTTTGCCGGCCGCTCCGGGCACGGCGGTGAACTTGCCGCTGATCGCGTCCTTGATGTTGCCCGCGGCGTCGAGCGCTGAGGTCGGTTCCGGAGCGTCGAAATTCCAATGCATGAGGAGAGCCGGTTCCCCCGACTTCGGGCCGGCCTGGACGCCCCGGGCGGAAGAGGCCCCCGGGGAAACGATAACCGCGAGCAGCGCCGCCGGGAGGAGGATCGAGAACGCGGAGGCAAGAGCTCGGGGGAAAAGCTTCATGGTCTTTTTCTCCTTGCTTATTTCTTGCTGCAATTAAGATATAATAAAAAAATAAATAATGGAAGAGTACATTCTCCTTTGGCCGTTCCGAGCGGCGAAGGGGATCTTCCTCGGCCACGGAGGCAAAGGTTGCGACAAGCCGTCATGACCGGGCCCGGGATCATCGTCTTCGGAGACGCCCCCAAGCCCATCCCCGGAAAAGGCCAAGTCCTCGTCCGCGTCCGCCGCATCGGCGTCTGCGGGTCCGACGTTCACGTCCGTCACGGCAAGCATCCCTTCACGCCCTACCCGGTCGTCCAGGGCCACGAGTTCTCGGGCGTCATCGAGACCGTGGGCAAGGGCGTCGCCAAGCTGAAGCCCGGGTTGAAGGTCACGGCCACGCCCCAGGAAGTCTGCGGCAAGTGCCTCCCCTGCCGCCGGGGCGACTATCACATCTGCGACGGGCTGAAAGTCCGGGGCTTCCAAGCGCCCGGCTGCGCCCAGGAGTGGTTCATCACCGAGGCGGACAAGGTCATCCCCCTTCCCGCTTCGTTCACCTTCGAGCAGGGCGCCCTCGTCGAGCCCGTGGCCGTCGCCGTCCATTCGACAGCCCGGGCCGTCCGACTGATGAAGAGCGGCGCCCTCGTGACCGCTCCCCTGGATTCGAAGCACTTCCCCTTCGAGCGGTATTCGGCGGCCTACGCCTTCATCGATGCCCAGGCCGACCGGAGCATGAAGGTTTTCATCGACCTGTGAGCGAAGGAGTGAACAAGCCGGACGTGAATCCGAAGCCGCTAGTCGTAGGTCTGGGCGAGATCCTCTGGGATCTCCTGCCCACGGGCCGGCAGATGGGCGGAAGGAAAAAAGCCCTAGGGAGCAATCATCCATGAATCCGTTCACTTATTTTCAGCCGACGGAGATCCGTTTCGGAGCAGGACGTGCGGCCGAGTCCGGCGAAGCGGCCGCCCGTTTCGGCCGGCGATGCCTGATCGTGACCGTACCCGTCTTCCCCGCCCTCGAGCCCGCCCTGGCCAAGGTTCGGTCGTCGCTCGAAGCGGCGGGTTTGGCCGTCGCCCACTTCGACGGCGTCGAGCCCAATCCGACGACCGAGGTCGTCGCGGCCGGAGCGCGCCTGGCGCGCGAGTTCCGGGCCGACGTCGTCCTGGGCTTGGGTGGAGGCTCGAGCATGGACGCCGCCAAGGCCGTCGCGGTGGAAGCGACCCACGAGGGGACCTGCTGGGACTATCTCTTCTTCAAGCCCACCCAGCCCACGGAGAAGACGCTGCCCGTGGTGGCCGTGACGACGACGTCGGGGACCGGATCCCAGGTCACCCAGGTGGCCGTCGTCACGAATCCGGTGGAGAAGAACAAGTCCGCCCTGTTCCACGCCCGGCTCTATCCCCGGATCGCCCTCGTCGATCCGAAGCTCGTGGTTTCGGCTCCCCCGCACGTCACCGCGACGACCGGATTCGACGTCCTGGCCCACGCCTTCGAGAGCTACATCAACCCGGGCGGCTCCCCGTACACCGACCTGCTGGCCCTCGAGGCGTTGCGGCTCGTGGCCGGCCGCCTCCCGGCCGCGGTCGAAAACGGCGCCGACCTGGCCGCCCGGACCGACATGGCCTGGGCCGACACGCTGGCCGGCCTCTGCATCGCCAACGCGGGGGTCACGCTTCCCCACGGTATTGGCATGGCCATGAGCGGGCTCTATCCCCACGTGGCCCACGGCGAAGCGCTGGCCTGCGTGTATCCCGCCGTGTTGCGCTACAGCTGGGGCGCCGCGCCGGCGAAGTTCGCCGCGCTTGCCCGGATCCTGGATCCGGAGCTCGCACGCTTCGACGACCGGGCGGTCGCCGAGCGCTCCGGCGACGCGGTCGAGTCCTTCCTCGACCGGATCGGCCTGCGGATCGGCCTCCGCGACCTGCGCATCCCCGAGGGCGAGCTGGCCGCCCTGGCCCGGGCGTCCCTCGTCCTGCCCGACTACAAGAACCATCCCCGGATCGCCGCCGAAGCCGAAGTCTATGCCCTTCTCAAGGAGAGCGCCGGACGCGGAAGGGCAGCCTCTGAGCCGTGATATAATGCGCTCCGCACGCCCGGAGTCGGGAACCGGGCTCGGAACAGGAGGATTGTCCGATGAAAAAGGCCGTCGTCATTGCCCTCGCCGTCATCCTGGCGGGCGTCGTCGTCCTCGTCAACGTCGGCCGGAAAAAGGCCGGCGTCGAGCCCATCGTCTGGTACGGGATGATGCCCCATCCCTACAAGACCGAGGTCCGCAGCGGCGTCGAGCGCCTCGAAGCCGAGACCGGGGTCGAGGTTCTCAAGGTCGTCGGCCAGCAATGGACCCAGGACAACGAGAACGTCAACGTCGAAGCTCTTTCGACGAAAAGCCACAAGGCCTTCAGCATCTACCCCGGCGATCCGGCCGGGGCCAACGCCCTCTTCGCCCAGCTCAAAGGGCGGGGGCAGCTCGTCGTGGCCTACGGAGCCGAGCCGGGCCTGCCGACGCCCGTGCCGTTCACCGTGGCCACGGACATCAAAGCCGCGGCCATGACCGCCGCCGAGAAGCTCATCGAGCTGATGGGCGGCAAAGGTCGTATCTTGAACGTTCTCGAGCTCGTCACGGATATCAACACCCGCAAGCGCGACGACGGCATCAGGGAGGTCGTGGCCAAGCACCCCGGCGTCGAGATCGTCCAGACGATCTCGGACATGACCCAAGTCAGCGAGGCCACGATCAAGCTTCAAAGCGCCCTGGCCGCTCGGATGGACGAGATCGACGGCATCATCACCACGGGCTACAACCCGACGATCGCCGCCGCCTCGGTCCTGACGGAGTGGCACAAGGACGACAAGCACAAGCGCATCCGCTTTATCGGCATCGATACGGGCCCGACCGTCCTCCAGGCCATCCGCGACGGCTCGATCGACGCCACGGTCGCCCAGAATCCTCCCGGCCACGGCTATATCTCCTGCCTCCTCCTCAAGCTCATGCTCGACGGCTGGACACCGGTCGAAGATTATCGGTTCATCGACGCCGGCATCGTCGTCGTGACCAAGGACAACCTCGACGCCTTCGCGGCCGAGGTCCAAAAGATCACCGACCGCATCGCCGGGGACGTGCGGACGAAATACCTCCGCGCGCCCCGCTGATCGGAGACCGTTCGGCCCATGCTCGAGCTCCGCGGCCTCAGCAAGCACTTCCCGGGCGTCCAGGCCCTGGACAACGTTAGCCTAAGCTTTGCCCCCGGTGAGATCCACGCCTTGGTCGGGGAGAACGGAGCGGGCAAGAGCACCCTGATCAAGATCGTCACCGGTATTTACCGGCCGGACGCGGGCGAGGTGCTGTTCGAAGGACGCCCCCTCCGCTTCCGGAGCTACCGCGACAGCTTGGCCCAGGGGATCGACATCGTCAGCCAGGAGATCCAGGTCATCCCCGAGAGCACGATCGCCGAGAACATCATGCTCGACAAGATGATCACCCGCGGACGGACGGGGATCATCGATTGGCCGGCGGTCAACCGCGTCGCCCGGGATTATCTCGACCGGGTCGGGCTGCCGCTTCCGCCGGACACCGTGATCAAGCGCCTGAGCGCCGCCCAGAAGCAGCTCGTCCAGATCGCCAAGGCCCTCGCCGCCGAGGCCCGGGTCCTCCTCCTGGACGAGCCGACGAGCTCGCTCACCGAGCACGAGGCCCGCAACCTTTTCGGCCTCCTCCGGGGCCTGAGGGACAAGGGCGTCACGATCATCTTCGTTTCCCACAAGTTCGAGGAGGTGTTCGCGCTGTGCGACAAGGTCAGCGTCCTGCGGGACGGCCGCCTCGTCGGCACGCGGCGGATCGACGGCCTGACCCGGGCGGAGCTCGTGACGATGATGATCGGCCGGGACGTCACCCAAGCCCACATGGGCCGGCTCGACGCGGAGGCCGGGCGGGAGATGCTCCGGGCGGAGGATGTCGTCCGCAAGGGCAAGGTCGAGAGCGCGAGCTTCACCCTGCGCGAGGGGGAGATCCTTGGCTTCTACGGCCTCGTCGGCGCGGGCCGGACCGAGCTCGCCCGGGTCCTCATCGGCGAGGACCGCCTGGACGGCGGGGCGATCTACGTCCGCGGCGAAAAGGCGCGCATCCGGAGCGTGGCCGACAGCCTGGAGCGCTACCGCATCGGCTACGTCACCGAGAACCGGAAGGAGGAGGGGCTGCTCCTAGCCTCCCCGGTCCGGACGAACGTCACGATCACCGTCTGGCCGCGGCTCGCCCATCGCCTGACCCGATACATCAGCCGGACGCGGGAGCTCGGGATCACCCGGGACAGGATCCGCGACCTGAGCATCCGCGTCACGGGGCCCGAGCAGCGGACCGAGGACCTCAGCGGCGGCAACCAGCAGAAGATCTGCATCTCCAAGTGGCTGGCGGCGGACTGCGACATCCTGATCGTCGACGAGCCGACCGTCGGCGTGGACATCGGGGCCAAGGAGCAGATCC
>Ga0315286_10003449_pt1 | contig 14961 bp, 18 predicted proteins | sample YL17G10_0_MG_FD_205038 | JGI IMG/M metagenome (GOLD analysis project Ga0315286, IMG submission 205038) | Sediment microbial communities from Yellowstone Lake, YNP, Wyoming, USA - YL17G10_0 | ecosystem: Environmental > Aquatic > Freshwater > Lake > Sediment | place: USA: Wyoming | collected...
GTCTTCTGGACCGAGATCGTCAACGTCCTGGGGACGAAGCACCGGTACCGGGCGGCCCAGACGGCGGAGGCGCTTCGCGAGCTCGACGAGCTGGGCCTCGAGACGGTCGAGATCGGCCGGCCGGAGCTGCTCCTCGTCGCCGACGCGGTGGAGCGCCACCGGATGTCGGCGTACGACGCGACGTACCTCGTCCTGGCCCAGCTGTTGGGCGCGCCGCTCGCCACCCTCGACCGCCACCTGGCGGCCGCCGCAGGTCCGCTCGGCCTGCTGCTCAACGAGGAGCCCGGGCGCGGCACCCGCGAGGTGGCTGCGCCGTACGACGCGCCGGAGGCGGCCCGGCCGTCGTCCCTGCCTGACTACGCGGGTCTGGGCGCCTACCTCGGGGAGCTGCGCCGGCGCGCCATCGCCGGCACGCCGTAGCGAGACCGAGGAGCCCCGCCGGGACCCGAGCCGGCCGCGAGCCCGACCGGCGCGCTGCCTCCCGCCCTATCCCTTCACGACACCGAGCGGGGTGAGACGCCGGATGGGCCGGACCAGGTCCGCCGAGGCGGCCATGACCTCCTCGATGTCCTTGTAGGCGAAGCCGGCCTCCTCGGCCACCGCGCCGCGGTCGCCGGCCAGAAGCAGGACGCCCTGCGCCTCCATCGCCGCCCATACCGCGGGGGCGGCCCGCACCTTCCGGGCTGCCGTCCGGCTCATGGCCCGGCCCGCACCGTGCTGGCAGGTGTCGAAGGCCGCGGCGTTCCCGAGGCCCTCCCCGACGTACGACGCCGTCTCCATGCTCCCGGGCACCAGCACGGGCTCGCCGGCGCGTGCCCGGACGGCGCCCTTGCGGTGGACAAGGCCCTCCCGACGCCGACCGTCCACGACATGGGTCTCGCGGGCCGCGTCGTTGTGGTGGATGTCGACGAGGCGCTTGAAGCGCCGGATCCGGGTGTGGGCGTCGAAGGCCCGCTCGACGGCGTCGAGCATCCGCGACCGGTTGACCTCGGCGAAGCGGCGGGCGTAGGTCATCGCCGCCCAGTAGCCGTCGAAGTCGGGCGTCCCCTCGCGGAGGTAGGCAAGGTCGCGGTGGGGGAGCGGGTCAAGGCGGGCGAGGTTGCCGGCCAGGGCCCGCCGGTGGAAGGCGTCGCAGATCGCCTTCCCCAGGCTCCGCGAGCCCGAGTGGAGCATGACGCAGACGCGGCCCTCGGGGTCGCGCTGGACCTCCAGGAAGTGGTTCCCCGATCCGAGCGTCCCCAGCTGGTCGATCCCCCGCTCCCACCAGGCCCGCTCGATCGACGCCGGCCGCTCCAGGCCGATCTCCTCCTCCGCCCGCCGTCGGTCCACCGGTCGCCTCTGGCTCTTCGTGCCCGTCGGCACCGCGTGCTCGATCGCTTCGAGGACGTCGCGCAGGCCGCGTCGTCCCAGCGTGGCCACGGTCAGGTCGGTCTCGAGGAACGCGACCCCGCAGCCGATGTCGACCCCGATCGCGTACGGCACGACCGCCGCGTCGGCGAAGATCACGCCGCCGATCGGCATCCCGTAGCCGGTGTGGGCGTCCGGCATGAGCGCCACGTGGTGGATGGCGAATGGGAGGCGGGCCAGGTTGACTGCCTGCTCCAGCGCCGAACGCTCGACGTTGGGCGCCCACGAGTGGATGGGCACGCCGCCCGCGACGGGGATCACCTGCATGGCCCGAGAGTAGGCGGGTGGGGGTGCCCCCGGCGAGAGGCGATCCGCCCGAATGACGCGTCAGTCGCCCAGGCAGGTCCCGACGTGGCGGGCCGTGGCGATCCAGGTGTGGTCGAGGGGCACGATCTTCCGGCGCCCGGCCACCTCTTCGAGCGGGACCGCGGCCGTCCCGTCGCCGCGCGCCGCCACCATGACGCCGAAGGTGCCGGCGTGGACGAGGTCGGCGGCGGCACTCCCCAGGCGCGTCGCCAGCAGGCGGTCCACCGGGGAGGGTGTCCCGCCGCGCTGGATGTAGCCCAGGATCCAGACGCGCGACTCGAGCCCGGTCAGCCGCTCCAGCTGGTGGGCCAGGCGCGGCGTGCCACCGTCTCGGGCGCGGTCCGACGACATCTCGGGCGCGGTCCGATTGACGGTCGCCGCGGTAGGCCGTACGGTGGCTCCGGAGCGACCCGGTGGCTCGGAGATCCGCGCGACGTCGTCCCCGCGGGCCAGTCTCACGGTGCCACCGGTCGGGGGCGCGGCCATATGGCCGCATCCGGGGGAAACACAGATGGCGGCTATCGGCGAGCCCGCGCGCGGTCCCACCAAGGAGGTGCCGCCCTCGGGTGCGGCCCTCATCCATCTCACCGGCGAGTTCCAGCTGCTGGTCGACGGCGGGCGGATGCCGGTCCCGCACAGCGTGGAGCGATTCCTCGCGTTCCTCGCCCTGGCCAACCGCCCCTGCAGCCGGGCCAGGATCGCCGGCACGCTGTGGGGGGAGGTCGCCGACGAGCGCGCGTCGGGCAACCTTCGAACCGCCCTCTGGCGTCTCAACCAGGCTGGCCCGCGACTCGTCCTCGCCGAGGACGACCGGCTGGCCCTCGCATCCGAGGTCCGCGTTAACGCCCTCGAGCTCGGCGACCTCATGCGGCGCCTCACCGGCGCGGATCCGGGGGCGCTCGACCAGTTGCCGGCCTTGCTGGAAGGCATCGACCTGCTCCCCGACTGGGAGGACGAGTGGGTCGCGGCCGACCGGGAGCGGTTTCGCCTCCTCCGCCTCGAGGCGCTGGAGCGCGCAGCCGAGATGCTGATCGAGCGTGCCGAGCTGGGCCGCGCGCTGGAGGCGGCCCTCGCGGCGACCCAGGCCGAACCGTTCCGCGAGAGCGCCCGCCGACTCCAGGTGCGCGTTCACCTGGCCGAGGGGAACCTGGCCGAGGCGCTCCACGCGTTCGCGACGTATCGCGATCTGCTGGTGACGGAGATCGGGCTCGAGCCGTCGTCCGCCATGTTCGATCTCGTGCGGCCGCTCCTCGAGCGTCAGGTGGCCGCGGCCGGCTGAGAGGCGCCGCGCGGACGGGGCGCACCCGACCCGGACGCGCCCGGAATCGCGCGGTCCAGCTCGATGAGGGTTCGCGCCATGGCGGCCGCGATGGGCAGGCCAGTCGGGGCCTCGACGTAGAGCCACTGGCCGGCCGGGTTGACCTCCAGGAAGACGTAGCGATCATCTGGCGTGCGCCGCATGTCGACCGCGCCATACACGATCCCCAGCCTCTCACGCAGCGCGCGAAGCAGCCGCTCCACCCCGGGTGGCAGGGTCGTCGCCTCCAGCCGTGCATTCGCGATGTCGATCCTGCAGTCGACCGGATACTCGGTCTCCTGGGAGTGGATGGCGACCGGGAACACTTCGTCGCCGACGAGCGTGATCCGCAGGTCGTAGATCGCCGGGACGTACTCCTGGAAGATCACGGGCGCGTGGCGGACCATGTCGAGGAGCGGGAGCTCCGTCTCCCGCAGGACCCGCGTCTCGCGCCACTCCTCCTCGGTGGCCGAGAATGCCTTGTAGACCACCTTCCCCGGACCGAGCTCGGCAGCGAACCTGCGCGCCTCGTCCGGGTCGTTGGTGATGAAGGTCCGCGGGATCGCGAGGCCAACGTCCTGAGCGACCCGCAGCTGGTATGCCTTGCGGTGGGCCGTGTCGTCGCGGTTGGGGTCATTGACCCACTGCGCGTCGAGGGCTCGCCAGAGGCCCGTGAGCGCCTCCTGGGCCTCATTCGCGGCGAAGAGGCGATGGCTCGGCCGCGCGATGGCCTCGCTGATCCGGGGCGAATGCGGTCTCCGCCACCAGACGCTGCCGAACTCCGCGAGGTCGAGGCGTCGCCCGTCGTCGAGGTCGAGGCGGAACTGGCGGAAGGCGCCGTCGTAGTCCATGACGAGGCGGGCGCGCTCCGGGAACAGCGCCAGGTCAACCGTCTCGGAGCGGACCCCGTGACGGGCGATCTCGCCCCCGACCACGACGGCATGCTCGTCGCGGCCGGGGGCGAGGATCAGGACGGCCATCGGACCCCTCAGCCCGGCGGCTGTCCGTACCGTTCTGCGATGCGGCGCTGGTACTCCGCGTAGAGCTGCTCGGCGGCCGACGCGTCGACCGCGCTCAGCCGGCCCGCCTGCTCCGCCTCGGCGAAGCCGGCCAGGGCCTGCTCGTAGGCTGCCAGCTCGGGATCGGCGCCCGCGAAGCCGGCGCCCCCGGGGCCAGACGCACCGCCGGCGCCCGCGGCGGCTCCGGCCAGCTCCGGGTACGTGCCCGCCCAGGCCATCGAGTGATGGGGCGTCGCGAGGATGAAGGGCGCGGGGTTCTCGACCTCGATCGGTCCCGGCAGCATGACCTCGTCCGAGCCCGGCAGCTTGGCGACGTCCGCCTGAGGCGGCTTGTCGAGGAACGGGGTCTTGACCTGGTCGATGCGGGCGAGCGTGGCGCCCTGGTCGACGATGGCGAGCGTCGGCGGGTTGTCGAACCATGCCAGCGTCGGGTGGACGTCGCGGATCGCGATGGTCGGCCCGGCGTCCAGCCAGGCGAGCGTCGGGTGGATGTCGCGGATGGCCAGCGTGGGGTTGGCATCGAGCCAGGCCAGCGTCGGCTGGTTGTCAAACCATGCCAGCGTCGGGTGGATGTCGCGGATGGCCAGCGTCGGGTGGAGGTCGACGAACGTCAGCGTGGGTGAGGCCTTCGTGTAGCCGATCGACGCTCGGTCGCCATCGAGACAGGCCTGCATCCGGGTTACCTGGCCGTTCGTGAACATGAACATGGCTGCGTCGTCGACGTAGTCCATGTAGTTCATGAACAGGTCGCCGTTCGGGCCGTTATTGCACGTGACGACGGGGAAGGCCGGCGCCCCGAAGTTGGAACCCGCGGCATTCGGCGTGTCGACCACGAAGTCGTCGCCACTGCACCCGTTGCCATCGTCGCCCCAGATGTGGCGGAGGTTCAGCCAGTGGCCGATCTCGTGGGTCGCCGACCGCCCCAGCGCGAACGGCGCGGCCGCCGTGCCGGTCGTGCCGAACCCGGAATGGACGATGACGACCCCGTCGGTGGTGGCGGGCCCGCCCGGGAACTGGGCATAGCCGAGGAGGCCGCCGCCCAGCGGGCAGACCCAGACGTTGAGGTACTTGTCGGTGGGCCAGGCATCGGCCCCGCCCGTCGCCGCCGACTTCACCTTGTCGTCGTCGCTGAACGTGGTGACCGTCGTCTGCCTGCGCGTGATCCCGGTCGTCGGGTTGCCCTGTGGATCCTGCTTCGCCAGCTCGAACTCGACGCGGGCGTCGCCGCAGAGCGGCATGAAGACCGCCGGCGTCGAGTTGACGTCCGGGTTCGTCTTGCGGAAATCGCGGTTCAGGACGTCGATCTGGCTGGTGATCTGGGCGTCGGAGATGTTCTGGGCCGCCGTCTTGTACACGACGTGGACGACGACGGGGATGGCCGTGACGCCGCTTCGGGCGCCGGTCAGCATCCGGTTGGCGTACCGCCAGGCACGCGTCTCGCTGTCGGATCGCGCCGCCTCGTAGGCGGGAACGGTCCGTAGCAGCCGCTCGTGGACCTGCATGGTCCCGCAGGTTCGCCGGATCGGATGACCCTCGTCAGGCATGTGGCTCTCCTTGTTCGCCGTGGGACACGAGCCGGACCAGGAGGCGGTCCGGCTTCAGCAGTTCGATCTCGAGCTCCATCGGGAGCCCGCCCTCGGGCCGGACGATCAGCCGCCGGCCGCGGAGCTCCCAGGTGCCGCCACGCACCACCAAACGGTCGTCGGGGCCCGGCGAGCGGCGTTGAAGGGTCCCGTCGGGCGAGAGGTCAAGCGTCGTGCGACCCCGCGACGGCGGGAGGTCCGCATCGGAGGGGCGATACGCCTGGATCTCACCCTGGTCCTCCTCCCGGACGTGCGTCCATGACCGCGCCACGAGGGCGGGATCGGGATCCGCACCGCGAGCGCGACGAGCGACCCCTGGGGAGCCGAGGACGGCGTCGAGGACCTCGCGGACGTCGGCGTCGAGGTCGGGCACCTCGCGGTTGTCGTCGCCATCGATGACGCCGTCGCGGTCGTTCATAGGCAGTACCCCCCGGCGCGGATCGGCGCAATCCCCGACGGTCGGCCGACCCGGACCGCGACCCTACGCGGGGTCTGTCACCGGTCCGTCTCGCGGCCGTTCACGCGAGCGTCACGCGGTCGTCTCGCCGGGCTCCGCAGCCGTCTCGTCATCGACGCGGACCTCCAGCCGCCGCACGAACGCCAGCGGGCCGGGCCACCGGAACGGCACCGTGGCGGCGCCGACGAACCCGCCCGTCGCGGCCGCCGCGCCAAGTGGGAGCGCCTTTGTCTCGACGTGTCCCCACAAGTTCGTCTTGACCCCCGCGCCCGCGGACGAGAAGACGCCGGGCGGCAACGAGACGATGCACCAGAGGTCGGTCTCGTCGAGGAGCTTGCGCTTCGTCTGGACGAAGGCCGACTCGGTCGTGCGGAAGAGGACGCCCTCGTCGATGACCATCCCGCAGCGCCCGCCCGGCTTGAGCGCGTCGATCACGTGCTGGAGGAAGAGGACCTGCGTGGCGCGCGTCTTGTAGGCGACTGCGTCTACGCCTCGCGGCCCTCCTTGCCGCCGAACGGCGGATTCATGAGGACGACATCGAACTGGTCGGGCGCGCCGGCGAAGAGGCCGCCGTAGACTTCCTGGTGCGTCAGCGTGTTGCCGTGCCAGATGTGGGGTTGGTCGATCCCGTGGAGGACGAGGTTCGCCAGGGCGATCGGGTAGATGAGGTCGGCCTTCTCGCGGCCCCAGAACGTCTCCTCCCGGAGCAAGCGGAGGTCCTCCGGGGTCGCGCCGTCGCCCAGGCCCAACCGCATGTGGTCGAACGCCTGGGCGAGGAAGCCGCCGGTCCCGCAGCCCGGGTCGTAGACCGTCTCGCCGACCCGCGGGTCGACCAGCCGGACCATCGCGCGGATCACCTCGCGCGGGGTGAAGAACTGGCCGCTGTCATTGTTCTTCTCGCCCATCTTCAGGAGCAGGCCCTCGCAGGCCTGGCTCAGCATGAAGAGGTGGGTCTGGTCGACGGCCTCCACCCGGATCTCGTGGACGCGGTCCAGGATGTCGAGCAGGTTCCGCTCCGTGTCGACCGCGACCTTGTCGACCGCGCTGACGACCTGGCTGATGACTCGCTGCCGGGCGGAGGCGCCCGGAACGTCGCGGAGCCCGCGGAGGTGGGGGAGCAGCTCGCCGTTCACGAAGGCGAGGTAGGCGCCCATCGCGGCGTCGGTCAGCTCGGCTCGCTTCGGCCCGCCCGGCGCCGCCCAGTCGCGCCAGCGGAAGGGCGCCTCCAGCGATGGTGCGAAGACGATGCCGAGCGCCGCCGCTTCCTCCGCCTCGATCTCCTCGCGCTCGTCGAGGATCCGCAGGGGTCAGGCGCCATGGGGTCAGGCGCCATGGGGTCGGGCGCCGCGGGGTCGCCCGCCGCGGGGTCGCCCGCCGCGGGGTCGCCCGCCGCGGGGTCGCCCGCCGCGGGGTCGCCCGCCGCGGGGTCGCCCGCCGCGGGCTCAGGCGCCATACAGAAGCCGTCCCTCGCGGAGGGCCGCCTCGGGGAGCGAGTTCACGACGTGGGCGCGGAGGTCGAACGCCGGTCGGGTCATCACCACGGCATCGACCGGGACTCCCACGCCGCGCAGCGCTCGAACGGCCAGCTGCGGACGTCGGCGCGCCTCCGGCGCGTCGGCCGGAACGACCACCAGCAGGTCGTAGTCGCTTTCCGGGTCGGGCTGGCCGCGTGCCCGGGAGCCGAAGAGGTACACGGCTTCGGGCTGGTAGGCCTCCACGAGACGACGCAGGATGGAGCCGAGGATCGCGTCCATGCTTCGATCGTACGCGGCCAGCGCTTCGCCGGCTCTCCCGGAGCGCGTGACCGGCGATGGAGCGCATGCCGTGAAGTACCGCTGTCGTCCCTCCATCTCCGACCACACGAGGCCCGCGCCCTCCAGGCGCGTGAGCTCGCGCGCGGTCGTGCCCGCGGACGCGCCCACGAGGCGCGCGATCGCGCGCAGGTGGAGGCGCGCGCCGGGCGTGTCAATCAGGAGGCTCAGGATCCGGCGCCGGACCCCGGAGCGTCCAAGGCCGGACGCGCCATTGTACTCAGTCATGAGTACAAGTGTACTCATCGGTGAGTGCAGGTCAATCGGCGGCAACGGTGCTGTGAGCGGCGGCAACGGTGCGCCGGCTGCCGCTCACCTGCGCGATCCGCTGGTGTGACAACCCCAGGAGGTGCGCGATGTCCCGGACGGTGAGCCCGGACGCGGCGAGGCGGTCGACGGCGACCCGGAGCTGCTCGGACGCCCGGCGCACCGCCCGCTCCGCCTCCAGCCGGCTCGTCAGGGCCTGCTCGACGAGCCCACCGGTATCGCCGCCGAGGACGGGTTCCACCGAGATGTCGAAGGTGTCCGGCGCAACGTCGAGCACGAGGGCGATCGCGTCGCGCGCCATCGCCTCGACGTCGGCAAGCCGACGGGCCTGTGAATAGACGCCGCGGAGGTCGGGGACGCGGATCGCCCACCAGGATCCGTCTCGCTCGGCGACAGCCCGGTACACCGGTCTCAGCTCTGCCACCATCGGGGTCCCAGGATCGGCTCCAGGTCGGCCATGATCCGCCACGCCGTCTTCTCGCCGATCTCGCGGTGGCGCGGGACGGCCACGCCGATCGGTCCGCACTGCACAGCTGATGCTCCCTTCCCTCGCGAACGAAACGCCATTCGACGCCGGCCCGGCGCGCGGCGGCACCGATCCGCCGGATCATCTCGGCGCGCTTCACGGATCGTTGTCCATAAGGGTAGACATGTCAAGTCCAAAGACATAGACAGCAGCGCCGGGACCAGTTCGGCTCGTTGCCTGTTGATCATGGCGGCGAGCGCTTCGCCCGCCCTCACGCGCCGACCCTCGGGCGGAGGATGGTCGAGTGGGGGCGCGACGGGGCGACCAGCCGGGTCTTCACCCGTGCCGCACCCGCCGCGGTCGGACTTCCAGGGCGATCACCTGGTCCGGGAAGACGGCGTGGATTTCCAGGCGCCCTCCGAGTGCGGCCACGTACTCCTCCAATGTCGACAGGTAGAGGTCGTCCTGGCGCTCGATGCGCGAGACGTTGGCCTGGGTGACGGCGAGCGCGGCGGCGACCTCTCCCTGGGTCAGCCGGCGGGCCGCCCGTGCCTCGTGAAGGGCGATGGCGTCCTTCATCTCTCGTTTGTGCTCGTCGACGCGCGCTCGTCGCTCCGGGTCGGCGTCGATACGCTCGGCGATCTCGGCCCAGCGACGCGTGCTCATTGGGAGCCTCTTCGAAGATCCGCCAGGTGTTCGTCGTACAGGCGGTCCGTGCGGGTGATGGCGTCGGCGTACCAGCGCTCCCATCGGTCGGTCTTGTCGCCGCCGACCAGGAGCACGGCGGTCCGCTGCGGGTCGAACGCGAAGAGCACCCCGAGGTGGCCGCCGCGCGAGGGAAGCTCCTTCATGTTCCCGTGTCGCGATCCTTTCAGCGTGTCGACGAATGGCCTTCCAAGGCCGGGGCCAAGCTCCGCGAGAATCTCCACAGCGGCGGCAACGCGTTCCTGGTCGGCGCCTCCGAGCGTGCCGAACCACAGCGCGAAGTCGTCGGTTGCCTCGACGTCCCACACGCGAGGTTACAACAGAAGAGTTGTATTGGCGAGGGTCCGGGGCATTAGGGAAGCATCGGCCGGCTCGCTTGCCGCCGACTTACGTGGCACTCACCGGTCGAACACGTCGCGCAGCAGCGCGGCGGGCGCGGCCTTACCATCGGTGGGGATCCACGGAGCGACGCCGTACGAAGATGTAGTTGTGGACATCGACGCATTCCGGGGGGTCAGAGAAGGGCCGATCGGCCGGCGCATCGTCGTTGTCGCAATCGTCAGCGCCGTGGCGGTCAGCCTGATTGTGGTGCTCGCGGTCGCCCTCGCCCCACCGCGCCCGCCCGGGAGCCTCCTGACCGGAACGACCTGGCAGTGGGCCGGGGCCACGGCCGGCCCTGCTGAAGTCCCCCTTGTCGTGCCCGATCCCTCGAAGTACACGATCGAGTTCATGGCGGACTGGACGTTCCGGGCCACGGCCGCCTGCAACACCGTCTCGGGCACCTACCGCACGGTCCTGGCCGGGCGAACCGGGCTCTCGTCGACCGGCCTGAGACTCCGACCGGGTCCCTACAGCCTCGCTGCCTGCGGCCCCGACTCGCTGTCCGACGAGTTCCTGCAAGGACTCTGGTCGGCAGCCAGGTACGTGATCGCCAACTCGAAGCTCACGATCTTGCGCTCCACCCAGGGCACGATGACCTTCGAAGTGGGGGGTCCCGCAGCGAACACACCCGGGGGCGCTGGCGGCGGTGGTCGCGCTGCTACGAGGGATCGGCCGTGAGTGCCCGGGCCTGGCTCGAAGTGGCCGCGGTCGCCCACGTGTTCGCACGGCTTCGGGTGGAACCGGCCTGACGGGGTACCCCGAGAGACGGGACGCTGCTGCATCCCGCTGGCGCAACGCCAGATTGCCGCTTTCATTCTCAGGGTCTCAGTCGCGGCTCATCGTGGTGGCGATGTCGGCCTCGTTGCCCGCAGCGTCGGCCAGCGTCCACCACGCCGGCGCGAACTGGTCGCGCACCATGCGGCCGCCGGCGGCGAGCGCCGCCGCGACGCGCGCCTCGGCCTGCTCGTACGGCACCCAGATGGCGACGTGGATCGCGCCGCCGCCGTCCGGACGCGGCTCGTCCATCGGCTCGAACCAGAACGACGGCCCGCGCCCGCGCGGATCGACGAGGTCCTCGTCGGGGGTGTCGCCGCGAGGCTCGTACCCGAGCACGGCTCGCCAGAACGGCATCACCTCGGCAGTGACCGGCGCGCCCGGGATCACGAGCAGGCTCTGGACCGCGGACGGGTCGGCGGACACGCCCTGTTCCCGCGCCACCGCCGAGATCCGCCGGGCCAGCTCGACGTCACGCTGGCTCATCCCGTAGTAGTCGTCGGTGATCGTGATGAGACGCACGGTCACGCCGTCGTGCCGCAGGTCTACGTCGGGGTGGTGATCGTCGAGGTCGGCCAGCTCGCTGATCGCGTTCACGAGCCTGGCGCCCGCCGCGAACGACCCCGTTCGGAAGAAGGCGCAGGCTCCTTCGCCCAGCACACGCCAGTCCTCGACGCCCTCGGACTCGTGGAACTGCCGCGGGCTGATCTGGTCGTTCATGCCTCGAAACCTAACAGTGCGGATGGCGCATGACAACCAGACGATGGAAGGCCGACATGCCGCGTGCCGTCACGCTGTGAGCCAGATGCGCCACCGCCACGTCCTGACCGACCATGACGACCTTCTTCAGGAGTACCCGAGTATCTCAACGTGTACGCTGCCGGCCTCGCAGAGTTGGACTCGTCGGGCCAGGTGAGCAGGGCGACTGCCCGACTGGTGATGGCCGCCCGATCGGACGCACAACGGGCTTCGGCAGGGAGGGATGGAATGAGCCTCGTGCACTTCCTCCTCGCGTGTGACCTGAAGCAGCACCGCCTCAACGCCCGGCGCAGCAGGCCGGCGTCGGCAAGGCGGCGCAGGAGGTGGACCGCGATGTACGTCTTGCCCGCGCCGGTGGCCAGGCTCAGGAGGGCACGCTTCTCATCGCGGGCGATCTTCTCGAGGACCGCGCGGATCGCGGCGTCCTGGTAGTAGCGCCGGCTCGTCTCGCCGCCGCGGTAGGGCGTGCTGAGCGGGCGGGCCAGCTCCGAGCTCAGGTCCAGGCCGCGGGCCGCCTCCCAGCGGGCGCGCAGCTCGTTGGGGGAGGGGAAGTCCGCCATGGGGGCCGGGGTGGTCGTCAGGCCCGACGTCGTGTCGAACTCGACCCACTGGTGGCCGTTCGTGCTGTACACGAACGGGACGTGCAGGCGCGCCGCGCTGCGCGCGTACTCCCGCGCCTAGTCCTTCGCCTGGTCGATCCCGCGGGCCGGCGCCGCGTCCGCCCGCTTCGCCTCCACGACCGCGACCGCGACCGGCTGGGCGTCCGGGGCGACCTTGATCCGGAGCGTGTAGTCCGTCCGCCCGACACCAGCCCGTCGCGGTCGCCCATCCACGATCTCGACCGCCCCGGGCGTCTCCTCCCGCCGGATCAGCTCCTCGGTCCAGCCGGCCGCGTGAAGAGCGGGGTCAAGGAGCGACTGCCGAGCCCGCGACTCGATCATTCGACGCCCACCGTGGCCGATATAGGCATGTTCGTAAGGAAGACCGACCTACCCCATATGGCGTTCGAAGGCGACCGTCCCGTCGTACACGCGGTACTGGCGGTCAACGCTGCCGAGGTCCGAGAGATCCCAGCCGAGCGCCGCCAGCACGGGCTCGATCAGAACGACGACCGTGTTCTCCTCATTGAATGACGCGGCGCCATGCTTCGAGATCCGCTGCACGACGAGGTCGATCGCGCCCCCAAGATCACTCATGGCGTGCAGGACAACCAGCCCGCCACGCCGCCGTGGCCTCCCGCATGCGGGCCAGCCCCTTCGTCGCCGTGTCCCTACCGAGTGGCCGGGGCCCAACTGTTCTCCGGCGCTCGGGTCGTGCCCTAAGCCCGGGTCACGGGCGTCTCGGGCTCAGGACACCTCGATGGGCAATTCGTAGACCTCGGCGGTTGGGTGACCGGCCCTCTCGTGGATCCGCATCACCGCCTCCTTGCTGGGACCGGTCGACAGGCAGAAGACCTTGCCGGCCTCGGGATCGAGCCAGGCATGCTCGAAGTGAACCCCTTCGTCAGCTTCGATGGCCCAATCGGCGGCCTGGGCCGCCTTCAGCTGCTCGCTCGTGACGCCTCCGAAGCCGTCATGCAGATCCATGAATCGCGGCACGCTCCCACCTCTTCACGAGTGGCGCCCGGCGGCCCAGAGTCGCGCGCAACGCCTGCGCTCATGATGACCCATGGGGAGAGCAGCGGCTACTTCGAAACTCCGGAGTTGGGGCTCCGCTCTCCGCAGCTGCGCAAGGCGGGATCCCGGCCCAGGCTATTCCCGTGGCGGTCTCGGCGAGGGTGCCCTTCGTTTGGTGCCGGGGTGGCTTGGTCAAAGCGCCCGTTCTCATCCGTCGCCTTGGCGAGATCCCAGAACACCGCCGCGCTTCGAGCGTTGCCATATCGCGCGACAGCGCTCGAGCAGCCGGCTGGACGCCAATGCGTCGCCACGCTGGAGCGCTCGGACACCGGCCGCGCCCAACAGTTGCGCCGCCCGTCTCGCCAGCTCCCGCGTCCGCTCGTCGTCCAGGCCCAGCTGCTGCCGATGGTGCGTGGCCTGCTCGAGATGGTAGCCGATGATCTCTTCGTATTCAGTCAGTCGATGGCCCGCTGCCCGCTCCTGGAAGTCGGCGAAGCGCTCATGGAGCTCCGCCCGCTCGTGCTTGGACAGGCCGGCATAGGCGGCGTCGCGGATGAGCATGTGCTTGAAGCGGTAGGAATCGGGAGAGTCAGGCGACGGTCGGTCGGGCCGAATGAGCTCCTTGTGCACGAGTGCCTCGAGTCGACGGACCCCGTCGGGCATCGTCTCGTGCTCCACCAGCGCCTCGACCGCCTCGCGGGTGAAGACCTTGCCGACCACGGCTGCCCGTTCGAGGACCTCGCGCTCGTCATCCGGGAGGCGATTGAGCCGGGCGGCGAGCAAGGCCATGATCGATGCGGGCGTCGAAATCGCCGCCAGGTCGGTCGTGGCGACCCATTCGTCGCCGGCCCGCAGAATGATGCCATCGTCGAGCAGCATCGCCAGGAACTCCTCGACGAACAGCGGGTTCCCTTCGGCCGCCTCGACGATCTTGCGCTCCACGGCCTGCGGCGCTCCGGAGCCACCGAGCAGGTTCCGTACGAGCTTCGACACGTCGGCCGCGGCAAGCGGCCTGAGCAGGACCGACGTCGCGTCAAGCTTGCCGCCCCCCCAGCCGGGTCGCTCGTCGAGGAGCTCCGGGCGGGCGATGCAGAGCAGGAGGATGGGCGCGCCCCGGGAAGTGTCGGCGAGGTACTCGATGAGGTCGAGAAGAGACGGCTCGCCCCATTGCACGTCGTCGAAGACGATCACGAGGGGGCGCGCTCGAGCGATGGCCTCGAAGGTGCGTCGGACGGCCCAGGACGTCTCCTCGCTCGTCGAAGGAACCTCGGACACGCCGATGATCGCCGCGAGGTGCTCGGCGATCGCCAAGGCCCGCTGATCGCCGCGGACCAGGGCCGCGATCTTGCCGTGGACCGCATCGGCCGAGTCGGCGTCGCCGATCCCGGCCGCCTGCTTGATCGTCTCGGCGACAGGCCAGAACGCGACTCGTTCGCCGTACGGGGGGCAGCGGCTCCGAAGGACCTGCGCCTCGGGCCGGATGCACCGCACGAACTCGTGGACGAGGCGCGACTTGCCGACGCCCGCGGGACCGAGGAGCGAGAAAAGCTGGCACGTTTCGTCGGCGGTCGCCTGCTCGAAGGCCGACTCGAGCAGGCGGCGCTCGCGCTCTCGACCGACGAGGGGTGAATCGAAGCGTTGTACACGACCGCCGACACCGGGGGTCACCCGCAGCAACCGAAAGGCCCTGATCGGCCCGGACCTGCCGCGCGGATCGATCGCGCCGGCGGGCTCCGCGTCGACGGCCCACCGAACGAGGCGGTACGTTCCCTCCCCAAGCAGGATCTCGCCCGGACCTGCTGCCTGCTCGAGCCTGGTCGCCATGTTCACGGCATCGCCGGTCACCAGGGTTGCGGAGCCGCTGCCCCAGCTGGCGACGACCTCGCCCGTGTTGACGCCCACGCGTATCTCGATCCGGACGCCGAGCTCGCGCTCAAGGCGGTCGTTGAGCGCAGTCAGCGCGTCGCGCATCTCTGACGCCGCTCGAACCGCCCGGAGGGCGTCGTCCTCGTGGACGAGCGGCACGCCGAAGACGGCCAGAAGGGCATCGCCGACGACCTGCTCGACCGTCCCGCCGTGGCGCTCGAGAACCGCGCGCATCTCCTCGAAGCAG
>Ga0315286_10003450_pt1 | contig 14959 bp, 11 predicted proteins | sample YL17G10_0_MG_FD_205038 | JGI IMG/M metagenome (GOLD analysis project Ga0315286, IMG submission 205038) | Sediment microbial communities from Yellowstone Lake, YNP, Wyoming, USA - YL17G10_0 | ecosystem: Environmental > Aquatic > Freshwater > Lake > Sediment | place: USA: Wyoming | collected...
TCGACGTGCTCGATCCCTGCAGCGACCGGCTCCGAGCGCCGGGTTTCCGGCGGGCTCTGTTCTGTTTCGGGAGCCGGTGCCGCGATGGTGGCGGAGAGTGACAGAAAGAAGAGCGAAGCGACCAGCCCGATGGCGGGATGCCGGGAATACCGATGTCGGTCACTCCCCGGAAGCCGCCCGCCTCTACGCGGGCCCCGATGACCGGCGAACGACACGGGGCTCCGGCTTCGATCTTCAGCCGAGCCCGGCGATCTCATTCGGGCGCGCTCGGGGAGTTCCGTTCTCATCACCCGGTGAAATAGAGATAAGCCGCGACGATCAGGGCCAGGACGATGACGGAGGCGATGACGTCCCGGGCCTGCCAGCTGGCCCGCGATTCCTTCCGGTGCTCGGCCGTGACCGTCCCGTAGGTCAGCCCGACGATCTTCTCGTAGGACGGCGGCTCGGTCAGGTAGCTGACGACGATCATGACGGTGACGCTGACGAGAAAAATGATCAGGCTGTAGTACTGGAAGAAGATGTGGTTGACGATCCACAAGAACGAGCCCTCGGCGTAGGAGAAGCCGCTGATGAGCTTGACCGGCGTGTCGACGGCCAGGCGGAAGAGCCCGAGCGTGAAACCCGTGCCGAGCGCGGCCAGACAGCCCTTGGCGTTCAGCCGCTTCATGAATACGCCGAAGAAGAAGACGACGAAGATGGGCGGGGCCAGGTAGGACTGGACGCCCTGGAGGTAGTCGTAGAGGCCGCGGCCGCCGCGGATGACCGGGATCCAGAGCAGTCCGATGAGGACCATGACGCCGGTCGCCACGCGTCCGACCCAGACCAGCCGCTCCTGAGTAACCTTCGGCCGCAAGCGCTGGTAGAAATCCATGGTGAAGAGGGTCGATGCGGCGTTGAAAGCTCCGGCGAGCGAGCTCATGAGCGCGGCCAGCAACCCGGCTACGACCATGCCGCGAACGCCGACCGGCAGGACGTTGGCCACGAGCATGGGAAAGGCCTTCTGGGCGTTGGCCCGGATAAGTTCCGTGCCCGTGCCGAAGAGCTCTTGCTGAAGGGGCTGGCTCTGGCCGCTTTTGGCCAGGGCGAAGGCGATCATGCCGGGGATGATGAAGAGAAAAACGGGGAGGAGCTTGAAGAAGCCCGCGGCGATGGAGCCCCGCCGGGCCTGGCGTTCGTTGGGAGCGCCGAGCACCCTTTGGACGATGTACTGGTCGGTGCACCAGTACCACAGGCCGATGATGGGTGCACAGAAGAGCATGCCGATCCAAGGGTAGTTGTCGTTGAAATACCAGGCCATCCGGCCGGCCTCATGGACCGGGGCCCACGTCCCTTGGACTCCGGCCGGGACGAGGGGCTTCCACAGGTTGAACATCTCCGGGCCGATGATCCTCCGGAGCTCACCCCAGCCGCCGAGGGCCTTCAGGCCGAAGTAGGTCACCAGGGCCGAGCCGATGATGAAGATGAACGTTTGGATGGCTTCGGTGTAGGCGACGGCCTTGAGCCCGCCCATGACCGTATAGAGCCCGGTGATGAGGATGACCAGGATGGAGCCGATCCAGAAGCTGTCGAGACCCATGAAGTTGAGCTCGGGCAGGAGGACGCTGAAGACGATCCCGCCGGCGAAGATGCCGACGGCCATTTTGGTCAGGACGTAAGCGACGAGCGAAATAAGCGAGAGGACGGTCCTGGCCGCCGGGGAGAAGCGCCTTTCCAGGAACTCGGGCATGGTGAAGACCTTCGAGCGCATGTAGAACGGCACCATGACCCAGCCGAGGACAAGGAGACACCAGGCGTGAAGCTCGTAGTGGGCCATGGCCACGCCGTCGGTCGCGCCCGATCCGGCCAAGCCGACGAGGTGCTCGGCCCCGATGTTCGAGGCGAAAATGGAGGCGCCGATGATGAGCCAGCCGAGGTTGCGGCCGGCCAGGAAGTAGTCCGTCGAAGTCCTTTGTTTCTGGCGCATGACCTTCCAGGCCAGGCCGAGGATGATGACGAAATAGACGAGAATGATGATCCAGTCAAGAGGCTTGAGTACGCTCATGGTGTCTCCTTTCGGTCGTCTTCATCGTCGGGAACAAAGGTCACGGCCCAGGCGGGGTAGGGGGCGGCCGAGCCTTTGACGGCGTGCCAGAGGATGCGGTTGAGGGTGTCCTCGGGGCAGGCGTCGACCCGCTTAAAATTCAATCGAGCCGATATGATGGCCTGGCGGCGGAGCAGGGCGTCGGCGATCTGATCTTTCGGCGGGTTCATCGTGTCGAGCGGGATCACGTTGGGAACGGCGTCGAAGGGCGTGAGATCCGGCGTCGACGTGAAGCAGTCGAACATCGGCGTCGCCGTGGCGTCGAACTGGTTCATCGGCGGCAGGCCGAGGGTCTGCTCGATCGTCCTGAGGATGCTCGTCGTGTTGTACTGGGTGCTGACGACGGCGCCGCGCTTAGTGTAGGGGCTCACGCAATAGGCCGTCGTCCGGTAGCCGCTGACGTGGTCCCAGCCGTTCTGAGGGTCGTCCTCGATGCCGAAGATCACGGTCTCTTTCCAGAAGGAGCTGTGGCTGAAAGCCTCGACGATGCGGCCGAAGGCCAGGTCGTTGTCGGCGACGCAGGCTTCTGGGGTCGGCGAGCCTTCCGAGGTCCCGCTGGTGTGGTCGTCAGGCAGGCAGATGAAGATGAGTTGGGGCATCCGCCCCTCTTTCTCCCAGGCCGCGATCTGTTCGGCGATATAGCGGGCTCGCCAGACGTCGGGGACGGCCATGTTCCAGCCGACCGTGTCCGTCGGCGAGAAGGGGCCGACCGTCGGGATGGCCGGCACGCTGCCGATTCTCACTTCGCCTCGGCCGTTGAGGTACTCGTCCCAGTAATCCTTCCATTCGGGTTCGCCCTTCCGGTCCGGCGCCTTCCAGCCGCAGTCCTGCATCGTGAACTCGCCGAAGTTCCAGAGCGAAACACCGTGTTTCAGGGCGTTATCCCAGATAAAACCCGAAGGCGCGTAAGCCAGGGCGTCGATCTCGTCCGGGCCCATGCCGTCGGGATAGCTCCGCGGCCAGCCGGCGAAGGATTTCTCGAGGTAGTCGGTCCCGAAGGCCGTGGTCGACCACTGGTGCCCGTCGGCGCTGAGGATGCCGCTGCAATAGGTGTTGTCGAGGAGGGCGAACTCTCGGACCAACTTGTGCTGGTTGGGTGTCACCTTCTCGCCGAAGATGCACAGGGCGGGGTCGCTGTTGCCCTTGCCGACGTCGCCCAGGATCTGGTCGTAAGTCCGGTTCTCCTTGATGACGTAGACGACGTGCTTGAAGACGCTCGGCTCGCCTATCCTCTCGGGCACGGGCCGGGGCGGCTGGTTGGAGCGCGGCTTCCTCAGGGCTTGGGCGATCCTCTCGCGGCGGTAGTTGGCGTAGACGACGTCGGTCATTTCCCACAGTTCCTTCTGTAGCGGTACCCGGACGATCGAGACCGAACCGTGGTATTGGTGGGAGTTGAACCCCGGGGCTCCCGTCGGCTTGTAGAGCGTGGTTTCGACGGCGTGGCCCTTGATGTTGGCGACGCAGATCGTGTTCCGGGAGGCGTTGAAGGCGATCGCCCCCGGGTACCAGCCGACGGGAATGAGGCCCATCAACCGAGACTTCCGCTTGCGGGGGCTGAACTTGATCGCTCCAACGGCGTTCTGGGTGCCGTTGGCGGCGTAGAGCGTCTTCCCGTCGGGAGAGAAGGCCAGGGCGTTGGGTGAGGCGCCGAAGAGGTCGGCCGGGCTTTGCCTGGCCCAGATGGTCTCGACGACGGTATCGGTTGTCGTGTCGATGACGCTGAGGTTGTCGGACGCGGCGTTGGCGCAGACGACATACCGTTTGTCCGGCGAAAGCGCCAGCGCCGAGGAATGGAGCTGGACGAGAACCTCGGCCGCCGCTTTTCCGGCCGTGAGGTCGATGACGCTGACAGAGCCCTCGCCGGCGATGTGTCTTACCGGGTCGACCCTGACCTCGGTGCCTCGTCCGGCCGGCCCGGCGAGGTCGCCCGGCTTCGGCCGGCGGCCGCCCCAGTTGCTGACATAGGCCTTGCCGCCGGCGAGGACGACGTCGTAGGGCGCGACCCCCACGTCGAAAGTCCGCAGGACCGCGCTGGTCGCAGAGTCGATCTCGAGGAGACGGTTGGACAGGTTGCCGCAGACGTAGAGCTTCCGGCCGTCATCCGTGAGGGCCAGGCCGGCCGGGATCTCTTCCATGCGGCTCGGTGCGTTGGCGGGAGGGAGCGGGATCGTGTGCGAGGGCTCAACAGTTCCGTCCGCGGCGACCGTGAAGACCTTGATGCTGCCGTCGACGTTACTCATGTAGATGCGGCGGCCGTCGGGGGCGAAGATGAGGCCGGTGTAGCTCAGCTGGCCCTCGTTGTCGGGATCGAGGATCATCGGGGACGCCGTCTGGGGATGCTGCTCCCCCTGCTCTTCGGCGGGGAGGGCGACGCGCTGCCGGACCTCGCCGGAGGCCGCGTCGAGGATGATGAGCTCGGGTGTTTTTCCGGCGACGGCCAGGAGTTTCCAGTCGGGGGAGAGGGCCAGCGCCTGGGGCCGAAGGCCCGGGAGAGTGACTTGGATCCCGATCGGTGTCACGACCTGGTTGACGGGGACGACCGCGCGACTGCCCGGCTTCGCCCCTACTTTTTCGACGTCCTGGAGAGAGGGAAGCCCGGCCCCGGTCATACAGGGACCGGGACTGGAAAGCCCTGCCCCGGTCGGATCAGGACCGGGACTGGTAAGCCCGGCCTTGCCCGCGGAGGCGGATAAAAGGAGGAAGACGGATGCCGCGGTCGTGGCGGTACGGAGGGTGCGGTTGGCCATGAGGCGCTCCTATTTGATCAGGCGCTTTCTCATCATCCGGATGGAAACCGTAAAGACGACCGCCGCCAGGACCGCGAGCCCGGCGAAACTCCAGCCGAGCCCGGCTGCGGGTTCGCCGGTGAACAACGCCCTGGAGATCCTGACCGCGTGGGTCAGGGGCATGAACCCGGCCATGGTCTTCATCCAGCCGGGGAACCTCTCGAGGGGAAAAAATACGCCGGAAAAAAACAGCATGGGCGTAACGACGAGCTCGGTGTAGTAGCTGAAAAAATCGAAGCTCGGGGCGACCGAGGTCACGATCATGGCCATGGAGCCGAAGAGGATGCCCATAAAAACCATGAACGCGAGAAGGAGAAGGAACCGGAACGGGGAGGCGGGGGCGACGCCCATGGCCAGGGCGACGGCCATCATCAGCGAGCCGCTGACCAGACCCCGGAACGACGCCCAGACGATGTCGCCGGCCACGGCTTCGTCCGCGGAGACCGGTGTCGCGACGAGCGAGTCGTAGACTTTTTCGTGGACGATCTTGATGAATGTTCCGTAGAGGCACTCGAACGAGGCGGACATCATGACGGCCGAGACGAGTACGCCCGGGACGAGGAAGTGGAGATAGGGTTTTCCGCCGAAGGCGCCCATGTAGGCCCCCATCCCGACCCCGAACGTGATGAGGTAGAAGAGGGGCTCGACGAGACTGACGAGGAAGGTCGGGACGATGAATCTCTTATAGGAATAGAGGTTTCTCAGGAAGACGTAGGCGATCCGGTAGGACAGGCTCATTCGTGGAGGCTCCGGCCGGTGAGTTTGAGGAAGACGTCTTCGAGGGTGGCCGGCCTGTTCAGGTAGTTGTGGAGGTCGAGCTCGACGAGCCTCTTCATCAGGGGGTGGCCGTCCCGGCAATAAAAATAGAGGGTGTCACCGACGCGCTCGTGGGCGCAGGCGAACGACGAGAGCTGGCCGAGGAGTTTTTCGTCGTCCTCCTGCGGGATGCGGACCTCGACGACCTCCCGCCCGATCTCCTCATCGACGAGCTTCCCCGGCACGCCCTCTTTGAGGATCTTCCCCTGGTACATGACGACGATCCGATCGCAGAGCTGCTGGGCCTCCTCCATGTACTGCGTCGTTAAAATGAGGGTCGCGCCCTGGGTTTTGAGCTGGCGGAGCCTCTGCCAGATCAGGTGGCGCGCCTGGGGGTCGAGGCCCGTCGTCGGCTCGTCGGCGACGATGAGCCGTGGCCGGTTGATCAGGGCCCGGGCGATGAGCAGCCGCCGTTTCATGCCCGTCGAGAGCTCTGAGATCTTGCTTGCGGCCTTGGCCTCGAGCTCGACGAAGCGGAGGAGCTCGGCGATCCGGGCCCGGGCCTCCTTGCGGCCGATGTCGAAGAAACGGGCGAAGATGACCAGGTTCTCCTGGACGGTCAGGTCGTTGTCGAGGTTGATCTCCTGGGGGATGACGCCCGTCATCTTCTTCAGGGCGCGGTTGCCGATCGAAGCGGGCAGGCCGCCGACAGTGAGCGTCCCCGAGGTCACGGGGGAGACGCAGTGGATCATCCGGACGGTCGTCGTTTTTCCCGCGCCGTTCGGGCCGAGGAAGCCGAAACACTCGCCCTCCCGGATCTCGAAGTCGATGCCGGCTACGGCGACGAGGTCGCCGTATTTCTTGGTCAGCCCCGAGGCCATGACGAGGGGGATCACGCGTCCGCCCTTCCCATCTTTTCGAGCAGGGCTTTGAACCGCGGGTGGGCGCGGAGAGGGTCGAGGTCGCCGTCGTGTTCGTACCAGCCCTTCTGGATGAGCCCGCCGGCGACGGCGCGCTCCAGGCAATCGATGGCCTCCTCGACGTTCCCGGCCAGGGAGTGGATGCAGCCGAGGTTGTAGAGGAGCATGGGGTCGTCGGGGTCGATCTTGCGGGCCCGCCGCGCCCAGTCGAGGCCCTTGTCCTTCAGGCCCAGGGCGACCAGCCCGTTGGCGCCCATGTACAGGGCCCGGGCGTCGTCGGGGTGGAGGTCAATGCGGCGCTCGACGAGGCCGACGCCCCGCTCCCGGGCGGCCCGGGCGTCATCGTGACGTCCGAGCTCGTTGTAGATCTGGGCGACGAGGAGGGGCGCGTAAAAGTCGTCGGGGCGGACCCGCATGGCCTCTTCGTAGAACGAGGCCGCCTTGGGCAGGTCCCCGCCGGCGAAGGCGTGGCGGGCGTAGAAATACCAGGCCTCGAACAGGCCGGGGTCGAGACGGATGGCCTTCTCGAAGGCGGCCCGCGCTTCCTCTTTATGATCCCCGAGGGACATGGCCATGGCGAAAGACGCTTGAGCCTGGGCGGATTCGGGCGCCAGGTCGACGGCCCTCCGGCCGGCGGCCTCCGCCTGCACGCGGACGGAGTCATTCCGTTCCGAGTAGAGATAGATGTAGGACCAGCAGTCCGCGAGGCCGGCTTGGGCCAGGGCGTATTCGGGGTCGAGCTCCGTGGCCCGGGAGAACAACTGGAGGGCGAATTCGATGTCGTGGCGTCCGTAGCGAAAGTAGAAGCTCCGTCCCCTCAGGTAGTAGTCGTAGGCCTGGACGTGACTCGTGGGTACCTCGGCGAGGGCGCCCTTTTCCTGGGGGCTGAGCGTGACCTGGAGGGCGCGGACGACGTTGCGGGCGATCTCCTGCTGGATGGCGAAGACGTCGCGCAGCTCCCGGTCGTAGGATTCCGACCAGAGGTGGAAGCCGCGGGAGGCGTCGATGAGCTGGACGGTGATCCGCAGCCGGTTCTCGGATTTCCGCACGCTGCCCTCGAGGACCGTTTCGACGCGGAGCTTGTTCCCGACCTCGCGGAGGTCGGTCGCGGTGTCCTTGAACTGGAACGAGCCCGTGCGGGAGGCGACCCGGAGACCCTGGACCCGGCACAGGGCGTTGATGATCTCCTCGGCGATCCCGTCGCAGAAGTAGGCCTGGTCCTGCTCCCGGCTCATGTCGGCGAAGGGGAGGACGGCGATCGACGGAATGTCATGGCCCTGGGCGTCCGCCCCGGCCTGCCTGAGGAGTCCGAGCTCGTCGCGGAGGTCGCGGGCTGAAGCCATACGGTAGCGGGGCTCTTTTTCGAGGCAGTGGCGAAGGATGCGGTCGAGGTGGCGGGGCAGGCGGGCGTTGAGCTCGGCTGCCGAACGGGGCTCCTCTTTGAGGACCGCGGCGATCGTCGCGGCGTTGCCCTTGCCGCCGAAAGGATGCCGGCCCGTCGCCCACTCGAAGAGCACGACGCCGAGGGAGAAGAGGTCTGTCCGGTGGTCGAGCGGCTCGCCCCGCAGCTGCTCGGGCGACATGTAGGCGATCGTCCCGGCGAAATCCGCGTCGACGGTGGCCGTGCTGCCGTCGTCTTGGGCGAGCATCCGGTGAACAGGGCGCAGAATGCGGGCCAGGCCGAAGTCGAGGATCTTGAGCGTTCCCGCCGCGTCGATCATGATGTTCCCGGGCTTGAGATCGCGGTGGATGATGCCGCGGGCGTGGGCGGCGGCGACGGCGTCGGCCAGGGGCAGGGCGATCTCGAGGAAGCGGTCGAGCAAAACCCCCCCGGGGGAGACGAATTTCGACAGGGGCTGGCCGTCGACGAACTCCATCGTGAAAAAGATAGTCCCTTCCGCCTCGGCGACGGCGTAGATCGTGACGATGTTGGGGTGGCTGAGCGCGGCCACGGCCTTGGCTTCGCGTTCGAAAAACGCCCGCCGCTCGGGATTGTCGGCGAAGCCCTCCGGCAGGAACTTGACGGCCACGTCCCTTTCGAGCTTGAGGTCCCGAGCTTTCCAGACGATGCCCATCCCGCCTTCGCCGAGCTTCTCGACGAGTCGGTAGTTGCCGAGGACGAGGTCCTTTTTGGGGTTCATTGCGCTTTTTCTCCCTATGACACTACAAGAAGCGCGCAAGTGCTGTCAATACCGCTGGCGATAGCCGTCGGCCGCGGAGGGACCTCGGGGATCATCATCGTTCGCTGCGGTGATTTCTCACGCCGGTCAGTCCGTCGGACTCGGTGCCAAAACAACTCGCTCGGCGTGCGCTACGCCGAGCTCAAACACGTTTTGGCAGTTTCCCCTGAAACTACCCTCGTCCGGCGCACTGCCCGACTAAATCACCGCTTATGCTCCCTCCGACGACCCCCTCGGCCTTGGGGTTCGGCTTGATAGATGTAGCTAGTAGGTGATAAGATATCGGGGAAACAAAACGACCAACGAGAGGAGACCCCCATGGATCAGATGACATATACCTGCTCGGTGTGCGGCAAGGAGATCAGGGTCGAGAAAGGGAAGCCCGTGCCCCTCTGCTGCAACAAAGTGATGGAGCCGCTGCCGTTCTGCACGACGGCCCCCAACTCCGAGATGGCCCGCAGCGGTGACGCGGATGAACCGTGCGACGACGGGACGCAGGCCAAGAAAAAATAGCCCGCCCGCCGGTCAGATCTTCTTTTCCTTGACGACCAGACGGTCGTAGATCCACAACCCGATGATCGATGCGACGCCGATGGCCACGATGATCAGCCACATGGTCACGGTATCGACCGGCCGGCCTTCCTTGAGCGGCGTGTTGATGTAGCGCTCGAAGAGCCGGCCGCCGATGGGCCCGCCGACGATGCTGGCCAGGGCGATGGGCAAGCTTTGGTAGCCGAGGTAGAGCCCTTCCTGCCCCTTGGGGGCGATGGCCCCGATATACTCATAGACACGCGGCGAGGCCATCATCTCGCCCACGGCCATGGCCGCGATCGAGATGATCATGAAGATCCCGGCGATGGGCAGGCTCAGGCCGAGCACGCCGGTTTTCTGCGTGGCGTCGGCGAAAAGGAGGGGCGGCAGGACATTGACGAGCATGCCCAGGGTGACGACGATGGCCCCGAGCATGATCGTCTTGATGGGCAGCCATCTCTTGACGAGGCGCGTGATCAGGAGCTGGAAGCAGACGATCATGATGGGGTTGGCCAGCGTGTAGAGCTCCATGGGCGCGTCGGGATCGATGTAGCGCATGAACAGGGGCATGAGGTTGTAGAGCTGGATGTAGAGGAACCAGAACATGCTCAGGACGAGGATGAGGGACAGGAACTTGAGTTTGGCTTTGACGATATAGCCGACGACCGCCGCGGCTGCGACGATCCAGTAGATCGTGATCCACGGGCTCGACGCCGGCGCGAGGCTCCGGACGAGAAAAGACAGGCGCCAATAAGCGATAAGCTGCAGACAGAAGACGACGAACTTGAGGTTCCCGAGGACCACGAAGATGCCCGCCAGGGCCTGGCGCAGCGTCTTCTTCTGGACCTTCTGGCCGTCCTTGATGCCGTCGCTGACAAATTGCGGTTCCTTATAGACGAGGAGCGTGATGACCAGGCCGACCAGGGCGAAGGCGGTCGCGGCGTAGGTGAAGATGGCCGGGATGCCCAGGCTCGTCCGGATGAAGTAGGAGATGCTGCGCCCCGTGATCGATCCGATGTTGATGACCATGTAGAAGATGCCGAAGGCCAGGGTCGCCCGCGTCCCGGCCGTCTTCTGGACGGTGCCGGCGATGCAGGGCTTGACGATCGAGCCGCCGAGGCCGATGAGGACGATGCCCAGGACGACGGGCACGGTGAAGTCGACGGCCTCGGCCGCGCCTTTGCCGATGAGGCCGGGCCAGAGCCGCTGCAGGTTGCCCATGACGAAGTAGCCAAGCGAGATGAGGACGAACGAAACCGAGAGGGAGCGCTTGAAGCCGAACTTGTCGGCCAGCGTCCCCGAGAGGATGGGCATGAAGTAGATGATGCCCCAGAGGAGGGAGCCGTTGAGGAAGGTGGCGAAACTGGGGGTCATCCCCAGGGACTCTTTCAGGTAGATGACCATGAAGGAGGCCATGGAATAGTAGGCGGCCCGTTCGAAGAGCTCGATCGTGTTGGCCGTCCAGAACGTGGCCGGGAACTTCGGCTTGGCGGTCGGTTCGTCGGTCATGGTCGGTGTCCTCCCGGATCAAATTGTGTATCGAGGCGGGAAATCCCTAAAAAAGGGCGAGCGCCCGTTCTTCTGCCTGCCGGGCGAGCTCGTCGCAGCTTTTCCTGTCCGGCGCTTCCAGGACGACGATGAGGACGGACCGGGACAGGACGGCCGCGGCGTAATCGCCGGTTTCGAGCTTCTCGAGCGTCCGCGGGCTCTTCGCATCGAACGTCTTCGAAAAGAATTCCTGGCCGAACTTCTCGTAGACGCGCCGGACCTCCTCGTCCGAAGGATACGCGACGACGAGAAGGAGGGCCGCCCCCGCGCCCGTCCGGTAACGGGCGAATACGGCTTCCGTTTTTTTGCCGAGTCCCAGGACGGTCTCGTCGGCCAGATAGTAGTGGGCGTTGAGGGTCGCCTGATCGCGGAAGACGACGACGCTCGTCTTGTCCAGGCCTTCGGCCGGCAGGACGTCGGCGATCCGCCCCTTTTCCAAAGCTTGGCCCGTCGCGGCGAGCGGGATCAGGAGGTGGGCGGCGAGAATGAAAAACAACCAGCTTCTTCTCATGCTCTACACCAAATACTTGTCGACGAGGTTGATAAGAAAATAGGCGAAGCCGGCGGTCAGGCCGGCGCCGGGGATGGTGAAGACCCAGGCCCAGACGATCTTGATCGTGACCCCCCAGCGGACGGCGGAGAGCCGTTTGGCCGCTCCGACTCCCGATATGGCCCCGGTGATGACGTGGGTCGTGCTGACCGGGACGCCGGCGTGGGTGGCGACGAAGATGCTGATAGCGCTGGCCGTCTCGGCGCAGAAGCCGTCGATCGGACGGAGCTTGGTGATCTTCTGGCCCATGGTCTTGACGATCCGCCAGCCCCCGGAGAGAGTCCCCAGGGCGATCGCGGCGTGGGCGGAGAGGACGATCCAAAGGGGAATGTGGAACGTCTTGGTCCAGCCGGCCGCGTAGATCAGGCTGGCGATGATGCCCATCGTCTTCTGGGCGTCGTTGCCGCCGTGGCCCAGGCTGTAGAGGGCTGCGGAAACGAGCTGAAGACGCCGGGCCGCCTTGTTGATCCGGGCCGGATTCTTCTTGTGCACGATCCAGGTCGTGATCGTGATGAAGACGACGCCCAGGATGAGACCGAGGATGGGGGCGATGAAGATGAACAGGACCGTCTTGACCCAGCCGTGGGCGATGATGACGGCCGGGCCGCCCTTGATGATGGCCGCTCCCGCGTAACCGCCGATCAGGGCGTGGGAGGAGCTTGTGGGCAGGCCGAGGATCCAGGTGAAAAGATTCCAGCCGATGGCGCCCAGGAGGGCGGCGAATATGACCTGGGGCGTGACGATGCGGATATCGATCATCCCGGCGCCGATCGTGTGGGCGACGCCCGTGCCGAAGATGAGGAAGGCGACGAAGTTGAAGAAGGCAGCCCAGATGACGGCCTGACGGGGCGTCAGCACGCGGGTGGAGACGACGGTGGCGATGGAGTTAGCGGCGTCGTGCATGCCGTTGGTGAAGTCGAAGGCCAGGGCGACCAGGATGATGAAGACGACGAGGAGGAAGCCGGCGCTGGGCATGAAACTTAGGTGGACTTGACGATGATCCCTTCGATGACGTTGGCCACGTCCTCGCAGCGGTCGGCCGCGACTTCTAGCCTGGAGTAGATCTCTTTGAGCTTGATGAGGTCCTTGATGTCCTCGACCTTCTCCGTCTTCTCGAAGAGGTCGGCGATGGCCTCGCGGCAGACGACATCGGCCTCGTACTCGAGGATGTTGATCTGCTTGCAGAAGGCGTGGACGTGCCCCAGGGTTTCCAGGTTGTCGATGGCCTCGAAGATCTGCTGGACGGCCTGGCCGATGATGTCGACGAGCTTCTTCACCTCAGGCGTCGGCCGGGCGATCTTAAAATAGAACATCCGGCTGGCCACGCCCTCGATGCAGTCGAGGACGTCGTCCAGGCCGCTGGCCAGGTCGTGGATGTCCTCCCGCTCCAGGGGCGTGATGAAGGTCTCGCGGAGCTTGGTGAAGAGCTCATGGGTGATATTGTCGCCCTGGTGCTCGATCCTCTTGATCTTCTCGTATTTCCCTCCGACGTCCTCGTAGTGGTCGACGAGGTCGCGCAGGGCCAGCGCGCCCTCCCGGAGGTTGGCGGCGTCCTGGCGGAACAACTCGAAGAACTTCTGTTCCTTGGGAAACATACGGAATTTCATGGTGTTTTTCTCGAGTCTTTAGGTTCCGGAAATCTCATCCTAACGAAGCCCGGGAATATTGTCAACCGGGACAGCGGCCTTTAGAGCTTGAGCCTGAGCCCGGCCCGGCCGAGGAGCGTGCTCAGGAAGAGGATGGCTCCCGTCATGGCCGCCGCGTTGAGGATGCCGGCGAGGCCCCCCGTTTGCCAGAAAGGCCAGAGGACCCGGGAAAGATCGACGTTGAGGACCCCGCCCAGGAGCACGGCGGCGTTGCCGATCAACCCCGGCAGGAGGTAAGCCAGGAGCGGGTTCCTGCCGGCCGGGAGGAGGAAAGCCGCCGCCCTATTTCCCTTCTTATAGATGTCCAGGACGACGTAAAAAAGCAGGAAGACGAGACAGCAGATGCCCGCCGTGGCCAGGCAGTAAGACTCCGTGCCGCCCTCTTTGCTGAAGCCGTGGAGGGGCCTCAGGATGTACCCGGCGAGAAGGAGCGTCGTTCCCAGGACGGCCAGGAAACGGACGCGGGTCCGGGGCGCCGAGGTGTCCGTCCCGGGGAGGAAGACCGTGCCGGCGAGCATTCCGGCCGTGACGATGGCCGCGTGGGAGCCGAAGAGGCTGCCGATGTTGAGGAACCCGCCGGCCGAACCCAGGAAATCCAGCGCGCCGTGCCGGCTGCCGATATAGAGGGCGGTCATGAGGCCGACCGCTCCGGCCAGGACGACGCGGTTGCCGCGGCTCGCCAGGAACAGAAGGGAGCTGGACAGGTAGCACCAGCCGATCATCCCCAGGATCCCCCACCAGGACGTCTGGAGCCAGGTTGTCCGGCCGTCCTCCCCCTGGCCGCGGAAGAAGACGACCAGGGCCAGGAACAGGACGGCGGCGGCGATCTTCAGCGCGAGGTGCAGGCGCCTCTTCGCCGGCGCGGCCCCCTTCGGCACGACGGCCCAGAGGGCGAAGACGGCCAGCGTGGCCAGGAAATACCAGAGGTCCTTGCCGATGCCCGCGGCCGCCGCCGAGAAGTGGTTCTCGTTGACCAGGAGGACGCCGAGGAAGAGAAGGGCCAGGGTGCGGACGAGGACGTGGCCGACGAGGGCGAGGCCCGCGCGGCCTTCGGCCCTCCTTTTGGCCAAGGCCAGAGGGATGGACACTCCGACGATGAAGAGGAAACCGGGGAAGACGATGTCGGTCAGCGTGAACGCGTCCATCTCCGCGGACGCGTGTCTGAGGATGAAGGGGATGGCTTTCATCCCGGCGATGTAGTTGACGAAGACCATGGTCAGGATGTCGAAGCCGCGGAATGCGTCGAGGCTGGCCAACCGTTCCTTGATCGCCGCCGGCGCGGCGGACACGAAGGACGCCGGGCCGGATGGGCTTGTCAAGATTTTTCCCCTTGTTTCTTTTGAGCGGCGAGGACGCCCCGGACGTAGCCGACGGATTCAGCTAGACCTGGCAAGGGGTCCCGGCCGTCCTTCTCGTATTCGAAAGCGGCCGTCCTCCGGTAATCCATCGCGGCGAGCGTCCGCAGGAAGCGGGGGAGGTCGATGACGCCCCGGCCGGCTTCGACCGGTCCGCCGTCCTTCGTCGGAGCCGTGACGTCCTTGAGATGGACGTCGAGGAGGCGCGCGCCGCAAGCGACCGCCGCTTCCGATGGGTCGATCCCCGAGCGTTGGCAATGGCCGATGTCCAGGCAGACCCCGATGCGCGGGTCCAGGTTCTTGACCCTGTCCAGAATGCTCGCCGGTGTCGGGTAGAGGAGGTCGCCCGGTCCATGGTTGTGGACGGCGAGCTCGATGCCCGTCTCGCGGACTTTCCGTTCGGCGCTGCCGAGGAGCTCATGGCCCGGGACGCCGATGATGACCTCCATGCCGCCGGCCCGGGCATAGGCGAAGGCCTGTTCGACCTCGGCTTCGGTGGTCATGTAGACGACCCCGCAGCCGTAGGGGACGAGGCCGGCCGCCCTGATCTTCGCGGCCGCGGCCCGGATTTCCGTTTCGGAGCTCTCGAGCGGGAGGTGGACGCTCT
>Ga0315286_10003451_pt1 | contig 14959 bp, 18 predicted proteins | sample YL17G10_0_MG_FD_205038 | JGI IMG/M metagenome (GOLD analysis project Ga0315286, IMG submission 205038) | Sediment microbial communities from Yellowstone Lake, YNP, Wyoming, USA - YL17G10_0 | ecosystem: Environmental > Aquatic > Freshwater > Lake > Sediment | place: USA: Wyoming | collected...
CCGCATCTGGCTTCGGGCGAACCTGTCCGGAGCGGAGATCGTGCCGGTGGGCAGCACCGCGCGGGCAGCCGAGCTGGCGGCGGTGGAGCCGGCCTCGGCCGCCATCGCGCCCGCGCTCGCGGGGGAACTCCACGCGCTGCCCGTGCTGCGCGCCAAGATCCACGACCAGCCCGGCAACCGCACCAGGTTCGTGGTGATCGGCCAACTGGCGGCCTCCCCCAGTGGCGCGGACAAGACCTCTCTGCTTTTCTCGGTGCCCCATAGGGCTGGCGCCCTCTACTCGGCGCTTGGAGTCTTCAACAGCCACCAGACCAACATGACCTTCATCCAGTCCCACCCCACCAAGCAGACGCCCTGGGAGTATATGTTCTTCGTGGACGTGCAGGGCCACGAAACCAGTTCAGGCCTCTCCCAGGCGCTCCGCGAGCTGCGGGAGCACACCCTCGTCCTGCGCGTGCTCGGCTCCTACCCGGAGGCCGCCTAGGCGACAAGGCGATAGCTGAAGACTCGAGACGGCCGCCTGACTCATCGCCTCTTCGGCGCTGTCATCCTTCCGGTTGGTTGGAGGCTTCTCCTGCCGGCCAGCCGAAGGCCTGAGGCAGCAGCTTGGCAAGATCGAATTCCCGCTGTAGGCCCCCTCGGCCAATGGAGCGGATCGAGAGGTTGGGTGCGAACTCGACCAGTGCCTGCCGGCAGGCCCCGCACGGGGAGAGCGGACCCGCGTCCAAGGTGTAGATCACCAGCCGACTGAAGCCCCTGGCCCCGTGCGCCACTGCACAGTGCAGCGCCACCCGCTCGGCGCACACAGTCAGGCTGAAGGAGCTGTTCTCGACATTACACCCCGAGTAGACGGTCCGGTCGTCGGCCTCGATCGCTGCCCCGATCCGGAGATGAGAGTAGGGAGCGTAGGCGTTCGCGCTCGCGGCCTGGGCGGCCGCGGTCAGCCGCTCCCAATCACCGCTCTTCGCCGCCTTCCTGCTCATCTGGCACCTCCTCCGGGCGCCGCACGATCCGGATCCGCTGAATCCGGTTCTCCGACACCGCTTCGACCGTGAAGTCCAGGTTTTGCCAGCTCATCTGCTCGCCGGCCGCCGGCAGATGGCCCAGCCGGTCCAGGATGAACCCCCCGATGCTGTCGAACTCCCCTTCCGGCAACTCCACCTCGAAGTGATCCCCGACGTCGCCCACGCTTACCACCCCGTCTACCGTCGCGCTGTTCGCGTCGATGGGGCGGATTGGCTCGACCTCGATGTCGTGTTCGTCCCGGATCTCGCCGAAGATCTCCTCCAGCAGGTCCTCGATGGTGACGAGCCCAGCGGTGCCGCCGTATTCGTCTATGACGATGGCCATGTGAAGTCGTCTGCGCTGCATCAGGTGGAGCACCTCGTGCACCTTGCGGCTCTCGGGCACGATCGGGGCAGGCTTCCGCGCCAGCTCCCCCGCCGTTGCGCCGGGCGCACCGGGCCCGAACGCGGTCACAACATCCTTCATGTAGAGAATGCCCACCACATGATCCACATCCTCGACGCAGACCGGCAGGCGGGAGTAGCCGGTGTCCTGGCTCACCTTTGCCGCCTCTACCAGCGACGCCTCCTGCTCCACCCAGACGATGTCGGTCCTCGGGGTCATCACCTCGCGAGCAACCTTGTCGGCGAACTCGATCACGCCCGCGATCATCTCCCGTTCTTCTTCCTCGATGCCGCCGGCCTCGCCCTCGACCACCATCTCCATCACTTCCTGATCCGTGTAGCGTGGGAGGCCCGCCACCGCCCGTCCGCCAAAGATCGGCACAACGACGCTGCGGATGATCCCAACACCCGCGAGGTGGAGGACTCGGGCGACCGGCCAGATGGCCCGATGGAGCAGCGCCAGCGCCGGGCTCACGGCAAGGGCGACCGGCTCGGCCCTGCGCATACCGCATGTCTTGGGCGTCAGCTCGCAGAAGACCAGGATGAAAGCGATCATCCCAGCCGAGGCGCCGGCCACCCAGAGGTGGGGGTGATCGCTGCCGCGGGAGAGCCTGATCGCCACCTCTGTGGTGTAGGCGGAGGCGACAATGATGGCGAGGTTGATGAGCAGTATCAGCGTGCTCAGGACCTGTTGCCGGTTCTCGACCAGCCACAGCAGCCGCCTGCCCGCCCAGACACGTTCCTCGGCAAGCTGGCGCGCCCGGCTGACTTCGATCCGCACGAGCGCGGCCTCCGAAAGAGAGCTGAAGGCGAGCACGAACCAGCACACCGCGATTGCGAAGATCTCGCCGCTGACTGCGCTCGCCTCGCCCAGCAACCGGGGCAGCGATGGCTCCGTCATGGCCCCGACCCCGGTGTGTCTGGCGATGCGGGTCGCTTGGGGTCAGGCAGGACCCGCACCCGCGTGATGCGGTGTCCGTTGAGTTCCGCCACCGCCAGACGCAGGCCGGCGACCGCCACTTCGTCGCCCAGCCGCGGCATCACGCCCAGCTTGGCGTACAGCAGCCCGGCCACCGAGTCGTACTCCCCTTCGGGCAGCTCCACGCCCAGCGCTTCGCTCGCCTCCTCGACCCCTAGTCTCCCGTCCAGCATAACCCCGTCGGCAAGACGTTCGACGCTGGGGCGGATCACGTCGTACTCGTCGTAGATGTCCCCCACTACCTCCTCGAGCAGGTCCTCCAGCGTCACCAGCCCGGCCGTGCCCCCGTACTCGTCCAGCACGATGGCGAGCGTCCGTCGGGTGCGGCGGAACTCGGTCAGCAGGTCGCTCAGCTTCTTTGTCTCTGGCACGAACATTGGCTGGCGCATCACTGTCGTGACAGGTGTTCCGCCCTGCTGTGCGGCCAGCAGCGGAATGACATCCTTGACGTGCACCGTGCCCACGATATCGTCCAGGTTCTCCCCGTAGACCGGCATGCGGGAGATGCGGTGCTCGGTCGCGCCCCGGCCCGCGTCGGCGGCGGTGGCGTCGTGTGGGATCGCGAACATATCAGTTCGAGGGACCATTACCTCCCGCGCCACCGTGTCTCCGAACTCGAAGATCTGGTGGATCATCACCTTCTCTTCCTCCTCCAGGCTGCCGGTCTCGGCCTGGATGTCCACAATGGCGCGGATCTCCCCTTCTGAGATCGGTCGTTCGGGAGTCGGACCACCCCCGAGAAGATAGGCAAGCTGCTCGGCTATGAAGCCAGCGACCCGCGCCAGCGGCGAGAGGACCCAGGTGACGAGCCGCACCGGCACGACCACTGCCCGCGCCACTCGCTCCGGGTTCGCCGCCGCGTAGCTGATCGGCACCACCTCGGAGAAGACAAGCACGAGCAACGCCGCCCCTGCGATCGCCATCCAGAGCGGCAGATCCCGGCCGATCACCCAGTTGGCTGCCACCGCCTCGGCTGAGTAGTTGACCGACGTGATGGTGACCAGGATGGCCCCCAGAGTGATGGCGGGGCGGGCGAGCATTGCGTCGAGCATCAGCGCCAGCCGCCCCTCTGCCGCCCGCCTAGCTCTCCTCCTGCCCAGCGTTAGGAAGCTCAGTTCCGCCGCGGAGAAAAGAGCCGACACGGTCAGCAGAACCGCCATCACGAGCAGCGGTCGTAGGTCATCGGGCCCCATGCTAGATCCCCGGCCGCATGGTGAGCAGCCCGTAGAGCAGCGTCCCCACCACCAGCGCCACAACCGTCCCTATCAGCACTTCTCGCACCGAGTGGATGCCGGCCTCCACCCGGCTCTGGGCGACCAGCACCGCAAGCACGAACGCCAGCGCGCGGGTGAGCGGATCGGTGGTGAGGAACCAGATGCTGATGAAGCAGAAGAATGCCAGGGCGCTGTGGGCGCTCACCAGCCCGCCCCGGGTAAGCGACCCGTGTCCGCCCCAGAGCTTGCCCAGAATCACCGCCACCACCACGGTCACCGCCCCGACCAGGCCGACATGCATGAAGTGCGGCACCGGCCGCGTGGACAGGCCCTGGATCACTGCGAGGGCGTCGGCGTTGACGAACACACCCAGGGCAATGACCACGCCCATAATCGCGGCCACCAGCACCCCCGCTCCACCGACATCCTTCGCCACCCGCGCCAGCGGGTGATAGCCGGGGCTCACCAGATCAACGATCACCTCGATGGCGCGGTTCAGCACCTCCGCCAGCACCACGAGCGCGATGGCGACTAGGAGAATGAGGACCTCGACCCGCGTCACCCGGAGCAGGGCGCTGATGAGCATGGCGATCGCGCCCGCCAGGCAGATGAGGCGCATGTGCCAGTCCTGCTGCAGCACGTGCAGCAGACCATCAACTGCGTTGCGCGAGCTCTCCAGCAGCCCTCGCTTGCTCACCCCTCGGCGCCAAACTTGACCAGCAGCGCCTCCGCCCGAGCCAGCATCCGTTCCCGCTGGACAGCCGTCGAGTCCTCCCACCCCGTCAGGTGCAGTATCCCGTGTGTCACCAGCAGCGCTAGCTCGCGCTCGAAGCTGTGTCCCAGCTCCCCCGCCTGCCGCGCCGCCGTCTCCGCCGACACTGCTACGTCCCCCAGCAGCGGGTGGCCGCTCGGTCCCACGTCCTGCGGAAAGGCCAGCACATCCGTTGGCCTGTCCTTCTTGCGGTACTTCCGATTCAGCTCCTGGATCCATGCATCATCACCGATGACAACGCTCAGCTCCGCCTCCGGACGGCAGCCCTCGGCCTCCATCACCGCTTCCGCAATCTGTTCCAGCCACCTACGCCGAATCCGCCGTCTCTGTCTGTTCGCGACTGTTGCGGCCACTGCACACTACGACCTCACTCGATCTTCCAGCGGCTCGGGATAGGCGATCCTATCTCGGCACAGCGCCAGCGTCAGCACCCGGCCCATCACGCTCTCCGCCGCCGCGATCTGGCGGAAGGTGAGATCGCACTGCTCGAGCTGCCGCCCGACTACTCGCTCGCGGAAGATCTCCCTCACCATCTGCTGAATGCGCTGCGGCGTCGGCTCCGGAATGGACTTCGTCGCCGCATGCACACCGTCTGCAAGCATGACGATGGCGGCTGCTTTCGTGCTCGGCAGCGGCCCGGGATAGCGGAACTGCTCCTCTGACACCTCCTCGGGCCGGGAGCCGGTCAGCGCCTGGTGGTAGAAGTAGGTCATCGTCGTCTCGCCATGGTGCTCAGCGATGATGTTCACCACATCGGGCGGCAGCCGGTGCTTGCGCGCCAGCTCTACGCCATCCTTCACATGCGAGATGATTATGAGCCCCGAGAGAGAGGAGGACAGCCGATCATGCGCGTTGTCCAGCCCCAGCACCGCCTGGTTCTCGACGAAAAACCCCGGGCGGGAGAGCTTGCCGATGTCATGGTAGAGCGCCCCCACTCTAGTGAGGAGCGCGTCGGCGCCAACCGCCTCGGCCGCCGCTTCGGCGAGACTCGCCACCATCAGCGAGTGGTGGTAGGTACCCGGCGCCTCAGTCTGAAGCTGCTTCAACAGGGGCAGTTGGGGGTTACCTAGCTCCAGCAGCGCCAACTGGGTGGTGATGCCGAAGGGCCGCTGCAGCATGTACACCCCGCCAAGGGCAAGCAACGCCGCGCCCGGCCCGTAGAGCGCTGTCGCCAGCCCAACTTCCTTCGCCAGCGCAACCGGCTGCTGGCCCTGGAGAAGGCCCACCGCCACTACCAGCACGAGGTTGGCCGCCGCCATTGCGCCCACCGCTACCCTTAGCCGCGACATAGGCCAAAGATAGGGTGCGAGCGCGATCGCGGCGCTTGAACTGCCCAGCGCCAGTAGAGTTGCAGGAAGACCCGCATCGGCCATCAGCCCCACCAGCAGGCTGAGCGCGAGTGCCAGTGCAATCGCGACGGTGTCCGCCAGTAGGCCCGCCGCCATCAGGGAGACCGCGGGAACGATGAGCATCCACACGTGCGGCAGCGCCGGAGTGAGGAGGCTGATCACGAACATCGCGGCGACTGCCAGCAGGCACAGAAGCAGCAGCGACCTGAGCCGATCGTACACCGCGCGCGCCCAGTGCCGCGTCTGCGATCCCAGTAGCACGACGATCAGCCCCACCAGTAGCGCGGTCGCAGCCAGCCTGCGCGCGTCCAGCTTGGGGCTTGTCAGCCCCAAGGCCCGCAGGATTTCCATATGCTGGCGCGTCACCGGCTCATTGGCGAAGATGATCGGCTGATCGGCTTCGATAGTGCGGACCACTGGCTGCACTCGTCGGCGAGCCGCGTTTCTCGCGCCTTCTGTCGCATCCTGATCGAGGTGGTAGGTCGGGGCGACCGCACGCTTGGCCACCGCCCCCACCACTGCCGCTGCTGCTGGCTCCCGTTGGCCGCGCCGGGCCATCGCCTCGGCGTCCTCGCGCGCCACCCGCAGGTCCGATGTCGCATCCCTGATCTGCTTCGACATCAGCTTCCGGATGATATCGAGCGTCTGGTCCTCGAGCGCCGACAGCCGCGAGCGATCGGCCGACAGCACCCACCCCGCGGATCCTTCCGGGAGCCATCCCACTTGGTCGGGCAGCTCCGCTGCCGAGTCGGCCGCCGACCTGGCCTTTGCCAGTGCGGCGAAGTCCTTCGAGACCCGCCCCTCCGCGTCTGGCCGGGCGAACCGCATCGCGGTGTACACCGGGAGCACGCTCGCCGCCGCTTCCGCGCGTAGGCGGTCGGTCTCCTCGTCGTCCTCGTATCGCGCCATGCGCGGCGCTCGCACCAGCTCCGGGCTCGGCTCGCCGAGGTGGAGAGAGATCCGGCCGGGGAAGAGGTCATACCCGAGCAGCATCAGGCAGAGGGCTGCCCACGTCAGCAGACCCATGCCAGCACGCATCACCCCCGTCCAGTTAAGCCGCCGGTCCTTCCGCTCGCCGTTGCGTCGGCGGACGGCGCGCAGTCGCTTCATTGCCTGCCTTGAGCAGCGTCGGGGGGCCTGCCGCCCGTACCCCTCAGTTCGTGTTGCTCGTACGCTTGGATGACCCGCTGCACCAACTCGTGCCTGACCACGTCCTGATCCGAGAAGTACACAAAGGCCACCCCGGTGACGCCCGGAAGTACTTCTCGGACGTGGTTGAGCCCGGATATCTGGCCGCGAGGCAGATCGGTCTGGGTGATGTCGCCGGTGACCACCGCCTTTGACCCGAACCCGAAGCGGGTGAGGAACATCTTCATCTGCTCGGGAGTGGTGTTCTGCCCTTCGTCGAGGATGATGAACGAATCGTTGAGCGTGCGCCCTCGCATGAACGCGAGCGGCGCCACTTCGATCATGCCTTGTTGCATCAGCCGCTGCGCCTTCACCAGGTCCATCATGTCGAACAGCGCGTCGAAGAGCGGGCGCAGATAAGGATCCACCTTCGCCTGGATGTCGCCAGGCAAGAAGCCCAACCGCTCCCCCGCCTCCAGCGCCGGCCTGGTAAGGATAACGCGTGAGACTTTGTTCTCCCGCAGCGCTCTCACCGCCATCGCCATCGCGAGGTAGGTCTTGCCGGTGCCGGCAGGGCCAATCGCGAAGGTCAAGTCGGCCTGTGCCATCGCGTGCACGTAGTCGCGCTGTGTCTGCGTGTGAGGCCTCACCGGCTTGCCGCGGTCGGTCACGAGGACAACATCGGAGAACACGACGTCGGCCGCTGCTGCCTGCCCACCCCCTACCAGCCGCGCCGCGTACTCCACTTCCCCCGGCGTGATCGGATGGCCCAGCCGCACGAGCTTCATCAGCTCACCCAGTAGCTCGGTCGCTCTGCCGACCTGCTCCCGCGTTCCGCTGACTCGGATCTCGTTGCCGCGCGCGCCGATACGCGCCCCGACTGCCCGCTCGACCAGCCGGAGGTTCTCGTCTCGCACGCCGGCGAGCGCCGCGGCCTCTTGGTCATCCGCGACGACGATCTTGCCTTCCGAGGCTGCTTCCACAGACTGGCCTGGTCCGCCCCTGGGGGGCATGTGAACACCCAGGCCGCCCCACTCCATTGGGAGAGGGCGGCCTTCGTAAGGGTCAACTGGATTGGTTCGGCGCTCTCACCAGACGATCAGCGCTCGCCCCGTCGCCTCGCGGCCCGCCGGGCGCGCCGAATGGCTGCGGCCTGCATCCGGCGACGCTTGTCGCTCGGCTTCTCATAGCGTTCCTTGCGCCGCGCCGCCTCCAGCACACCGTGCTGGTGCAGCTCCCGCTTGAAGCGGCGCAGAGCGCTGTCTATCGACTCATTGTCGCGTAAATGAACTGCCATGCTCTCCCCCCCTTTCTGTCACCAGACCACCGGCCCAGCGCGAAGCGGCATCGCCCGACGACGCCCAACGCGTCGGACACCCTCGTTTGCCTGCTCACGGCAGGTCGAGGGCGCCAGACCGACAACAGCCGCACTCGAACCGCGGTAGTGCTGATTATAGTCGGACCCACGCGCATGATGCAGCGCTCGGGCCCCTCGGCAGTGCATTATACCAAGCCCGGGCCTGCCTTGTCAAACAACCGAGCGCGGCAGACCTGGCCGCCTACCCCGGGGGCCATCCCAGAGGCCGGCCTCCGAGCAGGTGGAAATGCACGTGATCAACTGACTGGCCCGCATTTGGCCCGCAGTTCGCCACAATCCGATAGCCCTGTTCCGATATCCCCTCATCGTCGGCGATCTTGGCCGCCAACCGCACAAGGTAGCCGGTCACGCCATCGTCTTCCGGGCCGAGATCGTTCAATGACGGATGGTGGACGCGAGGCATTATGACAATATGCGTCGGCGCTTGTGGGTTGATGTCGCGAAAAGCGACTACTTGCTCGTCCTGGTGCACGATATCCGACTTCACCTCTCCAGCCGCGATCTTGCAGAAGATGCAATCAGCCATCTCTCCCGCCTCCTACAGCGCTTCCCCGGCCTGCCGTCCGTGCCGGCCGGGCCCAGACTCATCCCACCTCATCCCAGCTTCAGCCCTAGCAGACCTGCTGCGTTCCGCCAACAGACGGCCTCAAGCTCGCCCTCGTCCAGCCCCATTCCCGCCATCAGGTCCAGCTCCTTGCCTGGGCTGCCCCACGGGTAGTCGGTCCCGAACACGATCCGCTCCGCCCCATGGGCCCGGATCAGGGCAAGGAATTCGCTCCCGCTCAGATCTCCCCCGCAGTAGGAGGTGTCGAGCCACAGCTTCTCGCCTATGAGATGTTCGCGCGCCTGCTCCCATACCTGGTACCCGCCCATGTGGGCGATGACCATGGTGAGCCCGGGGAACGACCGGTGTACCCGTGCCAGCGCCTCCGGCCTGGCGTAGATGCGCGGCGCCGCCTTGATCTCCTGGCCGCTGTGGAACAGCAGGATAAGCTTCCCCTCAGCGGCCTGGTAGAGCGGAAACACTCGCCGATCATCCGGCTCGAACTCCTGGAAGTTCGGCTGGAGCTTCACCCCCTTCAACCCGAGTCCAACGATGCGCCCCACCTCCCCGGCCGGGTCGGGCAGCTCGGGATGGAGCGCGCCGAAGCAGATGATCCGCTCGCTCTGGATCACGGCCGCCCAGTCGTTGATGGAGCGAACTTGGTCGGGCCGCGTTGCCACCGGCGCGATCACCGATACGTCAACGCAGTTCTCGTCCATACTCCGGAGCAGCCCCGGCACCGTCGCCTCGCCGTGCGCCTCGACCTGGTAGGTCTCGGTCAGCGCCGAGAGAGCGCGTGCCGCCACCTTCTCCGGGAAAGCGTGGGCGTGGAAGTCAATCACATGCCGCGGTCTGCCGCCCATCAGCTGCCCTCTCGAAGGCCGAAGACGCGCCGCGCGTTTCCGCTTGTCGAGGCCGCGACGCTCTCCGCTGTCTCCTCCCGCGCTGCTCCCACCGCCTGGGCGATGAGCGGGAGGTTGGCCGGCTCGTTGTCACGCGAGCGATGCGGTTCCGGCGCGAGGTAGGGCGCATCTGTCTCCAACAGGATCCGGTCGGTGGGCGCGTTCCGAACCGCCTCCCGCAGTTGTGTGACCCCTCGATGGGTGAGCCGGCCTCCCAGTCCGAGCAACATTCCCAGCCCCACCGCGCGCTGCATGTGCTCCTGCGTTCCGTCGAAGCAGTGCCACACCAGCCTGGGCCAGCCTGCCGACCGGGCAGCTTCGAGCACTCCCTCTTGGGCCTCGCGGCAGTGGATGATGACCGGGAGTTCCAGTTCCGCCCCAAGTTCAAGCTGCCGGCGGAACAAATCCATCTGAGCCGGGCGGGGTGACAGGTCGCGGTAGAAGTCCAGCCCAGTCTCGCCGATCGCAACGACCCCGCGGGAGCGGGCAAGCGACGCGATCTCCGCCAGGTCCGAATCCGTTGCCCCGCCGGCATCATGGGGATGGATCCCAACGGCCGCCCAGATGCCCTCGTGCTCCCCGGCGAGCTGCGCTGCGACCCGGCTGCTGGCGAGGTCATACCCGACCACGATCATGTCCGAGACGCCTGCCTGATGAGCGCGGTCGAGCACATCGGAAAGCCGGCGCAGCAGCCGAGGGTGGTTGAGGTGACAGTGCGTGTCGATCAGATCGGGAAGAGGGACGCCCGCCATGATGCAGACGCGGGCGGGCTCAGCCACCGGAGCTATGCTGGGCGCGGCTGACCCGCGGGGAGCCATCGGCGGCCCGGCGAAGGTCCAACACCATCTTCAGGCCGTCGCCCGCGGGGCCGTAGTAGTGCGGCAGCAGCCGCGACTGCACGAACCCGAAAGCCTGGTAGAGAGACTGCGCAGCCCGGTTGGACACGTTCACCTCGAGATCGGCCTCGTCAACGCCGCTCCGGTTCATGTGCTTGAGCGCCGCCGTCATCAGCGCCGTGCCGAACCCACGCCGCCGGTAGGCCGGGCCGACAGCAATTGAGGTGATGCCCCCCCGCCGGACCCCGAGCCAGCGCAGGCCTACCCGCGCAAGCACGTAGCCCACAACGGCGCCGTCTCCGTCTTCCGCCACGAACAGGCCCTTGCGGTCCCTGAAAAGATGGGCCAGGAAGGTGGCCACGCTATAGGCTTCCGGCCCGAACGAGGCCCGTTCGATCCGCACCACCTGACCTAGATCACTCAGCGAGAACCTGCGGATCTTCACGTCCCTGCTCCCTCACGGACACGACTTCCCCTGTAGCGACCGCAATCCGCCCGAGCACGCCGGTTGCTAGCAGTAGCCGGCCCTCCTGGTCAATCCCGGCGGCCCGGCCGGCCAGCGTCTTCCCCGCTGTCACAACTGACACCTGCTTCCCCAGCAGGGCGTCCCGCCCCCGCCAGAGCGTCTGTAGCGCCTGCGGGTCATCGGTCACCGCCCCCAGCGCCCCCTCCAGCGTCTCCAAGAACCGCGCCGCCAACACCGGAAGCGAATGCTCCCGACCGGTCGCCTCCAACAGCGTCGTCGCCGTCGCCTGTACCTCCGCGGGCAGTTCCGCCCTTCGGAAGTTGACATTCAGCCCGAGGCTCACCAGCGCCACCGCCACCGTCCGTCCGGCAAGCTCCGTCTCGACCAGCACCCCGCCGACCTTCCTCGCGCCCCCCTCTCCGCGTGCGGGGAGGGGGCAAGGGGGTGGGGTTCCCACGGGCCGCGACACTGGCGCTGTCGAAGTGCCGCCCACCATCAAGTCATTGGGCCACCTGAGCTGGATTCGCGCGCCGGTCTCCTTCTCGACCGCCTCCGCCGCTGCCAGTCCGACTGCCAGCCCGAGCAGCCCGGCTACTGCGACATCCCATTGCGGCCGGAGTATCACCGTCAGCCACAGCCCGCCGAGCGGCGACGCCCACGCTCTCCCCAGCCGCCCACGGCCTGCCGTCTGCCTCTCTGCGATCACGACCGCCCCATGCGGCGCGCCGTCACGCAGCCACTGCCGCGAGTAGTCGATAGTCGAGGTGCTCTCGGCCAGGCGAAGGACGGGGTGGCCGAAGGGCCGCGTGCGCCACGTCTTCATCGTCGTTCCAGGACTCAAAGCCGCTTGGCCACGTAGAAACCGGCGATTCTTCTCATCTCAGGGGGCAAGTCGACGCGGGAGAACGTGAATCCCAGCTTACCCCAGAGCATCAAAGCTTCGGTCCTGATCTCCTCGCTCCAGCTCCTCGCCTGCGCCGCGCCGTTCTCCCTCGCCCACTCCATGACTCCCTCCACTAACGCGGTGCCTATGCCCCTTCTCCGCCAGTCCGCAAGGACCTCGACGATGTCGATGTAGGCCTCCCGGGGGGTCCGCAATGGTTTCGGGAGGTCGCACAGGTGCGCACCGATCACGCCTACAGGTCGGCCATCGACCAGGGCGAAGAGCGAGAAGCAGTTTTCGTCGAAGCGGATATGATCGGTTGCATTCGAGGTGGTCTCTTCCTGGTACCGTGCTCTCAGCTCGGGGGTGCCTTTCGCATATGCGATGTCCATGCTCGCTCCGTCCTGTGGGCCCGCTGCGTTAGGCAGCATGGACGGTCCGCCCTTCCCGCGCCACTTCGCGGTAGACAAGGCCGGGCGTGTCCCGATGCTTCTCCAGGTCGCTCGGCGTAGCGACCACTACTTCAAATGGAATCCCGGCCCTGCGCACAGACAGGTAGATGCGCTTCGCCGTGTGCCCGCGGTGCGTCCCCTCCGGCATGACGACGAGCAGGTCCACGTCACTGTCCGGCCCCATCTCACCCCGCGCCGCCGAGCCGAAGAGGATGATCCTCAGGGGGTGCACCGCCTCCACGATGCGGCGCACTAACTCATCGAGTTGCTGTTGATCTGGTCGCATGCAGCACCCTCTGGCGGATTATACCACTCGGTGGCGAGGCGTGCCCACCGGTCGGTCCCCCTCAATCATCCGCGATCTCGAGCGACAGGTCCAACGCGGGTGCGGAGTGAGTGAGCTTTCCCACCGAGATGTAATCCACGCCGGTTCCGGCTAGGGCGCGGACCGTGCTCAGCGTCACCCCCCCCGAGACCTCGATCTCGCACCGCCCGGCGATCAGCTTCACCGCGCCAGCGATCTCGCCGATCTCCATGTTGTCGAGTAGGATCACATCGGCGCCGGCCGCGATCGCCTCCTCGACCTCCTCCAGCGTCTGCACCTCCACCTCGATCTTCAGCAGGTGGTGAGCGGCGGCGCGGGCCCGCCGCACCGCCTCCCCTACGCCGCCGGCCGCTCGCAGATGGTTGTCCTTGATGAGGACGCCGTCAAACAGCCCGATGCGATGGTTCGAGCCACCGCCCATCCTGACTGCATACTTATCGACCAAGCGCAATCCCGGCGCAGTCTTGCGGGTATCGAGGATGCGCGCCTTCGTGCCCTTCACCGCCTCGACGTATTGCGCGGTGAGCGTGGCGATGCCGGACATCCGCTGCAGGAAGTTCAGCGCCGTCCGCTCCGCGGTGAGCACCGACCGCGTGCTCCCCGTCACTCGTCCCACCGCCGTCCCCGTCGACACCCGCGCTCCGTCCGCGACCACCGCCTCGAAGGCGATACTCGGATCAACGGCATGGAACGTGGCGCGAGCGACACCCAGCCCCGCGATCACCCCCTCAGCCTTCGCGACGATCTCCGCCCGGCACTGCGCCTCCGGCGCGACCGTCGCGGCCGTGAACACATCCCCTGGCCCGACGTCCTCGGCCAACGCGCGGGAGACGATCTCGCAAACTTGAGCACACGGCAGGTCGTGCATGCTGGTGCGATTATGCCAACAGCTTCGGCCTCTGTCAAACAACTCGCCGAGCAGGCTCCCTCTGCCCGCAGTCGGCCTCCTCCCATTTGACAGGGCTCAGTGTTGGCGTTATAATGACGTTATAATGGAGGCGGAACAGCGATGACGAAGAAACTTCGCAAGGTCGGCAACAGCAGTGCGCTCATCCTCGACCGCGCACTGATGGAGTTGATCGGCCTGCAAGAGAACGGCAACGTCCAGCTCACCGTCCGCAACGGTTCCCTGATCATGACGCCTGCCCACCCCCGGCCGGTCACTCGCGACCAGTTCGACCGGGCGCTCGACAAGGTCGTCTCGCGCCGTCGCAGCGCGCTTCAGCGCCTGGCCGAATGACCGCTGAGGCGCGGTTTCTCAGCGTAGAGCAGGCCCTCGCCATCCACCACCGCGTCGTCGCTGAGTTTGGCGGCGATTCCGCCGTGCTCGACGAAGGTTTGCTGGAGTCCGCCGTCGCCATGCCCGCGGCGCGCTTCGGCGGCGCCTACCTGCACCCGGACCCTCCCTCGATGGCCGCCGCTTACCTCTACCACATCTGTCGGGGCCACCCGTTCCTCGACGGTAACAAGCGAACGGCGTTGGTCGCCGCCGAAGTGTTCCTGCTCCTCAACGGAGGGCGCCTCAAGGCGACCAATCGCGAGCTCGAACGCCTTACCTTTGCCGTCGCCGAGGGCGCCATTTCGAAGGACGACGTCGCCGCGTTTTTCCGGGAGCACATCGCGACATAGGACGAGGCACCTGGCGCTCTATGATCTCCCTCTCTGCGCTCCCCGGGAAGCGCGCCGCCGGCAGGCCCGTTCCTTCACCTTCGGGCGGGAGCGCTAGCTCCCGCCATCTGCGTTCATCCGCGTTTATCTGTGGCTAATGCCGTTCCCCGTTCGGGCTGCCCATCACACCACCTCCAGCATCCTCTCGATCGCCCGCCGCGCCTTCTCGGCGACATCGGCCGGCACCGTCACCTCGTACTGCATATCCTCCAACGCCCAGGCGACCTTCTCGAGAGTGATGCGCTTCATGTTCGGGCAAGTGGTCAGTTCGCTGATCGGGTAGAACGTCTTCTCCGGGTTCTCCTGCCTGAGCCGGTGGATCAGCCCGATCTCAGTGCCGACGATCACCTCTTTGGCGTGGCTCTCCCGCGCCCAGCGCAGCATCTGCCCCGTGCTCAGCACCTCATCCGCGAGGTCAATGACATCGGGCGTGCACTCGGGATGTACTATCACGACCGCGTTCGGGTGTTCCGCCTTGAGCCGCTTCACATCCCGCGCCGTGATCCGCTGGTGGGTCGGGCAGTATCCATCCCAGAGGATGATCTCCTTGTCGGTGTGGCGCTGCACCCAGTGCCCCAGGTTGCGGTCCGGCAGGAAGAGCAGCCGCTTGTCCGGCAGGCCGTTGACGATCTTTACCGCGTTCGCCGAGGTGCA
>Ga0315286_10003452_pt1 | contig 14958 bp, 9 predicted proteins | sample YL17G10_0_MG_FD_205038 | JGI IMG/M metagenome (GOLD analysis project Ga0315286, IMG submission 205038) | Sediment microbial communities from Yellowstone Lake, YNP, Wyoming, USA - YL17G10_0 | ecosystem: Environmental > Aquatic > Freshwater > Lake > Sediment | place: USA: Wyoming | collected...
CTGCGGCGAGGCCACCACCACCCCAAACTTCGCCAACGACGCCGCCGCCATCGTCACCCCAACACTGTCCGCCGTCAGCGCCCCGCTCACCCGCAGCGTCACCGGAGTCGCCTCCGTGATCGTCACCGCTCCGCTCCATACCCCGCCGCTGAGCGTGATCCCCGTCGGCGTTATCGTCGGGTTCGCCGTCCCGTCGCTGTCGCTCAACGTCGCAGCCGCATTATAGGAAGTATCTCGGTTCCCATTCGCGTCCCGTGCTTCGATCACCACCGAGAACCCCACACCCGCCGTGTGCGGGTTGCCCGCAATGATCGCCGCCTTGCTCGATGCCGTTATCGCGTACTGCGTCGCCGCACCGGGGTTTATATCAAAGGTGTTGCTCTCGCCGCTCGGGTTCACGCCATACGTGCCCCCGCTGTTCACGACCCTGAGGGTGACGCCGCTCCCCGCGGCGTTCGCCGTGGCGGTTACATTGAAATTGTCAAGAAAGCCGTTCGTAAAGGCCGCGCTTGGCGTCGTGATGGTCCCGCCGTTGCTGAGGGATATGTCGACGGTCCCGTTGAAAGCGGTGGGCCCCGCGCTGAGCCTGTTTGCGTACGCGTCTTCGGCGGTGAGGTCGACCGCAAAGGAGGTCCCCGCGGTCTGGTTTGCGATGCTTCCGCCCGTGTTTGATCTCACGAGGAAATGATTGAGGGTCGCCGGGTTCACGGTAAAGGCCGAGCTGATCGCCGTCTCGACGCCGGTCCCCAACCCGCCCGCTGAGTCGTAGACGGTGATCTTGTCCCCGATCCTCATTTTTGTGACGGTGAAGTTCTGGGTGAGCACACCGTTCGTGAAGGTGTTCGACACGGCGGGAGAGATCGTCCCCGTGAAATCGTACACATCAACCGTGTTCCCGGCGCCGTTGAAGCTGTTCGGCCCGAAGCCCACCACGTTGTTGAACCGGTCATAACCCGTTACGGTGGCGCTGAACGCGGTTCCGGCCGTCTGCGGCGTCGCGATTGCGTTGAAACCGAAGCGATTGAGCACGTCGGGGTTTATGACGAGGGTGTAGTCGCTGTCCGTCACGGCCACGGAGTCCGGGGTCCCCTGGCTCCTCTCGTCGGCGGTAGCGGTGTAGTTCACACCCGTCGACGCCGTGTTGAAGATTGCCCCGGTTTGGGTGAACGTGATGTCCACATATTCAGTGTTGTCCAGCTCATCGGGAGGCAGATTGATCAGCAGGACGCCCAAGTTATAGTTCCAGTAGGCCCAGTTCGCGGGCGGTGTTCCCGTGTTGTTAATGGTAGTGTACGCGCCCCCATTCACCCGTATCGAGCCCGACACTGCCATCGCCGGGAAGCCGCCCGGGTTTGTTATCCTGACCTGGTCTAAAAACCCGCCGCCGACCCCCGAGGTGTTCGTCGCTCGGTAGGTGAGGGTCACGGTTGTGGTGCTGGTCGTGACGAAGATCTCGTGGTCGTTGGTGGGAGAGCCGTACGCGCCTTCGTAGATGTTTCCGGTCGCGGAGGAGCCCTCCTGCCCGAAGAGCGCGCTCGCCCCCGCGGTGAAGACGAGGAGGAGGACGATAGATCCGACGACAGCTGATCTCTTCATGGTTCTCCCGATGGTAACGAGCGACCTCATGTATTAAGAATATCGCACTCCGACGGATTTTCAACGTTAATTCATTTTCGGCAGGAGCCGGCCCCGGGACAATGGGGGGGAACCGGTTGGTTTCTGAGAATCACGAACTCCGGAACTCTTGTTTCGGGGTATTTAAATAGTGGCAGGATGATCGTACGCTAAGTGGAAGAGATACCTCGCGCATGCATCGAAAAGCCGTGACCGCTCATTCCAGGACCTGGAACTGAACGCTCTCCGAGCTGAGGATAGCGCCTTTTTTCACCAGCACGTTCAGCTGGTGAATCACCCCGACGGCCAGCGTTCCCGCCAGCTCCACCGAGTCGGTATCTTTTTCGATGAGCACGTCTTCGAGGTACCACTCGTAGGTTTCGGGGACCACCGGACATCCTAAATCATCGGAGACCGCCACCTCGACGACGACCGCGTCGCTTTTACTGTAGGATTGGGCAGGCAGTTCGCCGGCCGTATCCGGCGTAAGCTCGGTGCCGTCCCAGGTGATGGTGATCAGGAATGGGTTTTGGAGGTCTTCGATCACGGTCACCACGGCGCACCCCGAAAGGAGCACTCCCATTCCCGCGACTACCGATAGTATAAATAATACAAGCGATGTTTTCTTCATACCGGTTTCTTCGCCTCCACGGCCAACCCTGTTCGGTCCCGACTTCCTTTTTCCGTGCAACCCTCCCGCTCATCCGCAAGCGGGAGGGCTGCGATTTTGCTACGTTTGTTACAACCTGAATCACCCTAAGGCGTCACCACGATGAACTGGAAGCTCCTCGAGCTCAAGGTCGTCGCACCGGTGGACGAAATCTTCTTGACCATCACCGTCAACGAATATGGGGCAAGAGGCAGACCGGCCCCATTCACGAAACGGCTGTATGAATACGCATAAAGCGGGTCATCCCCCGGCTTTAGCGCTTCCCACGTCTTCCCGTCGGCCGTGTACGGGTCGATCTTGAGGGTCCCGTCGAGATACCACTCGAAGCTTGCGACCTCGGTGGTCAGGCCGGCTTGCGTGCCGTCGGGGATTCGAGGGTAGGCCCACACATCGATGTTCGTCCCCACGTTGACGGCGAAAAACTCCGGAAGCGCGTCGCTCGCGTAGTAAACACCTGAGCCGGTCGAGGCCGCCACTTCCAAGGTGATGTTAAGCGGGTTCTGCAGGTCCTCGGTGACCCCGCCCGACACAACGCCTTTCAGCTGCGCGTTGAGGAAGTAGGTCTCGGTCGAGGTGTAATCGGTCACGATTCTCAGCGCGTCGATCGTCGACCAGATCACCGCGTTGTTCGAATCATACTTCATCTGGATGACGCACTTGTAGTACCCGTTTGTGTACGACCCGATCACGTTTGCGACCTTTTCCCCCAGGCCGGGGTCGGCCGTGACCGTCAGTAGCGGGGTGGACAAGGTGGCGTCGTTCGGCCCGTACAGGATGGCGGTCACTTTCGCGTTAAGATCGTTCGGGGCGTACGCTCTCCAATCGACCGTGATCGCGAAGTTACCCGACCCGCTCACGGGTGTCACGATGATGTCGACCGATGTGGTGACCTTCGGTTTCACCGAAATCGGGCCGTAGGAACCCGAGCCGATCGCAGAGGGATCGGCGGCGTTGAACCCGTCGATTTTGAAGTTGTACATACCCGTCGTCAGGAACAGATAGAACTTTGTCGGAGTCCCGTTCGGCGCCGGAGTCACCTCCTTGCTCTGCGTTGCTGCTACATCCCCCGCGGGCCACCATGAGACCATGTATCTGGTGATGTCCATGACGATGTCGGGCTCGATGGTCTTCGCACCTACCATCGCCTGCTGTATGGTGACCTCGATAGCGGCCTCCTCATTTGTAGCCGGCTGGTTCGTCGTACATCCCGCGGCAAGTGCGATCACCGCGATCAGTGCGATGATACCGCCGTAAATCATTTTTCTTTTCATTTTAAAACCCCCCTCTGATGTTTTTGTATCATGACTTTTCAAAATAACGCGCCTCCTCGATACATCTTGGGAAACCGATGGTACAACCACCCACATCGATGAATTTTACCACGTTTTTAAAACTTGTCAAGTTTTTTTATATTTTTTTATAACTTAATTTAAAAAAATACCCCCTTCGCCAAACAAAACCTCCTATTATATGTTATAAAATGTAATAACATATGTAAAGAGAACATGACAAATTCGTATACATTAGCGTACAAATGTATACGAGTAGGAAAAGAATTGCCAATTTACGGTATCCAGCCCATTTTCATATTGACCTGCGAAGCCGAACCGGATAAATTTTATTTTTACAGGGGTGGTGAAAAGCCTGAGATTATACCCTTATAACCTGATCCGGGTAATGCCGGCGGAGGGAGAGCGTGAAGGGCTATCTTCCCGCATCGATGTTCTCCATTCTATTAATGACTCCATTCAGAAAGCTGAAAAGCCTCCTCACAAGCATACCCATCGGGTAGGGTAAGGGCGAAGCACCGCTCCTCGCAAAACAGTTTGCAAGAGGAGGTAATCACATGCCGCGTCTCTTAAAGATGCTGCTCGTCCTCGCCGCGCTCCCGGCCTCCCTTCTTCTCCCTGTCGGGGTGAAAGCAGCCGACCTCGTCATCTACGCCTACGACTCCTTCGTCTCCGAGTGGGGGACCGGGCCCAAGGTCATCCCGAAGTTCGAGCGGAAGAACGGCGTGAGCGTCGAGGTGATCTCGGTCGGCGACGCGGGACAGGTGCTGAACAGGGCGATCATCGAAAAAAAGAACCCGAAGGCCGACGTCATCCTCGGGATCGACAACAACCTGCTCGCCAAGGCCCTCGACGAGGGGGTGCTCGAGCCCTACCGGTCGCCGAACCTCGCCCTCGTCCCCAAGGAGCTCGTTTTCGACAAAACCTACCACGTGACGCCCTTCGACCACGGCTACTTCGCGATATGCTACGACTCCCTCAAGCTCACGAACCCGCCGGCGAGCCTCGCCGACCTGTTGAAGCCCGAGTACAGGGGGAAGATCATCCTCCAGGACCCGAGGACCTCGAGCCCCGGCCTCGGTTTTCTCCTCTGGACGGTCGCGGTGTACGGGGAGAGCTACGCGGGGTACTGGGAGAAGCTGAAACCGAATATCCTGACGATAACCGAGGGGTGGGACACCGCTTACGGGCTCTTTACCGGGGGGGAGGCCCCGATGGTGCTGAGCTACACCACGAGCCCGGCCTACCACGTGGAGTTCGAAAAGAACACCCGTTACCGGGCCCTCGTCTTCAAGGAGGGGAACTACCGCCAGATCGAGGGGGTGGGAATTTTGAAGGGGGCCAAAAACCCCGCCCTCGCCAGGAAGTTCGTCGATTTCGTCCTTACAGAGGACTTCCAATCGGAGATCCCCCTCACGAACTGGATGTTCCCGGTGAACCCGAAGACGGTGCTGCCCGAGTCCTACCGGTACGCCCCGAAGCCGCTAAAGGCGCTCACCCTGACCTCCGCCGAGATCGCGAAGAACGAGAAACGATGGATCGACGGATGGCTGAAGTCGGCGGGGCGGTAGGCGCGGCAACGAAAGAGAGGTCACCATGACGAGGCGTGCGATGTGGGGCGACAGGGCGGTTCTTTTATTCCCCCTGCTCTTCCTGGCGGCATTCTTCTTCTACCCCCTCGTCTCCATCCTCGCCGAGGGGCTGACCGACGGGAACGGCAGGCTCACCCTTGCCCACCTCGCGGGGGTGTTCGCGGACGGCCCAACGGTGAGGGCGATCGTCTTCACCGTCGAGCAGGCCGCCTTGAGCACCGCCGCGTCGATCCTCCTCGGCCTCCCCGGCGCCTGGCTCCTCGCCCGCTTCGACTTCCGCGGGAAGAGCGTAATCAAGTCCCTCTGCACGATCCCCTTCGTGCTCCCTTCGATCGTGGTGGTGCTCGGCTTCGTGATCGTCTTCGGCAACAACGGGCTCCTGAACAGGGGGCTCATGGGGCTGTTCGGGCTCGGGGACCCGCCCATCCGGGTGCTCTACACCCTTGGGGCGATCGTGCTCGCCCACACCTTCTACAACTTCCCGATCGCGATCAGGCTCGTGTCGGCGGTCTGGGGCAGGGTGAACCCCAACCTCGAGCGAGCGGCGCGAAACCTCGGGGCGACCGGCTTCAGGCTTTTCTGGAGCGTCCACCTCCCCGCCATCGCGCCGGGGTTGTTCGCCGCGGCGGCCCTCATCTTCATCTTCTGCTTCACGAGCTTCGCCGTGATTCTCGTCCTCGGCGGGGGGCCGCGCTACACCACGATCGAGGTGGCGATCTACCGCCTCGCGAAGGTGAGCCTCGACCTGAAGACGGGGAGCGCCCTCGCCGTCGTCGAGTGCATGCTCTCCGCCCTTTTCATGTACGTCTACATCCGGCTCCAGCACGGGGCGGGCTTCGCCGTGAAGGGGGAGGGGGCCGCCGAGCTCAGGAGGCTCGGCGAGCTCTTCAGGCGGCGGTCGTTTGAGAACGCCGACCCCGGCGCCCGCCCCCCCAAGGGCCCGTGGAACCTCTCACAGGGGGTGCCCCTCCTCGGGGGCGCGGTGCTCCTCTACCTCGCCCTCGCCTTCATCCTCATCGCGGCGCCGATGCTCGCCGCGGTCGGCTACTCCTTTCTGGAACGGAGCGGGTGGGCGGGGAAAACGGTGTTCTCCCTCGTCTGGTACCGGAGGATCCTCGCCGGGCCGGGCGCCGGGCCGGGTGTTCTCGCGGTCACCTACCTCGCCGCCGTGCGGAACAGCCTCCTCTTCGGGCTCGCAACGGTGATCTTTTCGCTCCCCATCGGGACCGCCATCGCCTACGTCTCCTCGAGACGGGTCTCTGCGATACGGGACCGCGCGCGGATGGGACTCCCGGGGCGGGGGGTCTTCGAGGCGCTCGCCATGCTCCCCCTCGGGGTTTCGTCGATCATCCTGGGGCTCGGGTACATAAAGGCCTACCAGGGCCCGCCCCTCGCCATCGGCGGCACCTGGTACGCGATCGCGTTCGCCCACACCGTCATCGCCTACCCCTTCGTCATCCGTTCGACGTCCGCGGTCTTCCGGAAGATCAACCCGAACGTCGTGCACGCGGCCCTCGGCCTCGGGGCCTCTCCCTGGAGGGTCTTCTGGAGGGTCGAGCTCCCCCTGATAAGGGCGGGGATCGTCGCGGGGGCGGTTTTCGCCTTCGCCGTATCGATCGGGGAGGTCAACGCGACGCTCATGCTCTACAACCCGAAGCTCACGACCCTCCCGATCGCCGTCTACCGGCTCATCTCGTCCTACAACTACTTCGCCGCGTGCGCCCTCGGCACCGTACTCATGGGTATCTGTTTCCTCATGTTCCTGGTCATCGACAAAATCGGGTTCGAGGTGTCCTGAATGAGCCTTTTTCTCGACAAGGTGCGAAAGCGCTTCCCGGAGTTCCTCCTCGACGTCTCCATGAGCGCGGAGAGGGGGACGCTGCTCGCCCTCTTGGGGCCGAGCGGGTGCGGGAAGACCACCACCCTCCACATCATCGCGGGGTTCATCGAGCCCGAAAGCGGGTCGATCGCCCTCGACGGGCGCAGCATCGTGGGTCTTGCGCCCCACCTGAGGGGGATCGGCCTCGTCTTTCAGGATTACGCCCTCTTTCCCAACATGGACGTGCGCGGGAACATCGCCTTTGGTCTCGAGGCGCGTGGTCGCGGGCGCGCCGAGGTCGCGCGGCGGGTGGGTGAGCTTCTCCGCCTCGCGAGGCTCGACGGGTACGAGCGCCGTAAGGTGACCGAGCTCTCCGGCGGGGAACAGCAGAGGGTCGCCCTCGCCCGGGCCCTCGCCCCCGAGCCCGGCCTCCTCCTCCTCGACGAGCCGCTCTCCGCCCTCGACGCCCGGCTCAGGAAGGAGCTCAGGGTCGAGATACGGCGGATCCAGCGGGAGCTCGGCGTGACGACCGTGTACGTGACCCACGACCAGGAAGAGGCCCTCGCCATCGCGGACAGCGTGGTCGTGATGCGGGGGGGAAAGGTCGAGCAGGCGGGCACGCCCTTCGAGATCTACCACCGGCCGGTAAACGGGTTCGTCGCCGGATTCGTCGGGATAAGCAACCGGGTGTCCGGGAGGGTGACGGGGAGGCGGGGAGGCGTGCTCACCATCAAAGGACCGGAGGGGATTTTCAGGGCCCGCGCGCGCGGCACCTCCGGCGTCCTAACGGGTACCGCAGGTCCCGCCTTAGCGGGTACCGCAGGTCCCGTCCTAACGGGTACCGCAGGTCCCGCCCTAGCGGGCACCGCAGGTCCCGTCCTAACGGGTACCGCAGGTCCCGCCTTAGCGGGTACCGCAGGTCCCGTCCTAACGGGTACCGAGGTCATCCTCGTCTTCAGACCTGAGAAATGCGCCATCGCCCGCGCCGGCGGGCCGCCGGCCATCAGAGGTGCCAACGTCATCGAAGGCAAAGTTGCAAGCTGCGAGTACCTGGGGGACAGCACCCTCATCGAGGTGCGGTCGGGAGGGGGGAGCTACGGCGTGAAGGTGCCGGGCTTCGCCGCGTGCGGCATCGGGGAACGGGTGAGCGTCTCTTTTTTGCCCGTCGACTGCTGGGTGCTGCGTAAAGATGGGGGCTCCTGAGCCGGGAAGCTCACTTGCCCCCTCCGGGGTCTTCCCGCCGCTTCTGGCTCGGTTTCCCGCCCGACTTCCCCTGGCCCTGCCCTCCAAACCTCTCCGGAGCTTTTTGCCCCCCTCTCCCGTTCATTTTCCCCACGATCTCGTTCCACTTGTCCTGGAGGTATCTCTTGAAGAGGTACTCCTCGTGGTGGTCTCCCGCTATCTGCTCAACCGCCGAGGAGATCTCCTGGAAGAGGGTCCTCAGGGTCGGGACGGCGTCCCGGGAAAGGGCGAGGTCTCCGGGGATCCTGAAGGTGGGTGAGAAGAGAGACTCCCCGATCCTTCGCCGCAGCGGGTCGGCCCCGGTCCCGGATCGCGAGTCCGACCCCGGCCGGCCGGCCGGCGGCTCATCTCCCTCCTTTCTCCTCTTGAGTGCCTCCTCGACCACCGCGAGAACTTTTTCCGGAGCGTACGCCCTGAACTCTTCGCTGAACCCCTTGAGCTTTATCTTGCCCATTTCCCGGCAGCGGATAAAATCCTCCACCTCCCTGAAGGTCACCTCGGTGAGCAGGGTGCTCCCCGGCTGGGCGGCGCTCTGCATACGCGCGGCCAGGTTGACCACGTCACCGTAGATGTCCCCCTCTTTCCTTATCACCGGCCCCGTGTGGAGCCCTATCCGGACCAGGAAGCGGTCGTCCCCGACCGAAAACTGGTTGTGGGACTTCACCTTCTCCTGGATCTCGAGGGATGCGAGAACCGCGGCGAGGGGGTGCATAAAGGCGGCGAGGATCCCGTCGCCCAATTTCTTCACGATCCGACCGTTGTACGCGTCGAGGAGCGGGACGACGATGTCCTCGAAGGTCTTCACGAACTGCATGAGGCTCGACATGTCCCTCCGGGAAGAACGGGCCGTGTAGTCGACCACATCGATGAAGAATACCGTCAGCAGCTGCGAGTGCTCCATCCGGAATTTGAACTCCACCTTCGGGTGGTGGAGAAAGCTCTCGGACCGGGCCCGGGTCTCCCCCTCCCTTTGACGGTCGCTCCTTACCGCACCCGTTTCGGCAGGCCTGTCGGAGGGCGCGGCCTCCTCGCATCCGCCCTGCTCGAGATGCCGAAGGACCGCGCGTCTCACCTCCCCGCGGAACCGCTCCTCGCAGAGCTTGGGGAGGACCCGGCGGAGCGCCTCGTGGACTTGGCCGTTCTCGGAGCGGAGAAGACCGAGTATGTGGAGGAGGAGGCTGTCGGGGATCGGCTGTTCGAGCCGCGACAGGAGCTCAACCTTCACCTCGTCACGCTCGGACGCGAGCCACTCCTTGAGGATCTTTTGTGCGTAATCGTCCCCGAGCGCGAGAAGGGCGAAGAGCGAGCCGATCCGCACCGCGGACTTGGGGTCCCTGAGCAGGAGGTAGAGGCGGTGGGTGAGCACGTCGACGTGAACGCTCTTCTCGCGCTTCCCCAGCGCCGAGAGGGCCCGGACCGCGGCGAGCCTTAGCCCTGAGTCCTCCCCCCCGCTCAAGGCGACGAGGGACTGGAGATGGGCCGAAGTCGCGTAACGCTCGAGGAGCCGCGCGGCGATCTCCTTCACGGATCCGGAAAGTTTATTGGTCAGCAGTTTCAAGAGCGACGACGGCACCGCGCTCCGGCCCGAGAGATCCATCGATTCGAGTGTTTCGAGGATCGAAGCCCGCGCTGCGGCGCTCTGGTCCGGCCGCAGAAGCCTGTCGAGCAGCATGTCGAGGACGTCCTCAGGGGGGAGGTGCCGCGCCCCGGCGATATACGCGGCGTGCGCCTCAGCGCCGCTTTCGGGGTCGCTTATCTGCTCGCGCATCCGCACGAGGATGTTGCGCGAACCGAGCTGGCAAAGGGTGAGGATGCACACGGCCTCGAGGTCCGGCATCCTTTCTTCCTGCGCGAACCTGAGGATCTCCCAGACCTTTTTCGAAACGGCCTTCACCCTGAGCCATCCGACCGCCTTAACGACGCGGTTGAACCTCCTGAGGAGGCTCGGCTTCTCGGGGTGGATGTTCTTCAGCGCGGAGTAGATGTTGAGCCTCCGTATCCTCTCCGCCTCGGTGAACAGGGGGACGCAGGCCTCGAACCGCTTCCTGTCCCCGTCGCTTGCGTCCCTGAGGAGGGACTTGACCTTTTCGATCAGCGGCCCGGGGGACTTCCCTTTTTCGTCCTTGAAGAACCCCTGGATCTCGGACAAGAGCGCCTGGGGCGCGAGGCGCTCGAGGAGACGCGCGAAAAGGACGACGATCAGGTCGAAGCGCTCCTTCACCCCCTTGAGGGAGAGGTGGTCCCTCTTCACTTTCTTGAAGAGGGTGTCCATGTAAACCACGGAGAGGGTCTGAAGCTCGCTCATCGCCTGGGGGGACCGGCTCCTCGTGAGCTCGAGGACCTCGAGGAGGAGCCCGCTCACCATCTCCTCCGTCTCCTGGTCGCGGAACGGGAGGAGCATGAGGATCCTGAAGACCCTTTTCACCGAAGGGACCTTTTCGATCACGCCGCGGAGGGACGAGAGGAAAGCCGCGAGGGCGTCCCTCTCCGCACCGCTCAAAATCTCGATGATGACGTTGTTGCTGGGGTTCCTGACCTTGAAGAGGTAGGCGCAGAGGTAGAGGCCCGTCGCCCGCGGGGCGAGCGCCGCCGCGATGTTTTCGATCTGCTTGAGGAAGCCGCCGTGCTCGGCGCCATCCGCCTCGAGCATCTCGGAAAAAACCGCTTCCTGGACCGCCGGCAAAGCGTGCGGGAGGCAGTGGAGGAGAAAGGGGAAATCGCCCGAGCGAACGAGCCCTTTCACCGCCTGCTCCTTGAGCGAGGGGCCCTGGGTCTCGTCCATCAGAACGCCGCGGTCGAGCTCGGACACCATGCCGCGCGAGGGGGCGATCCTGTTCACCGTCTCGAGGATCGCGCGCTTCACCTCGGTCTCCCGGAAGAGGGGAAAATACTTCACGAGGATGTCGACGCTCTCGTCTTCGCCTATCGCCGCAAGGGCGCCGATCGCCTCCGCCTTTATGGAGGCGGGAGCGCGTTCGACGAGCCGGAAGAGATGCGGGAGGGCCCCCCGGTTGCCGGGAAACGCCGCCGCCCGTATCGCGGCAAGGCTAACCGCAGCGTCCGGATCGCAGAGAAACCGGTTGACGAAGAGAGCGCTCTCGTCGTCGACGAGATCCCTCACGAGAAAAAGAGCGGTGAGCAGCGATTCCCTCGACGGGCCGGTCGAGGATTTTCCCGCGCCGCTCCTGCCCGCCTGCGAGCCGTGTTCCGGAGCTCCGGCCATGTGCCCCCGCCTGTCGACATGAGGATACAACTGTTTTACATTTCCACAAATAGATTATAATATATTCAAATAGGATTGCAATGAACTGTTTTCAGCGGACCTTTGCGGCCGGGCGGGGCTAAAAAACGGGCATGACGGGAGACTGGCTTCTGTGCGACTTTCACATCCACACATCGAGGAGCGACGGGCGCCTCCCCCTCCCCGAGATCGTCGACCTGTACGGGGAGAAGGGGTTCGACGTCATCAGCATCACCGACCACGCGGTGGACGGGACGTTCCTGGAATCGGCGCGGGCGAGCGGCGAGCGGATACCCGCGATCGAACAAGAGAACTTCGACGAATACCGGGAGGCGCTTTGGCATGAGGCGCGAAGAGCATGGGAAAAGTTCGACATGCTCCTGATCCCGGGGATCGAGCTTTCCAACAACACGGAAAAATACCACATCCTCGGCATCGACGTGAAGGAGTACATCGACCCGTCACTCTCCGTCGAGAGGATCATCGAGGAGATACACCGGCAGTCGGGGATCGCCGTCGCGTGCCACCCGCACACCAGGGCGCACGACCTGACCCACTCCTACCTCTACCTCTGGGAGCGCCACGAACGCTTCGCCCCGCTCTTCGACGCCTGGGAGGTCGGGAACAGGGACGACCTCTTCAATGTGGTCGGCCTGAAGAAGTTCAACTACATCGCGAACTCGGATTTTCACGAAGCCTGGCACGTCTACTCGTGGAAGACCCTCCTCCGGGCGGAAAAGAACCCCGAAGCCGTTAAGCAGGCGATCAGACGGAATAGCGACGTCGCCCTCCACCTCTTTCGGAAGGAAAAACAGATGCAGGGGTAAAGGGTGATGGTGGGGTAAGGGTGATGCGGGGATAAGGGGGCCGCGGCGAAGCGATTTCCCGCCGGCATCCGGCTTCGAACGCCCCGCCGCAGCCCCTTTTCTTGCTCCCCTATGAATACATACTACTCGATTTCTATTTTGTTCGCCGTCAGGACACCTGCTCCGTAGCTCCCCTTGGCCTTGACGACAGTGCGGCCCGCCACAAGCTTGGCGCGGAACTGGCCGAGGGTAAGAACCGCGCTTCCGTTCGCGTCCTCATCCTCGATCTCACTTGCGCCCGCGTAGTTCACGGTAATCCCGGCGACCGTGTAGGTGTAGGCGGTGCTCGAAACGGTTGCGGCAACTCCCTGAAGGACGATCTCGGTGGCCGAAACAGGGCTGCCAAGTTTTTTGATCTCGGTCGCGGTGATGCTGCCGTCGGGATTCAAGAACCCTTCTATCTCAAGCCCGTTCCCGCTCACTATGTTCGCTTCCCCGGCGAGCCCGTCGAATTCGGTGCGGCTCGTCGCCTGGATGTCGAGGCCTAACACGTCCGCCGAGCTGTTGCCCGCCGCGTTCGCGTGGATTCTCATGGAGGAGTCGAACTTGATCTTATCCGCGATGAGGACGCCGGCTGCGTCAGCGTGCCCCTCCGCCTCCACCTTCTTGCCGTCCGCGAGGTCGGCGGGAACGCCGGCCTCGAACTCCGTGCCGACGACCGTCTGCACGAGCTGATCGCCGATGGAGAAGGAAAAAATGCCTGCGGTGTCGATGAGTCCCCCCACGTACCCTTCGACCGAAAGCTCCTGTCCCTCCGCCGGCTGGAATTCCGTGTCCTCCGCGTCCTCGAGCTCGATCTTCGTCGCGTAGAAAGGCGTTATCGCCGAAAGACGAACCTCGACGAGGTCGCCGTCGGCGAATGTAAGCCCGCCCGCGATAACGGTGCTGCCGTCGTAGGTGTACAACCGCGCCCCGCTGTCGATGCTGAAGTCGCTGCCGGTTTTACCCGTTACGTGGCCCCGTATCTCCTCTTGAACCGAACCGGTGAGCTTTTCAACACGGGTGGCCCTTATAGCCAAGGTCAAATCTCGTTGGCCGTGGACCTCCACTTTATCTACGTTGTTGACGAGATCGGCAAACTTCGCGACCCCGGCGTAGACGGTGCTGCCGTCCACGTACACGGTCTGCCCGAGCACCACAAAGGAGTCGGTCAACTTTGAACCCAACGTCCCCCGAACCTCGTTCTCCACCTCGACGATATCCGCCGTTCCCGTCACGCCGTCGTCGTTCACCCTCCCCTTGAGCTTCACCTTCATCCCGTCGCCGAGAAAGGAGGCCGATTTGTCCGTGCCGTCCGCGGAGATGTTCGCCGACGTATCCTCGAACCTGATGCCGTTCAGAATGACGCTCCCCTTGGTCATTACCCCCTGCATGACGATAGGCGTCCCGCTTCCGCCCCCGCTGGTGCAGGCCGCAAGGCCCAGCAGGAGAGCCGCAACACCGAGCGCAAACAACGCTGAAACCGAGTACTTTTTCATTTTTTTTCTCCTGAAAAATGGACTTTTTTGTAACTCTGCATTTAAAGGTAGCTCGGGGGCGGGTTTCCATCCGTGACAAAGTCACCCAGGGGGGAAAAAACTACGGGAGGAGACGGATGCGGTTTCTGCCCGTCACGACGGCCCCCGATCGCTCGAGCTCCTTGAGGAGGCGGCTCACGACCTCGCGCGAGGTGCCGAGGTCGTTCGCGATCTCCCGGTGGCTCGAGCGGAGCGCCCCGCCGCGCGCCTTTTCCCGCAGGTAGTCGAGGAGCCGCCCGTCCAGTTTCCGAAAGAGTACCGCTTCGACGAGCTCGATCACCGCGAAGAGACGCTCTCCGAGGTTCGAGAAGACGAAGGCCCTCATCTCGGCGTACTGGTTCACGAGGCGCCGGAAGTGGCTCGCCGGAATAAGGAGGGCGCCGCTTGCCTCGGTAGCGGTCGCGTTGGCGGGATAGCCGCTGTCCGAGAGAATGCACGCTGCGTTGAGGATGCAGGCGTCGCCCCTTCCCACGGTATAGAGGGTAATCTCCCTCCCCGCGGGTCCCGCCTTGTAGATCCGCACCTCTCCGCTGAAGAAAAACCCGACGGCGGTGCAGACGTCATTCTCGTGAAAGATCGTCTGCTCTCGCTGAAACATGTGCGGGCGCCCGTAGGCGAGTATCTCCGTGACGAGGGAGTCGGGCACCCCTTTGAAAACGGGGAACACCCTGAGAAAGTCTTTTTTATTCGGCATTTTCATATATTCACAATCTACCGCGGGTCCGGCGTTCCGTCAACGGGGCGGGGAGCGGCCCGGATATCCCCCTTTCCTGCGGCCTGAAGCGTGAACGGCCAATTCGACTGCTGTTAACGGTCTATTTGCGTCCTCAGCTCTTCCGCGACGGAAGCGAATACCGGCCAGAGCGCCAACAGGGCGCGCCGCTCTCCGATTGCGCGTTCCCTGTGGAGCTGGATGAGCGACCCGAGCACGATAAGCACATCCGGCGGCATCAAGGGCCCCGCGATCACGCCCCCGAGGATGCCGGCGGCGACCCGGGCGTCCTGGTGGCGCCCGAGGCAGTCCTGGAACTTCACGAGGGAGCGTATGACCTCCTTCATCCCTCCGCCGAAGAGAGGGGCGAAGAACTCGCAGGTGTAGCGGAGCTCT
>Ga0315286_10003455_pt1 | contig 14955 bp, 10 predicted proteins | sample YL17G10_0_MG_FD_205038 | JGI IMG/M metagenome (GOLD analysis project Ga0315286, IMG submission 205038) | Sediment microbial communities from Yellowstone Lake, YNP, Wyoming, USA - YL17G10_0 | ecosystem: Environmental > Aquatic > Freshwater > Lake > Sediment | place: USA: Wyoming | collected...
GTGAGGCCGGTGTCCCACGAGGCTCCGCCGTCGTAGAGGCCGTCCTGGAGCGGAGGGCCGACGATCGTGATGTCGGCCTGAGTCGGGTTGGCGGGGTTGGCGGTTGCACGGACGATAGGACCGACGAAGTTGAGGGCGGACTTTCCGGGCCCGGTTATCCCGGTCCCCTCGTCCTTGACCGTGATACCGCTGTTGGTCGGCCCGGTGGCGCCAGTCGGGCCCACCGTAGTGAGAACCCCGGTGTCCGTCATGTAGACGTTCCACGGGGTTCCGCTCGGGGACAGGATGGTGAGTGGAGGGGCAGAGCCGGTCGGGTAGGATCCGACGTACGGGACGAACCCCTTCTGGGCCATCGCGATGTCGAGATCCGGCTTCAGGGCGTCGTTCGACAGCGTGATGTCGACGTAGACGACCGTAGCCGAAGCGCCGATGACCAACGACGGGTCGATGACACCCTTGAGGAATGCCAGGTCTATCGAGTTGGACTGATAGCGGAAGGTGCTCATACGAACTCGACCGTCACTGTGATCTGGCTGACAGCGCCGACGTTGGCAGATTTCGTGAGCTTAATAACGATCTGGTCCCCCGCGCTGACGGAAACCGAGTCCGTCGTGTTCTGTGCAGTGGTTGCGGTCGGGAGGATCCCGACGGTGAGGGCCGAGTCAACACCGGCCACGACGACCGTGTATGTGATCGTAGCGGTTCCCGTACCCGGGTTGTTCTGCATCACATAGAGGTTTCGAAGCGTCCCCGCTCGAGTCACTCTGATCGCATACTGATTGGACGTGGATGCGAGAGAACCCTCGTATCCGGGGTACATATACCTGGTCGTGGTCGTGGTGCCGGAGTTGTCAGCGCCCCAGACGAGAGGGTATCCGTTCGAAGGGCCGACAGGGCCGGTCGGGCCAGTGACTCCCTGAACTCCGGTGACACCCTGAGGACCGGTAGCTCCGGTGACTCCTTGAGGACCGGTGACGCCAGTAATGCCCGGAGATCCTTGAGGACCGGTGACGCCAGGGGATCCCTGCGGACCAGTCACACCAGTTATGCCAGGCGATCCCTGAGGTCCCGTCGCCCCCATCGGACCCGTCGCCCCCGTGACCCCCGGAGAGCCCTGAAGCCCGGTCGGACCTGGAGATCCCTGAAGACCAGTGACTCCGGGCGATCCTTGAGGGCCCGTCGGACCGGGAGAGCCCTGGGGCCCGGTGACTCCGACAGGGCCGGTCGCACCAGTGACTCCAGGAGAGCCCTGAGGTCCAGTCGCGCCCGTGACACCATCAGATCCGGTGGCACCCTGTGGTCCGATCGGACCAGTAGCACCAGGAGAACCCTGCGGCCCCGTAGCTCCGATCGGACCTGTCGCTCCTGTGACTCCGGGCGAACCCTGAGGTCCGGTCGGGCCAGTGACTCCATTCGCGCCGGTTGCACCCTGCGCGCCGGTTGCACCCTGCGGACCGTCCGGGCCAGTAGCGCCCTGCGGTCCGGTCGCGCCCTGCGGTCCAGTAACACCTGTGGAGCCGGGCGAGCCCTGAGGACCGGTGGCGCCAGGAGAGCCCTGAGGACCAGTGGCGCCAGGAGAGCCCTGAGGACCAGTGGCGCCCTGCGGGCCAGTGGCGCCTGTCGATCCAACAGGACCCGTGTGCCCGGTGGAGCCTTGCGATCCGGTCGGTCCTTCCGGGCCTGTCGATCCGGTTATTCCCTGAACTCCGGTGGCGCCAGCAGGGCCGGTAGATCCTGTCACCCCCGCAGGACCTGTCGCTCCCGTAACTCCATCGACTCCGGTCGCGCCCTGAGGACCAGTGGCTCCCTGCGGACCTGTGGCTCCCTGAGGCCCAGTGGCGCCGTCGGCTCCGGTGGCTCCCTGTGGACCGGTCGGGCCTGTGACGCCCGGTGAACCAGTAGCACCCGTAACACCAGGAGAACCGGTAGCTCCCTGGGGTCCGGTTACACCCGTCGCGCCCTGCGGTCCGGTAGGACCTTGAGCGCCAGTGGAACCTTGAGGACCGGTAGATCCGGTGATTCCAGGTGAACCCTGCGGCCCGGTGATTCCAGGTGAACCTTGTGGTCCGGTGGGGCCTTGTGGTCCGGTGGGGCCGGGCGATCCTTGCGGTCCGGTGGTGCCCTGCGGTCCGGTCGGACCAGTAGCACCGGTAGCTCCCGGGGGGCCTCCGAACGGACCAGTTGCACCCTGAGGACCGGTGGACCCGGTGGCCCCGAAGCCCCCAATGGAGTGAAGGTTGAAGCACCCGACGAGGACGTTGAACGTCGATGAGTTGAAGTTGCAGCTAGCCCTGACGTCAACGACGTCGTTGGCGTTTAGCTGGACCAGGTCACGCGTAACGGCGGTCCCGGCGCCGTTCGACGTGAAGTCGACGATGGATATGGCGTCGTCATGCATGACGCCGTTAATGAAGATGGCGATCGTATATCGCTTGTTGTTGTCGCCCTCGAAAGAGATTGAGAAACCGAATATGTAGATGCCGCCGGAGAGAACCGTGATGTCGTTGGTAGCGAGGCTGGGAGTGGTGCCGGAGTATTCACCGACATTCGTCCACTGGGTGATCTTGTAATAGGTCCCCGCGGTCGCAAGGGTACCAGTCCCGGAGGTCTCGGCATCCAGCTCCCCGTAAACCGCAGGCGCTCCGACAGGGCCGGTGGCGCCCTGCGGACCGGTGGATCCCGTGGCTCCCTGCGGACCGGTCGCGCCCTGCGGACCAGTTACTCCTGTGACTCCAGGGGAACCCTGCGGACCAGTTGCACCCTGCGGACCGGTGGGTCCGGTTGAGCCTTGAGGACCCGTGACTCCCTGAGGTCCGGTTGCTCCGGTGACCCCGGGAGAGCCCTGAGGCCCGGTGGAGCCGGTGACCCCGGGAGAACCCTGGATTCCAGTGGCGCCCTGGGGTCCGGTGAATCCGGTGGCTCCATCTATACCAGTGGCTCCCTGGGGTCCGGTAGCGCCCTGCGGACCTGTGGATCCCTGAGGGCCGGTCGAACCCTGCGGTCCGGTGGGGCCAGTAATGCCATCTTGACCTGTGGCTCCCTGCGGACCGGTCGATCCCTGCGGACCGGTCGATCCCTGCGGACCGGTCACTCCCTGCGGACCCGTAGGTCCGTCGGATCCAGTCGCCCCTTGCGGCCCGGTGGCACCCTGAGGACCAGTAGGTCCGGTGACACCAGGAGAACCCTGGGGTCCTGTAGAGCCACCAGCACCTGTGGAACCCTGCGGGCCTGTCGGGCCGGTGGCGCCCTGCGGTCCGGTCGGTCCAGTATCACCGCGAGGTCCTGTGGCTCCAGTGACACCGTCCGATCCGGTCGCGCCCTGAGGACCCGTGGAGCCCGTGACTCCAGGCGAGCCCTGAGGGCCAGTGGGGCCGGTCACACCAGGTGAGCCTTGCGGTCCGGTGGATCCAGTTACTCCATCCGTGCCCGTCGCGCCCTGAGGTCCTGTGGCGCCCTGAGGTCCGGTCGCCCCCGTGACGCCGTCAGCTCCGGTGGCTCCAGTGACACCCGGAGACCCCTGAGGTCCGGTAGGACCTGTAACTCCAGGCAATCCCGTTGCGCCCTGCTGTCCCGTGGCACCCTGAGGCCCGGTGGCACCCATGACCCCGTCAGGTCCGGTGGCACCCTGAGGACCGGTAGGACCGGTAGGACCGGTGGCCCCGGTTACACCATCGACGCCGGTGACGCCACGGGGTCCAGTTTCACCCTGAGGGCCGGTGGGACCTGTGGCGCCCGTGACGCCGGGCGCTCCCTGCGGGCCCGTCGATCCGGTAACCCCGTCGGCACCGGTGGCACCCTGAGGACCGGTGGCACCCGTGACACCATCAGATCCAGTCGGACCCTGCGGTCCCGTTGCGCCACGGGGACCCGTTGCGCCTTGGGGACCGGTAGAACCCGTGACTCCGGGGGATCCCTGAGGACCGGTGGTCCCCTGAGGACCAGTCGGACCCATAACTCCATCAGCACCAGTTGCACCCTGCGGTCCCGTTGGACCGGTGGCGCCTGTTACTCCTTCAGCACCCGTGGCTCCCTGCGGGCCCGTGGCACCGGTTACCCCGTCCGGACCTGTAACTCCAGGAGATCCTTGGGGGCCGGTCGCTCCCGTGGCGCCGGGCGATCCCTGAGGACCCGTGGCGCCAGTGACGCCGTCGGATCCGGTGGCACCTCGGGGCCCGGTCGGTCCGGTGGCGCCGGTAATACCGTCCGCTCCAGTTGCACCTTGAGGACCAGTGACACCAGTGACGCCGTCTGCGCCGGTTGCACCCTGCGGGCCGGTGGCACCTTGGGATCCAGTAGGGCCAGTTGCGCCAGTAACGCCGTCTGCGCCGGTTGCACCCCGTGGGCCCGTCGGACCGGTGGCGCCCGTGACGCCGGGTGAACCCTGCGGCCCGGTCGATCCGGTGATACCGTCAGCACCGGTTGAACCCTGAGGACCAGTTGAACCCTGAGGTCCGGTCGGCCCCGTGGCACCGGTGACGCCGTCCGCTCCCGTCGCACCCTGCGGTCCTGTCGCTCCAGTGACTCCGGGCGATCCCTGCGGTCCTGTGGCCCCGTCCGCACCGGTGGCGCCTTGAGGACCGGTGGCACCCGTGACGCCGCCGACGCCAGTCGCCCCCTGGGGACCGGTCTGGCCTGTGTCTCCTCGAGGCCCTGTCGCGCCGGTGACACCGTCCGCGCCGGTGGCGCCCTGGGGGCCGGTGGCGCCGGTCACGCCGTCAGGACCAGTAACTCCAGGCGAACCCTGAGGACCGGTAGCACCCGTGACACCGGGAGAACCTTGAGGGCCCGTAGTGCCATCCGATCCCGTGACACCCTGGGAGCCAGTAGGCCCGACAGCGCCTGTAGGTCCTTGAGCTCCAGTCGCGCCCTGCGGGCCGGTTGCACCGGTGACTCCGTCAGGTCCGGTGACCCCGGGGGAACCCTGAGGTCCGGTGGCTCCCGTGGCGCCAGGAGATCCGGTTGCGCCCTGAGGGCCCGTAGCCCCGGTGACTCCGGGCGATCCCTGCGGTCCTGTCGCTCCGTCAGAACCGGTCGAACCATTCTGTCCGGTCGCTCCCTGCGGACCGGTCGCCCCCTGGGGCCCAGTAGAACCTGTAGCGCCGTCGATGCCAGTCGCGCCCTGCGGGCCGGTGGAACCCTGGGGGCCGGTAGGTCCGGCCGCACCCGTAACACCGCGAGGGCCTGTCTGACCGGTTGCTCCGTCCGATCCGGTGGCGCCCTGCGGTCCGGTCGGACCCGGTGAGCCCTGCGGGCCCGTGGCGCCCTGAGGACCTGTAGCTCCGGTTTCACCCCGAGGGCCCGTCGCGCCGGTGACGCCGTCCGCACCGGTCGCTCCCTGCGAGCCAGTGGCGCCGGGCGATCCCGCAGGACCTGTCGCTCCCGTAACTCCATCGACTCCGGTCGCGCCCTGAGGACCAGTGGCTCCCGTGGCACCGCCGGGGCCGGTCGATCCCTGCGGACCGGTGGTTCCAGTCGCGCCATCCTGACCGGTGGCGCCCTGAGGCCCGGTCGCGCCCTGGAGGCCGGTGGCGCCCTGAGGTCCAGTAGGACCGTCCAAGCCCGTCGCTCCAGTGACTCCGTCCGCGCCCGTTGCGCCTTGAGGACCCGTAGGTCCAGTTGATCCGTCTGCGCCGGTCGCCCCTTGGGGGCCGGTGGGGCCGGCGGTTCCGGCGGTTCCAGTAGACCCGGCAGGTCCGGTGGCCCCGATGACTCCAGGGGAGCCCTGAGGCCCGGTCGCGCCCGTGACACCGTCCGCACCGGTCGCTCCCTGCGGACCTGTCGCGCCAGTGACTCCGGGCGATCCCTGCGGCCCGGTGGCGCCATGCGGTCCGGTAGGTCCTGTGACTCCGTCCGCGCCAGTGGACCCCTGAGGGCCCGTGACTCCGTCCGCGCCCGTCGACCCCTGAGGTCCGGTGGGGCCAGTAGCACCGGTGGCTCCATCTATGCCAGTGGCTCCCTGGGGTCCGGTCGCACCCTGCGGACCGGTGGGGCCGGCGCTGCCGGTGACGCCATCCGCGCCCGTGGCCCCCTGAGGACCTGTCGGACCCATGACTCCGGGCGATCCCTGAGGACCGGTCGCGCCCGTGACGCCATCAGCGCCGGTGGCACCCCGGGGGCCCGTCGGGCCGGTCATACCGTCCGCTCCGGTCGCTCCCTGCGGACCGGTCGATCCCTGAGGTCCGGTGGGTCCCGTGACGCCATCCGATCCAGTTGCACCCTGCGGACCTGTGGCACCCGTTACCCCGGGAGATCCTTGTGGGCCCGTGGGCCCGTTCGCACCCGTGGGGCCCTGAGGACCGGTCGCTCCGGTGGCGCCGTCAGGACCGGTAGCGCCCGTTACGCCGGGAGATCCCTGAGGGCCCGTCGTTCCGTCCGCCCCGGTCGCTCCCTGAGGTCCGGTGGCACCCTGCGGGCCAGTGGCTCCCTGCGGGCCAGTCGGGCCCGTGACACCATCGATACCGGTCGCTCCCCGGGGGCCGGTGGAACCCTGCGGTCCGGTGGAACCGTCCTGACCAGTGGCTCCCTGAGGGCCGGTCGCGCCGGTAAGTCCATCGGATCCGGTGGCGCCCTGCGGTCCAGTCGGGCCCGGGGATCCTTGAGGGCCAGTTACACCCTGAGGACCCGTAGCTCCGGTAGCTCCGTCTATACCGGTTGCGCCCTGCGGTCCGGTGGAGCCGGGAGAACCCTGCGGCCCAGTCACTCCAGCAGGACCGATAGGTCCGGTCGATCCGGTCGCGCCCTGCGGGCCGGTGGAACCCTGCGGGCCGGTCGCGCCCGTAACGCCGTCCGGGCCTGTCGGACCGGTCGCACCAGTCGGGCCTTGAGGACCAGTCGGGCCCGGGGATCCCTGGGGACCCGTCGACCCCTGAGGTCCGGTGGGGCCGGCAGCGCCGGTGGGGCCGGCAGCGCCGGTCTGGCCGGTGGAGCCGCCGATTCCGGGAGATCCCTGTACGCCCTGAGTTCCTGGTACGCCGGTGGCGCCGCGAACGCCCTGAGGGCCGGTAGGCCCGATCGGTCCTGTGGCGCCCTGAGGTCCTGTGGAGCCGGTGACTCCGTCGACACCAGTGGCGCCACGAGTACCGGTCGCGCCCTGAGGTCCCGTAGCACCCTGAGGCCCGGTGGGACCTGTCGAGCCCTGAGGCCCGGTGGGACCTGTCGAGCCCTGCGGTCCGGTCGCGCCCTGCGGTCCCGTAGCACCCTGGGAACCTGTAGGTCCGACCGCACCCGTCGGCCCCTGAGGGCCGGTGGAGCCCTGAGGGCCGGTCGGTCCCTGAGAACCCGTCTGCCCCTGGGAGCCGGTCGGACCCTGGAGACCAGTAGACCCCTGGAGACCAGTCGCCCCCTGCGGGCCGGTGACACCCTGCGGTCCGGTGGCCCCGGTTTCGCCCCGAGGCCCGGTCGGACCTGTGGCGCCTTGCGGCCCGGTGGAGCCAGGAGAGCCCTGAGGGCCGGTCGGGCCCTGAGGGCCGGTAGGACCCTGAGCGCCGGTGGAGCCAGGAGAGCCTTGAACACCCTGCTGGCCAGTCTGGCCTTGGGAGCCAGTGGGCCCCTGAGATCCTGTTACGCCCTGGGGGCCGGTAGCTCCCTGAAGCCCGGTGGAACCCTGAGGGCCGGTGGACCCCTGCGGCCCGGTCGGTCCGGTGGCGCCGGTGGACCCCTGCGGGCCGGTGGCGCCCTGGGGGCCCGTCGCACCCTGAGGGCCTGTGGCTCCCGTAAGTCCAGGAGGACCCTGGACACCCGTGGCGCCCTGCGGGCCGGGCGAACCCTGCGGGCCCGTCGCTCCCTGCGGTCCGGTGGCCCCCGTAAGCCCGGGAGGGCCTATCGGACCCGTAGGTCCAGGAGATCCGACCGGACCGATGGGACCTTGGATGCCCGTAGCACCCCTGAGCCCAGGGGATCCCTGGGGACCCTGAGGGCCTCCTGGGCCTGTCGGGCCGGTGACGCCCTGCGGGCCTGTCGGGCCGGTAGAGCCCTGAAGGCCGGTGGCACCCTGAGGGCCGGTTTGACCCTGCGGCCCGGTCTGACCCTGGGGACCGGTAGGTCCCTGGACACCGGTGGCGCCCTGCGGGCCGGTCTGTCCCTGAGGGCCTGTCTGTCCTTGGGGTCCAGTAGGGCCGACAGAGCCGGTGGGGCCCTGGACTCCGGTAGAGCCCTGAGGGCCGGTAGAGCCCTGAGGACCGGTCGGACCGGTGACTCCGGGAGATCCCTGAGGACCGTCGAGGCCGGTCGATCCCTGCGGGCCAGTCGATCCCTGCGGTCCAGTCGATCCCTGCGGGCCAGTAGGGCCGTCGAGCCCGGTCGATCCCTGAATCCCGGTGGAACCCTGAGGGCCGGTAGTTCCGATCGATCCGGTCTGTCCTTGAGGCCCGGTCGGGCCGTCGATCCCAGTGGCTCCCTGCAGGCCTGTGGCTCCCTGCGGACCTGTAGATCCCTGGGGGCCGGTCGGGCCGGGCGAACCGGCGGGACCTGGAGAGCCGGTGGAGCCTGAGCCGGTCGCCCCCTGCGGGCCGGTGACACCCTGCGGACCCGTGGTGCCCTGCGGCCCCGTGGGCCCAGGGGGGCCCGCGGGGCCTGTGGGGCACGGCGATCCCTGCGGGCCCGCAGGGCCCGTCGCTCCGGCAGGACCGGTAGGCCCAGTGGCCCCGGTCGCTCCGGCAGGTCCGGTGTTTCCGACACCGGATATTGAGCGAGGATTTTCGAGTCCCATCTAGTCAGTCCGTGGCCGCGGTGAGTGTGATCCCAACAATCCCTGGAGCTCCGGGAACCCCTTTCTCTGCGGCTATAAGCCTGGCGGTCTTGGCCCCTCCGGGCACGATGCCCTCAATTACAAAACTGATCGGGTTTCCGTCGCTCGGGGTCGGACCGTTCATCTCCTGCAGGTATGTGTTCTGGGACGAAAGAGGCTCGTTGGTGAAGGTGGCGAGGTCCAGGAGGGTCTCCTGGGACTCGGTGACTCCGTCGCCCCACATGAGGCGTACGACGACGAAGCCCCCCGGGGCGCCCCTTGTGTAGGTCACGTAGAAGGCGACCTTCCTGACGCACTTCGGGATGACGAAGTACGGCTGATTGGTGAAGCCTCCGGACGGAGGGAGGTATCCGGTCTCGACGTGTATCGTCCTGGGGACCTCGTAGCAGCAGCCTCCCGGCGACGGCGGGCTCGGAGGGAACGGCGGAGCTGGAGGCATTGGAGGGCAGGGGGTGAAAAAGCTGTTGAAGGAGCAAGGCGGTCCTGGGTCACAGCACCCGACGGCAGCTCGGGCGTATATGATCGGAGGCGAATAACAGGCCGTTGATCCGTAGCCCCCGCACACGGAGGGCATCCACATGACGGGCTCCACGAGCTCGAAGGGGGCCGCCGGGCAGACGACGCTGAAGCCGGTGCTGACGGACTCGAGAGGGGAGCTCTGGTCCTGCTGAAACTCCCACGCGACCACGTAGTCGCCGCTCCCGACGCACACGTACCACGGGGCGAAGTACGTCCCGACCGCCGACCTCCCGGCCGCAGCCCTCGACGCCACCGGCCTTCGGGCAACGTCGAGGATCGTGAAGAAGACCGCGAAAGCATCCTGGAGGAACCCGCTGGAGTTCCGGAGGTAGAGGGGGAGGTCTCCGGGGCCGAGGCCCTGCCCGGTGAGGAAGGTGAACTGTCCCGGAGCCGGGACTCCGGCGGGAGTGACATGGCCGCAAGGGTATGCGGACGGGTCGACGACGAAGAAGTAGTCGGTCTTCTTCACGAAAGAGGATCCGAACTCCTCCTGAATCTCCCAGTCGACGCGGTAGTTCCCGTTCGGCACGTCGGCGATCCACGGGACGTAGTATTCCCCCGTCCTTCGCCTGATCGCGGGGAGTTTGTTCCCGGAGGCCTCCGATCCGTCGCGCGAGAAGATGGTGTAGCGTACCGAGGCGGCGTCCTGGGCATACCCGTTCCAGTTGCTCAGGTAGAGCCTCAGGTCACCTCTGGAGAGGTAGCTTCGGGCGAGGAAGGCCGCCATAAGTCACGCCGGCCCCGGAGGGAGGAAGGAGGCGTTCAGGCCGTTCGGAGGGCCGACGGGGCCCGCCGGAGTGACGTCGAACTCCCTCACCACCTCCGCACTGAGCGCGGCGTTTTTGAGAACAACTCTCCAGTATCCGGTCCTGTCGGGATAGAACCTGACCGAGTAGAACCCTGGGGATCCGGAGATCTCGTTGAAGTAAACGGTCCCGGCCGAGATGGAGGAGTCCGGGATTAGCGTCCCGTCGGCAAGCGGCCAGGGAAGGAGGCCGTTCTCGGCGAACGCGGTGAGCGTCAGCTGAGCCGCGACCACGCCGGTCGCACGGTTGGCCCCTCCGCCCGGCAGGAAGAAGTCCGCCTGATCTCGGACCAGAACGCCAGCGGATACAAGTCGTCCCATGTCCGGACGCGATGATTGGAGCTCTAGTACGTAGCCGTCCGATGAACCTCAGGAGCAAGCTCGAGGCCCTGAGGGGCAGCCTGGCCGCGGCCGCGCAGGGCGCGATCGACGAGTGGCTGCCGGACGACGAGGGCTGGGACGAGGAGCTCGGGGCCGGAGGGGCGTGCGACGCCGTGTCCAGGGCCATGTCCGAGGTCCTCGGCTCTCTCGAGGGGGTGGATGTGGCGGACGGGGGACACGAGGGCGACGACCACGCCTTCCTTGTCGTCTACGACCATGATGAGGCCTACGCGGTCGACGTTCCGCCGGGAGTCTACGAGACGGGCGGCGGATACTCCTGGAGGAAGATAGACGGGGCCTCCGTGGAGCCCGGGGATGTGACGATCTCCGAGGTCGACCGGGATCTGGTCGCGGACTGGTGACTTACCAGTCTCCGAGAAAGTAGTGGGCCTCGGACACGTACGCGATGCCCTGATAGCCGCACCCGAGCGGGCACGGCTTCTCAGCGGTGAAGCACCCGCGAGGCCATCGCCTCTTCACCTCGGCGGACACCGGGTTCCCCATGACGAAGTCCACGTCGCTCTTCGGAGCCCAGCCGTCCAGAATCCTGCGAGCCTCGTCCTCGTCGAAGACGAGGCCGTGCGAGCATTTCTTCGGATCGGGAGTGGAGCCGTCAAGGGGCTTTCCGTTGGATCCTAAAATCATGGGGGCCGACATGCGCCGAAACCTGCCGATCAACTCTCGTCAAGTCTCGAAGCATAGTTGTTTGAAGTTCACAATCTGCTGAGCGTACGGGTTGGCCTTCACGGTCGCCTTGTTCGAGTAGTACGCTTCCCGGAGGTCCTTGATCGGACCGGCCGGGTTCGTGAAGACGAACATGACCTTGTTCCCGGTCTTCCTGCGCCGAACAAGTTCACACCCGGCCAGGTTCAGGTACGCGGCAAGATAGATGTCGTCGGTCTCGTATTCTTCGATCGGCATTTGAGGTCCGTCCGTCTTCGTTTCAGTATGGGACTACTCTACTGAGCGACGGCCGGAGGCGAAAGCCGGACATGCGAAAGCCCCCGCCGGATGGTCCGAACGAGGGCTTTCGTCGCGCGTGCCGAAGGACTAACACAGCCTCCCCAGGCTGAGAGTCTCAACCGCTAAATCGTGAAGGGGGTGACGCCGTCGTTGGCCACGATGGCGGCCGCGTGGCCGACCGGAAGGCCAACTCGAAGCTGCGTGGCGACCTGGGGGGCCCCGGGGATGAAGGCCGCCGAGCTGAGCTTCCCGAGCTTCCCGTAGACGAACGAGAGGAGCACGGGGCCCGTCTCGACGAGGCTCGGAGCGATCAGGTTCTGGAGCTCGAGGGTGATGGCCGCCTTCGGACCGGCCGCGAGGCCGACGATTCCGGCGAGGGCCTGGATCGTGGCCGTCGAGACGTTCACGCTGAGCGTGACGTACTCGGTCCACGTCACGAGGCCAACGGCGACCACGGCGTCGGCGTTCGCGACCTTGACCGACGACGCCGAGACGAAGTCGGTGATGCGGAACGTCCCGTTGTTCCCAGCGGGGACAGCGAGGGAGATCGTGATGCACTTGCCGACGTCCGCCGCCGTCATGCCGGTGAGGCCGGTGAGGGTCGCCTTGACCCCGTCCGCCGCCGAAACCACGCCCGCGACGCCGGTCTGGCCGGCCACGGCCGTGACTCCGACGTAGACGGCGTTCTTGAGCACGGCGACCGGAAGGACGCCCTGCGTGATGCCGTACTTCGTCTCGATGGCGATGAGCTCCGCGTCGGTCGGCATGTGGAAGTACCGGCTCTGACCGACGGGCTCCGAGGAGAAGCACCTCTGGGAGGTGTTCTCGACGTCGTCGAGGTAGACCTTGCTGATGTCTGAGCGGACGATGGCAACGCGCATGGTGATCTCCTAATTCCTTCGACTCATCAAAACGTGAAGACGCCCGCCCTCAGGGGAGGGTGAAGACGTTGCTCGCCTTCGAGTTCCCCTGGACCTTCACCTTCCAGCCGGTGCCGGGGGTCCCGATGGTGACCGTCGCGTCCGCGATGGTGATCAGGATGTTGGTCTGGGACGCGAACGCGGACTGGGGGATGATCTGGGAGGATCCGCCGGGGTTCGTCAGCGTGACGTACGTGATGTCGGGAAGGAGCGACAGGAAGGTCGTCCCGTTGATCGTCGTCGTGAGGGCCGCATGGGTGGCCGACGTGATGACCGGCGTCTTGGTCAGCGCGGAGTTGAACGCCGTCAGGGCGCAGTAGCCCTTCACGACGAGCTGGGCGATCACGCCCTTCCCGTTCGTCTGGAGGAGGACCTCGTCCGTGGGGACGAGGTCGACATACCCCTTGACCGACGTGTCGGACGGGTTGACATACGGGACGTACAGCTTCTGCTTCGCCCTCGAGGCGTAGCCCGTGAAGTTCCCCTGCGACCTGTCGATCTTGTCGAGGAGGATCGAGCGGCGCAGAACCTGCTGGTTGATCACCCTGAAGAGAGTAGCTGACATTCCGGATCTCCTGGCTGGTACGCTCGATTAAAGCTGAATCAGACGTTTGGGTTGTTGCGGAGCTCCGCCATGATCTGGATGACCGTGGCCGCCGGGCCGCGGACGAAGAGCTGCGAGAAGGACGGGTACGTCATCGCGACGTCCGTGAACTCGACGGACAGGGCTGGGACGCGGAACTCGGGTCCGCCGGGCTCGAAGGCCACGAAAGCGTCGCCCGCACCGTCCACCTGGAACCTCGGGTTCTGGCACTGCATCGGAAGCTGAATCTCGAACGAGCTCGAGATCGAAGGGCCGGCGGGGGCCGTCCCGACGAGGACGATCGGCCGGTTCGGCATCGAGCTGTACGGGAGAATGAGGTGCTGGGCCTCCGCCGGATGGACAGTCCCGTCCCAGTCGGTCTGGATGATCCGGACGTAGAACGGCTTGGAGTCGTCCATGGCCGGGACCGTGGCCGTGTAGTCGGCGGGGTTGAAGAGGAACCGAGTCTTGCCGCGGAACTGACCGTCCGCCATTCCGACGTCCGGGACTCCCGGAGAGCGGAAGCCGAAGGCCGGCACGACCTGGAACGAGACCATGACGGTGTCCCAGTTGGGCGCGACCTGGAACTGGTAGGACTTGGCGCCGGGGCGCGCCGGGAAAGCGATGTCCACGAGGCCCGGGCGCCGGCGGTATACGGAGAGGTTCCTAGCCATCGCCGACCACGGGGGATTAAAAGCCGGGAGTCCTGGTCAGAGTTTGACGCCCTTGTCGGCAGCCTTCTCCTCGGACACCTTCTGGTTGAACGTGGAGGCGCTCTCGACCCCCTTGTCCCTCATGGCCTCGACCTGAGCCTCCTTCCAGGACTCGGTCTCCTGGCCGTTGTAGTTCGGGATCGCGTCCTTCCGGATGTGGCCGAAGCGCTCCTGCTGGCGGCGGCCGGCGGCCTCGGACTGTTTGGCCCGGTACTGCTTGAACCTCTCGCCCTTGGAGGGCCAGGAGCCGGTCGGACCGTCCTTCAGGACGCCGTGTACGAGGTACGGGACGTAAACGTAGTTGCAGGGGCCTCCGCACTTCGGACAGGGAGGATGGTGCTCCTCGTACGTCTTGATCGAGGCGTCGTCCTCGATGATAGTTTCGCATGTCTCCGAAGGGCATTTGAAGGAGTACGTGGGCATCGCCACATACTCTACTCTTCAGGCTCTTCTTTCGGTTTCGGAGGCCCCGGAGCTTCATACTCCTCGGGTTCCGGCTCGGGTTCCGGTTCGGGTTCCGGTTCCGGTTCCGGCTCGGGTTCGGTCTCGATTTCCGGCTCCTCGAAGTCCTCAGATTCCGGCTCCTCGAAGTCCTCGGTCTCCGTGCCTTCGACCAACTCCGGCTCCTCGAACTCTTCCACAACCTCATAGTCGGAGGGAGCCTCTTCAGGGACCTCAGACTCATCCGATAGATCGTAGTCCTCAGCTCCCATGTCGGGAGCAGGCTCGGTGTCGGCGGTCGCGTCCACGTCGTCGTCCGGGATCCCGGACCAATCGACTTCAAGCTTCACGTCGTCCTTCTCGAGCTCGTCGAGCGGGATCTTCGTGGCCAGAGAAAGACGATCCCACTCTTCGTCGACCTGCTTCATCAGGTCCTCCTCGTCGAGGTCCCAGTTCTCGGACACGACGTCCTCTACGAAGTCGTCGAGCCTCTTGAGGACGGCGTAGGCATGCTTGCACAGGAAGTACTCCCTGTCCGGGTCTCTGACGTCGGGGGGAGACGCGGTCCCGAACGGCTGTCCGAGCATATAGTCCTCGGACTTTGCGTGGAACTCGGGTCCGTTCCACCTCCAGAACGGACAGTTGCACGAGAGCGCAACCTGGTCGATCTCGGAGAGGAAGGCCTGGACCACCCTCGCAGCCTTCCCGCCGGTGACGGAGAAGGTGAAGACCTTGTTCTTCTTGCTGTATGAAGTGAGGCCGACGGTGCACGAGGCCGCGTTCTTTTTGATCTTGTCCGGGGTCCTCGGGGCGAGGGCCTCGGGCTTCACTGCGATCCTCGCGAAGACGACCGCGGGAATCTTCGACGCGGCGGCCCGGAAGGA
>Ga0315286_10003456_pt1 | contig 14952 bp, 6 predicted proteins | sample YL17G10_0_MG_FD_205038 | JGI IMG/M metagenome (GOLD analysis project Ga0315286, IMG submission 205038) | Sediment microbial communities from Yellowstone Lake, YNP, Wyoming, USA - YL17G10_0 | ecosystem: Environmental > Aquatic > Freshwater > Lake > Sediment | place: USA: Wyoming | collected...
CTATGTGCATCCCTACTACTGGGCGGGATTCGTGCTGCTCGGAGATCGCGACTGAAGATCCCGATCGCGCATCACACCCGGCGAGGCGCTCCGCGCACTCAATCGCTCATCAGCTCCAGCTTGCGGATCCAGGATCCCCGCACGGATTCCCGGCCGTGGCCCAACGGTCGCGCCTGCTGGAAGATCTCCTCGGTTGCGCTCGTGCCGGGGCTGTTCCGGGGGTTCGGCGATGTCGAGAACTCCTTGACGCCGCGGACCAGCGCCTCCGCCGTGACGGTCGCGTAGCCCGGGCGGTCGAGATCCTTGATGTTCGCCTCCAGGTCGCTGAGCCGCCGCGGGCTGGTGATGATCAGGAACTGCTCCTTGCCGCCCGCGGTTGAGATCTTCCAGTCCACTTCCTCACCGGAGAGCCGCCCCGGCAGACGGTGGGGGGATTTCCCCGCCAGCGGGTTCTGCAGCTCGAGCTGCGGATGGGGGAAGAGAAGCGTCATGTCGCCGCTCAGGTCCCGATTGACGACATAGACGTACAGGTCCTGCGTGCCCCGGACCTCGAGGAATACCTGATCCTTCAACGCGACCGCGTCGTTCTCGCCCAGGGCGACTCGCTCCCCGCTCGGCAGGCTGCGGTACATCGTCGCCTCGACGGAGTAGCGGTCGTGAAGGCTCAGCCAGAGCGCGCACGCACCGAGGACCGGGATTGCCGCCAGCCCGGCGATCCATCGCAGGCGCGCGGCCGGCAGTCGCGTCGGCCGCAACCGGGCCGCCTCGCCCAGCCCGAGATCCATCTCACCGGCGCTTTCCGGACGCCCCTCCGGCGCCGGTGAGAGCGCCCGCTGGATCAGATCCACCAGGCGCCGGGGCAGGTCCGGGCGGCGGTCGCGAAGATAGGTGCGCTCCCCTCGCTCGTGCTTGGCGATTAGTTCGTGGAAGCTCGCGGCCTCCACCGGGAAGCCGCCCGTCGCGAGGTAGTAGAGCAACACGCCGAGGCTGTACAACTCGGAGCGGACGGTCGCCGCCTCGCCGCGCAACCGCTCGGGAGCGGCATAGAGCGCGGTCCCGTAGACTAGATCCGGATCGCGGTCCCGCCGGGCGGCAAGGTCCTGTCCGACGCCGAAATCCATGAGCAGGATCCGGCCACCCTCGGCGCGCATCACGTTCTGGGCCTTCAGATCGCGGTGCAGCACGCCGGCGGCGTGCACCGCCGCCAGCCCGGCGAGGAGCTCGTGGCCGATCGCGATCACCTCGCCGGCACCCAGCGGACCCCGCTGCTGCACCAGGCTCCAGAGCGTCTCGCCCTTGATCAGCTCCATCCAGATGCCGATCCGCCCGTCGTGGATGTCGGCGCCATGGACAGTCACGACATTCGGGTGACGCACCTTGGCCAGCAGGCAGGCCTCGGCGATCGCTCGCTCATCCGGCGCCGGCTGGCGCAGCAGCTTGAGGGCGACGTCGCGCTCGAGTCTCGCGTCCCACGCGTGATAGACGTCCGCGAAGCTCCCGCCCCCGATCCGCTCGATAATCTCGAGGTGACCCCAGCGCTCCGGCGTCCGCGCTTCGGCTTCGTTCATCCCGGCGCGTTGCGTCGCGCGGTTGAACCGGGAGAGGCTCTCGAGAAGGCGAAGCTGGGGCTCGAGGGAACGGCCGGGGTCGGAGGCCGGCTCGCGCCGCAGGGCTTCCCAATCGATCGGTTCGCCTTCCAGGATGCGGCTCGCGACCGCCAGCAGCCGCTCGTCCTGCGCGGCGGCCGAGTCGGTCGGTCGCCCATTCGCCGGGACCGCGCGGTCCTCACGGCCGGGATCGATCGGTTCACTTCCCATGTTGCATCTCCTCCGCGAGTCGAATCAGGGCTCGCGAGGTTGCCACCCGCGCCGCGTCGGCGGACGGCTTGCCGAGCTCTTTGGCCACCAGGCCCCAATTGCAGTCCAGCTCCAGGCGGATCAATATCGCCTGCCGATCCTCGGGCCGCAGCCGCTCGAGGGCCGCCTCGTAGCGCTCGAGCAGGTCGGCGCCCACGACGCGCTCCAGCGGGGAAGGCTCCGCGTTCGCCAGCGGCAGATCATCGACCGGCACGGTTTCGCCGCGCCGCGCGGTGTTGCGGATCTGATCCCGTATCAGATTGCGCACCGCGGTGCGCAGGTAGGGGAGCAGCCCACCGTGCTCGGGGATCTCCAGGTTCTCGAAGTTCCGCACCGTTCTAAGGATGACATCCTGGACCAGGTCGCCGGTGTCCATGAGAGAGCGCGCCGACCCAGGCAGCCGGCCGCTCGCCCAGCGGAGGAGTCTCGGGTAGTAGCGGGAGAGGATCCGGTCGAGCGCCTCCCGATCACCGGAGTGCGCGCGGCGGAGCAGGAGCGTGGAAGACTCCAGACTCGAGGCGGAGAGGTCCTCACGCAGGAAGGGATCGCTGTCGCCCAATTGAACCTCCACGCAGCGCGTCGATCCGATCGGGCAGGGTTGCGACGGGAAGCCGGCTGTCGGTTGAATGCACCCGAGAGGGCGGACCGCCTTGAGCGCCGCGTCCATGTATCTGACAGTATCCGGCATCTGCGTCCCACCTCTCAAGCGCGGAGTCCGGGTCCGCACCGGCCGGACCGGGGGGCGGAGGCGCAGGCCTCCACCCGCCGTCACGGCCTGCCGTTCGCTATCTCAGGAACACCAGTCGCTGCTGCTGCTCCTTCGCACCGGCGCGAAGCCTCACGAAGTAGATGCCACTCGCGACCGTGCGCCCCGCTCCATCGCGGCTGTCCCAGGTCACCGTGTGCGGTGCCGCGGGGTACCAGCCGTCAGCCAGGGTTCGCACCAGACGGCCCGCGGCGTCATAGACACCCAGCTTCACCTCGCCCGGCTGCGCCAGGCTGAAGCTGACCTGCGCCGAACTCCGGAACGGATTGGGCCTGCCGGGAGACAGGAACGTTAGCGGCGTCCGATCGCCGGGCTGGCCCGCGACTGCCTGCGAAACAGTCCATTGCGCGGTCCGGGCGTTCTGCTCGAGCTCCTCCAGGCTGGACCCGCCGACGATGGCGAAGGCGACGACGCGCTCCTCGCCCGGGGCCAGATCCAGCGGCCCGGCCGAGACCAGGACGCTGTAGTCATCACGATGCGACGAGTTGCTCAGGGTGTACTCGGATCCCCCGGCGCTGAGGAACCCGAACTTATCCCGGTTCAACACGTATTCCTGGGGCCAGACGAACGTCCGATTGTCGATCAGGGTCAGGTTGGCGAGCGGCGGCCCACCCGGGATCCCCTCCAGCAGGCAGAGCCCCGCATGGATCCCGGACGCATCCGTCATGTACGCCAGATCGAGCGTGGCGTCCGTGCCGCCTCCGTCGTGAAGGCCGTAGCTGGTGAGGTCGAAATCCAGAAAGACGCCTGCGTAGAGACCGTGCAGCGTGCCAGAACCGTGGTTGGCGAGCGTGTAGCGCAGGATCACGAAGTCGTCCCGCGTCTCGTCCTCGCTCCACGCCGACGACTGCTGGTCGACGAAGAGGCCGAGAGGGGACGCCGCGTCGCGGTCGGTGCACGCGCCATGGATCTGCTGGTCCGAATCACTGCTCTCCTCGAGACGGAGGTGACCGTCGGGGTTCGTTGACACGGCCCACTCCCGGGCCGGATCGGCGTCGTAGTCCCGGTTGGCAACGTAGGAGGAATCCTGGCCCACCCAGAGACTCCCGATGTAGAGGAGGTTCGCGCCCCCCGCGGGGTAGACGAAACCCGACCCTTCCGAGTGGGTGCCGTCCAGGAACCCGATCGTGCCCTGGTCGGTCACCGAAAGCACGCAGTTGCCGATGTCGTGACTGAGGATGTCTGCGCCGTTCTCCACGTCCGTGGAGCCGATCAGGCCGCACGTGCCGGAATGTGCGGGGGAGCACGGTGAGTCGGGCTGCAGGCTGAAGTCCCCGTTGGCCGGGTCGACGAAGAGCGGATCCTCGGAGATGTTCCCGTTCTGTCCGTCTTGTCCGGCGACACACCCGACGTAGTCGCCGCCCGTGTTGCCGTAGAGGTCGCAGCACGTCAACTGCGGAGTGCTTCCGCCCTGGCAGATGATGGCCGCGGTCGGGTTGAAAGCGATGATCGTGTGCTCCACGAGCACCGGCCCCTCCCCGTCATCCGTCCCGCAGCATATGGCACCGGAGAGTCGACTCCCATACAGAGTACAGTTCGCGAGCAAGAGCACGGCATCCTCGGAGAGCCCGTAACGCCAGATGGCGGAGCCTTGCTGTTCTGCGGCGTTGGCGATGAATGTGCATCCTCGGATCAGCGTGCTGTCGGACCGGTCCATGACGAACATCGCCCCTCCTCCGCCGGCGGCCGTGTTCCCCGAGAAGACGCAGTCCCTGATTCTCGCCGGGCACTGACCCAGGGCGATCGCACCTCCGGAGGTGATGGTTGCCGAGTTCTCCGCGAATGCGCACCCCGTGATCTCGACGGGTGCGCCGGGAAGGCCCTCGGGAAGATCATCGTGCAGGAAGCAGTAGATCGCGCCTCCGGCATACCCCACGTTGTGACTGAGATCGCAGTTCACTATCCGCGGGCAGGCGTCCTCGCAGTAGACGGCTCCCCCCGCACCCTCGTCGCCGGCACTGTTCCACCCGTCGCCATTGACGATGCTGATACCCTGCAGCACCGCCCCCGGGCCCTCGTGCGAATCGAAGATCACACCGCGACGCCGGTGCTGGTCTTCGCAATCGATCGCGCAGTTCGCTGGATTTCCCCAGTAGGAGCGCAGGGTCAGGGTCTTGCCCCGGAAGTGGACATCCCAGTTGCCCGTTCCGCGGTAGGTCCCATCGTCCAGCTCAATGATGGAGCCGTTCGGCATCCAATCGATGGCATCCTGGATCGTGGGGAAGTCACCCGACCCGTTCGCCTCGAGGAGACAGGTTTGCGGTGTTGCGGGCAGGATGTGGGTCAGCATCTCTTCCGTGTTCTTGCTGGATCCCGGCCATGACCCACCGGGAGCGGCCGGAGCGTCGAGCGCATACCAGCCGAGATAGCTCGTTCCCCACCCGAAGTTGAGGTGCACCCCATAGAGATAGGGCGCCAGGCCCGGATCGTTGTAGGTGTAGCCGTCGACGACCAGGGCGTGGGGATCCTGCAGCGGGGGATCCAGAGCGTACACCAGGGGTCGATTGGCGTCGATCTCCGCCTGGATCAGATTCCACCATGCGGCGTCATTGTAGCTGCTGCGGTACAGGAGCGCGATGCCTGGATCATACAGGAAGTAGCGCGGGAGAGCCGTTTGAACCGGCGGCAGAGAAGCCCGCGAGGCGCAGACGCCGTAGTCCATGTCGATGGAGACGCCGACTTCATAGCAGAGCTCGGACAGGGCGGCGGCCTGCCCGGGAGCATAGCCGTGGTCGGTGTTGTCCGGCATGTTCGCCCAATCGTAGGGATCCGTGAAGATCGCGCTGAGCTGAGTTGTCGGAGTGGTCGGACCGCAGGTGCGGTCTCCGAGCCAGGTGTACGTGTGGCTCTCCCCTCCGTACGGAGGCCAGTTGTGGAACTTCATCACCTGCGCCACGGCGGTCGCCACGCAACCGACGCAGGAAGGAAAAAGGGGCTGTCCCGGTGTGCACACGGTGCAGGTGAGATCCCCGGGAGGGCAGAGTTGATTGTACGGATTCCCCTGGTGCCAGGCCGTGGTCAGAAGCGGACCGACCTGGCTGCGTCCCCCGCGGGCCAGGTCTTGAAGCTGGGCGGCGAAGACCGCGGGATCCGCGCAGAATCGTTGCCAGCGCGAGGCGTTCGAGCGATCGAAGGGGACCCGGCCCGTGTCAGGTTGAACCGCATCGGGGCTGCCGTAGACATCGACGAAGAGGCGAATCTGCGGTGCGAGGTCATCCCGAAGGAATTGAGGGAACCCCGCGTGCAGGCTGAGGTCCAGATTCGATTCCTCGGAGTAGGACTTGATCGGGGGCAGCTCTAGAAGAATCGGCACGACGACATGCCCGCGCGGGGCGATCGAGTAGGATCGCGCGAGCCAGACGCCATCCTGGATGACATCGTCGGCCCCGATGATCTCGGGACTTGCCGAGCCGGCCCAGGTTCCTTCTTGATAGACGATGTAGGTCAGCCAGTTCCGGCAGACACGCTCCATCTGCTCACTCGTCGCGACGCTGGCCGACGCCTGCTGAACCACCAAGGCGAGTGCCACCAGGGCGAGCCCCAGAACGCCGCCGATGGCGGCGAACCGGGGGCCAAAACGATTCGCACGCGCGCTTCCTCTGTCAGTGTCCCCTGGCACGAACGGGGAAATGCGGTCCATGGTCCAACCCTCCTCTTTGGCCTGGCCCTTCTGAGGGCGGCAGGCTTGTGCTCGCACCTCGGGTCCGACCCCATTGGCTCGGTTTCCTTCTCCATTCCCCGGAACGCCGGCGGGAGGGCAACCGAACAGCCCCGGGGGCAGCCGAGAGCCGGCGCGAGTTCGGAATGGGCGGTCCGGGCGTTCAGGAGATGGAGGGTGCAGTCATGACGGGCTTTCATCGAACACGTGTCCCAGGGAGGTGTGCCATGCGAGACCATATGCCCTTTCCCGCGATTCTGGGTGCTTTGGGTCTGATTCTCGTCTGTTCCACGGTGGCATCCGGAACCGACTACATGGTCCTGCCCGACTCCGGCTGGAAGATCCAGGACGTCGTCAACGCCGCCGCCGACGGCGATACGATCTTTCTGGTGGACGGAACCTATCGCGGTACCGGCAACCGCGATGTCGACTACCAGGGCAAGGCGATCACGATCACGCGCTGGGCCCCCACGCAAACGCCCGTGATAGACTGCGAGGGGACCGAAAGCGAGTTCCATCGCGGGTTCATCCTCCACTCGGGCGAAGGTTCCGGGTCCGTGCTGGACGGCGTCACCATCATCAATGGGCGGGAGCTAAGCCACTGGGGCGACATGGCGCCTCCTTCCCCGAAGGCGGTCCTGCTCGGAGGCAGCCGCGAGTATGACGATACGCACTGGTCCGGAGGGGCCATCATGATCGACGGCGCATCCCCCACGATCAAGAACTGCACGTTCCGGGACAACTGCGCCACCACGGGGGGCGGGGCCATCTGCTCATTGTCTGAAGAAGATGAGACCGCGATCAGCAACTGTCACTTCGCCAACAATTCCGTCACGGGCCACTTCGTGGTTGGCGGGGACCACACGCCGGGCGTGGGGGGTGGGCTGTACGTGAGTGGCCGGGTCCTGGTGGAGGACTGTGTATTCTACGACAACGCCGCCGATGACGGGGCCGGCATGGGCTGCGATCATGCCAGTGGGCAACTGAACCGTTGCACATTCCATTTCAATGACGCGACCGCCTCCGGGGGCGCTCTCACGATCTGGTTTTCCCCCAACTATCTGAACATCACGGAGTGTACCTTCTCCCTGAACGCGGCGCCGTATGGCGCGGGGGTGCAGCTCCTCGGCGGCCTGACCACGATGAACGAATGCACTTTCATCAGCAACAGCAGCTTCAATGACGGGGGGGCGATCTACTGCGAGGATTCGGGAGGCTGGAGCGGGCACAGCGCCCTCGAGATGACCAATTGCACCCTTCACTTCTGCTGCGCGGGCACCGGGCACGGGGGAGGCCTGTTCCTGAAGGATGCTCCCTATGTCACGGTCGAGAAGACGATCATCTCCTACGGGTGCAAGGAGGCGATCTATTGCGATCCCGGCATGACGACCACCCCGACGCTGAGCTGTTGTGACCTCTATGGGAATTCGGGCGGCGACTGGGTCGGACGCATCGCCGGCCAGAACGGCGTCAGCGGCAACTTCTCGGCCGATCCAGTGTTCTGCGACATGAGCCATTGGGATCTCACCCTGCACACGGCGTCACCGTGCGCCCCGGGCGGAAGTCCCGGCTCCTGCAACCGGATCGGGTCGAAGGACGTCGCGTGCGGCCCCGGATTGTTCCCGGGACTGGGGGGCGGTGTTCTCATCGTGCATCACGCGCCCGGCGTGCAATACTCGCTGGGGACCAGCGCCTGCAATGATTTTCTCGGGCAGGGCGGAATCCAGAACTGCGCCCAGCAGGACAATCGGATCGACGGCGGCGGCCGCAGTGCCTCGGTCTGGTTCGTACTCGCGGCGTGGAATGAGGAGAAGACCTGGTGCGCCACGCAGTTCGGCTTCGGCAACTACGACCCGCAGGCGTTCGAGTTCGTCGACTGGGGCGCATGCGGACCGACCGGCTTCCAGGAAATCGCCACACCCGACTGGCCGGGGCCGAACGCCGGGACGACGATCCTCGCGGATGCAGGCAATCCGTGGAGCGGCAACTTCGTCCCGATCTACTGGTTCGCAGGCTATGCCGACGACGGAGAGGCCGTGATCCCGCTGGCCGAGAACCCCCAGGCCGGCTTCGTCGGCTGGACCGACTGCGAGCAACCCCCTCAGAACTGGTCTCCGGTCTGCCTGGGAGCAATGGGGATCAATACCTACGGGCAGTACTGTTGTCCGCCTGAGGGCGAACAACCCCCTCCGGCTTCAGCCTGCTGCCTGGAGGACGGAAGCTGTCTCCTCTTGCAGGAGGAGATGTGCAGCAACTTGGGCGGGGCCTGGCATCCGGAATGGGACTCCTGCGATCCTCAGCCCTGCAACCAGCCGGTAGCCGCGTGCTGCGTGGGCGACCAGTGCCTCGTGGCGACCGCGGCAGAGTGCCGAGGGCTTGAGGGCGCATGGCATCCCGGCTCGCCCGACTGCTCACCGAACCCCTGTGGCTCGGCTCCGGATTTCGCCGACCACGATGTCGGCGATTGTATTCTCACGGTCACGGATCGCGGCATACTCGGCTTCCTGGACCCGATGCAGACCGCCGGATCGGGATTCGTCTATCCCCGCGACGGAGAGAACCGGCTCTTCCTGGGCAGCCTCTGGATCGGACAGAGCCCCACGTACATCGCCAACCGCGACTACGCGGCGGATCCGGCGCAGGAGTGGACCGTGTCTGCCGTGCCCGACGGGCACATCGGCATCGAGCCCGGTGGAGGGGACTCCGACCAGGACATCCACGCGGGTTATACGGACTCCGCGGCGGTCGCGCCCCGGGGCCTGTACGTCCACCAGCAATCCTGGGCCTACTCGGACGAGGAGCGGCACGACTTCGTCATCATCAACTATGAGGTTACCAATCGGAGCGCGGCGCCGCTGGCGAACCTCTACGTGGGCACATTCCTGGACATCGACATCCGCAGCTACGAGCACAACACGGGTGCCGTGGACCGCCAGCGGAATCTGGTCTACATGACCGACCCGTCCGGGGTCTACGTTGGATTGAGGCTCCTGTGGAATGCCGACGCGCCGCCGGCGGCGAACCTGACGCTGATTCACAATTCCACCTTCGTGTGGCCCAATCAGTACGTCCTCGACCCGGACAAGTACGGCTTCCTTACCGCCGCCGGGCCGCAGTACGTCCTGACGGGCGCCACGAGTGACGACGACTACAGCACCCTCGCGTCGGCGGGGCCGATCACTCTCGAGCCGGGAGAGACGCGGCTGATTGCCTTCGCGATCGTGGGGGGAGGGAACCTGGAGGTGCTGCAGGCCCACGCCGACGCGGCGCAGGAGACATTCTGCCCGACCCAAGCCACTAACGACCGTGCAGAGCCGACACCGCGCGTTACCCAATTGCTCCCGGCGTATCCGAACCCCTTCCAGCGTGAGACATGCATCCGCTTCGACCTGGCCGCACCGGGCGAAGCGCGCGTGAACCTGTACGATCCGACGGGGCGGCTCGTGCGCACGCTGGCGCGCGGCTGGCATCCGGCGGCGCAGCATCGGCTGAGCTGGGATGGCCGGGATGAGACTGGACAGGTGGTGGCGGCGGGGGTCTACTTCCTCAGGTTGGACACACCTGGAGTGGTGGAGACCCGGCGCGTGACGCTGCTGCGGTGATGCGAGACGGTCGGACTTGGGGCGATCGGCGACCCCTCCCGTACGGGGGGGGCGCCGTTGTTTGCGGATCCGATCCGGATCGATTCGGGACGTCTCCTCGAACCGATTTTCCCTCCGGTCGCGACCCGATGTATGATCCTCGCCTGAGGATCCGACCGTGACGATCGATCGCCGCCTTGAACCGCTGCCGCTCTTGCGCATCGGCACCTGTTCCTGGAAGTACGATTCCTGGAAAGGACTGGTCTACGATCCGGACCGCAGCTATCGCCCCGACGACTACCTGGCCGACTACGCCCGCCACTACTCGACGGTCGAGATCGATCAGTGGTTCTGGAGCCTCTTCCCGACCGGGGTGCGTCTGCCCGATCCGGCCGTCTCGCGAGGCTACGCCGAGAGCGTGCCGGAGGGTTTCGTTTTCACGGTCAAGGCGCCGAACGCCCTCACCCTCACGCACCACTACGCCCGTCAAGCCAAGGGCGCCGAGGAGTTCGCCAACCGTCCGAACGCGCAGTTCCTGAGCCACGCGTTGCTGGACCAGCTGCTCGCCCGTCTCCGGCCGCTGGGCGGCAAGCTGGGCTCGCTCATGTTCCAGTTCGAATACCTGAACCGGCAGAAGATGCCCTCCTCGGATGCGTTTCTCGAGAAACTCCACGCGTTCTTCTCCCGAGCGCCGCGCGAGGTCCCGTTCGCGATCGAGAGCCGCAATCCGAACTACCTCGGCGAACCGTTCTTTCGTCTGCTCGAGGAGCACCGCGTGGCTTTCGTCTACCTCGAGGGCTACTACATGCCGCCCATCCGGGAGGTCTTCGAGCGCTGCCGCCCCGCGGTCGCGGACCACTGCGTGATCCGCCTGCACGGCCCCGATCGCAAGGGCATCGAGGAGCAGGCGGGGGGCACCTGGAATCGGATCGTTTCGCCCCAGCCGGAGAGCATCGCCGCCGCCGCGGAGATCTACCTCGCCAATCGCGAGCACTCGATCCGCACATTCGTGAACGTCAACAACCACTTCGAGGGCAGCGCGCCGCTGACAATCCTGCGGTTCCTGGAGCGGCTCCGCCCGTCAATCCCCTGACGGCACCGAGGACGCCACGGGGTTCCACCCGAGCTCGATGACCTCGAAGTCGCTCGCTTGAAGTGAGAGGAACGCGGGACTCAGGACGTCGCTGTTCCACCGCTCGTCCATCGCGCCTTGAATGTGGATGTCGCTGCCGTTGTCGGCGACGATGAGCCCGTGGGTCTTCATCGCCTGTAAGAAACGCCGCACTCGCCCGGGATCCCGCCCTAGATGTAGTCCGGCAGGGTCCGCGCCTCGAGGGGAACGGGGTAGCCGGGTGGTCTGCCGGGCGCCCCAGGGTCGCTCTGATCGCCATAGAGAACGAACTCGATCGGCAGCAGGGGCTGGTCGCCCGACACGCCGATCGGAGATGTCCAGCTTCCACCAGTTGTCGGGGGGGAAGATCTGCCGGTCGGCAAAGTCCTCGTTCCGAACGACCGGACCGGGGTCGGTCTGATCCATGCGACGGCTCAGTCCACCCGGGCCCATGGAATCGTGTCTTTCGCCGGTGCAGTCGGCGAAGATTGCGATGCCGGCGATCGCCAGGAAGGTTTTCAGGGCGCTTCCGATCTTCATGCGGATGCCTCCGATCGTCCATTCGGTTCAGCATAGCCACCCGTCACCGGGACAGCCATCGCACTCCGTTCCGCAGGAAGTGAACCAGACGGTCCGGGAGCGGCATCGGAGCCGTGCGACGGGTGTCGCCTCGGGTAGACACTGCAACTGACACCAAGCGCCAGCATGTTGCGGACGGCTTGCCGGGCCTCAGGGCTTTCGCCCCCACGTCAGACGCGTGAAACAGTGAAGGCGGACCCACGTCGGCCGCGGTACACTTAGACTGTATCTTTTCATAGCTGGGCCGGACTGTGTCCACCGGCACATCGGGAGGCATCATGCGGAATCTCTTTTCGATTCCATCGCTCGCGCTGCTTTGCGGGATCGGCGTCGGCGCCTGGGGTGCGTTCGGCATCGCTGCGGCGTCCGCCGCGGAGACGATGAGCGAGGGTCCGGTGATCGTTCCCATTCTGGCCGGGTCGGATTTCTCGGCTGCGCCGACGGTCCGGGTGCTGGAGCAGGACGAGCAGGGGCTCCGCCTCGAGTTCGAGCTGCCGGCGCTCGAGGTGGAGCCGATCGAGGTTGAGGGCGAGACCTACCACGTCCTGGCGATCGAGGGCGGGGAGTTCGAGGGCGAGATCGGCTCCCCGATGCTGCCGACCTTCGGGCGCCTGATCCAGATCCCGGACCGCGCGGGCGTCAGCTTCGAGGTGAGCGTGGTCGAAACCCGCCAGTTGACGGGCTATCGGCCGGTGCCGATGCAGCCGGACGAGCCCGGGGCGTTCGCGATCGACCGGGCGGCCTACGCGCGCTCCGGCTTCGGCGAGAAGCCGCCGGTGCGGATCGGTGAGCCGGCGGTAGCGCGGGATGTGCGAGTGGTGCCGATCTCGTTCGCGCCGGTGCGCTACGATCCGGTGCGCGGGACGGTCGAGGTCGCCGGGCGCATCGAGGTCCGGGTCCGTTTCGCCGGGACCGATCTGCGGAACGCGCTCCCGCGGCGCGCCGCCGTTATCCCGGAGTCGTTCGATCGGCTCTACCGGCAGCTGGTCGTCAACTACCGCGGGCCGCAGGACGATCAGATCGTGGGACGCGGCACCTACGTCATCATCTGCCCCAACAACTCGACGGTGGTGAGCAACCTGCAGCGCCTGGTGGAGTGGCGGACGCGCGAGGGGTACGAGGTCCATCTGGCGACGACGGCCGAGACCGGGACGACGCGCGAGAACATCAAGGCCTGGCTGCAGAATGCCTACAATACCTGGCCCAACCCGCCGGAGTACGTCACGCTGGTCGGCGATGCCAATGGCAGCATTGCGATTCCGTGTTGGCAGGAGCCGTATTCGGGGTGGGGCGCCGAGACCGATCACAACTACACCCAGCTGGCCGGGGGGGACATCCTGGCCGACATCCACATCGGCCGGATCTCGGTCGACACGACCGACCGCCTCGCGCTCTACGTGGAGAAGATCGTCTCCTACGAGAGCACGCCCTACATGAGCGACACGGCCTGGTATACGCGCGGCTGCGTGGTGGGGGACCCCTCGCATTCCGGCTACACCTGCATCCAGATCGGGCAATGGATGAAGGAGCGGCTGCGCCAGATCGGCTACGCCGAGGTCGACACGATCTGGAGCGGGGATTTCCGGGCGCAGATGGTCACCAAACTGAACCGCGGCGACACGGTCTTCTCCTATCGTGGTTACATCGGCATGAGCGGCTTCGGCACGGGCGAAATCTCCACGCTGACCAACGGCCGGAAGATGCCCTACGCCATCAATCTGACCTGCGACACCGGCTCCTTCTCCAGCGGCACCTCGCGCAGCGAGGCCTGGATCCGCGCCGGCAGCCCGCCCAGCACCCCGACCGGCGGCATCGCCAGCGTCGGCACCGCGACCTCCGGCACCGACACGCGGCACAACAACTGCATGACCGCGGGGATCTGGCGCGGCGCGCTTTGGGAGGGGCTCTATCAATTCGGGGCGAGCTTCACCCGCGGCAAGTACGAGCTGTATGTCAACTACGCCCAGCAGGACTACAACTCGATGTGCATCTTCACCTGCTGGAACAACCTGATGGGCGATGCCGCGGGCGAGCTGTGGACCGCGGTGCCGGTCACACCCACGGTGACCGCCCCGACCTCGATACCGGTCGGGACCAACGCGGTCACGGTCAGTCTCATCGAGCATGGCCATCCGGTGGTCCAGGCGTACGTATGCCTCTGGAAAGGATCCGAGACCTTCGTCGGCGGCTACACCGATCTGAGCGGCGCGATCGAGCTGCCGGTCAACGTGCCGACGACCGGCGCGCTGAAGTTGACAGTCACCAAACACAACTACGTCCCGGTATTGCGGGACATCAGCGTGACCCAGCCGATGCTCTTCGTCGCCTATCAGTCGCACACCGTGGACGACGACGCCGACGGAACCAGCAGCGGCAACGACGACGGCCAGACGAACCCGATGGAGCAAATCGAGCTGCCGGTTCAGGTCAAGAACTTCGGCTCGCAGACGGCGACCGCCGTGACCGGGACCCTCAGCAGTACCGATCCCTATGTCGTGATCTTCGACGACAGCGAGACCTTCGGGGACATCGCCGGGGGCGCGAGCGCCTGGAGCGAAGACGACTTCGACATCCAGATCGCCGGGGGCGCGCCCCACGGCCACAGGATCTACCTGGATCTCGACCTCGCCTCCGGGACGGATCTCTGGCGCTCGTTGATCGCGGTCCCGGTCGTCTCGGCGGCATTCGTCTACGACGCGCAGACCCTCTACGGCGTCGGCACCCGACTCGATCCGGGGGATTCGGGCGAGATCAGTGTGCGAGTCCGGAACCAGGGTGGGGCGCCGGCGGCGACGGTGACCGGAAGGCTGATCTCCGAGAGCCAGTGGATCACCGTGACCGATCCGAACGGGACCTACGGCACGATCAACGTCGGGGCGACCGGGGAGAACACGACCGACCGCTTTGGCGTCAGTGCCGCAGCGGACTGCTTCCAGGGGCACATCGCGTCCCTGGCTTTGGTCCTGACCTTCTCCGGCGGGGCAACCGACACGGTTCACTTCGCCGTGCCGGTAGGCACCGCGAGCAGCGACGACCCGACCGGTCCCGACGCCCACGGCTACTACGCCTTCGACAACACCGACACCGGCTACGAGCAGGCGCCGACCTATTCCTGGATCGAGATCGCCCCGACTCAGGGCGGGAGCGGAACCGATGTCGGGTTGACGGACTTCGGCGACGCCCAGGACGACTACCAGACGGTCACCCTGCCTTTCACCTTCCGCTACTACGGCCAGAGCTTCACCCGCGCGACGATCTGCTCCAACGGCTGGATCGCGATGGGTTCGACCTATCTGACGCAGTATCGCAACTGGAACATCCCCGGCGCCGAGGCCCCGGCCAACATGATCGCCCCGATGTGGGACGATCTGTATCAGTCGGGCAACAACCGCGTCTACCAG
>Ga0315286_10003457_pt1 | contig 14951 bp, 11 predicted proteins | sample YL17G10_0_MG_FD_205038 | JGI IMG/M metagenome (GOLD analysis project Ga0315286, IMG submission 205038) | Sediment microbial communities from Yellowstone Lake, YNP, Wyoming, USA - YL17G10_0 | ecosystem: Environmental > Aquatic > Freshwater > Lake > Sediment | place: USA: Wyoming | collected...
ACACCCCCGGGGGGGGGGGCTTTTTTTTTAAAACTTTGCGGGGCGGGGGCGGGGGGGGGGGGGGGGGGGGGGGGGGGGGGGGGGGGGGGGGGGGTTTTCGCGGCGATCGCGTGCGCCGAGGCGGGAGCGGGGACCGGGGTCACCGTGCTCGAGAAGGGCGCGCAGCTCCTGGCGAAGGTCCGGATTTCGGGCGGCGGGCGCTGTAACGTCACCCACGCCTGCTTCGACGCGCGGGAGCTCGCCGCCGGGTACCCGCGCGGCGGGCGGGCGCTGATCGGCCCGTTCGGGGTGTTCCAGCCGCGCGACACCGTCGCCTGGTTCGCCGCTCGTGGGGTGGCGCTGAAGACCGAGGCTGACGGCCGCATGTTCCCGGTCAGCGACTCGTCCGCGACGGTGATCGACTGCCTGCTGGGCGCAGCCCGCGCGGCGGGCGTGACGCTGCGGGCCGGTTGCGGCGTGGAGGCGATCGCCAGAAGCGAGGGCGGCGGTTTCGAGGTGACGCTGGGCAAGACCGAATCGCTGTCCTGCGACCGCGTGCTGCTCGCCACGGGCGGCTGCCGGACTGCTACGGGTGGCGCGCTGGCCGTCTCGCTCGGCCACCGCCTGGAGGCGCCGGTGCCGTCGCTGTTCACGTTCCACGTCGAGACGGCGTGGGTGCGCGAGCTGGCGGGGGTCGCGGTCTCCTCCGTGGAAGCGTCGGTGCCGGTCGCCGGGCTACGGGAGCGCGGCGCGCTGCTGCTGACGCACTGGGGCATGAGCGGGCCGGCGATCCTGCGGCTCTCGGCGTGGGGGGCGCAGGCGCTGCACGATCTCGACTACTCCTTCCCGCTGCGCATCAACTGGCTGCCCGACCTCGACGCGGATGCCGTCGCGGCGGAGCTCGAAAGCCGCCGCCGGGACCAGCCGGCGCGTCTGGTCGTGAACTCGCCGGTCCCGCCGCTGACCGCGCGTCTGTGGGAGCGGCTCGTCCTCGCCGCCGGGATCGCCCGCGACACGCGCTGGGCCGACCTTTCGCGCGCCGGCCGCCAGCAGCTCGTCCGGCAGCTCATCCGGACGGAGCTCCCGGTCGCCGGCAGGAGCCTCAACAAGGACGAGTTCGTCACCTGCGGCGGCGTCCGGCTGGGCGAGGTGAGTTTCAAGACGATGGAGAGCCGGGTCTGCCCGGGCCTCCACCTCGCCGGGGAGCTACTCGACATCGACGGCATCACCGGCGGCTTCAACTTCCAGGCGGCCTGGACGACCGGCTGGATCGCCGGCCGCGCGATGGCCGGCCATGAAGCGTAGACACCGCCGTTGGTGGTAGCCTTTGACGAGATGCCGGAGTGGTTCGCCATCGCCGTCGCCGCCGCATACGGGCTCGTGCTCGGCAGCTTCCTGAACGTCGTGATTCACCGGCTGCCGCGCGAGATGTCGTTGCTGCGGCCGCGTTCCCACTGTCCCGCCTGCGGTGCGACGGTGCGCTGGTTCGACAACGTTCCGGTGCTGTCGTACCTGGTGTTGGGCGGCCGCTGCCGCGGCTGCCGCGCGGCGATCTCGCTGCGCTACCCGTTGGTCGAGCTGGCGAGCGGCGGCCTGCTCGCGGGGTGCGTCGCGCGCTTCGGCATCACCCTGACCGCCGCCGAGGCGATGGTGATGGTGCTGCTGCTGCTGCCGCTGGCCTTCATCGACCTCGAGCATCACCTGCTGCCCGACGTGCTGACGCTGCCGGGGATCGCCGCCGGTCTCGCCTTCTCCGCGGCGGGCGGGCTGACCACGCTGGCCGACGCGGCGATCGGCGTGCTCGTCGGCGGCGCGCTGCCGTATGCGGTGATCGTCGCCTACCGCGCCATCCGCGGCGTCGAGGGGATGGGGCTCGGCGACGTCAAGCTTCTCGCCATGGTCGGCGCCTTCCTCGGCTGGCGCGGGGCGCTGCTCGTCATCGGCCTCGGCTCGTGCGTCGGCGCGGTCGTCGGCATCTCCCTGATCGCCAGCGGCCGGGGTAAGCGCGACACGGAGCTGCCGTTCGGGGCGTTCCTGGCGTTCGCGGCGGCGGTGGCGCTGTTCTTCGGGCGGGAGCTGGTGCACGCGCTCGGGTGGGTGCAGGGATGAGGACCACCCTGGGCGCCAGGCGCTTCCGTGAGGCGCAGCTCCTCATCGGCGTGGCGATCATCATGGTTCTCGCGGCGGTGCTGGTGGAGCTGCGCGGGGTGCTGGTGCTCGCCGCGGCCGTCGAGACGGAGGCGCAGGACGCCGTCACCGCCGCGGCGCGACTTGCCGCCGCCGTGCTCGCCGCCGCTCCCCGCAACGCCGATCTCGGCGCGGCGCCGGACGGCCTCGGCATGGCGGTGATCGACGAGGACCGCGTGCGCGCGCGCAGCGGCGCCGCCGGCCCGAGCGAGCCGGCATGGTGGCCGTGGAGCTCCCGTCTGGAGTGGGAGGCGCACGACCGCCGGCCGAGCGAACCGCTCGCCCTCGCCGGCAGCACCGTGGTGGTCGCCTACGAGCCGCTCGCCGACGGGCGGGCCGTGCGGGCGGTGGTCGCGGTGCAGCCGGCGACGCTGGTCGGACGGTGGCGGGCGCTTGCCGGCGGCATGGCGCTGGTGGTCGCGGGCGGCGGCGCCCTGCTGGCGTGGCTGCTGGTGTCGCGGGTGGTCGCCCCCTACCGCGAGCTGCTCGCCGAGGCGGCCCGCGTCACCGAGCAGCCTGCCGGCGAGGCGGAGGACCGCTTCCTGGTGGCGACGTTCCGCGACACGGTGCAGCGACTCCAGCGCTCCGAGGCGGCGCTGCGCCAGCGGGCGGACGAGCTTGCGGTGCTCTCCGACGTGCTGACGCGCGAGGCGAGCTCGGCGGTGGTGATCGTCGACGCCGGCGGCGCCGTGCGCGCCCGTAACGCGGCGGCGGCCGAGCTGCTCGGCGACGCGATGCCCGCGGGGTCGCCGCCGCCGGCGGTCATCGCCGGCGAGGAAGGTCGCATCGAGCTGCACGGGCGGACGCTCGAGCTGCGCCGCTTCCAACTGCGCTCCCCGACCGGCGAGCTTCAGGGCCAGGTCGCGTTCCTCACCGACCGCACGCGCGTCGAGGCGCTCGAGCGCGCGATGCGCGAGCGCGAGGGGATGGCGGCGCTCGGCGAGCTTGCCGCCGGCATGGCGCACGAGCTGCGCAACGCCCTCGCCACCATCCGCGGCTATCTCCGGCTGCTGCCCGCCGCCGACGGCGATCAGCGGCGGCGCTACCTCGCCGCGATCGAGGGCGAGGCCGAGACGCTCTCGGGTGTCCTCGACCGCTTCCTCGGCTTCGCCCAGCCGCGCGAGCTGCGGCGCGAGAGGGTCGACCTGCGCCGCCTCGCCGACGACGCGGCCGCCAAGGCGCGGGGGCTGTTCCCGCGCGTGTCGATCACGGTGAGCGGCGACGAGGTGCGGGTCGCGGGCGACGCGCTGGCGCTCGGTGTCGCCCTCGACAACCTGGTGCGCAACGCCGCCGAGGCCGTGGAGTCCAGCTCCGGCCATGTCGAGGTGCGCGTCGAGGCGACGCCGAATCGCGCCCGCGTGGCAGTCGACGACGACGGCGCTGGGGTCAGCGACGAGGTGCGCGCGCGGCTGTTCGCGCCGTTCGTGTCGACGAAACCGTCGGGCGGGCTCGGCCTCGCGCTCGCCCGCCGCCTCGCGCGCCTGCACGGCGGCGAGGTCGACCTCGAGCAACGCCCGGGCCCGGGCTCGCGCTTCGTCCTCACCCTGCCACGGGGAGGCGACCCGTGAGCGCGCCGGTGCTGATCGTGGAGGACCGCAAGAGCCTGGCGGCGATGCTGGTCGAGACGCTGCGCCGCGAAGGGTACGCCGTCGAGGTTAGCCACCGGGGCGACGAGGCGGTGGCGCGGCTGCGGTCGCAGGGTCCCTACCTGGCCGTGCTCACCGATCTCAAGCTGCCGGGCGCCGACGGCCTCGCCGTGCTGGCGGCGGCTCGCGACGTCGATCCGCAGCTTCCGGTGTTCCTGATCACCGCCTACGCCAGCGTCGAGACCGCAGTGGCCGCGCTCAAGGCGGGGGCCCGCGACTACTTCCCCAAGCCGCTCGACATCGACCGCGTGCTCGCGGCGCTGGCGGCGGCCGCGCAGCCGCGCGGCGCGCTGCTGGCGACCCCGCCGGTCGGTAGCTTCGTCGACGAGCTGATCGGCGCCAGCCCGGCGTTCACCGCTGCGCTCGCCGCCCTGCGCCGCGTCGCGCCGACCACTGCCGCCGTGCTGCTGCAGGGGCCGTCGGGCAGCGGCAAGGAGCTGTTCGCGCGCGCCCTGCACCAGCTTTCGCCGCGCCGAGAGGGTCCCTTCGTGCCGTTCAACTGCGCGGCGGTGCCCGACACGCTGGTCGAGGCCGAGCTGTTCGGCTACGAGCGCGGCGCCTTCACCGGCGCCACCGCCCGGCACCTCGGCCGCTTCGAGCAGGCGCACGGCGGCACGCTGTTCCTCGACGAGGTGGGCGAGGTGCCGCTGGCCACGCAGGTGAAGCTGCTGCGGGCGCTCGAGGACCATCGCGTCGCCCGGCTCGGCGGCGAGGGCGAGATCGAGGTCGACGTCCGCATCGTCGCCGCCACCAACCGCGATCTCGCGCACGCCGTCGGTGCCGGCTTGTTTCGGCGTGACCTCTACCATCGCCTGCACGTGTTCCCGATCACGCTTCCCAGCCTGGCCGAGCGCCGCGACGACATCCCGGCGCTGGCGCTGCATCTGCTGGCGCGCGCCGCGGCGCGCCACGGCGTCGCGCAGCCGACGCTGCGGCCGGCAGCGTTCGCCGCGCTGGTGTTGCACCCCTGGCCGGGCAACGTGCGCGAGCTGGCGAATCTCCTCGAGCGGGTCGCGATCCTGGCCGAAGCCGGGATGGTCGGCATCGGGCAGCTCGGGCTCGATCTGACGGCGTGCCGAGTGGGGCTCGCGGAGCCGGCGGCGCGCTCTCTCGCGGCGCGCCTCGCCGGCGACGAGGCGGGCGAGCTGGCGCGCGCCCTCGACGTCGAGCCGCGGTTGCTCGGCAGGGGTTGAGGCTCCTAGGAGACCTCGGCGACGCTGACGACGGCCGCCAGCAGAGCGCGGTCCTGCTCGGGGAAGACCGCCCGCAGGTCGAGGAGCACCATCCCCTCGTCGACGCGACCGACGACCGGCGGCGTGGCGTGGCGCAGGCGGAGCGCGAAACCATCGCCCCCCGAGAGCGCCACCGCCCACGAGGGCAGCGTCTGATCGGGCGTGGTGCCGCCGCCGAGGACGGCGCGGCTTTCCACGGCGCGCGCCGCGATGCCTCTGCCGGCCAGCGCCCGAACGAGCCGGCGGGCGCGGCGCCGCAGCTCGTCGCCGGAGACGGCGAGCAGGCAATAGAGCGGCACGCGCTCGACCTGCTCGGCCAGGTAGGCGTCGAGGGTGGCGGCGAGGCCGACGAGCGCGGCCTTGTCGGGACGAAGCGCGCGCCGCAGCGGGTGGCGCTGCAGCGGTGCGATCGCCGGGCCGGAGCCGACGATGATGCCCGCCTGGGGCGCGCCCAGCAGCTTGTCGCCCGAGAACAGCACCGCATCGGCGCCGCCGGCGAGCAGGTCACGCACCGTCGGCTCGCCCCGCAGCCCGTAGCGGCCGAGGTCGAGATGACACCCGGAGCCCTGGTCGACCCACAGCGGCACGCCGCGCCGGCGGGCGAGCGCGGCCAGCTCGACGATCGGCGGCGAGGTCACGAAGCCGTCCATGTGGAAGTTGGAACGGTGGGCGACGAGGATCCCGGCGGTGGACTCGCCGATGGCGCGCTCGTAGTCGGCGGCGTGGGTGCGGTTGGTGCACCCCACCTCGACGAGGGCGGCGCCCGCGGCGGCCATGATCTCGGGCAGCCGGAACGAGCCGCCGATCTCGATCAGCTCGCCGCGCGAGACCAGCACGTCGCGCCCGGCCGCGTGAGCGGCGAGCAGCAGCACCAGTGCCGCCGCGTTGTTGGTCACCACCATCGCCGACGCGCTGCCGAAGTAGCGATTCAGCCGCGAGACGACCGGCGCCAACCGCTCGCCGCGCTCGCCGGCGTCGAGGTCGTACTCGAGGGCGAGGTAGGCAGGCAGCGGCGGCGCCAGGCGCGGCGCCCGGCCGAGGTTGGTATGGATGAGGACGCCGGTGGCGTTGATCACCTCGGGATACGCCGGCGCCGCGCTTGCCGCGAGCAACGCCACGGTCTCGGCCACCAGGTCACCGGGGAGGGGAACGCCGTCGCCCGCCGCCACGCGACGCCGCGCGGCGGCGATCGCCGCGCGCACCGCCTCGCGCACCCGGGCGCGGCCGTGCGTCGCCGCGGCCCGGACCAGATCGTCGTCGGAAAGGAGACGGTGCACCGCCGGCAGCGTGGAGAGCTTGGATGCCATCGTGTCATTCTACTGCGCGGCACTCTGCCGCCTCCGCCTCCTCGGAGTATTCTGTTACCTATGGGCGCCACGGAACTGGTGAGCGAGCTGGGCCGGTGTATGGAGGAGCTGGCGCGCCGGTGGGAGCGCTTCTTCGCGCACGACCCGCAGGTGCGAACGCCCCCCGATCGGGAGCGGCAGGCGCTCGAGAAGCGGATGCGCGAGTTCTCCCGTCTGGAGGCCCCAACCGCCGCCGAGAACTTTCGCGTGCAACAACTGCTGTATCGCTTCTCCACCTACAACGCGCACTGGCAGCGACAGTTGCGCGACCAGGAGGCGTCCCGCAAGGGGATCACGGCCACCGAGGAGGAGATCAACGCCGCGCGGCGCTCGCCCGTACCACCAGCGAGCGACGAGTACGAGGAGCTCCACACCGCCTTCACGACCGCGCTGCGGGCCGCGGGGGCAGCCGGCGCGGTAAGCTTGGAGCGCTTCCGCGACTCCCTGCTGGCGCAACGGCGTTCGCTCGAGGAGCGCGGAGCGGTTGTCGAGGGGTTCGACGTGGTGCACGAAGGCGGGCAGGTGAAGATCCGCGCCCGCGTTCGTCGCGGGAGGTGACCATGAGGCGATTGGCCATTGCGGTTCTCGGCGGGGTGCTGGCGGCTGCGGCGTTCGGCGGCGACCTCAAGTCGACGCTGTCTCCGGATCGTCCGCGGGACCGTGCCATCTTGCGCTACCTGGAACGCGCCGAGGCCAAGACCGCCACGGCCGCGGACCTCACCGAGCTGGGCGTCTTGCTGGCGGCGACCGATCACCTCGCCGACGCCGAGCACTGGCTGCTGCGGGCCGTGAAGGCCGACAAGCACAGCTTCGCCGCCCGCTACCGGTTGGGTCTCGTCCAGCAGCGTCAGGGGAGCTGCGGCGATGCGGCACGATCGTTCGCCCGGGCCCTCGACGAGAAGCCCGATGATCCCTACGCGCGCTTCATGCTCGGCCTTGCCCGCGAGCGCTGCGGCAGCAAGCACGGGGCGATCGCCGACTACGCGCGGGCCTACGCCATCATGCCGGAGCTCGCCAACTCCGAGAAGAATCCTATGGTCCTCGACTCGCAGCTCCAGGTACCGGCCAACCTCGAGGCGTACCGCAAGCGCGTTGCCGCCGGGACGCTTCCGGTGACCGCCGTCGATCCCGCGGCGGTCAAGACGATGATGGCGGTCCGTCCGGCGGCTGTGCCGGCGGCGACGCCGGCACCGGCCACGGCGAACCAACCCCCGGAGGTCCCGGCCGGGGCGATTCCGGCCCCGGAAGCCATCCCGGTCCCGACGGCCACGCCGACGCCGAAATTACCTCCGGGCACGCCCGGCGGGCCGGACCCGAAGCAACCCCCGTCGCGCTGACCGTGGCCGCGGCGACGGCGTCTTATACGTTGAACCGGACGGTGATGACGTCGCCGTCCTGAACGATGTACTCCTTGCCCTCCAGACGGAGGCTGCCCCGCTGCCGGCAGACCGGCAGCGAGCCGGCGTCGAGCAGCTCCTGCCACGGCACCACCTCGGCGCGGATGAACCCCTTCTCGAGGTCGCTGTGGATGGTGCCGGCGGCGCGCACGGCCGGCGTTCCCGACGGGATCGACCAGGCGCGGCACTCGTCCTCGCCGACGGTGAGAAACGAGATCAGGCCGAGCAGCTCGTAGGCGGCGTGCAGCACCCGGTCGAGGGCGCGGTCGGGCAGCCCGAGCTCGCGCAGGAACTCCGCCTGATCGGCAGGCGCCAGGCGCGAGATCTCCTCCTCGAGGGTGGCGCACACTGGGCACACCGCGACGCCGGGCCGGCCGAGAAAGGCGGACAGGCCGGCGCGCGCCGATGCCCCGGCGAGGTCGGTCACATCGCTCTCGCCGACGTTGAGGATGACGAGTAGCGGCTTGCGGGTGAGGAAGGTGAACCCCTTGAGCAACCGCCCCTCGTCGGGAGTGAGCGGCACCTCGCGCAAAGGTGTCCCCGCCGACAACGCGGGCCGGCATTTCTCGAGCGCAGCGCGCTCGGCCTCGAGCTCCGGCGCCTTGCGCTTGCCGATCTCGCGATCGAGCCGCTCGAGCCGCGCGTCGGCAACCGCGAGGTCGGCGAGCAGCAGCTCGGTGTCGATCAGCTCGAGGTCGCGGGCCGGGTCGACATCCCCTTCCGGGTGCGGCACCACGTCCGACGCGAAGCCGCGGACGACAATGGCGAGGCCGTCCATGGTGCGCAGCTCCGGAAGGTTGAGCGAGGCTGAGCCGCCCTTGGTGATCGAAGGTACGTCGACGAACTGCACCGTCGCAGGCACCACCTTGCGCGGCGAGTAGATCGCCGCGAGAAGGGGCAGCCGGGGGTCGGGCACCTGCGCGATGCCGCGGTGCACCTCGCGTTTGCCGTGGGCGGCGCCCGCCGCCTGGCCGGTGAGCAGCGCAAACAGCGTGCTCTTCCCCGAAAGCTCGAATCCCAGAATGCCAAACTCCATTTGACCTCCTGGCTGATTCTAGCGGCTTCCGAGAAAAGCGTGCGCCGTGCGCCGTGGACCGGGCCGCGCCGCTTGTCGGCGCGCGCGTGCCGGGTCTCGCACTTTGCCGCTACCCTCGTTGGTAGTGCCAATCGCCACGACCAGCAGTCATCTGCCGGGGTGCCGTGTTCGCGCAAAGTGCGATACCCGGCAACGATGTTTTCATGTGTCTCCAAACCTCCATCAGGCGATCTCCATCCCCCTGATCAGCAGCGACGGCGTCGTGACCGTGCAGTGGAAGGAGAACGACGCGTCGTCGTCGCCGATCCCGTCGAGAGCGCCGAGCAGGCGGCGGAACGACCCGCGCAGCTCGACCATCGGGTGCGCGCCGTCGGGCTTGCCGCCGGTAACCGCGAGGGCGGCCGCGCGCAGCGTGAAGCCGCCGTCCTCGACACGGACGTCGCCGGCGGGGAAGTCGAGGAGATAGCCGCGACCGAGCCGTTGCAGCAGCGCCTCGTGCGACTGCGGCTGGTCGGCGAGGACGACAAGGTTCGCCGGCCCGGCCTGCGGCTCGTCCTGATACGACGGCCGCATGGCGCCGCCCGGTGTGCGGCCGGTTGCGCGCGCCTGCGCCCACGTCGACCAGCCGCCGACCACGGCGCCGTCGGCAATGATCTCGATGCGCCGGACTGGGAACCCCTCGCCGTCGCACGGGAGGGGAAGCAGGGCGCGAGCGCCGGCGCGCTCGTCGACGATGTGCCAGTGACCGCCGGTGCGTCGCCGTCCGGCATCGCCGGAGCGCGCGGCAGCGGGCCCGGAGGAGGTCACGGCGCGCGCCAGCGCCGCCACCAGCCGGGCAGCCGCCGCCGGGGCGAGCACGACGTCGGCGAGGTGCCGGCGCACCCCGTGACCTCCGGCGAGCGCGAGCGCGGCTTCGCCGACCGGCGGGACGAGGCGTTCCGGCTGCAGGTCGCGCACCGCGCGCGCCGCCCAGTGCACCAGGCGCAGCGGGCCTTGCGCGGGCGCGAGCAGCGCCTCGACGATGCCGCCCCCGGCCTCGGTCGCGCAGGAGAACCCCTCGCCGGTGGTGAGCAGCGAGCTCGACATTCCCTCGACGACGCGGAGGTCGAGAAGCCGGAGCCGCTCGTCCCAGGCCGAGAGCGCGCCGGCGAATTCCCGGGCCAGCCTATCGAGCTCCGCGGCGCTGCTCGGTTGCGGCCGCCGAGGCACGGACAGGCTGCCGAGAAGGTCGCGGGGAGGCAGCGGATCGGGGCCGGGCAGCATGGTGCCGAGCGCGGCTCGCGCCGCCTCGCGGCCGGCGCGAGCGCTCGACCCGGACGAGGCGGCGAACCCGGCAGTCCCGTCGCCGGCGGCGCGGCAGGAAACGCCGACCTCGCGGCTGCTCCTGCGTTCCCAACTGGCATCGCGGTGACGGCGCAGGTGGGTGCTTTCGCCGGCGCGCGCAAACACTTCGAAGCGCACCTGCCGGCGGCGCAGCTCCTCGACGGCGCTGTGGACCGCGGGAAGCAGCGGGGCGGCGGGCTCGCTCATCGCACCCCGACCCCGGCCAGCAGCACCCATGGCGCGACCGCCCCGGTGGGTACCACCTCGCCGTCCTTGCTGCACCACCCGGGCTCGGCGGTGGGCACGCTCGGGCCGGCGAGCGCACGCACGCCGCCGAGGACCTCGTCGATCGTGCCCGCGAGCACGAACGGCGCCAGCGGCCGCACGCGCGCGCCACGGTGGACCGCCCACGCCGCGCGCACGGCCAGCGTCACCAGGCCGAGGCGGGGCTCCACCGAGCCCGACGCGAAGCTGGCCACCTCGATCGCCGCCTCGCGGCGGAGCGCGTCGACGTCGCCGCGCCGGCAGCGGACGACGAGGTTCGATACCCGCGGGCGCGGCGGCGTGTGCACAGTGGCGCGCCGAGCGTTGCCCGGCTTGCCGCCGAGCGCCGCGGCGGTTGCTCGGTCACAGAGCATCCCGACGAGCACACCGTCGTGCACCAGCAGCCGTCGGCGCGCCTCGACGCCCTCGTCGTCGGCGGAGAAGCCGCCGGGGAGAGCGAGCTCCGTCGGGTCGTCGTCGACATCGACGGGGATCGAGAACACCCGCTCGCCGTGCCTGCCGGTGAGGGGAGAAGAGCCGCGCAGGAGCAGGTCGCCCTCGAGAGGATGGGCGAGCAGCTCGTGGAACAGCACGGCGGCCGCCGCCGGTGCGAGGAGGACGGTGACCCGGCCGGTCCGCGGCTGGCTCGCAGGCGCCGGCGTTGCCTGCGGCGGCGCCCAGCCCGCCGCGAGCGGCCAGGCGTGGAGAAAGCGCTGGCCGTCCGGCAGCGTGACCTCGAGCAGCTCGGGGCGCCGCAGCCACGTGGCGCGACCGTCCGCGAGCAGCGTCGCCCAGCCGCCCCGCCAGTGCAGCTCGCACTCCGCCACGCCGGTCGCCTCGATGACGGGCGCGATCTCCGGCGGACGCGGGAACGGCGGCAGGGAAAACGCCGGCAAGGTCCGCGCCGGGAGGCCGAGGAGCTCAGCGAGCACGAGTCGATCGAGGCCGTCGCTGGAGACGAGCGATCCCGGAAAGCGCACCGCCGCTCCTTCGCGGACGAGCTCGCGACGAGCTGTCACCCCGCTGCCGCCCACCCGCCACCACGCTTCGGCGGTGCGAGTCGCGTAGAGGTCGACGAAGCCGGGGAGTCTCGCCTCCCGGATCCGCTCCGCCAGCGCGCCGAGGTCGGGGGTCACGCCCGCTGCCATGCGATCACCGTGATAGCATACGTTGCTTTCCAATGCAGCCGGGGCACGAGCCCGGTCTCGAGGTGGGGTGGGTGTGAGTCGCGACTTTCGGCAGCGCCTGCAAGAGCTCGAAGCGGCAAGCCTGGAGGGCGGCGGCAAGGACCGCATCGCCAAGCAGCACGGCGCCGGGAAGCTGACCGCTCGCGAGCGCATCGACGTCCTCCTCGACGCCGGCTCGTTCGAGGAGGTTGACCGGCTGGTGACGCACCGCTGCCACGACTTCTCCATGGAGGAGCAGCGCATCCCCGGCGACGGCGTGATTACCGGCTTCGGCCGTATCGACGGCCGCTCCATGGCCGTGTTCGCGCAGGACTTCACGGTGTTCGGCGGCTCGCTGTCGGAAGCGTTCGCCGAGAAGGTCTGCAAGATCATGGACCTCGCCCTCAAGTTCGGCATCCCGATGATCGGCCTCAACGACTCCGGCGGCGCCCGTATCCAGGAGGGCGTGGTCTCGCTCGGCGGCTATGCCGACATCTTCCTGCGCAACACCATCTCGTCGGGGGTGATCCCGCAGATCTCGGCGATCCTGGGCCCGTGCGCCGGCGGCGCCGTGTACTCGCCGGCGATCACCGACTTTGTCTTCATGGCCAAGGGGACGAGCTACATGTTCGTCACCGGCCCCGAGGTGATCCGCACCGTCACCCACGAAGAGGTGACGATGGAGCGCCTCGGCGGGGCGAGCACGCATGCGCAGATCTCCGGCGTCGCCCACTTCGCCTGCGCCGACGACATCGACACGCTGGCGCGAATTCGGCGGCTGATGTCGTTCCTGCCGCTCAACAACGCCGCCGACCCGCCGGTGCGCGAGACGGCCGATCCCCTCGACCGCGAGAACGAGCACCTGGACCGGCTGGTCCCCGAGGACCCAAACAAGCCGTACGACGTCAAGGAGCTGATTCGCACGATCGCGGACGACGGCGACTTCCTCGAGGTGCACGAGCACTTCGCCCGCAACATCGTGGTCGGCTTCGTCCGCCTCGGCGGGCGGCCGGTCGGCATCGTCGCCAACCAGCCGAACCACCTCGCCGGCGTGCTCGACATCAACTCCTCCGACAAGGGCGCGCGCTTCACCCGCTTTTGCGACGCCTTTAACGTCCCGCTGCTGATCCTCGAGGACGTGCCGGGGTTCCTGCCGGGCGTCGAGCAGGAGCATGGCGGCATCATCCGCCACGGCGCCAAGCTGCTTTACGCGCTCGCCGAGGCGACCGTGCCGAAGATCACGGTGATCACCCGCAAGGCGTACGGCGGCGCCTACTGCGTGATGGGCTCCAAGCACATCCGCACCGACTTCAACTTTGCATTCCCCACCGCCGAGATCGCCGTGATGGGGCCGCAAGGCGCGGTGAACATCCTCTATCGGCGCGAGATCGAGAAGGCGGCCGAGCCCGAAGCGCGGCGCGCCGAGCTGGTCGGCGAGTACGTCGAGAAGTTCGCCAACCCCCTCGTCGCCGCCGAGCGCGGCTTCGTCGACGCCATCATCCGGCCGCGCGAGACGCGGCGCCGCGTCATCACCGCGCTGCAACTCGCCGCCAACAAGCGCGACTGGATGCCCCCCAAGAAGCACGGCAACATCCCGCTATGAGGCAGCTAACAGCTGACAGCCGACAGCTCACAGGTCCCCCACCCTTCCAGTCGGGCTTGGGCAAGGAGGGTTGGGTGGGGGTGCTGTCAGCTGTCGGCTGTGAGCTGTCAGCCGGGTGGGGGTGTGAGCGATGAGGGTTCTCATCGCCAACCGGGGCGAGATCGCGGTGCGCATCATCCGCGCGTGCCGCGAGATGGGGCTGGAGAGCGTGGCGGTGTACTCCGACGTCGACCGCACCCAGCCGCACGTGCTCGCCGCCGACCACGCCGTCCGCCTCGGGCCGGCGCCGGCGCGCGAGTCGTACCTCAACGAGGAGGCCGTGCTCGCGGCCGCCCGCGCCTCGGGCGCCGGCGCGGTCCACCCCGGCTATGGGTTCTTCGCGGAGAACGCCGGCTTCGCCCGCGCCGTCGCGGCGGCCGGGATGGTGTGGATCGGCCCGCCCCCCGAGGTCATCGAGCTGCTCGGCTCGAAGACCGCCGCCCGTGGGCTGGCGCAGCGGGTCGGCGTGCCGGTCGTCCCCGGTAGCGAGCCGCTGGCCGATGCCGCGCAGGCGACGGCGTTCGCGAAGCGGGTCGGCTATCCGGTGCTGCTCAAGGCGGTCGGCGGCGGCGGCGGCAAGGGGATGCGCCTGGTGCGCGACGCCGGCGAGATCGCGGAGGCGCTCGAACGTGCCAGCGCCGAGGGCGCGGCGTTCTTCGCCGATGCGCGCGTCTACGCCGAGAGGTACATCGAGCGGCCGCGCCACATCGAGGTGCAGATCCTCGGCGACCGCCACGGCAACCTGGTGCACGTCGGCGAGCGCGAGTGCTCGCTGCAGCGCCGCCATCAGAAGGTGTTCGAGGAGGCGCCGTCGGTGGCGGTGGACGCCGCCCTGCGCGCGCGTCTCGGTGCCGCGGCAGTGGCGGTGGCGCGCGCGGCCGGCTACCGGTCGGCCGGTACCGTCGAGTTCCTGCTCGCGCCGAGCGGCGAGTTCTACTTTCTCGAGGTCAACACGCGCCTGCAGGTCGAGCATCCGGTCACAGAGCTGGTGTACGGCGTCGACCTCGTGCAGGAGATGATCCGCGAAGCGTTCGGCGAGGCGATCTCGTTGCGCCAGGACGCTCTCCAGCCGCGCGGGCACGCGGTCGAGTGCCGCGTCTACGCCGAGGACCCGCTGCGCGGCTTTGCCCCGTCGCCGGGGACGATCCAGCTCCTGCAGCGCCCCGGCGGCCCCGGGGTGCGGGTGGACAGCGGCGTCCGCGAGGGCTCGGTGGTGCCACTCGACTACGACCCGATGCTCGCCAAGCTGCTGGTGTGGGCGGAGGACCGCCCGCGGGCGCTCGCCCGGCTGCGGCGGGCGCTGATGGAGTATCGCATCAGCGGCATCGCCACCACGCTGCCGCTGTTCCGGCTGCTGCTCGACGTGCCGGCGTTCCAGCAGGGGGCGCTGCACACCGGGTTGCTCGACGAGCTGCTGGCGTCCGGCTCGGTAGAGACGCTCGAGGCGCGCGGCGACCCCGCCCTCGAGGAGCTGGCGATCGTCGCGGCCGCGTGCCTTGCCGCCGAGGAGGCGTCGCGCCTGCCGCGCGACGGCTTCGACGTGTGCGAGCGCGAGGGCGCGCGCTGGCGCGACGAGGGCCGCCGCACCGCTCACGGCAGGTACCCCTGATGAGCGGGACTCGGGGCTCGGGGCTCGGGGCTCGTATCGGATCCAACGATCCCGCAGGAGCCGCCGCGCGCCCCGCACCCCACGCTCCGCGCCCCCGTTTCTTTTCGCGCCCCGAACCCCGAAC
>Ga0315286_10003460_pt1 | contig 14947 bp, 9 predicted proteins | sample YL17G10_0_MG_FD_205038 | JGI IMG/M metagenome (GOLD analysis project Ga0315286, IMG submission 205038) | Sediment microbial communities from Yellowstone Lake, YNP, Wyoming, USA - YL17G10_0 | ecosystem: Environmental > Aquatic > Freshwater > Lake > Sediment | place: USA: Wyoming | collected...
GCCCGCCGAGGTCTCCGCCGCGGCCGCGGCGATCTCCGAAACCGCAGCCGCGAAGGCGGCGGCTGTCCAGCGTGCCAGGGCCGCCACGGAGCGGAAGCGCCGCGCGCGGGATTCGCACCACCGCCAGTCCCTCCAGGCGCGCGAGACCATCGAGGGGAAGTTCCTGGACGCCGCGGGACTGGCACAGGGCACGCAAGGCGCCGGGGACTTTCGCAAGGCGGAGGCCCTGCTGAACGAGGTCCGTGCGCTGCTGGGGAGCGACCTGCCGGGCTCCCCCGGCCAGCTCCTCATCGGTCCCGATCGCCGAGCGTGCTGGGACCGCTGGCGCCAGGTGCGCGACGCGTTGAAGCGCATGCGTGACCGGCAGCAGGAGCAGGACTATCAGGCCCTCGCCACACCGGTCGCCGAAGTGATCGAGTGCGCGCGCAGCGGCGACCCCTCCGAGGTGATGCAGCGGGTGAAGGAACTACAGGGCCGGCTCGGCCGGGCTCGCCTGCGGCGCGGCCAGTTCGAGGAGCTTCGCCAGCGCCTCTCGGAAGCCTGGCAGGCGGCACAGGCGCGCATCACCGCGCAGCGCCAGGAACGTTCGAGACACCACGACGAGTGGCGCGCGCGCATGGAAGGTCACCTGGCGCGCTGGCGCGTGACGCTCGAGCAGAAGCGGGGACAGCGCGAGCACCTGCTCCGGCTGACGGCCAGGCTCGAGGGCATGGAGAAGAGTGCGCGCTCCGAGGACTTCGCCGTGCAGGTGCGCGGCTGGTTGCAGGGGACCGCGGAGAAACTGCGCCGCGCCGAGGCGTCCATCGCCGAACTCGAAGCGCGCATCCGCACCACGGCGAAGAGACTCGGAGGGCGCGGCGTCGGGGCACGCGCGGGTGGAGGCGGTGCCACGCTGCCGCCGGGATCGCCGGGGGAGCCCCGGGACGAAGCATCGCCCGGCCCACCGCCGGACGATCCACCCCACCCGTCCGAGGCCGGATCGTAGTCGGGATCAGGCGCGCGAGAGCGGCGCCTGCGCGCGCCGAAGGCGCCGCCGCCGCCTTGCGCGCGCCACCATCATCGCGCATCCTGTCCACCCGCGTTCTCCCATGGACCTCCCGAGCCCCTCCACCTTGCGAGGCATGATGTCGCCCGATTTCATCTACACCATGAAGGACCTGCACAAGGTGGTCCCCCCCAAGCGCGAAATCCTCAAGGGGATCTGGCTTTCGTTCTTCGACGGCGCCAAGATCGGCGTGCTCGGACTGAACGGCGCGGGCAAGAGCTCGCTGCTGCGCATCATGGCGGGCGTGGACCCCGACTTCATCGGCGAGGCCTTTCTCGGCAAGGGCTACACGGTCGGCTTCCTGACGCAGGAGCCCACGCTTGACCCGGCCAAGACCGTGCTCGAGAACGTCCAGGAGGGCGTGGCCGAGAAGGTCGCCATCGTGCGCCGCTGGAACGAGATCAGCGCGCGCTTCGCCGAGCCGCTGGACGACGACCAGATGACGAAGCTGCTCGACGAGCAGGCCAAGGTCCAGGACAAGATGGATGCCGGCAACCTGTGGGAGCTGGAGCGCCACCTCGAGATCGCCATGGATGCGCTGCGCTGTCCACCCCCCGAGCAGGACGTGACGACGCTCTCGGGCGGCGAGCGGCGCCGCGTGGCGCTCTGCCGGTTGCTGCTTCAGGAGCCGGACCTGCTGCTGCTCGACGAGCCCACGAACCACCTCGACGCCGAGTCCGTCGCCTGGCTCGAGCGCTTCCTCAAGGAGTACGCCGGCACGGTCGTCGCCGTGACCCATGACCGCTACTTCCTCGACAACGTGGCGGGCTGGATCCTGGAGCTGGACCGCGGCGCGGGCATCCCCTGGGAGGGCAACTACACCTCCTGGCTCGACCAGAAGCGCAAGCGCCTCGCGGTCGAGGAGAAGCAGGAGAGCGCGCGGCAGCGCACGCTCCAGCGCGAGCTCGAGTGGGTGCACATGGCCGCGCGCGCCCGCCAGGCCAAGGGCAAGGCCCGTCTCGCCGCCTACGAGAAGATGCTGGCCGAGGAGGACCGCGAGAAGCTCGAGAACATCGAGATCTACATCCCGCCCGGACCGCGCCTGGGCAACGTGGTCATCGAGACCGAGCACCTGCGCAAGGGCTACGGCGACAACCTGCTGATCGAGGACCTGTCGTTCAAGCTCCCCCCCGCCGGCATAGTCGGCGTGATCGGCCCGAACGGCGCCGGCAAGACCACGCTCTTCCGCATGATCACCGGGCAGGAGCGGCCCGATGCCGGCACGCTGCGCATCGGAGAGACCGTGAGCCTGGCCTGCGTGGACCAGAGCCGCGACGCGCTGCCGCCCGACGCGAACGTCTGGGAGGCCATCTCGGACGGGAAGGACACGATCGAGCTGGGCAAGCGCTTGATGAACTCGCGCTCCTACGTGGCCTCGTTCAACTTCAAGGGCGCCGACCAGCAGAAGCGCGTGAGGGACCTCTCGGGCGGCGAGCGCAACCGCGTGCACCTGGCGCGCATCCTCAAGAGCGGCGCGAATGTCCTGCTGCTGGACGAGCCCACCAATGACCTCGACGTGGACACGCTGCGCGCGCTCGAGGAGGCGCTGCTCGAGTTCGCCGGCTGCGTCGTGGTCATCTCCCACGATCGCTGGTTCCTGGATCGCATCGCCACCCACATGCTGGCCTTCGAGGGCGACAGCCAGGCCGTCTTCTTCGAGGGCAACTACGCCGACTACGAGAAGGTCCGCCGCGAACGGCTCGGCCGCGAGGCCGACCAGCCGCACCGCATCAAGTACCGGAAGCTGGCGCGCGGGTAGCGGAGGCGCGACTCCATGGCGGAGAGAGAAGCGACCGTCGAACCTCGGCGCCGCATGCGCGGCGGCCGGAGCGCGTGGACGGCCGTTCCCGCGCCGATCTCGTGAAGCCGCGGCGGGTCGTCCCGAGGGCCCCTGTTTCGGCCATCGCCCCACGAATCGATCTGCTGGCGTGGGCGATCGGCTCCCTGGCGGCGATTGCGCCGCTCTGGGCGGGGCGCAACCTCCCGCTGGTCGACCTGCCCCAGCATCTCTACGTCATCTCCGTACTGCACCGCCTCCGCGATGCGACCACGCTCTACCCGCTCTACTTCGATCTGCGGCAGGGGCCCAATCCATACTTCGGCTACTACTACCTCGTGGGCCTGCTGCACACTCTGCTCCCCCTCGAACTGGCCAACCGGGTGTTCCTGTCCGCCTATGCCGCCGGCCTCCCGCTCTCGCTGGCCTTTCTCCTCCGGAGCCTCAAGCGGCCGGCCTGGCCGGCACTGCTGGCCGTGCCCTTCGCTTATGGGGACGGACTGGCGTGGGGCTTCATCAACTACTGCGCGGCACTGCCCCTGACGTTCCTGAGCCTTGGATTGTGCCTCCGGGCCCTGACCGCGACGGCCCGACGAGCGCTGTGGGCCGTGCTGTTCACCGCAAGCCTCGCGGCCGTGCTCGCGATGCACATCCAGCCGCTCGCCTACCTGGCGCTGGCGCTTCCATTCCTGCTGTTGACGACACCCGTGCCCGCGGATCGCTCGCCGGGAAGCTTCGGCGCACGTCTCGGATCCCGCTGGCCGGTGCTGCTGGGACTGGCACTCGCCGCGCTCGCCGGCGCGGGTTGGCTGGCGCTCCGCCTGCGCCACCCGACGGAGGTGGCCTACGGCGTGCCCGGCAAGGCCTGGGGACCGCTGCTGTCATGGGCCAACCTCCCCTACGACCCATTCGCAGACCGGCTCGCATCCTTGTGGCAGTTGCCCGCCAACCTGTTCCAGGATGGCTCGGACCGCTGGGGCCTCCACGTTGCGTCGGCGCTCGCGCTGTTCGCGGTATTCATCGCGTCTCTCACCGCGCGGCAGCGGCAGCATTCCGCTGAAAGCTGGCCGGAGCGCTCCCGACTCGTGGGGCTCTCCGCCCTCGGGTTCGCTCTCGTCTTCGCAATGCCACGTGACATCCGCGGATACATGTACTACGTGGCCCCGCGTTTCGTTCTCCTGGCGGCGCCCCTCCTCATCGTCTCGGTCCCGAGGCTTCCAGCGAGACCTGCCCGCGCCTTCCTCTGGCTCGCAGCCGCCTGCGCCATCGTGACGGCGGTCCCGTTGTGTCGCGGCTTCGCGGCCTTCGACCGGGAGGCCCGCTCGCTGGCGCCACTGGTGGCCGCCGCGGGCGAGCGCCCCATGGTCATGGGGCTCATGTTCGATCCGTACTCGCGGGTGGTCGCGCACCCCGTGTATCAGCACAGCGCCGCTGTCATCGCCCGCGAGCGCGGCGGCGTCCCCGACTACAGCTTCATCCTCGCTCCCTACTCGCCGGTCCGCTTCCGCGTCGCGGCTCCACCGCCGTTGCCATACGGCGAATGGGAGCCGTCGGCCTTCGACTACGCGGCGCAGGGCTGGGCCTACGACCATTTCCTGGTCCGCGGCGCCGACCCGGCGCGCGTCTTCGGATCGCGGCTCGGCAACGAACTGGCGATCGCGGCGCGATCCGGCGATTTCTGGCTGGTACGGAGGAAACGGTAAGGGGGACCGATCCAGCCCACGAAGGGCTCACGGCTGTGGGTTTCCTCCCCACCCGGGGCGGGAGTAGCCTGCGCGCGATGGACACGCCACCGGCCGAGTCGGCAGCACCTCCGCCCGCCCCCGCGCCCCAACACGGCTTCGACCGCCGCGCCTACCGCGATCCACGTCCGAGCGCGGCGCTGATCCGCGCCGTCGGCTGGCTCAACCGCCGGCTCGTCCTGCCGCATCTCACGCGACTCGCGTCCTTTGACCTGCCCCCCGCGGATCTCGGGCGGCTGCGCGCAGCCGTGCGGCCCGGCACGGCCGCCTTCCTCGGCCCGAACCACCCCGAGTTCTTCACCGACTGGATGATCGACAAGGAACTGTCGTCCCGGGTCTCGCCGCTCATGGCCCACTGGGCCTCGTATGAGATCGTGAACGTGAGCCCGCTGGCGCAGTGGCTGTGGCTGCGCAACAACCTCATCGCCAACGTGCCCGGGGGCGGCGGCCGCGAATACTCGATCCGCTGGGCGCTCGCGGGGCACGGCGTGCTGCTCCATCCCGAGGGCACGGCCTCGTGGCACGGAGAACGCGTGGGCCCGCTCATGCCGGGCATCGTGGACTTGGCGTGGGAGACCTGCGCCCGCGCGCGCGAGACGGGCCGGAACCTGCCGGTCCTCGTCGTGCCCATCGTCTGGCGGCTGCACTTCGTGGGTGACGTCTCGAGCGGGCTCGCGCGCGAGATGGCGCACATCGAGCGCGCAATGGAGTTGGCCCCGGGCAATGGCATGCAGATCGGGGAACGCTTCGCCGCGCTCCAGGCGAACCTGCTCCGCCACCAGTGCGAGACCCTCGGCCTGCCCGTCCCGCCCGCGCCCGCCGGCCTCTGCGGCGCGGACTACTTCGCCGCACAGGACGCGGCCGCCGAGGCCATCGCCCGCGAGTTGGAGTCGCGCGGCGCGTGGGTGGAGCACGATCTCGCCCGCATCATGCACCGCTTCCGGAAGATTGCCCGCGCCGGGGTCGAGCATCCCGAGCGCGAGCGCGAGCGCCGGCTCTACCTGGAACTTTGGCGGCTGGTGGGCTTCCCCCGCGCGCTCTATGACACGCCCACGCTCACGCAGGAGGCGATCGCCGAGAACCTCAAGCGCGTCCGCTCGGTGTTCGTGACGCGGGGCCTGGGTGACGCGCTCCACAACGTCGTGCCCGTACCGGTCGGCCGCCGCATCGTCCGCGTGCGCGTGATCGAGCCACTCGCGGTGCACGAGGCGTTCGCGGCGGGCGGCGACGCGGGCGCCACCAGGGCGCGCCTGCTCGAGGCGCTGCACGCCCGCCTGCAGGGCATTCTCGATGCGCTCAACATGGAGCTTGCCCCGTTGCTGGAGCGATTCCGACGCACGAACCCGCTGTGGACGGGACGACCTGCCCACCCTCCTGCCGACTGAAGCCCGGCCACGGACCACCCCGCCGGGTCTCTTCGCGCGCCGACCGCCGGTCCCTACGTCGCGGCCCCGTACTTGAACTCGCAGATCACCTGCCGGAGCCAGTCGATCCGCCCGCGCTCGATGACCTCGACGGGCTTCAGACCCTTGAAGGATCGGTTCGGCGTGTCCAGCCGCTCCGGGATGCGCTTCGGCCGGATGATGCGCGACAGCTCCTCAAGGAGGCGCTGGAGCTCGTGGCAACGGCGGCGGGCAACCGCGTCCGGCGTCCGTCCGTCTCCCACATCGCCAGCATCCGCTCCGAGCACCCAAGCAGCCGGCCGAACTCGGGCGGTTCAGACCGAACGCCCGGCGAAGGACGCGGACGTCGAGGTCCCGGGCGGGCGCAAGATTGCCGCGGGCGCGCGCAGGGGCGACCTGGGGGCCAGCGTGGCCCCGGCGTGGACACGCTGCGCGCGATCGAGCAGGCGCTGATCGAGTTCGCCGGCTGCGTCGTGGTCATCTCCCACGATCGCTGGTTCCTGGATCGCATCGCCACCCACATGCTGGCCTTCGAGGGCGACAGCCAGGTCGTCTTCTTCGAGGGCAACTACGCCGACTACGAGAAGGTCCGCCACGAACCGCTCGGCCGCGAGGCCGACCAGCCCCACCGCATCAAGTACCGGAAGCTGGCGCGCAGATGACCCGGAGGCGATCCGCCGCCCCGGCAGGGGCGGCGGATCGCTCCGCTCCTCGATACGGTTCTGCAAGACCGCCCGCCGAGGGCTCAGCAATGATCCTGGGCGTGGTCTTCCTTGACTTCCCTCGAGAAGGAAAGGCCCAGGAACAGGGCGGCCAGCGCGAGATATCCGGCCGTGATCTGGAACGGTATCTGGTTGCCCGGGTAGGACAGCGTCCAGGGGAGGTACATGTTGCCGTCCGGTATGGCGGAATGGATCACGCCGAAGAAGGTCAGCAGCGCGCAGATGCCCAGGAAGAAGACGGCGACGCGCACCTGCCGGTCGATGAGCTTGGCCACGAAGGCGCCCCACAGCATGCCGGTCAGTATGAAGCCGTTGCCGAGCGCCACGATCACCTGCAACTCCGGCAGGCCCTTGTCCACGGCGAGCATCTGCTTGCCGAAGATCTCCGGCGGCACCATGGCGGGGTTGGAGAGCTTGATCTGCAGCAGGCGGGCCACCGTCGGGAAGTAGGCCATGGCCACAGCGGGGGCGTGGCGCAGCGGGCAGGCGTGGAAGGCCTGGCACATGATGTCAAGGCCCACGAACACCAGGATCGGGGCGATGACGGCGCGGGGTATCAGCTCGACGATGAAGCCCATGTAGCCGAGGAAGCCGCCGAGTCCGATGAAGACGCCGGTCAGGAGCGTGTAGCCCGCGCGGCTGCCCATGGCCTTGTACGCGGGCTGGCCGATGTAGGGAGTCGACTGCGCCACACCGCCGCAGACGCCGGCCACCAGCGTCGCCACGGCTTCGGTCAGCAGGATGTCGCGGGTGTTGAAATCGTCGCCGGCCACACGGGCGCTTTCCGTGACGTTGATTCCGCCCACCACCGTGAGTATGGCGAAGGGCACGGCGATGGGCAGGTACTTGAGGGCTTCGCCCAGGCCCTTGAGGAAGTCCAGCGTCGGTATCGGCAGGCCGAAGTGCAACTGGGCAGTGAACGCCTGCGCGTGGCCGCCGGCCAGGCCGAAGGGCGCCAGCGAGTAGTAGAGAACCGTTCCTATCACCACCGCGCCGAGCACGCCTGGGAAGTTGCGGGGCAGCCTGATGCCGGCGATCAGCGTGTAGAGAATCAGGCCGAGGGCGAGCATGCCGACGATGGGCATGCCGAAGATCTCAAGCACCGGGCCGAGGCCTATGAGCGCGAGGCCGATGCCGGCGAGAGAGCCCAGCAGGCCCGCCTGCGGGATCATCCTCTGCAGCCAGCCGCCGAAGAACGAGCAGGCGACCTTCACGATGCCGATCAGGACCATGGTGGCCATGCCCAGGTACCAGGTCGTCATGGCGGCGTCGTATTCGGACATGCCGCGGGCCTTGAAGCCGAGAAAGGCGGGGCCGAGCACCGCCAGCGCGAGGCCGATGGTTGACGGGGTGTCCAGGCCGAGCGGCATCGCCGTCACCTTGGGGTTCTTCGTGCGCTTCGCCAGGCGGAAGGCCATCCAGGTGTAGATCAGGTCGCCGAACAGCACGCCGAAGGCCGTGCCGGGGAACATCTTCTTGTACACGACTTCTGCCGGAAAGCCGAAAGCGAATATGAGTATGCCGGCCAGGAACGAAAGCACGGTCACGTTGTCGAACATCAGGCCGAAGAAGCCGTTAATGTCGCCTATGGCGAACCACCCGTACTTGAAATGGCCCTGCGCCTTGTCGTCAGTCATCTTCTCCTCCCGGATCTATTGCGTAGGCCGGAAAGTCCCAGTCGGGACTCTCCTCTCGCACAGCGACGGCGCCTGCGGCGCTGCGTGCAACTTCTCGGGCCTGGCGTGCGCAGCGCCTGGCCCTCGACCCGCTGGAGCGGGGCACCCTGCGGAGTCACTCCGTTCCATGGATCTCCCGATTCGAGTCATTCCGAGCTACAAGATTCGGCCCAGTCTACAAGACCGGAACCTGCAAGCAAGCGAGGCCGCCGGCTCTCACGACCTCCCCCCTGCTTCTCCGAAGCATTCCCCCTTGCTGCTCAGAAACAGTCCCCCCCGCCTCCCAGAGCGTGACGTGGGGAACCTCGCTCAAGTCTCACGGGTTTGTCCAGCGTGCAGTTGGGGCTCTGGCGGCGGCAATACGACTCGTCTTCGATCACCGGGTCATCGGCGTCGCTGGTGAGGCGGTCGATGGCGCTCTGGGCGCGGACCGCTTTGGCGAAGGTGGCGAGCCATTCGTCGGGGCCGCGGTTGACGCACCTCGCGCGCCTCCCTACTCTCCGGCCCATGCCTCCCGTCCGCCTCGAGGAAGCGCGCCCGGGCCGCCGTCCGACCGTCACCTGCCGCGTGGGCGACGTGCTCCTGGGCTCGGCGCACCCCGTGGTCGTGCAGTCCATGACCGACACCGACACCAGCGATGCCGACGCCACGGCCCGCCAGGTAGCGGAACTCGCCGAGGCCGGCTCCGAACTGGTGCGCATCACCGTCAACACGCGCGAAGCCGCGGCCGCCGTGCCCGGGATCCGCCGCCACCTCGACGAGCGGGGAGTGCGCGTGCCCCTGATCGGCGACTTCCATTACAACGGGCACCTGCTGCTGAGCGAGCAACCGGAGTGCGCCCGCGCGCTCGACAAGTACCGCATCAACCCCGGCAACGTGGGCGTGGGCGGCAGGCATGACGAGAACTTCCGCCGCATGATCGAGGTGGCGGTCGAGCACGGCAAGCCGGTGCGCATCGGTGTGAACTGGGGCTCGCTCGACCGCGCGCTCCTGACGGCACTGATGGACGCGAACGCACGGCGCACGGAGCCGCGGCCCGAGCACGAGGTCATGCTCGCGGCCATCCGCGAGAGCGCCCTGCGCTCGGCCGAGCTGGCGGAGCGCTGCGGGCTGCCCCACGACCGCATCGTGCTCTCGGCCAAGGTGAGCGAGGTGAGCGACCTGGTCGCGGTCAACCGCGCGCTGGGCACGGCCTGCGACTACCCGCTGCACCTCGGGCTGACCGAGGCGGGCCCAGGCATGAAGGGCACCGTGGCCAGCGCCGCCGCGCTCTCGATCCTGCTCGCCGAGGGCATCGGCGACACCATCCGCGCGAGCCTCACACCCACGCCGGGCGGCGACCGCGCCGACGAGGTGCGGATCTGCCAGCAGGTGCTCCAGTCGCTCGGGATCCGCCGCTTCGCCCCGCAGGTCACCTCCTGCCCCGGCTGCGGGCGCACCACCAGCACGTTCTTCCAGGAGCTGGCCGCCCGCGTCACCGCGCACATCCAGGGACGCATCCAACAGTGGCGCGAGTCCTGCCCGGGTGCCGAGACGCTGCGCGTGGCGGTGATGGGCTGCGTGGTGAACGGCCCCGGCGAGAGCAAGCACTCCGACATCGGCATCTCGCTGCCCGGCACCGGCGAGGACCCGCGCGCGCCCGTCTTCGTGGACGGCAAGCTCGCCGCCACGCTCAAGGGCGACACCATCGCCGCCGACTTCGTGCGCATGCTCGACGAGTACGTCGCGCGGAGGTTCGGTCGCGGGACGCGCTCAGGCGCTTGAAGAGGGGCCCGCGCCAAGCGTCGCCAGCACCGCCTTCGCCAACTCCGTGAGCGACGGGTCGCGCGCCCCCATCACGATGACCAGGTCACCCTCCCGCGCCTCGGCCCAGATCCGCCCGACCAGCCACTCGCGCGACGGCGCGAACTCGGCCGCCGCGCCGCGCGCGGCGATCTCGGCGACGATGTCGGCGGCGGAGAAGTCGCGCACCGCGGCGCCGCCCGCGTAGAACACCTCCAGCATCCACAGCCGGTCCGCCGGGCGCAGCGCACGGGCGAAGGTCTCGACCAGGTCGCCGCGCAGGAAGCGCGTCGGCCCGAAGCCGTGCGGCTGGTAGACGGCAAGCACCCGCCCGTCGAGCGGCCCCGCGCCCGCCACCGCACCGGCGGCCCGGCCCGCCCCGGGCACCGGACCAGCCTCGGCCCGCGCCTGCGCGGTCGCCAACGCGGCCGCGATCTTGGCCGGGTTGTGCGCGAAGTCGTCCACCACCTCGACGCCACGCACCGTGCCCAGCGACTGGAAGCGCCGGCCCACGCCCTGGAAGCACGCGAGCGCTGCCACCATCCCGGCCAGCGGCACTCCGACGGCGCGGCAGGCGGCGATCGCGGCCAGCGCGTTCTCGACGTTGTGGCGCCCCGGCACGGGGATCGTGAACCGCACGCCCTCGACCGTGAAGGCCGCGCCACGCGGCTCGAGTGCCACGTCCACACCGCGCAGCCCGACACCCTCACCGAGGCCGAACACGGTCGCGCCCTCCGCCAGCTCCGCGAGGTTCGCGTCCTCCCCCACCACGAACGCCTCGCGGGCGCGCGAGCGGAACGTCCGGAACATCGCAGCCACCTCGTCCATCTCGCGATGGTCGCGCTGCAGGTTCAGCACCACGCCCACGGCGGGCTCATAGCGCACCACCGAGCCGTCGCTCTCGTCGGCCTCGATCACGAGCAGGTCAGAGCGGCCGGCCCAGGCGTTGCCCCACAGGCCCTGCCGCTGGAGCAGCACCAGGTCACCACCGGTGATGACCGAGGGATCGCGACCGGCGCCGCGCAGCATCTCGAAGATCATCGCCACCACGGTGGACTTGCCGCTCGTGCCGGTGACGGCGACGGTGCGGTGGTCCGCGACGAAGCGCGCGAGCAGCTCCGATCGGTGCACGATCGGCACGCCCAGCCGGCGGCCCGCGGCGTAGTCCGGCACCTCGCGCTCGACCGCGGTCGAGACCACCAGGGCCGCCGCGCCCTCGACCCCGCTGCCGTCCTGCGCGGCGACCCGGATGCCCAGCCGCTCGAGCTGCGCGCGTGCCTCGTCGCGCTCGCCGCGGTCGAAGGCGCGGTCGCTGCCGCTCGCGGTGCCGCCGCGCATCACCTGGAACTGGGCCAGCGCGCTCATGCCGCTGCCGCCGAGCCCGGCGTAGTGGAAGCGCCCGACTCGCCAGTCGGGCACGGGCGCCTCGCCCAGCACGGCCACCAGATCGCCCTCGGCCACGCGGTCGAACAACCCGATCACATCCGCGTTGCCGAGCCGGATGCAGCCGTGCGAGGCGGGCTCGCCCAGCGCCTCCTCGTGGTTGGTGCCGTGCAGGTAGATGAAGCGCCCGAGCGAGTCGCGCCCCGGACCGCGGTTGATACCGTCCTCGAGGCCCTCGAGCGTGATGACGCGAGAGAGGATGAGGTCCCGCTCGTCCTGCTCGCCGCGCCAGATCTCGCCGGTGGGCTCGCGGCTCACGAACACCGCCCCCGCGGGCTCGCCAGCGCCGATCCGGGCGTGGATGCGGTGCAGACCGGGCGGGGTGCGGAGCGAGCCCTCCTCGCCGCCGATCCCGGCCGCGGCGGTGGAGACCCGGTACTCGGCGAGTCCCTCGCCCTGCCGGTCGAGCAGCACGAGCCGCTGGCGCGGCACGTCCACCACGAGCACGTGGCGCCAGGGACCGGGCGGCACGGGGACGCGCCCGAGGGCCATGGCAAAGAGGGTGCGTGCGCGCCGGGAGTCGGGCATGGTCATGCCGGGCACTGTGCCACAACCGGCGGGGGAACAGAACGCGCCCGGCGCGGAAGTCAGCCGCGGCGCCCGCCGGATCGGGCCGGGGACCGCCCCATCGGGAGGACGCGCATCTCCGGACGGTCCGAAGCGAGGTGGCGTGCCGGCTCGATGCTGCTCATGCCCGGCATCGCCACATCGGTGACGAGCAGGTGGATGAGTCGGGACGACCGGGTGAGAGCACTGAGCAAGAACGGGCACGACCGACCACACCTGGCCACGATGGCCAAGAGCGATGGTCACCGTTTGAGCACGCAGAAACAGGTTTCACTCGGTGGTTCGAGCATAGGTGACATAGTCGGGGACGGCCTCAGCTTGGCTGCCTGGTTTCAATCCACTGAGATCAGGTCTCCGTGTCCTGAGTGCCCGGCCGGGTCTGCAAGGCGACCACCCCCGATTCGGAGGTGGTCACCCGGACGACCCGCGCTTCCATGTCGTGCGTACGCCGTCAGTGTCGCCGGCTCGCGACTCGACTACCAACGCTCCGGCTGGCAACGCCTGTCCCACAAGGACTCGAGAAGAGGTATCCGTCTTCGAGCAGGCCTCGGAATACGGCAATGGCCCGAACGGATGAACGAGCCAAGGAGCAATACTCCCTTCCGGTCGAGTCCGGTGGCCGGGGCTGCCCGGGGGACGGTGCTCTCCGGGCCCCGCGATGCTATTCTGTTCCCGGCGCTCGCGTATCCGCCCCGCGCGGCTCCCTGCCGGCGCGCACGCTCCAGGAGGTCCTCCGCATGCGTCCGACCCTCAGGCTGCTCGACGACGCGCTCATCAAGCGCATCCTTTCCGAGGCCCGCGATCTCATTGAGTCGCTCGGGGTCGAGGTCCACAACCCGGCCCTGCTCGAGACGCTCGCCGGGCACGGCGCCCGCGTGGACCGCGCGACCGCGCGTGCGTACCTGGGCGGGGCACTCGTGGACCGAGCCCTCGCCTCGGCGCCGCGCGAATTCCGCCTCCACGATGCGCTCGGGCGCGAGACCCATCACTTCGGCGCCGGCCACGTCACCTTCACGCCCGGCTCAGCCGCCATCCACATCCTCGACGGCGAGACGGGCGTGATCCGAACGCCGGTGACGGCCGACTACATCCGCTACGTCAAGGTCGTGAGCGGCCTGCCGCACCTGGCCTCGCAGAGCACGGCCTTCATCCCCGCCGACGTCCCGAGCCGCATCTCCGACTCGTACCGGCTCTTCCTCAGCCTGCTCTACGGCGAGAAGCCGGTTGTCACCGGCGCCTTCACGATCGAGGCCTTCGAACTCATGAAGGACCTGCAGCTCGCCGTGCGCGGCACGGGCGAGGCCCTGCGCGAGAAGCCGCTCACGATCTTCTCCTGCTGCCCGACGGCGCCGCTCAAGTGGAGCGACGTCACCAGCCAGAATGTCGTGGACTGCGCGGCCTGGGGCATCCCGGTCGAGTTCATCTCCATGCCGCTCTCCGGCTTCATGTCGCCCGTGACCCTGGTCGGCTCGCTGGTGCAGCACGCGGCGGAGACGCTGGGCGGCGTGGTCATCAGTCAGGTCACGCGGCCGGGGGCGCCGGTGCTGTGGGGCGGCTCGCCGGCGATCTTCGACCTGCGCTACGAGACCACCCCGATGGGTGCGGTCGAGACCATGATGATGGACTGCGCCTACAGCGAGATCGGCCACACGCTGGGCCTGCCGACGCAGGCCTACATCGCCCTGAGCGACGCCAAGGCGCTCGACGCGCAGGCCGGCCTTGAGACCGGCATCGGTGCGGCCCTCGCGGCACTCTCGGGCATCGACAGCGTGTCGGGGCCGGGCATGCTCGACTTCGAATCCTGCCAGAGTCTCGAGAAGCTGGTGGTGGACCATGAGATCTGCGCCATGACGCAGCGCCTGGTGCGGGGCATCGAGCCGCGGGATGACTTCCCGGCGCGCCCGCTCTTCGAGGAGTTACTGCGCGAGAAGCACCTGCTCATCGCCCGGCACACGCGCAAGCACCTGCACAGCGAGATCATCTTCCCCGGGCCTGCGATCGATCGCGCCAACCGCTCGCGCTGGCTGGAGGAGGGCGGCCTCACCCTCGGCCAGCGCGCCCGGCGCGAGGTAGCGCGACTGGTCGAGGACTGGCAGCCGCCGTTACTCGGCGACGACGTCAAGCGCGAGCTGGTCAGGCGCATGGAAGGCGAAGCCCGCCGCCACGGGATGGATGCGCTGCCGGAGCGTGAAGCATGACGGGACGCGACGGCCAGCGGGTTGCCGGTCCGGCCGGTCTCACGGAGGGCAGCGCGTGAGACAGCGCTTCGCGTGGACTGCGGCAGAGTCGCTTCCCGGGAACGCGGAGGTCCTGCGCCTGCAGGGCGCACCCGCGGAGGCGGACCTGTCGCCGCGCATCGGCGCGCTCCTCGAGGCCGCGCTCGCGGCCTACCTGGAGACCGCGGAGCCGCGCGCGATCGTCGGCGGGATCTCGCGCGAGGACTTCCGCGGCGTCTATCGCGGCGAGGGCCGCAACGCCCCCGAGACGCCGCTCGAGACCGTGCTCGCCGGGGCGGAGCGGCTCGCGCTGTTCGTGGCGACCGTCGGAGGCGCGGTCACGACGCGCATCCGCGACCTCCTCCTCCGCAACGAGCCGGCGCTGGCCGCCATGCTCGACTCGGTCGCCTCGGCCGCGGCCGACCGGCTCACGGTACTGCTCGGTGATCGGTCCCTCGGATCGGTGGGTGGCGCCGGCGCGAACGGCACGCGCGTGCTGGCGTACAGCCCCGGCTACTGCGGCTGGCACGTGAGCGGCCAGTTGGCGCTGTTCGCGTTCCTCGAGCCCGGGGAA